>Ga0206891_10101_pt1 | contig 27208 bp, 22 predicted proteins | sample Alteio_BWOrgHeat_55_FD_153246 | JGI IMG/M metagenome (GOLD analysis project Ga0206891, IMG submission 153246) | Enriched cells from forest soil in Barre Woods Harvard Forest LTER site, Petersham, Massachusetts, United States - Alteio_BWOrgHeat_Nextera7 ...
ATCAATCACACGCATACCTGATTTCAGCAAATGAAACTGCTCGTCCAGCTGCAGCAGTTTATAAGCCGCACGCGAGCGATAACCGTCATCCCGCGCTGCCGCCACATAAGGGTCATTCAAATGACGTTGCAGCCATTGGCGCGAGGATTCTGTGCGTTGCTTTTTTGCCTTAACGCGCACAGCCGGCCGCCTTTTGGAGGCGATGCCCGCGAGGCCGCTTTTCTTGCCTGAATCCTTCATATATCAATGCCTTTCGGCACCTTTATACGAGGCATCACGCAAAAATGCACCTTTCTTTACAGCCTAGGCTGTCCTGTGTTACCAACGCAGCCCTGCGGATGGGGGATCGTCTAATGGTAGGACAACAGATTCTGACTCTGTTTATCGTGGTTCGAGTCCACGTCCCCCAGCCACCGAAGTTCCATAGTAATTCGGAATGCTGCCTTTTAGTGCATACCGTTGGTTGAGCGAATATAAGCCACCATTTGTTTCAGGCTTTCATAGTCTTGAAAGCCGGGCACGAGATACCCACCTCTGACAAAAGTGGGTACGATGGTCACGCCAATACTTTTGCCAATAGCAAATCCGTCTTGGATTTGTCTGGCGATTGCAGGGTCATTCATATCTTCTTTTAACTGGCCGACATTAATCCCCACAGAGCTGGCCACGGCATAAAGAGCATCATCATTGCTGACAGCAGCGTGATTGCTAAGCAGTGCCTCGTGCAATTTCAAATATTTGTCCGGACCTTGTCGCAGGCTTGCCATAGCCGCCCTAGCAAGAACTACTGAGTAAGGCCCCAGTTTAGGAAAGTCTTTGAAGATAAATCTTACGTGCTTATCTTCTTCTAAAAGCCGCTCAACGTTTTCTTCATCGGCTTTACTGTAGTTACATTGGTAATCGAAATACTGAACGACGGTCACATCGCCCGCGGCATTGCCAAAGGAAGGCGTCATGGGATTTTCGTATATATCCTTGTAATGAGAGCTAAATGCGGAACTGGCGTAAAGAGCTTGCGGGTTAGGATTGATGACCTGTGCTCTTAAACCAATACGGATTAATGTGACCGCAAGGTAGACCAACAGCAGAATTACGAGATAAGTGCCGAGACCCTGAGGTCTCTTGAAAATGCTCATAACTTCCTTTCCGGTTGTACGCCTTTTTTAAGGTTTCATCACTTCCCAGGCGAGCCAGGGAACCACTACGTATAAAAATAGTCCGGATGGCGTTAAGGGATGCAAGTACCAGTTGGCCTGAGGCGGTGAAAACCGCATGCCCCACATTTTTCTCACATTTGACCAGGACAGTTTTTTATTTTTAGAGTTTGGATTGAAATACAACAGCGTCAAAATATAGATGAAAAACGAGGTCTGAAAAAGAAATGTCCACGCGTAGTACTGCTTAGGTATTTTTGTGTCTAGAAATTTATATTGTGAAAATTCTACAGGTACAAAAGCCTCACCTTGCTGCAAGGTCTTATCGATCGTAGCCAAAATGGCATCGATATCGGCGGAGGGAAGCGCCATAATGGCTCCAGCCACATTCTCCTTAAGATCATCATTGCCCCAGCCGAGCACATTAACATTATGGATGGAGGCTCCGTCCGAAGTGCTGACAACAACGACAAAGTCATTGTCTTTTCCCTGATGCCATGAGCGCTTCAGCTTTTCAAAATATAAATTGTCCGGCGTTACAATGAGTCCCACAGAAATATTACGCGGGGAAAACTCAATATTAATATCCTCCAGTTTTTTCTCCTGATATGCCGTTTTTTTCGGAGCGATCAAACGGTGGGCGATATTATAATCATCGATTTCGAATTCGGGAATTGTGTTATCGTTCCCGTACACGACCTCATCGCTTGCTTTTATGGGGTTAAAATAGGGTTTCCAGACAGCGCTGGTATCGCCAAGAGAAGTCTTGTTGAACTTATCATGAGAAACAATAGTGGCGGTTGCCGCTACGTCACTGGCGTCCTTAGGCTTATAATCTTCATAGGGCGGCATAGGATAAGAGAAGAAGCATTCGCCCTGACAATCTTCGACCCCGTCGTTACGATGAATAGGGCGGACATAAAAACCCTCCCGCCGCGGCGGACGAGGACGCTGTTCGATTATCCATGTTTCCGGCTCTTCGCAGAGAAGCTTGGCACAGAAATAGGAATAAGCCCTGTGATGTACGAGAGATGTGATGTGGCCAGTTACAAGGTGATGGTCGGTGGTCGTTTTGTCATAGATAAACTTGAGCTGCACTGAAAACAAAGCAGCTGATGCCACAAAGAGTATTGCCGCAGCCCCCCAGGTCACCCTCTGGCAGAAATGGCACGCCAGAACGCAAACGACGAATCCCGCCGCGACCACCAACCAGAGAAGCATAGGAATTGGCTCCTATTGCAGATCAAGTTGTTTTGTTTTTCCTGCGTCGAAGATATCCAACCCAGCTTCGTTCTTGGGCATATTCAATTCATCTGTTTCCCAGTGAAAGAATAAATGATTGTAGAGGCTGTCGGGGAATTGTCGTTGCAGACGATTAAAATTTACGTACATCGGCTTTAATGACAAATCGACGCGGCCTGTATAGGCATTGCGGCAAGAGATAATTTCCCGCTGTACGGTCTCACGCAAGTTTGGTGATAGTTGCGGTATGATCTGAGTGCCGATCAAAGCGACCATGGACTTATTGAATTGATCCAGATTGCTTCCCGCCTTAACCGCCAGCGCCAACACATCATCGCGGTAATTCTTGGCAACCTGATTGGTCTCCATGATCTTTATAACACACTGGCCATATTCGACTTTGGTGGTTTCGATTTCAGCTCTTTTAATTTCCTGCAGAGCAATCATCTGATTGTTGAAGCCAACAATCTGCTGAAATATTCCAAAAACGAGGATGATCAAAACTCCGATACACGTAATTACAATCCAATGTTTTTGCTGCATAGGTTCCCCACAGGCTAAAATTCCAAGCAGCGCCATAATCCCGCAGATTGTTTAATATACTGTAAATTCACTATTGTGGATTACAAAGCGCTATAATGCTGGCTTCCGACAGCATGGCCCCCAATGACTGTAGCGACAAAGACAAGGGCTTGCGTCTCAGGATCAGGCCGAATAAAGATTGTTCTATACCGCTCTACGAAGGCCAGCCAACTCCCAAAGCACATACTGAAACTAAACCTAGCCCCTCTATGAACCTTATCCCCCTGCTTTCTCTATTTTTTGCTGCGCTGGTTCTGATTTGGTCAGGAATACAGCCGGCTGACCGGTTTACATGGTGGCTCGAAATCGCCCCCGCTTTAATTGTCCTGCCCATCCTGTTGGCGACCTACAAGAAATTTCGACTAACGAATATGCTCTACATCTTAATTGCACTTCATGCTGCAATCCTGATGGTTGGTGGACATTACACCTACGCCCTAGTCCCCATCGGGCAATGGTTGGGCGATGTTTTTAATACTCATCGCAATAGTTACGATGGAATTGGTCACTTGGCCCAAGGGTTTGTTCCGGCGCTCGTGCTTCGTGAATTGCTTTTGCGGACATCGCCTCTAAGACAGGGAAAATGGCTCAACTTTATCATTATATTTTGCTGCCTCGGCGTAAGCGCGAGCTATGAACTGGTTGAATGGATTGTCTCCATCGAAACGGGCGATGGTGCCGACGCGTTTCTTGGAACGCAGGGCGATATATGGGACACTCAAAAAGATATGGCGCTGGCAGGTGTGGGGGCCATTGCAGCCATTATCCTGTGCAGCAAAATACATGATCGCGCCATGCAACGCGCCGGATTTCAGATTTCGCCGTAATCGGTACGATATTACTGACCGGAAAACATAAAAAGAGACCTTAGAGCCACACCTAAGAGAAACTGCTTGTCAGGTCTCGAAGTATTAAAACTTCACGGGCGCCTTTGTACAAACAAAAGTTGGCATCGGATCAGGCGAAGCTTTGCCATCTGTCCAATAATTATATGTTCCCGTTAGCCTGTTTAGTTCGTGGCGTTCACTTTCAGGGCCATTACGCACGATCCATGTAATCATCGATGCGCTATAAGCCGCAGAAATTCCATTCACAAGTTTTTGGTCGTAATCGAGAGACAAAGTTTCTGTGGTTATTTGCCCATGTCGCGACATCTTGCACAAAAGCGCCGCGCTGCCCGTAGGTGACTGAGAATCATCGGCAAGTCCAATGGATGGGAATAAAAACACAGCAACTATAACTAAGATAAATTTCATGGCTAACCTCCTCAGGATTTCAGACATCGGATTAAGCCGTAGATTTGCTTAGTGTGGATGATAGCACAATACGAGTCACAATAAATGCATATTTGCCTTGCCAAGGTAAGCAATGAACCCCTTACCCGACTCTCGGCAGTTTTTTGATCACCGTCCATTGCGATGCCTGCTCGCGTTTTTGTTGTGGCTTTAGTTGCTTGATGGCCCATTCCAACTTGCTGGCTTCGGAACGATTTTTACAACGCTTGGCGGCAATTATTTTCGCCGGTGCATTTAGCCGTGTAAACATTGCGCCTTTACCGGAGCAGTGCTTTAAAAACCGCTTTTCCAGATCAACTGTTATGCCTGTGTAGAGCCTGCCATTGGTACATTCCAACAGATAGACGAACCAAGGATTAGCGGGGTCGGGCAAGCTGTAACCTTTCGTCATGTGGACTAGTACAGACCGCAGAAACTTACCGGTCTTCCTGACGGTCCTTGATGATAATAACCTGGCGGTCGAGTTTACTGGAGTCGATTTTGGTTTCTTCCAGAATAGCATTATAAAAACTGTCGCCGCGAATATCGGCATTCGTGAAATTGGCGAAGCTGAGATCGGCGCCGGAAAAATCGACATCCTTTAGGCATGCACCGGTAAAATCGGCATAGCGCAGGTTGGCCCCGGCAAAGTTTGTTTTAATCAGGCGCTTTTCATCCAGCAATAAAGGCTCCAGCCGTGCATTGCAGAATTTGGCCCCGACCAGATTGGCGCGCGTAAAATTATTACCACGTATATCTGCCCCTTCAAAATTGCAGCTACGCAAATCGCTGTAAGCAAAATGCGCCGCCGGCATGATCACGTACGAGAAATCATGCGCATACCAGACGGAACGATCAGCCAAAAGCAAAGTGAGATTGTTTTTTCCTTGAGGAGGAATGGCACGCAGATCAAAGCCGCCCAGGTCCAGCCTTTGACCCTTGCTGGCATGTGTATCCAGCCATACGGAATGCAGCACCAGCAATTGATCGAGCGGTAATGGTAGTTGATCCAATGTTTTCCCGGCGGGTTTATCCGTCAGAGCACCCGTCATATCCACATTTACGAGGCTGGAGAAATCCATCATCGTGCCCTGCAAATTCGCGCCGCGTAAATTCACATCGCGCAATTCGCAATTACTGAAATCGGCCCCAGTTAAATTAGTACCCGATAAATTCGCACCCCGAAAATTGGCGCGCATAGCGCGGGCATGGGCCAGATTGGCATCCTCAAAATTTGAATTCATAGCCACGGCACCGGAAAGTTTGACCGAACCCATATTGGCGCCGCGCAAATCGACCCCGCCGACGCCCTCCATCCAGGCTTCTTTTTCCGCCGAGAAACTTAAGCCATTCTTTCTATCATAAACGGCAAAGGCGCCTTCACGCAGATCGGCTTCGGTCAAATCCGCGCCGGACATAATAGCGCCGCGCAGAACGGCGCCGCGTAAATCCGCTCGTTGCATATGCGCATTACGAAAATTAGCCTTACGCAAATCGCAGCCAAAAAAGGTAGTGAAGTCGAGATTGGCAAACTCCAGATCGGCCTCGTGAAGATTTGAGCCCGTAAAATCCGCATACGACAAGTCAACGCCGCAAAAAACCAGTTTGGATAGATCGCAATGGACCAACGAAGCCCGCTTACCTTGGGGGCGAGACTCGCGGTACAGTTTATGCTTGGCTATGACAAGATCAAGCTCCGCCTGATCGAGGCGTGTCAGCGGTTTTTCTTCTTTTGCCATTATTATAAACGCGTTACTATTCGAGAGGTGTTAAACTTATTGGCGCTCTGGTGAATTGGCAAACTAAAAATAATTCTTATTTCTTGAGATTTTGATGACTTACGCGATCAAGGAAATTTTTTACACGCTGCAGGGCGAAGGGATGCAGGCTGGAAGGCCTGCCGTATTTTGCCGTTTTGCCGGATGCAATTTGTGGTCGGGCCGCGAATCCGACCGCGCAACGGCGACCTGTAAATTCTGTGATACGGATTTTGTGGGAACCGACGGTACTGACGGCGGCAAATTTGCCGATGCCGCAGAATTGGCCGACCGCATCGCAACCCTCTGGCCCGCAGGTACGTCTCCTAAAGCAAAACGTTTTGTTGTCTGCACAGGCGGCGAGCCACTGTTGCAACTGGATGCGCCCTTGATTGCCGCCCTCCATCGACGCGGATTTGAAGTGGCAGTGGAAACCAACGGCACCGTGCCGCCGCCGGAAGGGATCGACTGGCTCTGCGTCAGTCCTAAAGCCGGATCGAAACTAGCCATTACCAAGGGCAATGAACTGAAGCTGGTTATTCCTCAGGCAGAAAACAAACCCGAAGATTTTGAAAAACTGGATTTTGAACATTTTCTTGTGCAGCCAATGGACAATGAGAATGCAAAAGAAAATTTGGAATTAGCTGTTGAGTTTTGCCTGCGCCACCCGCAATGGCGATTGAGCCTGCAGACACATAAGATTTTGGGGATTAGGTGATTAGCAGTGCAAAGCTCTTCGCACCTGCTTCGGCACCAGCCATGGGGCCAAGCATGACAAAGCAGGATAAATGCTTATCGCCGCATAAGGGTTTCTATTGATACTATGCTGAAGTGCCCGCCCTATTTCACGCTGCGCTGCCCGATCGGATAGATGATAATCCTGATGTTGATTGGCAACCTGTCGTGTTAAATTATTTGCTACCAGAAAGAGAGCTTTTGTGACACTAGCAGCTGTCTGCCCGTTTACGAGCGCCACCTCTGTCATCATATCCAAAAAACCATCAAAATAACTCTCAGCTTCCGCCACATCCTTTTTGCAGACGATGGATGCCGGCGTTAAGCGTTTAGCCAAATCAATGAAGGCTTTTTGAAAGGGCAGCATAATTATTCTCGTTCAAAATATTGAAACAAATAACTGTATGTCAGGATTTTGAAACTAAATAACGTTATTTGCAGGTGAATTTAATTGCGCCGCAACGCAGCAACCCTTGTTTTTCAAGGGTGTAGCAGATCAAGAACAAAGAACCCTAGTTCGCCTTTATATCAACCCTGTCGGCGTCGCCGCTGCTCGTCGGTACATTGGCACCCAAAGCGCGGACATCGATACGGCCGCTGGAGATGCCTTTGGTGGTCAGATAATCACGGACGGCTAAGGCGCGGCTGAGCGACAAACGGCGCGCCTCACGCGGCGAGATACCGGATGAGTTGTCAGCATAGGCCGTCAGCGTAACGCGCACGCCACTGTTGGCCTGCAGAACCGCCGCCAGTTTATCCAGCGTTGGCAAAGCATCTTCATTGATGTTTTCTGAACTGCGCGAGAAAGAAAGCGTGGAGACATCCTCCGGCAGAACGAAGTGATTACCGGGGATGACATTACCTTCCACATCAATAACCGGCGGTTTCAGCGCAGGCGTCGGGGCCAGTGTGTCGCGGATTGGCGGCGGTTGCAGCGGTGAAGCGTCATCCGGCAGATCAGGCGCCGTGATTGGGGCTTCCATGCCGTTATTGGCAAAGTCAGGTGGTGGAGGCATGTAGGAAGGTTGCGGCGGCGCTGCAAAGCTTGGCGCAGGCACATCACGCATGCTGCCCCTCTTCACTGACGGCATGCTGCCCGACTGCAGATGCGGCGTAACCAGACCGGAGCTTGTCACCGACGGCAGCGGCGCTGCCTGCGGCGATGGGGCTTCACCTGCAGCAGGCGTTGACGACAAAGACGGCAATGAGCCTACATCTGTTCCCGCCAGCGGAGCTACGCAACCAACTGCGCCGCCGCCATTGGTGCCAGAGCAACTCCATGTCCATGGACCACTGCCGCTAACGGCGCTGCTGATACCGGCGGAACACAAACCGCTACGCGGTGTTGTTAAGGTCGGTACGCCGTTAGCTGAACCGCAAACGCCTGTGATAGGGGCCGGAGGCTGTAGCGGAGCTGTGCAGCTGACAGTCATACCGCCATTGCTGCCGAGGCAATTCCAGTTCCATGGGCCGTTACCGCTGATGGACGTTGCCGTACCGCCAGTGCAAAGATCTTCGACCGGTTCCGCAACCATCGCGACGCCGTTTGAATTGCCACAGAGGCCATTAACCGGTGGGCCGGGTGGTGGCGGTGCTTGCGGCGTATTTTTCTGCACCGAACAAGTCGCCGCAATGCCGCCATTTAAGCCGGAGCAAGTCCATGTCCATGGACCGTTACCGTAGACGGTGCTCTGGATCCCGCTGTCGCAAAGATTGGCGTCAGGCAATGTCGTGGCAGGCGTATTGACGGCCAGACCACAGGAACCATCGACGCGGGTTTGCGATTGTGCGGCAGCTGAACAGCTGATGCTGCTGCCGCCACCGGCGCCAACGCAGGTCCACAGCCATGGGCCGTTACCCTGTACTTCCGTCGGCGTGCCCTCATTGCAGAGGCCCTTGGCCGGCATTGTTTTCTGAACAGAACCGTTGGCTATGCCGCATGTTGCATCAACCAGTTTCGGTGCTTCGCAAACGGACTTGGTCTTATCCTTGACGCAAGTCCAATGCCATGGACCAGAGCCTTTGACCGAGCTTGCCTTACCGATAGAGCACAGACCGTCAGATGGAACCTGACTGGTCCCCTGCCCTGCGGCAAAACCGCAAGTCGCAATTTTTTCTTCAACGGCAGGTACTGGAGCCGGAGCCGCAAGAGCAGGCACAGACTTGGCGGCCTTACCGGCTGATTTTGTTTTCGCCGCAACATCATTGAAACTACCGAGCGGCGACAGGGTCGAACAATTCGATGAATGCAAGCCGTCATCACAGGTCCATGTCCATGGGCCGTTGCCGTTCAAATCGCTCGCTCTACCGCTGACACACAAATCTTTATCGGGAGCTTCCAAAGCCATCAATTCTGAAGCAGAGCCACAAAGATTAGCCTGTTTGTCATTGGTCACTGAAGCTGGTGCTGAAGGTGCTGTTGGCGCAGCCGGGGTTAAAACTGGGGGCGGTGAGACGACAGGCGCTTCAGCGGCCTGCTGTTGTTGATGGCTTACCAGTGGCGCGGTGCAGCTTTGAGTATCACCACCATCAACGCCGGAACAATTCCATGACCATGGGCCGGAGCCGGTTACACGCGTCGCGGTGCCGTGCATGCAAAGTTCTTCGGTAGGAGCTCTGGCAGCAGCGACGCCGTTAGTATTGCCGCATACGCCGTTGATGCTGACAGGTGCGGTGCATGAAACGGGCGCGCCGCCATTGGCGCCATTACAGCTCCAGTTCCACGGACCATTGCCATGGACGGAACCGGCTTGGCCAACACTGCACAAACTATCCTTCGGCATATCACGGTGGCCTGTAAGCGAAGCGCTGCCGCAAATGGCGTCTTTCTTCGGTGCGGCGGAGCAAGTAACGGGGTTACCGCCGTAAAGGCCGGAACAAGTCCAATTCCAGGGGCCATCGCCCGTAACAGCACTGGCGAGGCCAGCGGTACATAGATCCATTGTCGGCATCTGATCAGCACCAGTCTTGCCAGCAATGCCGCATTGGCCGTCAACCTTGCGTGAAGCGGTACAAGCGGCAGCCTGCCCGCCATTTTGACCGGAGCATGCCCAGGTCCATGGGCCGGAGCCATTAACACGGCTCGCAACACCTTTGGCACATAAACCAGTTCCGGGAGCATGATCCATACCAGCGCCATCGGATGAGCCGCAAATGCCGTCTTCAACATCGGGGCCAGCAGATGCCGCTTTAGCCGTATGCGCTGCAGGTTGGGCCGCAGCAGGCGCAGCGACAACCGTAGCGGCGCAGCTGACGGTCATACCACCGCTGATGCCTTTGCAATTCCAACGCCAAGGGCCTTCGCCGCTGACATCGGAGGGGATTCCGAAAGTGCATAAATCAGATGTAGGCATGCTGTTGGCGGCAAGGCCGTTAGCAGCGCCACAGCTTGCATCCGTGCGCCGTGATGTGGATGACTGAGCAGGAGATGCCGCTACAGCTAGATCAGCTTTTTGTTCTGGCTTAGCTGTTGCGCGCGCTGGTTTTGTCTGAACCATTTCACCGGAAGCATCCGTTGCTGCGGGCGGCGGCTGAATGGTGGATGTTCCCTCGGCAACATCATCAGGCGCGGCACAGGAATTTGCGATCCAGACGTCTTGCAATGACTTATCGGGGCATACTGTTCGGGTCTCACCCGTAATCTTGCCGACAAAATTGTCGGGATAGCCCGCGTCAGCGCAGCTCTTGGTCCAGTTTTCAATATGTGGTTCGCAACCTGGTGTCGCGACCATAGTCGCAGATTTTGTTTTGGCTATTGGCGCCGAAGATTCAGATACTGCAGTTGCCCGCGCAGGTGATGCAGCAACAGGCGCTGCAGTCGCAGTCGGGGCAGCAAAAGCAGAATTCGTGCCTGCCAAATTTTTAGGTTCCTGGCCGGGTTGAAATTTCACACCGGCGGCAACTGGCGCGTCTACTGGGGTTGGAACCGCAGGTGCGGCAGCCGGAGCCACAGGCGTAGCGACGGCAGGTACCGCAGTGGCAATTGAACCATCGGGCTGCAGTTGCGGCACTTTTAATTTGTTCGCTGTTGGTTTGTCCGAACCTGATTGCTGGAACACGGACTTCATGCCCTGCATTAGCATCAAGTTTGTTGAACTCGGTTGCGTTGCAGGTGCCAAAGCCGGAGCTTGCGCCGCTGTCCTGGGTGTAGCTACAGGCGGCAATAAAGGTTGGTCCGAAGGCTTCGCGTGCGTTTGCAGGACATCTTGCAATGTCATCTGCCCCGCCTTCATCGGCGAATTGTAACGATCATATTGCGGCAACGGCACGTTAGGCACGGCGTCATCGGTATAAGTTTCAACAGGGGGTTGCGCAGCGGCCCCACCAACTATAGCTCCCACAAAAAGCAGCGTTAGGGCTAACTGTCTCATTTTTGATATCAGGGAAAGGGACATGTTTGTGAGGAGAGCTCAAGAATCGTTAACCTCAATGTTCTACTGATATTGGGAGCCTTAGTCGATAGCTATCAAGGGGATGGCGGCAGATTCGTTAACGTCTCTCCCTAGCTGCGGCGAATTGGCAACGATCAGGAAGTTATCCACACAGCCTTATGCGCTACGGAGAAGCTGCACCAACTCGTCATGGATGGGGGAATTAGTGGCGATCAAGCTGCCACTGGTCACAAGATTCTCCTTAGGCACGAAGGGGGCGATAAAGCCGCCCGCTTCCTTGACGATCAGGATACCGGCCGCGACATCCCAAGGCTGCAGGCCCATTTCCCAGTAACCGTCATAACGTCCAGCGGCGACATAGGCCAAATCCAGAGCTGCCGCACCAAAACGGCGGATGCCCGAAATTTTATGCATGACGGCATTCATCTGCTGCAGGAATTTTGGATTGCTATCCATAATACCCTTGAACGGTACGCCGGTGGCGAGCAGGCAGTCGGCCAGATCCTTGCGGGCAGAAACGCGCAGGCGATTATTATTATTGTATGCGCCGATGCCTTTTTCAGCCCAGAACATTTCGTCCTTGATCGGGTCGCAAACGACGCCCGCAACAATCTCGCCGTCTTTTTCTGCAGCGATAGAAATCGCCCAATGGTTAAGCCCGTGCAAAAAATTCGTGGTGCCGTCGAGTGGGTCGACAATCCAGCGCTCCGGTTTGCTCGAAGTGTCAACGGCATTATCTTTTTCTTCCATCAGGAAGCCAAAGGTAGGCCGCGCCTTGGAAAGCTCTTCACGCAGGATGCGTTGCGATTCCAGATCAGCGTTGCTAACGAAATCGGCTGGTCCCTTGCGCGAGATTTGCAAATGTTCTACTTCGCCAAAATCGCGCTTCAGGCTTTTGGCTGCTTTCTCGGCAGCCTTGATCATAACATTTATAAGTGCAGAACGCATTGCCATTGGAAGTTAGTCGCGCGCGCGTTCGATATAAGAACCATCCGCCGTATTGATGACGATGCGCGTGCCGACGCCAATGAAAGGCGGCACCATAACGCGGGCGCCGTTGGAAACTTTCGCAGGCTTATAGGATGAAGAAGCAGTCTGACCTTTAACAACAGGATCGGCTTCGGTGATTTCCAGAGTAACTGTTGCAGGCAGTTCAACTGACAGCGCCGCACTTTCGTAAGTCTTCACGATACAGACCATGCTTTCCTGAAGGAAAATCACGCCGTCGCCAATAACGTCTTTTGGAATGACCATCTGCTCGAACGTCGTCTGATCCATGAATGTATAATCATCGCCCGTGGCGAACAGAAACTGCATTTCCTGATCGGCCAGCTGAACGCGCTCGACGCTTTCTTGCGTGCGGAAACGAACGTTGGTTTTTACACCGGTGCGCACATCGCGCATATCGATCTGAACGATGGCATTGCCCTTACCGGGAATCGTGATTTCGCTCTTTAAAACCAGCCAAAGCTTGCCATTGTAATCCAGAACATGGCCTTTGCGGACGGTATTGGCATCAACTTGCATCGTTCTCTCTATAGATTCAGCGTTAAGCGATTGAAGATAAAGATATCTTTTGGAACCAACCGCGAGGCTGGCTTCGGTGGAGCGTTCTTTTCTAGGTTTTCCTGCACTTTGTCAACGATAGCGTCTTTGTCGCTTTTCTTTTTTGGTAAAGAGAATTCTAACCTTATTTCTTACCCATGCAGGGTAACTAATTGTCTTTAAACACGAAAAGTAATTCCACGCTTGGGAATGCGGCTTTTTCTGGTATTATTCCCACATAGCCGAATAATTGACCTTCAGGAGAGGATTATGGTTCAGGACGTGCGCCAGATTATTTTGACACAGGAGGAGCTACAATCGGCGATTGAATGCTATCGCCGCATTACACCTAACTTTCTGCCCCAGGGCCAGATTGTCAAATGCATTCCTGTCGATGACACCCTGCATATTTCCGTTCAGACGCCCGCCCCCAATGCGCCACAGCAACAGGATTTTGTTTTCCGCGGGCAGGATGCCGTTAAACCGCTGATCCGCTTTTGCATCGAAAATAATATCATGCTGCCAATGAATGGGTTCAAATCCCTGCATAGCCAGGAAGGCGTTGCTTCACTCTGCATTATCCTGACACTCAATCTGGATGAGCAGCAAGAAACCGGTGCGAAAAAAATACCGTCGTTCGGGCCAGCAGATATCTTAAAATTCAACCGGGCGCGAGCCTGAGAAATTACTCTTCCAAATCCTCGACATGGCCTTTGATGCGGCTGGCGAGTGATGCTTGCAAGAACATATCAATATCGCCGTCCAGCACCGCTTGCGTCTGACTGGTTTCAGCCCCCGTGCGCGCATCCTTTACCATCTGGTACGGCTGCAGAACATAAGAACGTATCTGATGTCCCCACCCGATTTCGGATTTTTGCGCTTCGATATCAGCGGCGGCAGCTTCGCGTTTTTTTAATTCCATTTCATAGAGTTTGGCACGCAGCATTTCCATCGCCTTGGCGCGGTTCTTATGCTGCGAACGTTCCTGCTGGCAGGCAACGATGATACCGCTGGGAATATGCGTAAAGCGCACGGCGCTTTCGGTTTTGTTGACGTGCTGACCGCCGGCACCGCTTGCCCGGTAAGTATCGACTTTCAAATCCGCTTCCTTGATTTCAATCGGGATTGAATCGTCAACCACCGGCGTGACGGAGGCGCTGGCAAAACTTGTATGACGCCGCGCGTTGCTGTCATAGGGGCTGATGCGTACAAGGCGATGCACACCGGATTCCGTTTTCAGCCAGCCGTAGGCATTATGCCCGGTAATTTGAATGGTCGTTGATTTAATGCCTGCTTCTTCGCCGCGCGACTCGTCCAGCAATTCAACTTTGTAGCCGTGTTGTTCAGCCCATCGGATATACATGCGGAGCAACATCGAAGCCCAGTCCTGCGCTTCTGTTCCCCCTGCCCCGGCATTGACTTCCAGATAACAGTCGTTGCCGTCGGCTTCGCCCGATAGCAGGCTTTCCAATTCGCGTTGGCCAGCCAGTTCTTTCAATTTTGCCAATGCGCCTTCGGCTTCGGTGACCATACCCTGATCATTCTCGGCCTCCGCCATCTTGATCATCTCAATGTTATCATTAAGGCCGTTTTCAAGTTCGCGGTAGCCACGGATCGCCTGATCCAGATGCGTGCGTTCACGCATAATGGTTTGAGCCTTCGACGAATTATTCCAGAGGTTTGGGTCTTCGGCGAGCGTATTCAGCTCATCAAGGCGGGCAAGCGCTTTCTCGAGGTCAAAGATGCCTCCTCAGCAGTTTCAACGATTTCTCGATGGCTGCTATTGTCTGTAATGTTTCGGCGCGCATTCTGTATCTCCAAATCAGAGGGGGAGATACCTACAACTTGGCAACCATGTCAATCAGGTATTATAAGACAGCGGCTAAAGCTAATAAAACAAATCTGGTTTCTATTTACTAAATCAAACCAAGTTGGGCCGAATTAGATTTCTCCGATAGTAATGGCTTACGTTTTGGACGCGAAACTTTACGCGCAGACTTAGATGGAGCACTCCCGTCCAAAACCAAAACCAGCGGATGCCCCAAGACTTCGCGCACAGCCGTCGAATTTACGATTGTTATAGCTATTGGATCAAATTCTTCACTTGGACAAGCAAAGGCAGCTGATCCGCTTTGATCGGACAATAACAATACAGAAGTGTCAGAAAGCTGCCCCCCAATCACGCTCAACGAATGTCTTACCTCTTTATATGCTTCCGAGTTTGGCGCTTCAGCAGTGTGGTGATTTCTTGCCGCCCATTTTTGACGAATATTATTGATATTATTCGCTTGCTCCTGCAGGCCAGCCCACATTTCCCACGTTTTGGTATTCGTAAATTGCGAATAGGCTAATGCGCTTCGAAGGGTGGCTTCAAAAATTTGCAAATTGCATTCGTAGATCGCAGGCTCTTTAGATATACCATCTATGGTAAACGCCCTAGTTATACGTAACTGCATTGACAGCTTGTGGCAAAAATCAACGATATCGAAACCCGTTTTTATCTTGCTGTTATTTTCCCATAAAAAATCGTCAACACGTCGAAATCCTTCGACCGCAATTGCAATATCCTCTGGCTTACAATCTTCAATTCTATATGTATTCGTCATCTTAAAAATTCCGGTTTAAATGTCCGGGCAATATCTCAAAAAAACAATACTTTCGTAACCAAAAAATCTTGGTTAACACATAAACGCAAGTAAAAAACTCAATAAAGGCCGCCCGTACCCGTCGTAGCGGGGCTTTGAGAAGCGGGACGTGGCAAAGTTGTTTCGATTGGCGCAGGCGGGCCTCCAACCGGTGGAGCGCCAATAATCACCGGATTAGTACCATCATCAGACATTGTGGCCGATGTCGCAGCCGGAGTTGTTGTCATCGCCCCTGCAGCGCCGTCGCTGGCGGCACCTGTTACGCTGCCGTCCAGAATGGTGCGCGGCTGGCCTTCCTGAGGCTCGGTTCCAGGTATGAACGATTCCCAGATCGCATCTTTATCGCCCGGCTGCGCCAAAGCGCCTGTCGCAACATTGATACGCACTTCGCGCAAACCCGGCGGCACACGGAATGGCGTTGCCGGTTTGCCTTTGATCGCCTGCGTGATGAATTCCTTGAAGATCGGCACCGCGACGCTAGCGCCGGTCTCATGCGAGCCCAGCGGTTTCGGATCGTCGAAGCCTGCGAAAACGCCGCAGACCAGATCCGGCGTGAAACCGACGAACCATGCATCCTTGCTTTCATTCGTCGTGCCAGTTTTGCCCGCCAGCGGCACACCGACATCTTTCAACTTTACCGCCGTGCCACGCTGCACGACACCTTCGAGGATGGAGACCATCTGGTATGTTGTGCGTGGATCTTCGACTTGCTCACGGGTATCAGGTACGTCCGGCGCTGTGTAGTCCGGCGACCAGATGGAGCTTGTGCAAGCGTTGCAATCGCGCTTATCGGCACGCCATACTGTTTTGCCGTCACGGTCCTGCACGCGGTCGATAAAACTTGGCGTGATACGCTTGCCGCCATTGACGATCATGCCGTAAGCGGTAACCAGTTTCAGCGGTGTAGTTTCTTTTGCACCCAGCGAGAAAGATAAAAGTTCCGGCATATCGTCGGCGATGCCGAATTTTTTCGCATAATCCACAATAGTTGGCATGCCGATAGCATTGGCCAGACGCACCGTCATAACGTTACGCGATTTTTCGATACCGACGCGCAGAGGAGTTGGGCCATAAAATTCCTGGCTATAATTTTCCGGATGCCAGAGTGGCAAGCCCGGCCCTTGAAAATATTCGAACGGCGCATCCATGATCAGGCTGCTGGGCGTAAAGCCTTTATCCAGCGCGGCCATATAAACAAATGGCTTGAAGGCAGAGCCCGGCTGACGGTTTGCCTGTGTCGCGCGGTTGAACTGGCTGATATGGGAACTGAAACCGCCATTCATCGCATAGACGCGGCCCGTATGCGGGTCCATCACAACGATTGCGCCCTGCACAACGGGAACCTGCCGCAACGTATAGGTATTTTCAGGATAGGCTTTGCCGTCATCACCCGCTTTTACGGCTTCGACCATAACGACATCGCCGAGCGACAGAACATCCGAGGGTTTATGAATTGCAGGACCAAATTCATCATTCGCAAGCTCGCGCCGCGCCCAGCTGAGTTCCGACCACGGAATGCGTCCGCGCTTGTTATCGGCAAAGGCGATTTCAACTTCGCTGTCTTTAAAAGCGCTCACTAGTGCTAAAGTCCATTCTTCGCCGCCCGCAGGGGTGGCGATTTTCTTCAACGATTTTTGCCAATCGCTGAAACCGGTCATGTGCGCAACCGGTCCGCGCCAACCGCGTTCGCGGCGGTCAAAATTAATCAGGCCGTGGCGTAGCGCCCTGGTTGCGATTGCCTGTAATTCGGGATTGAGGCTGGTTTTAACAGCAAGCCCTCCTTCCAAAACTTCGTCCTCACCGAACTGCGTAACAAGCTGCCTGCGCACTTCTTCGGAGAAATAATCAGCAGTCACGGTCTCCGCGTCATCGCGCGAATGCATTTCCAGCGGCTCAGCCTGGGCAAGCTTGGCTTCCTCGGATGTTATGCGGCCATTGATCTGCATACGATCGATAACCCAGTTGCGGCGCGCAACAGCGGCGTCATGCTCACGAACAGGATTGTAACTGTTCGGCGCTTTGGGGAGCGCCGCGAGATAAGCGGCTTGCGCAATCGTCAGCTCATCCAGCGATTTATTGAAATAGTTGAGCGCCGCAGCAGCAACGCCGTAAGAACGGTTGCCGAGAAAAATTTCATTCAGGTAAATTTCCAGAATCCGGTCCTTGGTCAGGACTTTTTCCAGCCGCGTCGCAAGAATGGCTTCCTTCACTTTACGCGCAACCGAGACTTCGTTCGTCAGCAGCATATTCTTGGCGACCTGCTGCGTGATTGTCGAAGCGCCCATCGGATGGCGGTCACGACCCAGATTTTCGAGATTGACGAATACAGCGCGGATGATGCCGGAGTAATCGACACCGTTATGCTGGTAAAAATCCTGATCTTCCGCCGACAGGAAAGCGTCAATCACACGCTTGGGGATCGCCTTGATCGGCACAAAGACGCGTTGCTCTGCCGCGATAGTCGCCATCATACGCCCGTCATCGGCGTAAATGCGGCTGAGGATCGGCGGCTGATAGTCCTTAAGATAGGAATAGTCCGGCAGATCTTTACTATAATGATTAAAGATCAGCAGCGCCGCAACGGCAGCAATGCCGAGCATAAGCAGGCCAAGAGAGAAAAGAGCGGATAAAAGACGCATAAAACCCCGAGGAAGAATCGCAAGCTCAGCTTTTACTCCGGGACGCCGCCAGATGGAACATCTGGTTTTAACTATAATAATGTCTGCCCCAAGGACCTTCGGAATAACCAGTTGCCCTACCCCGTCTTTTAAGACTATGATCGCCGCAAGTCCTGATATCGCCCGGTGGATTAACAACCTTCCGTTGTGGCGGAGAAGCCCAAGACAGCGCCTTATTAAAGTGCAGCTCTGTGTGATGGCCTCGCCTGGATGACATAAAGTGCAGTATCGCGCCGCTGACTTTTACCCCCTCATACTGAGGATAGTCGCAGATTGCGAATTGCAATTAGAGAGTAACGAATTTGCCGATTATTGGCGCCAGGACGGTTTATCCCACCTCCAGGCGACTGTCGGCGGGAGAGATAAAATGACGAAGCGTATGCTTGTGGATGCCACGCATCCTGAAGAAACCCGTGTAGCGATCGTCGATGGGAACTGGCTCAGCGATTTTGACTTCGAGCGCGCGAGCCGCAAACAACTTAAAGGCAATATATACTTAGCCAAAGTTATTCGCATCGAACCGTCTCTGCAGGCGGCTTTTGTTGAATATGGCGGCAACCGCCACGGCTTTTTACCCTTTACCGAAATCCACCCTGACTATTTCCGCATCCCTATGGCTGACCGCCCTCACGGCGAGGAAGCACCGGATGATAGCGCTGAAGACGGCGCTGAAGATCACGTCAGCCCGGCCGACATATCCGCATATACAGAAGAAGCCGAAGCCGCTCATGCGGCCGATCATCTGGAAGAACACGCGCATGATCATGATCATCACGACCACACTGATCATGATCACGAACAAGTTCATGCTGAAGCGAGCCCGGAGCAAGCCCCTGCCCCGCAGATGGATGCAGCTGCAGAGCATCAGCCGGTACACACTCATTCCTATGCCGAAGCAGCGGCGCCTGCCCATGCTGAGTTTGCTGCAGAAACGCCGGTTGATCTTGGCCTCATCACCGATTTCGGTAATGCCGCTGTCGTTGACCCGAGCCTGCCAGCGCCTGCGCCTGTATCACTGGAAACAGTCGGCGGCGAAGTTGGCGAGGAAGAACGTTTCCGCCGTCCGCCGCGCCCACGCTACAAAATTCAGGAAGTCGTCAAACGCCGTCAGGTGATGTTGATCCAGGTCGTGAAGGAAGAGCGAGGCAATAAAGGCGCCGCCCTGACAACTTTCCTGTCGCTCGCCGGTCGTTATTGCGTCCTGATGCCGAACACCGAAAGCGGTGGCGGCGTTTCGCGCAAGATTACCAGCCACCAAGATCGCCGCCGTATGAAGGAAATTCTGGACCAGCTGGAAATTCCGGAAGGTATGGCCGTTATTCTCCGCACCGCCGGTATGGAGCAGGAACCCGCTGAAATTCAGCGCGATCTCGAATATCTGCTGCGCATGTGGAACAATATTCGCGAACAGACATTGCAATCCACCGCGCCAGCCCTGATTTATGAAGAAGCCAATCTGATCAAGCGCTCAATGCGCGATATGTATGCGCCGGATTTAAGTGAAATTCTGGTGGCAGGCCAACGCGGCCATCAACTGGCCGTTGATTTCATGCGCACGATCATGCCGGATCAGCTTGATAAGGTGAAGCTGTACGAAGACCCTGTGCCGCTGTTCTTCCGTTACAGCGTCGAAAAACAGATCGACCAGCTTTATAATCCAACCGTGCAGCTGCGCTCTGGCGGCTATATCGTCATTAATCCGACGGAAGCTTTGGTTTCCATCGACGTAAATTCCGGTCGCGCGACACGCGAACGGCATATCGAAGGCACTGCCCTCAAAACCAATCTGGAAGCTGCCGAGGAAATCGCGCGGCAACTCCGCCTGCGCGATCTCGCAGGGCTTGTGGTTATCGATTTTATCGATATGGAAGATGGCCGCAATAATGCCGCCGTTGAACGCCGCGTTAAAGACGCGATGCGTGTCGACCGCGCACGTTTGCAAATTGGGCGCATTTCACCATTCGGCCTGCTGGAACTTTCGCGTCAGCGCCTGCATCCGAGCCTGATGGAAATCAATTTCGAGAAGTGTTCGCATTGCGCCGGGATTGGCCTCGTGCGTTCGGTTGACTCCGCTGCTATCTCAATTCTACGCATGATCGAAGAAGAAGGCATCCGCTCTGGCGCTGTTGAACTTGTTCTGCATGTACCGACGAAAGTCGCGCTGTATATTCTGAACCAGAAACGCCTTGCTCTCAGCGAGATCGAAAACCGCTACAATCTGCAAGTCTTGTTGCATAGCGACGATGAGCTGGTACCGCCTGACTTCCGCCTCGAACGCGTCAAGCCGAATGGCGAACGCGAAGCAGCCACCGCCGTTAATAGTGACGCCGTTTTGGCTGGCGAACGCCCGACGCCGCCACCCTATGCGACATTCGACAACGCACCTGCAGGTGAAAATCCGCGCAGTGAAAATCAGGGCGAAAATGGTGGACGTGGCCGCCGTGGCCGTTACGGTTCGCGCAATCGTAATAACCGCCCGAATAACCGAGACAATCAGCATCAAAACCCACAACCGAATGCGCCGCGCCCTCCGACAGTATCAGAGCCAAATGGCAACGATACGCCTATGGAAGTGGCGCAGGATAACGACAGCACCGGTAATGTCGAAGGCGCACATACAGGAACGCATGCCGTTCCGGGCCAAGACGGGCAGCAACGCCCCGGCCGTCGTCGTGGCCGTCGTGGTGGCCGTGGTCGCCGTACTAACAATGGCGCTCCGAGTCCTAACGGCGAACGCGGTGAACGCCCGCCACGCGATCCAAACTACCAGCCGCGCGAACATCGCCAGAATAACTGGAACCGTAATCAGAACCAGAACAACCCTGCGCCTGTCTCGTATGAATCCTCTGCACCTTCAATTTCGGTGCCGATGAGCATTCATGACATCGACACAACGCCGCGCGCGCCGTCTACATCATCCTCCGCACCGTCATCGTCGACGCCTTACGAAGTTGTCGATCAGGCCGGTGACAAACCTAAAGGCGGCTGGTGGCGTAAGCTGACGGGGCAGTAACGTTCACTTTGTTTAAGGCACGGGAACCTAGAGGGTTTTTTTAGGATTTGGGATAACCACTGTCTGCCCCAGAGGCCGTCTAGAAGCCGATTTTTGTTCCTGAGTATGCGGCGGCGTCATCATGCGTGTAGCTATGGCCTGTGCAATCTCATAACCTCCGGCTACCCCTAAAACCAACCCTGTATATGCAAATGCTTTGGTTATTTCACGACCATATTTACTGAACACGCTAGTCTTATCAGTTTTCCCACCACCAAAGAAAACGACTCCTGCACCTATTAGAAAACCCAAAACATTGCCCCCTGTACTGCCGACTAATGCACCAGCCCCCACCACAACCACGTCGCCCACTTTGCGCAACAAATCCATGTTATGCGGTAGAGTAACGAATGAAACTGATGTAGCCACTATAGTTGGAGAGTGAATGCCGATAAGAAAGTCAGCAATTTTCTCTGTTAAACTGCGGTTGATCTTGATTCCATCTGTGTTTTTATTAATTTCCGCGGCAACAGCTTTGGCTAAAATCGTGGAAGACTTCTTATTCATAATCAACACCTTAGTAAATAATGATATTTAGTTTGTGCAAACTAACAATAATTCACGAAAGTAATAACTACAAAAACACAAAGCGCCGATTTTTTAGAAGATTCCTTATAAAACAATGCGTTACAATAATAATATTCTACTCACATCTTTCAAAACATAAATGGCAACTTACCATATTCTGGAATAAGGATATGTCTCCTTTTCTCTTACACATCCAGCCATGCCTCCTAAACTCACATCTAAAATTGTTTGCTGGTTTTTTGCGCTGTTACTTATATCGCTGCAAAGCTCAAGCATCGGCGTTTCTGCGCAAGAATCCAGCGGCGGCGAACAACCCGAATTTATTCGGGATGCAGAGATTGAAAACTATCTGCATGCGCTGGCCGATCCCATTTACCGCGCCGCCGATGTAGCGCCGGAAAGCGTCACAATCGCCATTGTCAGAAGCAATACAATCAATGCTTTTGTTGCCGGTGGTATGAATGAATTTTTCTATACTGGCCTGTTGCAGCTTGCAGATACGCCGGAACAACTGGCGGGCGTCATCGCCCACGAAACCGGCCATATCGCTGGCGGACACCTTATTCGCGGGCGTGAGGAAATGCGCAATGCTTCTGCGCAGGCTATTTTGGGCATGTTGCTGGCGGTCGCTGCGGGTGCTGCCAGCGGCAATGCCAGCGCAGCCGCCGGGGCGGTCAGCGGTGCGGGGCAAATTGCCGAACGCGGCTTTCTAAGCTTTACACGCTCGCAAGAAGCATCCGCAGATGCCGCGGGAATGTCGTTCCTCGACAAAGCCGGCATCACTACACGCGGCATGATGGAATTTTTCCAGAAACTAGCCGGTCAGGAAATGCTGCCCGCCAGCCGTCAGATGGAATATGTGCAAACCCATCCTTTGACACAGGACCGTATCGATGCGGTGCGCGAACATCTGGATCACTCGCCACTGAAAGACGCCAAGCTCGATCCCAAATTTTACCAGATGCATGAACGAATGAAAGCCAAGCTGCTCGGCTTCCTGCAACCGGAGACAGCCCTGCTCCGCTATACGGACAAAGACCCGCGTTTGCCCGCGCGTTATGCCAGAGCTATCGCCCTCTACCAAACCAATCAGCAACCGCGCGCGCTGGAGTTGACCGAAGGCATGATCAAGCAAGAACCGGATAATCCCTTTTTCTACGAACTGAAGGGCCAGATCCTTTTTGAAAATGGCCGGGTGAATGAGTCGCTGACCTATTATAAAAAAGCGAATGAAATTTTGCCCAATTCGGCTCTGCTGCGTCAGGCCTACGGGCATGCGCTCCTGGAAACCAAGGATCCGGCACAGCTAGACCTTGCTATTCAGGAATTGCTGGAATCCAACCGCATGGAAGACCGCACCCCTACGACATGGCGCTTTTTGGCCGCCGCATGGGGTCATAAAGCCGAGTTAACGAAGGATCAACATTACGAAGGTATGGTTAGCTACGCGCTGGCCGAGGAAGCCGTCGCCAAAGGCGAGGATAAAGCAGCCGGACAGTTGGCGGAACGTGCCATGAAGGCTTTGACCAAAGGCACGCCTTATTGGTTACGCGCACAGGATATCAAGTTGTCCACGGCACCGGATAGCGATAAAGCGGACGATAAAGATAAGCATGAAAAGCAAAAAGTCCGTTATCGTTGACTTACACAGTAAAAGTTGGTTCTTTCAAGCTTCAGTTTCACAAACCCCACGGAGTCGTTCATGCGTACCCTTTCTTTATCTCCGGCTTTATTTCTGGCCGCCGCGCTTTTGACGCTTCCAGCCATGGGCTTTGCGCAGGATGAAGTTCCTGCAGGGGCGACTTCTACTCCGGCCCCCAACGCCAAGGTTTTCTCCGACTCTGAAAAAGCGGCGATCGAAGATGTCGTCCGCGACTATCTGACCACCAAGCATCCGGAAGTCCTGATGGAAGCGATGAAAGAATTGCAACGTCGCGATCAGGCCAGCGCCGAAGCCAAGAGCAAGGAAGCCGTGACGAATTTCAAGGACAAGATCTTTAATGATGCGAACAGCCCCATCGGCGGCAACCCAAAGGGTGATGTGACGATGGTCGAGTTCTTCGATTTTCAATGCGGCTATTGCAAAATGTCCGAGGAAGCCATTTCAAAAATCCTGAAGGAAGATAAGAACGTCAAGTTCATCTATAAGGATTTTCCGATTTTGGGGCCAATGTCGGTAACAGCCTCGAAGGCTGCGCTGGCTGCCGCCAAGCAAGGCAAGTATATTAAATTCCATGACGAACTGATGGCCAAGAAAGAACATCTGAGCGAAGACATCATCTATGCCGTCGCAAAAGATTCAGGGCTTGATGTCGATAAACTGAAAAAGGATATGGCTAGCGACGATATCGCCAAGATGATTGAAGTGAACCTGAAGCTCGGCAACGATGTTGGCGTACGTGGTACGCCTATGTTCATCATTGGCAACCAGACATACCCTGGCGCTTTGCAATTTGACCAAATGAAGAAAGCGGTCGATGAGGCACGCGCCGCCGCGTCGAAGAAATAGAATTTGTCTATGAATGACTTGTCCATACCGCGTCATGCCCGCGAAGGCGGGTATCCATTGTTCATCGACCAGACAGGAAGATGGATGCCCGCCTTCGCGGGCATGACGCAGAGAGAATGACTGTGGCCACCAAAAAATCACAGCCGATTTTGGTTTTAAATGGACCGAACCTCAACATGCTTGGGGTTCGGGAACCAAAGACCTATGGCAATAAAACGCTGCGTGATCTGGAAGTTTTGTGCAAAGTCTCGGCAAAAAACCTTAGCCTGTCCGTCGACTGCCGCCAAAGCAACATCGAAGGCGAGCTGGTGACATGGATTCAGGAAGCCCGCAAAACCCATGCAGGCATCATCATTAATGCCGGTGGCTATAGCCATACTTCCGTGGCCATATTGGATGCCCTGCTTTTGACGGAACTGCCGGTGATTGAGGTTCATATCTCCAATATCTACGCCCGGGAGAAATTCCGGCATCAATCCTTAATATCCAAAGCGGCAAAAGGGGTACTTTGCGGCTTGGGGATTGACGGCTATAGTTACGCTTTGCAAGCTATGGCAAAACTGCTCAACTCACCCAAATCGAAGAATTCTAAATAAGTAAGGTAATCATGTCTGAAAAAGAAAAATTTGATCTCGACACCGCATTCGTGCGCAAACTTGCCAAGCTGCTGGAAGAAACCGGCCTGAGCGAAATCGAATATGCCGTGGGCGACAAGAAAATCCGTTGTGCCGTAACGCGCGGGGCTATCGTGCATCATACAGCACCTGCGCCCGTTGCCGTCGCTGCCGCACCCACGGTTGACGCCAAGCCCGTCAGCAATGGCACACCAATAACATCGCCTATGGTTGGCACGGTTTATATGGCATCCAGCCCCGGCGGCACGCCCTTCGTCAAAATTGGCGATACCGTGAAAGCAGGCGATACGCTGGTAATCATCGAAGCGATGAAAGTCATGAACCCGATCAAGGCCGCCAAAGGCGGCAAGGTCGTTGAAATCCTCGTCAGCGATGCCACACCGGTTGAATTTGGCGAAACGCTGCTTGTGATCGCATAGGACATCACCTTGTTTGAAAAAGTTCTCATAGCCAATCGTGGGGAAATCGCGCTGCGCATCCACCGCGCCTGCCGCGAAATGGGCATCCATACCGTCGCCATCCATTCGACGGCGGATGCCGACGCCATGCATGTGCGCCTCGCTGACGAAAGCGTCTGCGTTGGTCCTCCCGCATCTAAAGACAGCTACCTGAACATACCCGCCATTTTAACGGCGGCCAGCATTACCGGTGCAGATGCCATTCATCCCGGCATCGGATTCATGTCGGAAAATGCCATCTTCGCCGAAATGGTCGAGGAACACGGCTTTACCTTCATTGGCCCGACACCTGAGCATATCCGCATCATGGGCGACAAGGTCACCGCCAAGCAGACGGTGAAAAGTCTGGGACTTCCCACCGTTCCCGGTTCTGACGGTGCAGTCGCCACGGTCGAAGAAGCGCTAAAAAACGCCAAGGAAATTGGGTACCCCGTGCTTATCAAGGCAGCGGCTGGTGGCGGCGGCAAGGGCATGAAAGTCGCCCGCAGCGAAGCCGACCTTACCGAAGCCTATCAGCTAGCCAGAGGCGAAGCGCGCGCCGCTTTCGGTAATGACGAAGTTTATATGGAAAAATACCTGGAGAAGCCGCGCCATATCGAGGTGCAGCTACTTGGTGATATGCATGGCAACGCCGTGCATTTTGGCGAACGTGATTGTTCCATTCAGCGCCGCCACCAGAAAGTGATCGAGGAAGCCCCTTCCCCCGGCCTCAACAACGAGGAACGCGAAAAGATCGGCGCATTGGCAGCAGACGTTATCCGCAAGATCGGCTACCGCGGCGTCGGCACGATTGAGTTCCTCTATGAAAACGGGAAATTCTATTTCATCGAAATGAATACCCGCCTGCAGATCGAACATACGATTACGGAAATGATCACCGGAATCGATCTGGTGCGCGAGCAGATCCGCGTCGCCTCCGGCCTGCCGATGAGCTACAAGCAAAAAGATATCGTCTTCAACGGCCATGCGATCGAATGCCGCATCAATGCTGAAAATCCGGAAACCTTCACGCCGTCGCCCGGCAAGATCGCGGGCTATCACCCGCCCGGCGGCCTCGATGTGCGCGTCGATAGCGCCCTGTATGACGGGTACAAAGTGCCGTCGAACTATGACAGCATGATCGCCAAACTGATTGTCCACGGCAGCAACCGCAACGAATGTTTGCTGCGACTGCGCCGGTCACTGGAAGAATTCGTCATCGGCGGGATTGACACCACCCTGCCCCTGCACCGCCGCCTTATCGCGCAACCTGATTTTATCAACGGCGATTACGATATTCACTGGCTGGAAAAGTTCCTCGACAAAAAGTAAGGTACTGGGACAAATGTCCAACCGTTCCCTTCCCTTTCTGACGCCCGATATGTTGATGCGGGCCTATAGCATAGGCGTTTTTCCTATGGCCGATAGCGCGGAAGGCAATGAGCTGCGCTGGTTCGACCCGCCGATCCGGGCGCTTATTCCTCTCGATGACGCTTTCCATGTGTCGCGGCGGCTGCGCAAAACGATCCGGCAGAAACCCTATCAAGTGACGTTAAACAAGGCCTTCGGTGATGTCATTCGCGCCTGCGCCGCCCCCTCTGAAGGCCGTGAGACGACATGGATCAACCGCCAGATTGTGAATCTATACAGCAGCCTGCATTACCGCGGTCAGGCGCATTCCATCGAGGTTTGGGAGAGTAATACCCTTATCGGCGGCTTGTACGGCGTTAGTTTGGGCTCGGCCTTTTTTGGCGAGAGCATGTTCAGCCGTCGGACGGATGCCAGCAAAATCGCGCTGGTTTATCTGGTTACGCTGCTGCGGCGCTGTGGCTTTACGTTGCTTGATACACAATTCCAGACCGAACATTTAACCCAGTTCGGCACTTTTGAAATCACACGCGCAAATTATCATCACTTTCTTAAAATCGCTGCGAAGAATCCCACCGAACTAAAGCAAATAAAAACAGACGAATGGGATTATTTGGCTGGTGTCGCCGGTATAGCTGATGCTGGTGCCGGCGTTGTTTTGCATCCCGTTACCCAT
>Ga0206891_10040_pt2 | contig 27033 bp, 24 predicted proteins | sample Alteio_BWOrgHeat_55_FD_153246 | JGI IMG/M metagenome (GOLD analysis project Ga0206891, IMG submission 153246) | Enriched cells from forest soil in Barre Woods Harvard Forest LTER site, Petersham, Massachusetts, United States - Alteio_BWOrgHeat_Nextera7 ...
AAGTATATTTACGTTGACGGGACGCTGGACGTCAGCGCGCCGGCGACGGGTTCGATTGCCACCAATAGTTTTCCGGTCTGCATCGGTGAGAACGCCGAAATTTTGGCAAAGGGTTTGGCAGACCGGCATTTCAACGGGATAATAGACGAGGTGTCGGTCTACAAGCGGGCCCTTACTTCCAACGAAATCGCAGCCATCTACAATGCAGGTAGTGAAGGGAAATGTCCGGTGCCGCCAGTCATCGTCACACAACCGATCAATCAAGCGGTTGGAGTGGGCGGCACAGCAACATTCAGTGTCAGTGCAAATGGCACGCAGCCGTTGACGTATCAATGGATTTTCAATGGAACGAATATTCTTGGCGCTACAAATACTTTGCTGACGTTGACAAATGTGCAATTTACCCAAGCTGGAAATTACTCGGTAGTGGTGGCTAATATTTATGGTTCGGCCCTAAGTTCCAACGCCGTGCTGACGGTTGGCGTGCTGCCAAGCATCACGATGCAGCCAGCCAACAGCACCAATCTTGTGGGAAGCAGTGCCACGTTTACCGTTACTGCCGCAGGTTCAACACCGTTGAGTTATCAGTGGTTGAAAAATGGAACTGCCATCGCCGGAGCAACCAGCACAAATTTTATCATTATCAATGTGCAGACCAATGATGCTGGCGTTTATGCGGTGCTGGTGACGAATGTTTTTGGATCCATCACCAGTTTCAATGCAATCCTAACCGTTTTCGCGCCACCGATGATTCTTGTTCAACCAACGAACCAAACAGTGACATTAAATAATTCAACAACATTTATCGTTGTAGCTGGCGGCAGCACACCGTTAAGTTATCAATGGAGTTTTAATGGAACAAATATTTTTGGAGCAACAAACAACTTATTGCCGTTGCTCGGCGTGCAATTCAGTCAAGCTGGTGTCTATGCAGTGGCGGTGACCAACGCCTATGGCTCAGTGATTAGTTCTAATGCAATCCTGACGGTCAATCCACCGCCACCTTGCGATTCTGCCCCTTCTGGCATGATCAACTGGTGGAAAGGCGAGGGTAATGCCAATGACAATATTGGAACCAATAACGGGGTCGCCGTCGGCACGCTTCTTTATACAAATGGGGAAGTTGGGGAGGGATTTCTGCTCAATGGGAGTAATTACGTTTCGATTCCTAGCTCTCCCACATTCAATGTCCTGACGAATGCGATTACTATAGAAATGTGGATTAAGGTGAATGCCATTGATCCGGGTGACTTGGGTTGGACGGCGATACTGACCAAAGGCGATTCTTCCTGGCGTTTGGCGCGATGGAATACAACAACTTTCCAGCTCGGTTTCAGCACCAGCGGCCTGAGTCAGGGGGATTTGGAGGGCAATCGCAACATAATGGATGGCCAATGGCATCATGTGGCGGCGGTATATGATGGAAGCACCAAGTATATTTACGTTGACGGGACGCTGGACGTCAGCGCGCCGGCGACGGGTTCGATTGCCACCAATAGTTTTCCGGTCTGCATCGGTGAGAACGCCGAAATTTTGGCAAAGGGTTTGGCAGACCGGCATTTCAACGGGATAATAGACGAGGTGTCGGTCTACAAGCGGGCCCTTACTTCCAACGAAATCGCAGCCATCTACAATGCAGGTAGTGCAGGGAAATGTCCGGTGCCGCCAGTCATCGTCACGCAACCGACCAATAAAACAGTGCTGGTTGGTGCTACGGCGACATTCAGTGTCAGCGCAAGCGGAACACAACCGCTGGCGTATCAATGGAACTTCAACGGAACGAACATCCTTGGCGCAACGAATATTTTACTGGTCTTGACGAACGTCCAGCCCGTTCAAGCGGGCACTTATATCGTGCAAGTGTCCAATGTCGCCGGTTTGACAAACAGTTTCAACGCCATCCTGACGGTGAACACATCGCCAAGTATCACGACGCAACCGACGAATATGGTCGTTATCCGGGGCAGCAACGCCACTTTCAACGTCATCGCCGCTGGTTCGACCCCATTGATTTATCAGTGGAATTTTAATGGAACAAACGTCGCTGCGGCTACCAACTCTTCATTGACGCTGACTAATGTCCAATTGAACCAAGCTGGCAACTATGCAGTTTCGGTGACAAATCTTTTCGGTTCGATCTTGAGTTCCAACGCGACACTGACCGTCAATCCATTGTTCCATTTTGTCTGGAACCACATTCCTTCACCGCGATTCGCGAACGCGCCTTTTGCCGTCGTCGTTCAAGCGCAGAACACGACGAATGGGCTCGCCACTAATTTCACCGACACGGTTGTTCTGCTCTCAACAAATGGCGTGCCCGTCAATCCGGCTGTTTCCGCCAATTTCATTCAAGGTGTCTGGACTGGCGCGGTCATGGTCGCCCAAACCGGCACGAATCTGGTGTTGCAGGCAACCGACAGCTTTGGTGAGTCCGGTCTTGCCAATGCGATCAACGTCGTCAATCTGCCGCCGCTCGCAGCCGTTCCTTCCGGCGGCACTTTGTTCGTCTCCTGGCCGACCAGTCCGTCGGGATTCATTTTGGAAACCACGCCGACGCTCTCGCCGGCGAGCTGGGCTCAAGTCTCCGGGTCGCCGTTCCAGATAGGAAATCAATTTGTGCAGTCCATCACCCTTTCAGGAACGAACGGCTTCTACCGGTTAAGGTTCACGGGGCAATGATTCCAACGGCGAATCAGCGAACTATTTGGTCTGCGGCGCTTCCTGAATCACTTTTTTCTTCTCCAACTTTTCCAGCTTTGGCGCGATGACGACCTGGCAATAGCCTTGATTGGAATTGTTGTCATAGTATTGCTGATGATAATCCTCGGCCTTGTAAAATTTCTTGAGCGGCACGATTTCCGTCACGATCGGATGCTTGAAATCCTGCTGCGCCGCGAGCTTCGATTTTTCCGCGAGCAGTTTTTGCTTCTCGTCGCGATACAAAATGATGGAGCGATACGACGTGCCTTCGTCCGCGCCCTGACGGTTCAACGTCGTCGGATCGTGCGCCTGCCAGAAAACTTCCAGCAGCTTGTCGTAGGAAATTTTTGCGGGATCAAATTCAATCTCCGTCACCTCGGCGTGGCCGGTCGTCTCGGTGCAGACCTGCTGGTAAGTCGGATTTTCCGTCGTGCCACCGGCGAATCCACTGGTGACGGAAACAACGCCGGGCAACCGTTCAAAGACGGCCTCCATGCACCAGAAGCAGCCGCCGCCGAAATCGGCGATTTCAGTTTTGTTTGTGTTCATAGATTTGACAGGTTGTGCGAGCGCAGAAAAATTTAACGTGATGGCAGCAAGCAGAAGGTAAATGATTTGTTTCATCATGCAAATTGGACAAGCAGGGTGGCTGTCTCACTCAATCAATTTCCGGTTTGTCCAGATGCTCGCCGGGTGGCAGATCGGCGTATTTCTCAAAATGTGCAGGGCGCAGCGGTTCGGAAATGGCGTTCTCGCCGCTGAACCATTTGCCGAGGTCAATCAGCTTGCAACGGTGCGAGCAGAACGGCCCGTATTTTCCGGCGAACCAGTCACCGCGCTTTTTGCAGATTGGGCATTTGACCTGCGTCACGGAATTATTTTGTTTCCCTTGCAATTTTTTTGATGTCGTCGAGCAAGGCGGCGGTTTCATCGGACGGTGTGCCGCCATCTTGCAGGATTTTTTGCACGTCGTCAAAAACCGTCAGCTCCTGATCGGCTGAAAGATGCGCGCCGTTGAAAATCGCGTGGATGTCCTGCGCCAGTTTTTGATGCTTGGGACGCAATTTTTCATTTCCAGCAATCGCGGTTTGAAGGTCATCCGCCAGTTTTGAAACGGACGTTTCGGAAGCTTTTGTCTCTTTTGCCGCCGACGCCAGATCGTTTGTGAAAGAACGTTCTGGCGCGACATTGGTTTTCAACCCGTCAAAATCCGAGCGCAGATTTGCGATGTTCTGCAAAGTGGCGGCGAGGGCCGGGTCCATTGGCGGCGGATTGTGCGCGGGAGGCGCAGGTTGAATTGATTGCGGCGCGTTGCCCTGGCTTGCTGCGGCGGATTGGTCTCCGGCGCGCCTGGCCTGTTGGATGGCCATGTTATAATTGATCTGGGCAAAAGTTACGCAGGGCACCGACAATGCACACAGCAGGGCGATGAAAATTTTCACAAGTCTTGACGAGGCAATTTCATTCATGGTTTGCTATCAAGCCTTGGTTTGACGACGTAAGTGAAATGTAATCTTCAAGAATGTTTTCAGACTCGTCCAACGTCGGATCGGTTGGTCGTGGTTTAACTTCGGATTTTTGACTTGTGGCTGTAGCGGCGGTATTTGTTCCAAAAAAATTGGCGATATTGGAATCGTAACTGTAAGTGACGCTATTCGTTATCAACATTGCTTCCGGCGCAGGTAATTCTGGCTGTCCGATGTTCTCAAGCGTGAGGTCGTAAATCTTTTCATCGGGTGATTTGCGCGCGGCACGCTCATCGTCGCGCGCTTTGTCGCGCGCACGATTGTCCTTCCGCTCCTTCAACGCCTCGCGCTCGTTGAGCGTCATGGTTTTGTCCGCCTGTAATTTTTTTAATTCATCAATATCCTGCCGGATGTAAGTGAAATCCTGATTCGTGGCGATACGCGCGGCGGAATCTTTTTTTAACTGCGCGAGATACGGTTGGGCGAGATTTAATTTATCGTAAGTTGCGCTGGGAATTGTGTCCCATGGCAGCGGGTTTTCTAGTGATGTCTCACCGATTTCAGTCGAGTAATTCAAGATATCCGGCAGAACGATGTCTGAAGCGACGCCTTTCAATTGTGTTGAAGCGCCGCTGACGCGGTAGAATTTATTGATCGTGATCTTGAGTGTGCCGGGGTCATTCGTCGCGGCCGCCGTGGCCGGCCAGACGAACGGTCGCAATGGAGTCGGCTTTTGAACCGTGCCTTTGCCGTGCGTGGAAGTGTCGCCGACGACGATCGCGCGCCCATAATCCTGCAATGCGGCGGCGCAAATTTCCGCCGCGGACGCGCTGAAGCGGTTGATCATCACGACGAGCGGGCCGGAATAAAGTTCGTTGTTGTCGGTGTCCGAAAGCACGGCGACTTTGCCGTCGGGGTCGCGCGCAAGCACGACGGGGCCGCTCTTGATAAAAAGGCCGGTAAGATTCACAGCCTCGTTGAGCAGGCCTCCGGGATTGCTGCGCATGTCGAGGATGACGCCCTGGATTTTTTCCTGTTCTAATTTTTTGAGCAGGCGCGCGACATCTTCGGTGCAACTTTTTGGCGAGTGGACTATTTCGTCGGGCATGTTGACCGTGCCGTAAAACGACGGTAATTCGATGACGCCGATTCGGTTTGTGCCGCCGTGAGAGTCGGGCATTTCGATCAATTGCGCCTTGGCTTCCTCGTCTTCCATTTTGATTTCATCGCGGATCAGCGTCACGACGCGGCGCGCGGTGTGGTCTTCGGCGGGAACAATAGTCAGTTGCACCTGCGTTCCCTTCGTTCCGCGAATCATCTGGACGACTTTGGTGAGTTCCATGTCCACGACGTTGACGGGCGGAAGGTTGCTTTGCGCGACGGCGACGATCTGATCCTTTTCGTTCAACAATTTGCTTTGGGCGGCCGGTCCGCCGGGGATGAGCGATGCAATAGTGCAATAGCCATAATCCTCCGTCAGTTTTGCGCCGATGCCGACGAGCGAAAGGCTCATGCCGATGGAAAAGTCTTCCGCGTTCTCGGGCGGAAAATAATCCGTGTGCGGGTCGTAGGCGTGCGCGAGCGCGTTGAGATATGCCTGCAAAATATCCGCGCCATCCCATTTGGAGATCGTGTGCAAAATCCAGTCGTAATGATGCGCGATGGTTCCGGCGATGTCATTGGTGGCAGGGGCGTTATTTGTCACAGATAAAACCACGTGATTTGTCGGTTTAAGAGAAATGTTTGTGCTGGAAGCATACGATGCGGTTGTGGGTGGTTGCGTTTCGCGATCCAGTTTTTCCTGCAAATACTCGTAGCGCACCCGCTGCAGCCAGAGCTGCTGCGCCTCGGCCAGATTTTTTGGATACGGCGCGTGGCGGCGGTCAATGGCGATGCGCTCGTTCGTTGTGAACGTGAATTTGTCCTCTTTCAACACCTTGTCCACATAGTCCGTATGCTCTTGAAGCCGTTGGAGCATCCGTTGGAAAATATCAAATGCGGGGGACAGATCGGCACGACCACGACCGCCGATGGTGAAGGCATCGAGATTCGTCCGATAATGCGCGAACTCGGCGAGGTCGGATTGCAGGAAATTCTCACGGCGCGGGTCGAGCGCCTCCACATAACCGTCGAAAAACTTCTTGGACATCTCCATGTCAAGCGGCTGTTGCGAATAATGGAATTCCTCCAGCAACCGCGCCGTCATGTAGGCGATGCGCCCGTCGTTCGGGCCGGGCAGCAACGGTGCGGGTGCGTTCGTGGCATCCGCCGCATTTGCGATGACGGGAAAAAAGGGCGGGGCGATGAATGCGAGAAACGCGAACAGAATGATTTTTATATGGCGCATGGCGATTGGCACAACTTCGACCCATTGTAACCCGATTTGTTCAGCAAAGGAAAAACAATTTGCGCCAGAGCGGTGGCGCGGATGCTTACGGATGCAGCAAACGGAAGAACAGATTTCCAGGCGGTGGCGGCATGGCGAGACTTTTGTTCGTGCCATCGTCGGAAATGGTGTAGCCGCTGTAACCGCTCGGCCCCCAATGCGTCGTCATCAAATCTGGATTCTGCTGCAATAACCAGCCCGGCGAAACCGACGGCCACGACGCGAGCATTTCATTACCATGAAAATTGATATTGAGCGGCGGCGCGGAAATTGCCGGTGGAAAAATTGTAGTGTTGAGCAATATCGAAACCGTGCTGGAATTTACATTCTCACAGGCCAAATCCAGCTTGCCGTCCCCATCGAGATCCGCCGCCACGACCGATGCTGGAAAGTTGCCGACGCCCAGCGTGAAGGCGAGAACGAATCCGCCGCTGCCGGCGTTCGTCAGCACTGACACGGTGTTGCTGCCGGGGTTCGCGGAGATTAAATCCAGCTTGCCATCGCCGTTGACATCCGCCGCTATGACCGATTCGGGACTTTGATTTAGATTGATTGTAGCATTTAAGCCAAAGCCGCCGAGGCCGTTGTTTGTCAATACCGATAGCGAGCCAGCTATCAAACTCGCGCAGACCAAATCCAGCTTGCCATCGCCGTTGACATCCGCCGCTATGACCGAGGTGGGATTAATGACAACATTGTATGTGGCATTGGAACCAAACCCGCCGCTGCCATTGTTGGTCAAAACCGATAGCGTGCCGGAATTGTTATTGGCACAAATCAAATCTATTGCTCCATCGCCGTTGACATCTCCGGCTGCAATGGAAAACGGAGCCGCACCCACACTCGGCGAGGAAGCGAGAACAAATCCGCCGCTGCCGTTGTTGGTCAACACGGAAAGCATATTGGCGTTTCTGTTTGCACAGACCAAATCCAGTTTACCATCGCCGTTAACATCTGCTGTCATGACCGAGATAGGAGCACTACTTAAATTGAGTGTGGCATTGGAACCAAACCCACCGCTGCCATTGTTGGTCAATACAGTCAGCGTGCCAGAACCATAATTCGCGGAGATCAAATCTATTGCTCCATCGCTGTTGACATCTCCCACCGCAATAAAAGTTGGATTGATGCCGACGCCGGGTGAGGAAGCGAGACCAAATCCGCCGCTCCCGTTGTTCGTCAACACCGATAGCGTGCCGGAACTGAAATTCGGGGAAACCAAATCCATTTTTCCGTCGCCGTTGACATCTGTTGCCGCCAGCCATTCGGGGTGGCCGCCCACGGTATTGGTAGCGGTGGATGCGAAGGTGAGTTGTGCTGTTGTTTGGAAAACAGACAGGACGGCGTTGCTGCTCGTCAGATTGCCATAGATGTTCGTAATCACGACCGAATATGCACCGGCTTGGTTCGGGTTCACATTGGTCAACGTCAGGAAAGCGTTCGTGGCACCTGAAATGTTCGTTGCATTAAAATTCCATTGGTAACTCATCGGCGAGTAACCGATAGCCGTGACGCTGAAAGTCACATTGCTGCCCCAGCCGATGTTCTGGCTTTGCGGTTGGGCGGTGATTTCCGGCGGATTGAGATTCCTGGGCAACGGACACAGCGGCGGCAGTTTTAATACATTTGTAAAGTTATTGTCAAAAGCCCAGTGGCGGGTGGGCGTATTGTAATAATTGCCCACGGTTTGCCAGTGATTCGTGGCGTAGATGCTGGGGAACATTGCGACCATTGAGCCGTTGTAAGTCAAAGTTTGCACGTTGAAGCTGCCACTCGGATTTTTATGCCAATCTTCCAACAGTCGCAGGAAGTTTTCCTCGCCGCCGCTGTAGTCTCCGCTGATCGTCGGGTCTGTCGGGACAATTCCGGTGAGTATCGCAGCGTTGACGGTGGTGTTGCCGGAATTTGGCAATTGAGTGGTGACGCTGTCATTCCAGTTCGTGGAAAGAATGGTGATGGCGTCGGCCATGAGCGCGGCGGGATAGGTTGAAACGGTATTGTTCATTCCCAGAACCGGAACACCGCCGTTGGTCTCCACATTATAATTGCCCAAAACATAAAGAGGCTGCGGCGTTGCGATAGTCAAACCCTCCGTCGCCGCGCTAAAAAAGTTAGTCGTGTATGGCAATTGCGCGCCGTTGAAAAGCCGCACGACGGGAAGTGTTGTGCTGGTTGAAGGCGCGCTATTGTAAATGTAAATGGAACCAATCCCGTGTCCTTCATCGCTGAAGGCTGTAATGTTCCACTTGGGGCCTTCATCGGCATTATTAGTGAGCCATTTGTTGAACTTCGCAATATCAATCTGAACGGCTTGGACATTTTTGCCTTCACGATAATCGTGAAAGACGACATTGGTGACGAACGAAAAACCGGCGTAGAGAATGTTCGTCGCAGCATAGTTAGTGGCATTTAAGCCGCCGGTATGCGCTGTAAGGTTGGTAAAATTGCCAGTTGTGAGCTTAAGCGAAACGAAATCATTCGTAAGTTTTTTCAAGGGACCGGTAGCTGGTGAAAGGAACTGATCCTGAAACCAGATGGTGATATTGCTCGTCTGGGCATTCACCGCCGCGCCATTGTTGCCGTTGAAGGCGACGCCATTGGTTCCCCAAGCGGCGTTGGAAATGATGAGGTCGGATTCATTGAAAAGATAAACCTGATTGGACGGAGCATAAGCAGCACCGTTTGGCGCGCCAAAACTTGTCGGCGGCAAGTTGAGGATGGCTTCGGCATTCGTGGTATTAAATATTGAGATCGTCAGCGATTGATTACCGTTGCTAGGTGCGCCTAGCGCGAAATTCGCCAGCGGCGTGCCGCTGTAAGCGGTTGTGGAAAAGCCGCTGGAACCGGGATAATTTTCGGAGAAAGGATCAAGTGCGCTGGTATTATTCGTTCCGACCGCCTGCACCGTTGAATCGAAGGTAAGATTATTGATGCCCTCCCAAATATTTGCATTGCAGAACACCGGGCCGCTGACGTTCATCGGCTGGCCTGGATCCATTTCCAGATTCAAATTGTAAAAGATAGCATATTGAAAGATTGGGATGTTCCCCACCGATTGTGCAGCGGCTGATTGAACGGACAACGCCAGCAAGCAAGCCGCCATCGCACGAAGCGCCAGCATCTTCAGCAGGCGGATAATTTGATTCATAGGATGACCCTGAAGTTGACTGTGCGATTGTGTTTCATGCGTCGCTTGATTGCAATTCAAATCCTTGTTTTACAGGCGAAATGGATTGCAATTTCAGTCAAATTTCACAGAATGCTCGCCCCAAAATCAAAATTATGAAGACGATCATTTCAGCCGCATTTTTTTCAGTGGCGTTCATCGCGCCGTCGTTCGCGGACGGCACGAACGTGTTTGCCGACGACAAATCAAAGGCCAGTTATGCCATCGGCATGATGCTCGGCCACAACTGGCAGCAGCAGGGCGTGGACGTGGATTTGAACTGGGTCGCGCGCGGACTCAAGGACGGGCAGGGCGGTGGCGCGGCATTGATGACGCCGCAGGATGTGCAAAACACGTTGAAGGAATTTCAGCAAGCCATGGTCGCCAAGCACACGCAAATGCAAACGGAGGAGGGCGCGAAAAACAAAGCGGATGGCGCGGCGTTTCTGGCGGCAAACAAATCGAAGCCGGGCGTCGTCATTTTGCCGGACGGTCTGCAATACAAAGTCATCAACGACGGCACGGGTGCGACGCCGACGCCCAACTCAGTCGTGACGGTGAATTATCGCGGCACATTTATTGACGGCACGGAGTTCGACAGTTCCTATAAGCGCGGCCAGCCCGCGCAATTTCCCGTCACCGGCGTCATCCACGGCTGGACGGAAGCGCTCCTGCAAATGAAGGTTGGCTCGAAATGGCAATTGTTCATCCCGTCGGAACTCGCTTATGGCGAACAAGGTCGTCCGCCGATTCCGCCGGATTCAGTTTTGGTTTTTGAAGTCGAACTGCTTTCGATCCAGGCGCAGAATCTGCAGCCCGTCTCGTCAATTCCACCCCGCCAGCCGCTCACGAGCGACATCATCAAGGTGCCGAGCGCCGCCGAAATAAAAAACGGCGCAAAGATCGAGGTCATCAAGCCCGAAGACGTGCAAAAATTACAGGCTCAATCGCAGACGAATTGATTCCGCCGGTCATTCCAGTTTGAACATCCGCGCTGCTGCGCTGTCAGATTTTCCTGAAGCGTAGAAAATGTTTATGAAATTCTTTAACAAGCCGTCGGTCGGATTTTTCGGCGCAATTTTGGGCGCGCTGGCAATGGTGTTCCTGTTTCATTTCACCTTGCTCGGCAAGGGAACCGGACCGTCAATCAACGTTGATACCACCGCCATCGCGCGCGATGTTAAACCAGCCACGAGTTTTGCGCCTATCGTCAAAAAGGCGGCGCCGAGCGTCGTCAACATTTACACATCGCGCACCGTCAAGGTTCGCCAGATGCGGAGTCCTCTTCAAGACGACCCGTTTTTCCGCCAGTTTTTCGGCGACCAACTTCCCGACGACGGTCACGCACGCACGCGCAAGGAACGAAGCCTTGGATCGGGCGTCATCGTTTCGCCGGACGGTTATATTTTGACGGCCAATCATGTCGTTGAAGGCGCGGACGAAGTCAAAGTCGCCATAGACGAAAATAAAAAAGAATTCACGGCGAAAGTCATCGGCACCGACCCGCAGACCGATGTGGCTGTTCTGAAAATTGACGCGACGGATTTGTCCGCCATCACGCTGGGCGACAGTGATCAGCTTGAGGTTGGCGATGTCGTCCTTGCCATCGGCAATCCATTCGGTGTTGGTCAAACGGTGACGATGGGAATTGTCAGCGCGTTGGGGCGCAATGGATTTGATTTTGGCGGACACGCCGGCGCCATCGAGAACTTTATCCAAACCGACGCCGCCATCAATCCCGGCAATTCCGGCGGCGCGCTTGTGGATGCCGAAGGCAGGCTCATCGGCATCAATACAGCCATCATCACCGGCGGAGAAAGTCGCGGTAATGATGGTATTGGGTTCGCCGTGCCGGTGAATATCGCACGTCACGTCATGGAACGCCTCATCAGCGGCGGCAAAGTCACGCACGGTTATCTTGGTATCAATCTGCAGGATGTCAGCGGCGATCTTGCCAAACAATTTGGATTGCCCGACCAGAACGGCGCGCTCGTTGACGACGTGCTGACAAACACACCCGCTGAAAAAGCGGGCATCAAATCCGGCGATGTCATCGTCGAGTTCAACGGTAAATCCGTCGCCGATGCGAACAGCCTCTTGCTCGAAGTTTCCGAAAACGAACCCGGAACGAGCGTCACCTTGAAATTGATCCGCAACAATTCTCCCAAGACCGTGACAGTCAAACTGGGTGACCGCCCCGGCGAACTTGCGGAAAACGGCAGTGACCAGAATGGTTCCGACTCTGACAATTCAAAAACCGACGCGCTCGATGGCGTGACCGTTGACGATTTGAATTCGGACATCCGCCAGGAATTGAAGATTCCCGACCGCGTTCAAGGTGCGATCGTCACGGATGTCGCCGCCGATTCAAATTCTGCGGAAGCCGGATTGCTAAAAGGCGATGTCATTCAGGAAATCAACCGCAAGCCTGTCAGCAATGCCGACGAAGCCGTGAAAGCCTGCAACGCCGCCAAGGGCGACCAGATTCTCCTTAAAATCTGGCGTCGCAGTGGCAATTTCTCCAGCAATCGCTTTTTTACCGTGGACAACACGAAGAAAGACACGAAGGAAAAATAAGTTCTTCCTGAAATTCCGCCCGCTTGCGGCTTTGACAAAATCCCGCAAGCGGGCAAATTCATTTCCTCATGGCCGTTCAATACAAAGATTATTATGAAAGCCTCGGCGTCCCGCGCACCGCGAGCGCCGACGAATTGAAGAAATCCTACCGCAAACTCGCGCGCCAATATCATCCCGACGTCGCGAAGGACAAAAAGAAATCCGAGGAAAAATTCAAGGAGATCAACGAGGCTTACGAAGTTTTGTCCGACGCGGACAAACGGAAGAAATACGACGAACTCGGCGCTAACTGGAAACAAGGCGCGGAATTCCGTCCGCCGCCGGGTGCGGGGAATTTTGGCGGCGGTCGCACTTACCGGACGACAGGGCAGGGCGGCAACGGCGCGGAATTTGAATTCGACGGCACGGGCTTCAGCGATTTCTTCGAGCAGATGTTCGGCGGCGGCCGGCGCGGCGCGGGCGGCTTTGGCCGTGGTGCAAATCTGGGTGGACAGCAATTTGCGGAGCGCGGCAATGACATCGAGGGTGACATCATGGTCACGCTCGAAGAAGCCGCGCGCGGCTCCGTTCGCGAAGTCAGCGTGCGTCACAATGTCGGGCGCTCTATCAAAACTGAAACGCATCAGGTGAAGATTCCGCCGGGCGTGACAGAAGGACAAAGATTGCGCATGGTCGGTCGTGGCGAACATGGTTCAGGCGGCGGCTCGGCCGGTGATCTCTATTTGCGCGTGCGTCTTGCCAAGCATCCCGACTTTGACGTGGACGATCACAATTTGATTTATGAAGCCGAACTCGCGCCGTGGGAAGCCGCGCTCGGCGCGGAGATTTCTGTGCCGACGCTCACCGGTCCTGTGAAAATAAAGATCGCGCCCGGAACTCAAAGCGGCCAGAAGTTGCGTGTGCGCGGACGCGGCCTGCCGCCGTCCGGCGATTTGATCGTCGTCACAAAGATTGTTGTCCCGACAAAGATTTCCGATATCGAGAAAAAATTGTGGGAACAATTGAAGCGCGAATCCAAATTCAATCCGCGCGATTGACGGTTACTGCAAAATAGTTTTACGCTTTCTCATGACTAATTCGGGTGGCAAACAAAAACGCAAAGCATTGTTGCTCGGCGTCGGCCTTGATTCCGACGGACACAAGCGGCTGACGACCGGCCCGAATTTCGCGCTCGTCGGCGGCTCACAGGAAACCCACGAGCAGATGACCGAGAAGACGATCAAGATAAACGAGAAACTCAAGGCGCGAGGCAAACAACTGGAAACCGTCAGCCACGAGGAGTTCGACGACATCGCGCAGGAAGTGGGTTTGAAGAAAGTCGAGCCCAAGCAATCTCGCCGCGCATAAAACCGCACGTTGCAATCCATTCCATTCGCCATTCTTGCAAACTGCATCCGGCTATTTTTGATTCGCGGAAAACTTTTCCTTGAAACACGGTTGATTTCATTCCGGCGAAGGTTGCAAATCGGTTGGCATCGTTTATGCGGTCAATCCGGCAGGGCAATTGACCAAAAACCGATTATGAGTTCGTCATCCAAAAGACATCCGTGGGGCACCGTCGCGGTGTTTGAAAACTTGAACGACGCGCAGGCTCTGGAAACATTTCTCGAAAATCACCGCATCGAGGCGCGGACTTATGACGACAAGTTGTTCCGATGGTTTTTGTTTTTGCGTCCACCGCGCGTGACGTATCGGGTTCAGGTTCGTGGAAATGCATCCAGGGCGGCGGCGGAACTCATGGATACCGTGCCGGAAGCTTCACCGATCTTGGAACGCGCGATACATTGTCCGTCGTGCGGTTCGCTGAACGTGAATTATCCGCAGATGACGCGAAAATTCTTTCTGCCCACGTTGCTGTTGCACTTGGGAATCATCTGCCGCGTCATTCATCACGAGGCTTATTGCGAAAGCTGCCATAACGTCTGGAATCTGTCTGACGTGGAAAAGCACGCCGTCCCGCGAGTGGAAGTCCCGGGTCATTGAGCCAAGGAGGTTGCCAACAGTTCCATATGCCGTGTCAATGCGGCAGAATCTGGGTTGTCAGGCGAAGTGAATGTTTGCCCTCGTCCGCATGTTGGTCGGTGGCGATAAATGCCTCATAAAAACATTTCATCGCATCGGATGGCAATTGGCAGGCGACGATCATCCGTTCAACGGTCTTCTTGTAAAAGTCGAAGTGCCCGGCCGGCAGGAAATATGTTCCGGACACACGTCGCCTCTCTTTGACGGTCTGCAGAAAAGAGTCAAAGCTCTCGATGGAAAAGACTTCGTCCAGCGGCTCGGGGCGATGGCAGGCCAGATCGTCAGAAAGCATCTGGCATTCAAGCCGCACGGCTTTGCAAACAGCCTGTGCCGGCAAGTCGTCAATCATTCTTGCGAAAGATTCAAAAAGACAACTGGACATGAAAAACAAAGGAGCATCTTATGTTCCAACGCATTTCCCCTGCTGTTTCCCAATCAAAGCGAACAAATGTCGTTCAAAAAATGAGACACTGTGTAAATCCGCAGGACAGATTTTAGGACTGGGCGGGTTTGCAGCAGGATCAAGCAGTAGGCTTAATCAGGCTTTCCAAAGCTGCTCGTGTCTTCTCCGGTGTTTCATGCAAGATGGCGCGCCAGCCTCGCGCCACGCCAGTTTCGATATTTTCCGGACGATCATCAATGTAGATCAGATCCGCGCCACGTCTGCCGGACATCTTTTCCATCGCCTCGTAAATCTTTGGCTGCGGCTTCATTGAGCCAACTTCGTAAGAAAGAATGTAGCCGTCGAAATGTTTGAAGAACGGAAATTCCTGACGGACGTGACCGATAGCGATGTCGTTGGTGTTCGAGAAAATGTAAGTCTGGAATCCGCGTTGCCGCACTTCCTCGTGCAATCCGATCATCGCCGGAATCGGAACAAAAATATCCGCAAAGTCGCTGACAAATTCCTTGATGTCGCTGGTGAAGCCGGTGATTTGTCGCATCTCGTCAAAGAATTGTTCGCGCGTCAACAGGCCTGATTCGAATCGTGCGAGAATGGGTGAGCTGCCGAGGAAATGTTGCAGGTCGGGAACTTGCTTGGTGCTGCGCGCTGCGACTTTTCGCGCGGCAATTGAATAGTCAAAGTCCACGAGAACCTTGCCAAGATCGAAGATGATTGCCGGCTTCACGACATGTCCCTGCGACCTTCGAGCGCGCGGCTTAAGGTCAGTTCATCCGCATATTCCAATCCGCTTCCGGCAGGCAATCCGAAACCGATGCGCGAGATTTTCAGTCCCGGTCGTGCGAGCCGTTTTGCGAGGTAATTGCTCGTCGCGTCGCCTTCCACGTCCGTGCCCAGCGCGATAATGATTTCCTTGATGGGTTCGCTCGACAAACGTTTTTCCAATTCGGCGATCCGCAAATCTTCCGGTTCAACGCCGTCGAGCGGTGAGATTTTTCCGTCGAGCACATGGAACTTGCCGCGAAACGAGCCGGATTTTTCCACGCTCAAAATGTCAACCGCCCGTTCGACGACGCAAACGAGCGACGAATCGCGCCGCGAATCTTCGCAAATGGGGCAGGGAGATTTTTCCGTCAACGCACCGCAAGTCGTGCAGAACTGGATTTTCTCTTTTGCCTGAACCATTGTGTCGGCCAATTGCTTCACGATGGCAGAATCCGTTTGAACCAGATGCAGGGCAAGGCGTTCGGCGGAACGCGGCCCGACGCCGGGCAGTTTGCTCAACGTCGCGATCAGCGCGGTGATGGATTCGGGAAGTGCGGCCACGCGAAAAGATTACATCATTCCCGGCAAACTCAAACCAGCCGTGACCTTGCCCATTTCGGCGTTGGAGATTTCCTTCGCCTGACCGAGTGCCTGATTCGCGGCAGTGAGAATCATATCTTCGAGCAATTGTGCGTCTGACGGATTGAGCGCCTGCGGGTCAATCTTGATCGAGGCAATCGAGCCGTCGCATTTCGCGGTGACCTTGACCGCGCCGCCGCCACTGGTCGCCTCGACCGTGCGCGCGGCGAGTTGCGAATGAACTTCTTCCATTTGTTGCTGCATCCGCGCAGCTTGTTTCATCAATTTTCCGATGCTGGACATAAATTCGTGGATGGTTGAATTGTTAAATTATGCACGGACTTCGACAATCTGGCCTTTGAAAATTTCCAAGGCTTTTTGGATCAATGGATCATTCTTGAAAGTGTCCTTGTTGAATGCAACGGGCGCAGATTTTTTCTCGGCAACCGCTGCGGCTGGCGCAGTTGTTTTTGGAACAGGCGGTGGAGCAGGGGAGGCGGCCGGCGCGGTTTGAACCGTCGGTTTTATTTTTTCTCCAACCGGCGCTTCGGCTTTGATAAATTTAATCTGGCAGTTCGCATGACCGAGTTCGGCGAGTTTCGTTTGCAGCAGCGTGTGATTGCGCGCGTTGTCCACGAGGCCGAGATGATCCGCAAATTCGGGATCGAAGCCGATGACCAGAATATTTTTCTCGAACGAAATGGGATTCGCGTCCACGAGATAACTGCGCGTGAACGGACTGACGCGGCCAACGGCTTCGATGAGTTGCGTCCACAAAACTGACAGATCGGCGGAAACAGGTGCAGCTTCGGAAAAGTTATAGCCGCCGACCGGCGCGACGGCAGGTTCCTGATGGGCAACGGGAGCTTTTGGAATTGGTCGGGCGGCTGGTGTGCTGACTGGAGAATTCGCAGCGGAAGCAGCCGCCGGAATGCCTGCGCTGCTTTGTCCGCCGCGCAATTGATTCAGTTGCTTCAAGACGGAATCAATCGAAACAGCGCTGCGGGCTTCAATTGCCTTGAGCAAGGCGACTTCCAAGAAAATTTTCTTGGACGCGGCATCGCGTAGATTCAGTTCGGCGTCGGCAAACACTTCGAGAATTCGCGTGAACGATTCGGTGTTCGCGAGTGCGGATTGTTCTTTAAGCGCGACGATTTCCGCTTCGGAAACTTCGAGCAAATTCAAATCGCCGCGCGAGATTTGGAAAATCAAAAGATTGCGGAAATGGTTCAGCAAATCAGAAAGCAATCGTCCCAAATCTTTTCCGCCCTGCGCCAGTTCGTTCAATTGCGTCAGCGCGGTTTGGATTTCTCCGGCGAGAACGGCTTTGCTCAAATTCAAAATCTGGCTTTCGGCAGCAAGACCAAACATGGAAAGCACATCGGCTTCCTCGATTTTGTCGCCGCAAAAGCTGATAAGCTGGTCGAGCGTGGATTCGGCGTCGCGCATTCCACCGTCCGCTCCGCGCGCAATCGCGTGAAGCGCGGCTTCGTCAATTTTGACTTTTTCCTTTTTCGCGATTTCGGCGAGATGTTTCGTGATGAGCGCGGCGGGAATCCGGCGCAGATCAAATCGTTGGCAGCGCGAGAGAATCGTGGGCAGGACTTTTTCCGGGTCGGTCGTTGCGAACATGAACTTCACGTGCGCGGGCGGTTCTTCCAAAGTTTTCAGCAGGGCGTTGAACGCCGCCGTCGAAAGCATGTGGACTTCGTCAATGATGTAGATTTTGAACTGCGCGTTGGCGGGCGCGTATTTGCAGGTCTCTCGTAACTCGCGCACCTGTTCGACGCCGTTGTTGCTCGCGCCATCAATTTCCATCACGTCGAGCGCGCGGCCTTCGGTGATTTCCTGAACGCGGGAATCGTTGTTATCAAAATCAACTTTCGGGCCACCAGTGCAGTTCAGGCATTTCGCAAAAATGCGTGCGATGGTTGTTTTTCCAGTTCCGCGTGGCCCACAAAAAAGATACGCGTGTGCGATGCGTTTCTGCGAGATGGCGTTGGACAGCGTCTGCGTGACGTGTTCCTGGCCGACGACGTCGGCGAAACGCTGCGGGCGGTATTTTCTGGCGATTACTTGATAAGACACAAAATTAAAATGTCAGGGTGACCACGGCAGATACGGAGCAAACTACCGTTGCTGCCTTCCGGCCCTGGCGGGGTTCGTAAGTCCACATTCCATGGGCCCTGACGTGGAAAATTCTGCGGGATATTTTATTCGTTGTCGAGACAAAGCGCGGCGGCCGCGAGCACGGCGATGTTCGGTTTTTTGCTGCCGACAATTTTCAGGCGCTTCAAAGAGCTTTGAAAACGAAACGTCTTCAATCTTTCGCGCATCCGCTTTTCAAAAAATGGATACGATTTGCTGACCGAGCCGCCGAGCACGATGATCTCGGGGTCGTAAGCGTAAAGCAGCGTCATGATCGCATCGGCAAAAGCGTCGCCGAAGGACGCGAGTTTTTTCTGCGCGTCACGGTCGCCGGCGACGGCGTGCTGATCCAAAACTGCGCCGTCCAGTCCGAACTCGCGCTGAAAAAACCGCCCACTGCAAAAATGTTCAAATTCGCTTTCCTTGTAAGGCGCGTGGCCGATTTCGCCCGCGCTGCCGTTGCTGCCGTAAAAAAGTTTGCCGCCGATGATCACGCCCGCGCCGAGGCCGGTGCCGATGATCAGGCCGATCAGATTTTTGCAGCCACGACCTTCGCCGTAATGCAATTCGCCGAGCGCAAAACATTTGGCATCGTTGTTCACAAAAACCGGAACGCCGAAACGTTTCTCCAGAATTTTTTTGAGCGGCACTTTGCGCCACGACGGAATGTTGGCGACGGAATAGACGATTCCTTTTTCAACGTCCACCAAACTCGGAACGTCAATGCCGATGCCGCGAACTCCGGGCTGAAGAACGGCGGCGATGGTTTCGCAAACTTCTTCAATGACAATCTCCTGTTTTGCGTGGCCGGAAATTGGGCGCGCTTCGAGCTTGATTATTTTTCCGCCTTGAACCAGACCGGCGCGGACATTTGTGCCGCCGAGGTCAACGCCGATGAATTTTTGATTTTTTGCCACGCCGGAATGATTTGCAGATTTTTGACGCAAATCAAGCCGCGTTGACTTGCGTGCGCGTTTCGCTTACAAACGCGCATGGCAAATTCCCCCGCTTCCGCATCGGCACAGCCGCATCTGAAACGCGCGCTCGGACTTTGGGCGCTCATCATTTACGGCCTCGTTCTTATCCAACCGACCGCGCCTATGCCGTCTTTCGGCGCGGTGGCCGCGGCCGGAAAAGGCCACGTCGTCACCGTAATTCTTATCGGCATGGTGGCGATGCTTTTTACTGCCATCAGCTATGGCCGCATGGCCAACGCGTATCCGAATGCAGGCTCGGCCTACGCTTATGTCAGCCGTGAAATCCATCCGGCGTTAGGTTACTTTGTCGGCTGGAGCATCATTTTCGATTATGTGATGAACCCGGTCATTTGCGTGATCTGGATTGCCGCCGCGACGATGAATTTTCTTCCGCAAATCTCAAATCACGGGGAAGCAAATTTTTTTACCATCTTCTTCATCGTGCTGTTCACAATTCTTTTCACCTGCATGAATCTGCGCGGCATCGAGGCCAGCGCGCGGACAAACACAATCATCGCCGTCGGGCTTGGCGTGGTCATCGTTTTATTTCTCGGCGCGGCGGCGCGATATTTATGGTTGAGCCCGCCGGGCATCGGGGATTTGGCGCGGCCATTTTATGATCCGCAAACATTTTCCGTTCACGATGTTTCCAGCGGCGCGGCGCTGGCGGTGCTGACTTACATCGGCTTTGACGGCGTTTCCACTTTGTCAGAAGAAGTTCACAATCCGCGACGGAACATTCTGCTCGCGACGGTTTTGGTTTGCGTTATCACCGGCGTGCTCGCGGCGGTTCAAGTTTATGCCGCGCAATTGATCTGGCCGGGAACGGATTTTCCGAATCTCGACACGGCGTTTTGTTTCGTCGCCGGCAAAGCGGGCGGGCAATGGCTTTTTATGACGGTCAACATCGCGTTGCTTATCGCGAGCATCGGTTCCGGCGCGGGCGCGCATCTGGGCGCGGGACGATTGCTTTACAGCATGGGACGCGACAACGCGATTCCGCGAAAATTTTTCGGCGTCATCAATCCGCGCACGCAAATTCCGAGCAACAATATCATCCTCGTGGGCGCCGTCACGCTGGTCGTCGCGCTGACCTTGAAGATGATACAGCAAAACAGCAATGTTGACGCTTATGGTTTCGGCTGCCTCTTGTTGAATTTCGGCGCGTTGTTCGCGTTCATGGGCGTCAACCTGTGTGCGTTTCTGCATTACTTTTTGCGCAGCGAGCGCAAAACGTTTTGGAATTGCGTGTCGCCGGTGATCGGCTTCGCCGTGTGCGCCTATCTTTGGGCGAGCCTTGGCAAATGGGCCATCATCGCCGGTTTTGGCTGGTTGATGACCGGAATTCTTTACGGCGCATGGCGCACATCGTTCTTCAGAAAGCCGATTCAATTCGCCAGCGTTGACAATGATGATGAACCGGCCGGAAAATAATTACGTTTCATAAAACATTGCTTGAAGTTTTTATCCGTTAGGCCAAATTTCCGGCCGGTTTTAATTCCCATGCGCGCAAAAGACATCAGGCAAACAAAACAGGCCGGCGAAGTAACCATCCAGTTAAATCTGATCGTGATGGTTGTTTTCAGTGTGTCGCTGATCTTGGCGGCGGCGTTGGTGACTTATGGGCTGGTCAAAAAATCTTCTTCAAGTATTCCGGGCAAAACCGCATCGCACACCGGCGGCGAGAGTAATGTTGACACGTCGCTCGACGTTCCCAAGGCGCAGGACATTCCGGCGTGGGGACAGTTCATCGCGCGCGATTTTGACCTGGAGCAGCCGGATGAATATGTGGATTACGAGACGGACACGAACCGCGCCGAGACGTGGGTTTTTGAGAACATGACGCCGGACGGCGTGCGTGCCAAGATGCAATCGGCCGGTTTGACGGCTGATCAAATCGCCGACGCAATGCAACCCTCGCGTGTGGCTTTTGCCAATTCAAGCACCGTCATCACACCGGACGACGATTTGATTTTTTCCCTGCCGGAACAAACGCGCGCGAAACTTTACGCCGTGCTCGCCCATTTCCCCGCGAACGAGTTCATGCACTTTCCATTTTGTTTCGGAACGAATGTTTTTGTTTCGTGGTTCGGCGACGGCAAGATTGACGGGGAAACTTTTTCGCTGCTGAAAAAACTGGTTTACGTCCGGGGAGAAACAGTCTGCTTCAGCGACCTCGTGCCGTTGCTGCAACGCGTGCCGGATGAAAAAAAACGCCAGCGTCTCGTGAAAGCCTTGTCCCGACAGTCCGCGTTGCTGCTGGGAATCCGCATCTGGCCGGACACGGACATTGACAAGCTGCTCGGCTATTGGGCGTGGGCACCCGGTGTCAAAGTCATTGATGCCCGGCCGCTGCTCGAATCCATGAAACGCCTTCCCAACGGCGGTGGCGTTGGCATCCTTTATCTCCTGCCGCCATTTGCGCGCGAACGGCTTTATACTTATCCGCTGCCTTCGCAACTCGGCGACCCGACGATGGATTGCCACTGGAGCACGATGAATTTTTTCAACGCGACGCCTGACAACCGTTTTTCCGATCCGAAATACACCTCCGCCTACATCGCCGCCAATTTTTATCCCATCGCCAAACCCACGGCCTATGGCGATGTCGTTTTGCTTCTGGACGAAAACGGCAGTGCTATCCATTCCGGCGTTTATCTGGCCGACGACATCATCTTCACAAAAAACGGCAACAACTTCGCGCAACCGTGGATGCTCATGCGCCTGAAAGATTTGGTGGCCGAATATACGACCGACGTGCCGCCGCGCGTAGTCGTCTATCGCAATAAGAACTGGTGAGTTTCTTGCCGCTTTTCCAGCAGGCACAATTTTCAAACATCTTTGCCGAATCTCGGCTTGCGGGAATTTCTTTCGCGATTAACCTTGCCGCAATGAGCAGACAACTTGAGCTGGGGAAATTTTCCCTCGGCATGGGCGACCGTTTCGCGCATCAGGCCGGGGCGCAATTGCAGGCGTGCATCCTCGCGGCGGAGCAGGGCGCGCAAGTCACGCCAGTCTGGAACAAATCCAACCGCGAACACACAATCATCGGCTCGCAACCCGCCAGCGTCCGCGCAGCCGCGCAAAAAGCCGTGGCGGAACTCGGTTGGAAAAAATCGTGGCACGTTGACGCCGACCACATCCGCCTCGAAACCGTGGACAAATTTCTCGACTCGTCCGACTTCTTCACGATTGACGTGGCCGATTCAATCGGAAAAGCCGCTTCGCCCGAGGCGATTCAGAAATTTCTCCATCGTCATCCCGAACTTGTCGGCCAGATTGCCATCCCGAACGCCAGCGACACTTTCAAAGTCGTGCGCGCCGAGGTCGAGCGCGTCGCTGGCAAATACCTTTTCGCCGTGCAGGAAGCCGGAAACATTTACCGCCACATCGCACAAGCGAAGGGCGAGGGCAAATTCATCACGGAAGTCTCCATGGATGAAACGGACTCGCCGCAAACGCCGCCGGAGCTTTTGATAATTCTCGCGGCGCTGGCCGATGAAAAGATTCCGCTGCAAACCATCGCACCGAAATTCACCGGACGTTTCAACAAGGGCGTTGATTACGTCGGCGACGTGAAACAATTTGAAAAGGAATTCAACGACGACCTTGCTGTCATCGAGTTTGCCATCCTGAAATACGGCCTGCCGCATAATCTTAAGTTAAGCGTTCATTCCGGCAGCGACAAATTTTCCATTTACGAACCCATCCGCAAAGCGTTGAAAAAGTTCGATGCCGGATTGCACATCAAGACCGCCGGAACGTCGTGGCTCGAGGAATTGATCGGGCTCGCGGAAGCGGGCGGCGACGCGCTCGCGCTAGCGAAAGAGATTTATGCCGACGCGCTCGACCATCGCGAGGAACTTTGCGCGCCTTATGCGACGGTGATTGACATTGACCCGAAGAAATTACCGACGCAGGAACAGGTCAATCAATGGACCTCGCAACAATTTGTCAACGCGCTGCGACACGATCCGAAGTGTAAGGATTTTAATCCGCACTTGCGGCAATTGTTGCATGTCGGTTTCAAGATTGCCGCCAAGAAAGGCGACCGCTACTTGAAAATGCTCGAGGCGAATGAAGAAGTCGTCGCGCGGAACGTGACGGCGAACCTTTATGACCGTCATTTGAAGCCGTTGTTAGGACTTTGACGGCAAAATCTGCCGCCAGAAAAATTGCCTGTCGTCGCGGATAAAAAGATTAACGCGCGGGAGAATTTGTCGCGGATTCAAACCGGACGACGGTTTCATCCGGCTTGGCGTAACCAAGTTTTTCACGCGTCAGGCGTTCGATGGTTTTCGGATCGTTCCGCAAGGCGTCAATCTGCGCCTGAAGCTGTTCTGATTTGTCAGATTCCTTTTGCAGTTCGGTTTTCAGCCGCAGATTTTCCGCGCGCATGCGCTCGTTTTGTTTGATGAGCGGCAGATAGCACATCCCGATGAGCAGCAAAACCGCAAGCACGACTAGGCCGACGACTATTTTCGTCAGCGTGCTCCAGATGCCGAGGTTCACATTCACGCCCGAAGTAAATCACGCGCGGCGCGGCGGAGAAAGCGGATTTTATTGTCAGCGCGCCGACAAACGGTGAAACTTTGTCCGTGGAAATATCATTGAAAAAATCCTTACTCGATGCGCTGGTCGAATTGGACAGCGCTGTCAAAACGATGCCGACGGCAAATCCAAAACCGAACTTGCTGCCGATCTTTTCGCGCATTGATGAACTGACAAAACAATTGCCACGCGATGCCGATCCGCAGTTGCTGCATTACTTGCACAAGAAAAGTTATGAGAAGGCGCGGCTTTATTTGCAAGGGCGCGACGCGGAAAATCAAATCGGAAATTGCCGCCATGTTTGATTCAACTATTTCAATTCTTTTCTCTGTTTGTATGATCGGATTCGGAATTTTTTGGTTCGGCGCGATCATAATTTGGATTCTGAAGATTCGTCCGTATCTTGAACGGCACAGCCAAAAAACTGGATTCTTGTTATTTCAATCATCGCTGTTAAAAGATCATAATCTTGCTCTTGAGATTGCCCGCAAACAAGGCAGCAAGCCTTGGTTTCTAAAAGCGTTTTCAGTTTTTGCGATTGTTGGAATTGCATTTTTTTATGCGGCTTAATAGCAGTGACATTTGAAGGAATTTATGGTCCGTAACTTAATCAAGTCATGTTTGATGATACTATTGCTGCAATAGCCACGCCGCTTGGCGAAGGTGGGCTGGCCGTCGTCAGAATTTCCGGCGCAGAAGCATTTGCAATCGCGGACAAATGTTTTCTGCCTGTCGGAAAGAATTCGCTGAAACCTTCCGCCGCGACTTCGCACACGATTCATTTCGGCAAGATTGTTCGCGGCGAACAAGTCATTGACGAAGTGTTGCTCGCCGTCCTGCGCGCGCCGCGCACGTTCACGCGCGAGGATACTGTCGAGATTTCCTGTCACGGCGGAATTTTGCCTGCGAAACTTGTTCTCGACACGATTCTGGAAAATGGCGCGCGCCTTGCGGAACCCGGCGAATTCACGCGCCGCGCATTTCTTAATGGCCGGATTGACCTCGCGCAAGCCGAGGCCGTCGCGGATTTGATCCATTCGCGCACGGAACTCGCGCTCGCCGCCGCCAACGAACAGCTTGCCGGGAAACTTTCGCAACGCATCAACGAACTCCGCGACGACTTGATGAAAATTCTCGCGCACGTCGAGGCGCACATTGATTTTCCCGACGAAGATATTTCGCCTGACACGAAGGCGCAATTGTTGAGCCGATTGGAAAATGGAATCGCGTTCATGGACGAACTGCTGCGCACGGCGAACGAGGGACAAATTCTCCGTCGCGGAATTCGCGCGGCGATTGTTGGCCGACCGAACGCGGGCAAATCCAGTTTGCTCAATCAATTGCTCGGCCATGACCGCGCGATTGTTTCGCCGATTGCCGGCACGACGCGCGATACGATTGAGGAGACGGCGAACATTCGTGGCCTGCCCGTCGTGTTCATTGACACCGCTGGCCTGCGCGAAGGGCGCGATGAGATTGAAGTCGAAGGTATCCGCCGCAGCCGCGAAACTTTGGAAAAGGCCGAATTGATTTTGCACGTCCTCGACGCGAGCGAACCGCTCACGAGCGCGGATGAAATTTATCTCGTCGAATTCGCCGCGAAAAAAAGAATTCTCGTCCGCAACAAAACTGATTTGCCAATCAAACTGGAATTGCCGCCCGATTCACGATTCACAATTCACGATTCACGCGCCGTTGACGTTTCCTGTTTGAGCGGGCAGGGGATGGAGGCGTTGAAGGACGCGATCAAAAATCTCGTCTGGGCGGGCAAGATCGAGGCCGGGATGTTGCAGGTGATGATCAACTCGCGGCATCAGGAGGCGCTCGGTCGCGCGCGCGCGGGCGCGGTGCGGACGCTCGACGCATTGCGCGCGGACGCGACGCTCGAACTGGTGGCGCTGGATTTGCGCATCGCCGTCAACGCCGTCGGCGAAATCGTCGGCAAGACGGCGACGGAAGATTTGCTCGACTCGATCTTCAGCCAGTTTTGTATTGGGAAATGAAATTGACCCTTTGACCTGAAAGGATAGGCTTTGTTCGGCGATAATCGCTGATGCGATGCAAGAAGAAAAAAGAACCAACCAGCATGAATCTGATTTGCGCGCTGATTTGCGTGAACAGCCTAATGCTAATTTAGACGCTCCGCCAAAAGTTGAAAATGTAATTACAGCACCGAATGCAGACACCTCTCAAGAAGCAAACGCTTTGGTAAAGTTTGCCAGCAGCCCAGGGACATTTGCAGAATATCCAAAAACTTCAGCGGTATGGCAATTTTATGAGAAAGGTATAAGAGATGGTGAAAGGATATTGTTATTTAGCGTAGTCCATGGAATCGAATCAGATCTTCGAGAAACAAAGGACGAACTAAATAGTTTACGAAAATTGTATCACGAAGAATGTCTAAAAACGGCTAGATTAGAAGGTCAATTGTCAGCCGAAAGAAAACTGAAGATATTGCAGAGCCTCTTCATAATTATTGGTGGATTGTTAAATACTTTGGCAATCAAGCTTTATTACGATCAGCAAAAACCTGTTGGCGTAATATTATTTATTTTAGGATTAGGAATGATTTTTGCAGGACTTTTGTGGCCGAAAGGAGGCAATTCTAAAAAATGATTTATATTCCTCCAATACCTGAATTGAGTGTATACGGAGTTATTGAATGTGGCGTTCCTAATTTGGAGCGTATTTGTTTGCGACCTTCAGAGGAAGTAAACCTTGCACACTTCGCGCTTCTTCTAGCAATTCGCGACAAGGTAACTGGTGAACTAACGCCAGTTAACGACCATTTTTTTTGGTTTGGTGAAAAGATTGTTACTCCGCCCGCATGGATAATTATATTTACAGCGAGTGGTGAAAACAAAACTGTTATCGAAAAAGGACTTCCTGTTCATATATTTTGCTGGGGGAAAAAAAATGTGCTGTTCAATGTTAGGCCTAACGTGACAATAGTTCCTCTTCTATTTCGGATTGGCTCATTTAGCATGGTTCCGCTTCTTCCAAATGCCGCGCAAGTTAAACAACTTTCAAATAAATAACTCGGCTATATTCGTTTTCACCAAACCTCCACCGGCCCTTTCGGCACGGGAATTTGTTCGCGTTGAGTTGAGGCCGGTTCGCGCATGAAGGACGCAACCATCGGCGGCTGTTGAAATCGGGGAAGCAATTCGCCGTGCTCGTCGAGAAACTGCCGGCGCCAGCGAATGTAATTTTCCAGCACGTCGTGGAATTCCGCGCGCGTGGAAATATGCACGACGCGTTTGTTGAATTCATGGCACGGGCCGAACCGTTTG
>Ga0206891_10103_pt1 | contig 26824 bp, 26 predicted proteins | sample Alteio_BWOrgHeat_55_FD_153246 | JGI IMG/M metagenome (GOLD analysis project Ga0206891, IMG submission 153246) | Enriched cells from forest soil in Barre Woods Harvard Forest LTER site, Petersham, Massachusetts, United States - Alteio_BWOrgHeat_Nextera7 ...
GTGTTTTAGTTGCCAAAGTCGGGCTTGACGGGCACGACCGTGGCGCGCGCATTATTGCCACCTCGCTGCGCGACGCCGGTATGGAAGTAATTTATACCGGCTTGCGGCAAACGCCCGAAATGGTGGTGAATACCTCCTTGCAGGAGGATGTAGACGCCATAGGCATTTCTATTCTATCAGGCGCGCACATGACGGTTTTCCCGAAGATACTTAACCTCATCAAAGAGAAAAAAATGGATGATGTGCTGGTTACCGGCGGGGGAATTATCCCGGAAGAGGACATGAACGCGTTAAAAAAACTGGGCGTTGGCGAGCTTTTCCCGCCGGGCACCACCACACATCATATTGTTCAATATATAACCGAGTGGGTGCATAAGCATCGTAATTTTTAACTTTGCGGCATGACTTACCAAAACTTATTGATAGATCATAAAGAGCGTATCGCGTATATCACCATAAATCGCGAAAGCAAGCTCAACGCCTTAAATAAAGCTACCCTTGCCGAACTGCATCAAGCCATTTCCGATGCTTTTGCCGATGAGCGGGTTGGCGGCATCATTATTACCGGCGCGGGTACAAAGGCTTTCGTAGCAGGCGCTGACATTGCCGAATTTATTGGCGTGGATGTTGTCGACTTAATAGAGAATGGCGGCAAACCCGTTATAGCCGCTATAAATGGCTTCGCCCTGGGCGGCGGATTGGAGCTGGCTATGGCCTGCCATATCCGTATAGCTGCCGATACTGCCAAAATGGGGCTGCCCGAAGTTACCCTGGGACTTATTCCCGGCTATGGCGGCACGCAGCGTTTAACACGGTTAGTTGGCAAAGGCAAAGCGATGGAAATGATCATGACCGGGGATATGGTTACCGCTGCAGAGGCCCATCAACTGGGGCTGGTTAACCAGGTTACAACAGCCGAAAACCTATTGCCAGTAGCCGAAGCACTCCTTCAAAAAATATTAACCCGTGCGCCCTTAGCTATAGCCGCTGCCATTACCGCAATTAATGCCGCAGGCCGCAATAACGTTAACGGGTTTGAAACAGAGATAGAAGAATTTGCCAAATGTTTCGGCACAGCCGATTTTAAGGAAGGCGTAACGGCATTTTTGCAAAAAAGAAAACCCGGTTTCAAAGGCGAATAAGCTTGGTTTTTACATTTTCACTTAAAATACCCCTTAGTGAAAAAAACGTATAGCTTTGCAAAAAATTTAACCGTTACAAATGTTAAATTTACGCTATAGTATACGTTGTTAATTCATTATGCGTTTTAACACATTAAATCTGAACAATTGAACATGAAAATTACACTTAAACCGCTTGCCTGGTCATTATTATTTATAAGTTTTTGTTTTACCGCAAACGCGCAGTCATTACCTATTTCCGATAGTCTTCGTATTGGCGTTAGCGCAGAAGGGGCTACGGCCACCGGTATTTTTGGCACAGGGGTAAATACCTCTAACGGCGGCACCGCCGCCACTGCCTATCAATACGGCGCAGGTATTTCTTTGCGTTTTGATTATCCCATAAATAAATCATTCTATGTTACTGCAAATGCGGGTTATAGTGTCTTTTTCCCAACTGCTGATGCACAGGGCAGCCAGCAGGTTATATTAAATACTACTATTCCAACTTTTCAAACTATCCCGTTAAAGTTAGGTGTAAAATGGTTTACCGGCAACAGGTTTTATTTCCAGGGTGAGGTTGGCGAAACCCTTTTGGCAAATAAAGCGCAATTATATGCCCTAAATAGCTATGCTTTTACCTGGTCGCCGCAAGTGGGGTTGCTGTTTCCTTTAAAAAAGAGACATACTTATATTGATGGGGGCATACGTTTTGAAAGTTTTGCAAGCTTTTATAATGATGGCGCTACAAATGATTTTTGGGCTATACATATTGCTTACATGTTTAATTTATAGCTATATAATTTATCGCTGTAATTATATTATTAAGTGCAAAAAAATATTATCAATACTGTTTCTTTCCTTTATAAAAATTTATTTGAATTAGCATTTTTGTGTAACTTAAGCGCCTGATACGTTTACCTGTTAACCCTGATTGCTGATATGAAAAAGATCCTCATCATAGATGATGAAGTTAACGTTACATTATTACTGTCAAAGTTTTTAACCCGTAATGGGTTTTCAGTCTGTACCGCATCGACGGGCAATAGCGGCATGGAATACCTCAATAAAGAGGAATTTGACCTGGTGCTATGTGATTTCAGGCTCGAAGATACTGATGGGCGCGAAATGCTGCGAAAAATAAAAACCCAATATCCCAAAACAGGTGTTATAATAATTACAGGCTACTCAGACATTAAAATGGCTGTGGAGCTGATAAAGATGGGGGCATACGATTATATCAGCAAGCCCCTGTATCCCGATGAAATATTAACTACCATTACAAAAGCTATAGAAACGCGCCACGCGCTGGTAGAGGATGAGGACACTCCTGTGGTTCATAAAGCGGGCAAAAAGCAGGCAATACGTGCTGATGGTATTGTAACGGGAACAAGCCGGGCTTCAAAAGAACTGTTGCGGCAGATAGAATTAGTGGCCCCAACAAACTACAGCGTGATCATTCTCGGCGAAAGCGGCTCGGGTAAAGAGGAGGTTGCAAAAAGCATTCACCTGAATAGCCCCCGCGCCACCCAGCCCTTTATTGCCATGGATTGCGGTTCGCTCACCAAAGAGTTAGCTGCCAGCGAGTTTTTTGGCCACGAAAAGGGCTCATTTACCGGCGCGTTCGCCACAAAAATAGGGCATTTCGAAATGGCAAACGGAGGTACTTTATTTTTGGATGAGGTTGGCAATTTATCCTATGAGATACAGGCCGCCTTATTACGGACAGTACAGGAACGCAAAGTAAAAAGGATAGGCAGCACCAGGGAAATTGACCTGGATGTGCGCATTATTATAGCTACCAACGAAAACCTTATGGAAGCTATACAAAAAGGGCGGTTCAGGGAAGACCTGTATCACCGCTTTAATGAATTTAATATATATATGCCGCCGCTGCGCGATCGGGGCAACGATATTATGCTGTTTGCAGAACACTTTTTACAGGCAGCCAACAAAGAGCTTGGCCGTAATGTAACCCATTTTTCGCCAGAGGTTGCGGAGTGTTTTATGAACTACCGCTGGCAGGGTAATGTACGCGAGTTGAAAAACATAGTGCGCCGCGCCGCGCTGATAAGTGAAGGCGATGAAATTACAATTAAAGCGTTGCCGCTTGAAATATCGAATTATAAATTACCCACATTTGCTTATGGCCAGCAGGCTAATTACAACCAGCCCGACAATTACGATCAATCTGCACCGGAACCGTTTGAAGCGAAGGAGACAAGGCACCACCTTAAAAACGCGGCTCTTGAAGCTGAGTATGAAGCTATTTTAAAGGTATTGCGCGAAGTTAATTTTAATAAGACAAGGGCCGCAGAGATATTAAATATCGACCGAAAAACCCTTTATAATAAAATGAAAGCCATCAACCTGAAATAAAAATGAGCGGTAAACCAATTGATGCTGAGGCGCTGCGAATGTTGCAGCATGATATTAAAAATCAGCTTTCAAATATTCACCTGGCATTAGAAAATTTAAGGTACGAAATAACCGATCCAACCGATGACGCTAATTTTTTTATGGAAACCATATTAATAAGCGCTGAAAAAATAAATGACCTTTTAAAAGAAACGTAATAAAAACTATTTACCGGTTCTTTGTTTATAGTGTTGTATAAATACAATTCTATTAAATGTCTATTTTTGATTATAAGCAGCGCAATACCATTATACTGGTTAGCATTATTGTGTTGGGCTGCTTTATATTATATGCGTTAAGCGGCCTGTTCAGCTCCATATTGGGCGCTATAGTGCTTTTCACCATTTCCAGGTCCTTTTATATATACCTGGTCGAAAAAAAAAATTGGAACAAATCGGTAGTAGCGTTAATTATCATTTTCACCTCTCTTATTGTAATTGTTTTACCTTTTATGGCGCTGAGCTTTATGGTGATCGGAAAGATTTCTGATATCAACAGCAACACTTTCCCCATACAGGAATGGCTGGTAAAGATCGACGCGTTTGCGGGTTCCACTTTTAAACAGCCCCATTTTGCCGAAAACACGTTGCAAAAACTGGGCACTTACGCTACAGATCTTTTCCCCTCCATATTAGGCAGCGCGGCAAGCATTATATTAACCCTGCTGGTATTATATTTCCTGCTCTATTTTATGCTGGTGCAAATGAGAGAATTTGAAGCGGGGCTACTTAGATACGCGCCCTTTCGGGAGCAATATGCGATAAAATTTGCTGTCGCCTTACGCAATTCTACTTATTCGAATGTATTGGGGCAAGGCATAATAGCCATTACCCAGGGAATTTTATTGACCAATGGCTTTTGGATATTCGGGATACCCGACCCTATTTTCTGGGGAGTAATTGGCGCGTTTATTTCATTTTTGCCTGTAGTTGGCGCCCCTACCCTGTGCATACCGGCAAGTATAATATTATTTGCCGGCGGCCATACGGTAAAGGGCATATTACTGTTAGCTTACGGCTTATTGTTTATAGGCAATATTGATAATGTGTTACGCATGATAATTAACAAGCGTGTGGCCAATACACATCCGCTTATATCAGTGATCGGTGTATTTATAGGGCTGCCTTTATTTGGCATTTTAGGGTTGGTTTTTGGCCCGTTATTGCTATCTTACTTTTTATTGCTGATAGAAATATATGAAACTAACCGCATGGCTGCCGATAGGCTCGAGCGGATAAAGGCCGTGGGTGATGATAATGACTCGTGATCAATAAAATAAACAATTGACAGAAATGTGTAATTAAAAAATAAATAATACTTCTAAACAAAAGACGAAAAATTTGATTAACTATATTTGACAGGATATTTAACCGTTATAATAATAAAAAATGTTCAACTTTAAACTTATTTAATATGAATGATAACACAAAAGTAGTTGTTGCATTGCTTGCAGGGCTGGCAGCAGGGGCGGCATTAGGGATATTATTTGCTCCCGATAAAGGTGATGAAACACGCGATAAGCTAAGCGAATCATTAAAAAACCTGGGCGACTCGATAAAAGAAACCGCCGCTACAGAAATTGATAACCTGGTTGGTTTTAAAGACAAAATTGTTGACACCATAAAAACCAAAATAAAAGGCGCTGAAGAAGAATACCAGGACGACCTGGAACACGCGTAAATTAGTTATTAGTGATGAGTAGTCAGTAGTGAGTAGTATTTAAACTCACCGTTGACTACTCACCACTGACCACTCATCACTCACAACTCACATGGAAGAAGCCAAAAAAGAACCGCAACCGCCGCTCATTGATCAGCTTAGAGAGTACGCCGAACTTCGCTTTAAACTGGAGAAATATAAAGCTATTGATAGTGGCTCAACAATTTTATCGGGCATTTTGGCCGATGTTGTTGTAATAGTAAGTATGGTATTGGCTTTTATATTTGCCAGTTTCACTTTAGCCTTTTACCTGGCCGAAAAACTTGAATCGTACTGGGGCGGTTTTGGCTGTGTGGCGCTGTTGTACCTGGTTATTGCAATTATTATTAAGGTTAATAAAAAGGGCCTTGAAAAACCAATTGCCGACGTGTTTGTGAGAAAGATATTTAAAAGTTAAAATAATGGCCGAAGTACTTATTAATACCCGCGAGGATTTAAGGAGCGAAATATTTCGCTTAAAGGGATTAGAGCAACAGCAAGGGATGGCGATAAAGCAACGCTTTAATGGCCCCGGCGCGTTATTTTCTACCATACTTTCTTTGTTCTGGACCGGATCTGACCAGGAAAGTGATAAAGGCGACGGTATATTTCACCAGGATTTTTTGGGCCTTATATCGCGTATTGTGCTCCCCTTTACGTTAAATAAAACCATATTCAAACATTCTAATTTTTTGATCAAAGCATTGGTAGGTTTGGTTTCGCAAAAAGCTTCGCATTATATTTCGGAAGATTCGGTGAGCAATATTTGGGATAAGGCAAAAGAACTTTTTACCAATTTCATTAAAAAGGATAATAAGCCCGAAGTTATTTCTTACAGGAAGATCAAGAAAGATTAGTTGGCAATATTTTTACTGCAAACTGCGAACCGCCTACTGCAAACTGTATCGCTACAACCCCAAAAAATGATCAAAAGTATCGCTCCTGATGCCCAGGCGTAATGTTTCTAAGGGTACAGCATCAGCCGGGGCAATATTGCCGAGGCTTACATTGGCGCCTATCAGTTTAATGAACCAAACCTGTTGCGCTTTTTGCGGGGCCTCCCATATAATGCTTTGCTCAGGTATTTGTGTCAGTATTTCATCAACCAGGCCCTGCCGCACCTCGCCCGAATCACGGTAAATACCTACGTTACCGCTTTCGCGTGCCTCGGCAATTACCTTCCAGGCACCGGCTTCTATTTCGGCTTTCATTAATTGTATCCATTTATAGGGGGCGAATATTTTTTGAACATCCTTCGACCCTACTTCTGATATTACCGTTACCTGCCTGGCCAGTTTGCGTATATATTCGCACTTTTCATCATGTTCAATAGTGATCGACCCGTCTGATACCTCTGCATGTACCAGCTTATATTTATCTAACATGCGACAATAATCGTCAAACTGCCCGCGCACTATCATCGCTTCAAACAATGTGCCGCCAAAATAAACCGGGATGCCCGCATCCTGGTATATTTTTATCTTTACGTCGAGGTTTGGTGTTACGTATGAGGTGGCCCAGCCCAGCTTAATAATATCAGTATGGGCACCTGCAACTTCAATAAAATCTTCAGCCTGCCGTATACTAAGGCCCTTATCCATGATCATGGTAATACCACTGTCGCGTGGCTTTTGGGTACGTTCGGGAAGATTATTGATGGTATAGTTCATAAAAAACCTGTTAATTAGCAGCTATAACTATAAAAGTTATAACGGATGTAAAAGTCATAAAAAAAACTAAAACCCTGAACAAGTTTTAGTTTAATTTATTTTGACCTGGTATTACTTGGAGTACCTGTTAATTATATCTAATATAACCGTGTTTTCCTGTAACTGGGGCAGGTAATCAAACAGTATATAGTGTTTTTCAGGGTCGGAAGCTAATGCCAGCTCCAGGTAATTTAACGCCTCGTTATATTCGCCTTTAGCAAATAAATACGCCACCATGCGGTAATACAGTTCGGCAGCTTCGGGGTTATTTTTTATAGCGTCGGATATGACTTCGATAGCGCTAACCAGCCTTTGCTGTTCGTATAATATTGACGAATAATCCAGCCACGCATCCACATCCAGGGGGTTCAGTTCCACAACTTTTTCATAAGCGTCTTCAGCTTCCTGCAGGTGGCCCAGCTTGTACTCGGCATCGGCTATGGCAAACCAATAATCGGCATTGGCAATATCCAGGTCGAGCGCTTTTTTATAAAAATGCAGAGCCTCAAAATAGCGTTCCTCAAAATCAAGCGTAACACCTATCCCAAACCAGGCATCAGCCAGCTTCGGGTCCATTTTAACCGATTTTTTATAAAATGCTCTGGCATCATCCATCTGCTCCAGCTTTTCGTAACATTCGCCTATGGCGCAATAGGTATCGGCATTGGGTTGCTCGTATTCAAACGTATGGCGGTAAACTTCAATAGCTTCGGCATACTTCTCCAAATTAACCAGCGCGTTGCCTTTGTTAAAATAGGCCGATGCAAAGTTGTCTTTTATTAGTATGGCATAGTCGTACGCGTCAATAGCTTTTTCAAACAGGCTCATCTTGGTAAACGCGTTGCCCAGGTTATACCATGCTGCGTAGCTGTACGGCTCATTATCAATATACTGCTGGTAAAACTGAACGCTTTCTTCCTGGTTATCCATTACATCGTAACAAAAAGCCAACTCGTATAAGGCGTCCTGGTTCTCCATATTTTGCTTGAGGCAAAGCTTTAAATAAGTAATGGATGTTTCGTAATCGCCCATGTTTTGATAAACGTAGGCAATGTGCAACAGTATCTCGTCGGTATCTTCGGCCAGGTCAAGCGCCTTTTCGTAGCTTTCAATAGCCTCGGCATAGCGTTCCATACTCTCATACATATTGCCGCGGATAATATAAATATCCGCGTCGGATGCTTCGAGCATGGCGGCTTTATCCAATATCTCGAATGCCTGGCTCACCTGGTTCGTGACGGCTAAAAGCTGTGCCTGTTTTATTAAAAATACTGCGGCAAAGGGATGTTGACTTGTGGCATACTCGGCTACCTGCAGCGCCCTGGCTGGATCATTTTTTTCGATGTAGTAATCGATAATGTTCTCAAACGCCTGGGCATCAAAAAAGTACTGGTCCTGATTGCGTATCATTTCCTCGTACCGTTCTACCGAAAATTTTGGATCTTCGGTAAAACCAAATTCAAATTCTTCTTCCATTCAATAGTGTTTGCAGAACATTGGTTTAATAGGCAATTTTTACGCCACTTATTAAACTTTAGCTGTGCTTAAATTACAAGATAAAACTGCCCCTAAAGCAATTAAGTTTTCAACATACAAACATTTCTAACATCGCCCTTTGCAAAACCTTGATTATTAATACAAAGCGATTAGCGGATTTGAAAGCAGGCTGATGAATAAAATTGCCTCAAAGATTTTTACCTTTGACAAAAGTAACGATTATGCGCGTTGATATTACCGATACCCTGAAACATTTACATATAAACAACATTAACGATGCTTACAGTACCGGTAGTATATGGGCCAGCGGGGCCAATGCTGTTGTAAAAGACATCATCTCGCCAGTTGACGGGCAAAAGATAGCGGCTGTAAAATTTGCCACGGCGAATGAATATGATACGGTAGTTGAGCAGGCACAAAAAGCATTTATAACCTGGCGTACCCTGCCCGCCCCAAAGCGCGGCGAAATTGTGCGCGAAATAGGCGACGCTTTACGCGAAAACAAGGCGCACCTGGGTAAGCTGGTATCATACGAGATGGGTAAAAGCCTGCAGGAAGGAATGGGCGAGGTACAGGAAATGATTGATATTGCCGACTTTGCCGTAGGCCTGAGCAGGCAGCTTTATGGCCTCACCATGCACTCCGAAAGGCCCGCGCACCGCATGTATGAGCAATATCATCCGTTAGGGATAGTAGGTATTATATCTGCCTTTAATTTCCCCGTAGCGGTATGGAGCTGGAACGCCATGCTGGCCTGGGTTTGCGGCGATGTTTGTATCTGGAAGCCATCCGAAAAAACACCGTTATCGGCTATGGCATGCCAGCATATAGCGCAGGCCGTATTTAAAAAACATGGCATAGGCGAAGGCGTATCATGTCTGGTTATTGGCGACAGTAATATTGGCGCGCTAATGGCTGCCGATAAGCGCCTGCCTTTAATATCGGCCACAGGCTCAACCCGCATGGGTAAGGCGGTGGGCGCGGCCGTGGGCGCGCGTTTAGGCCGCAGCCTGTTAGAGCTTGGCGGCAATAATGCCATTATTATTACCGAAAATGCCGACCTGGACATGGCGCTTGTAGGCGCGGTATTTGGCGCGGTGGGCACGGCCGGGCAGCGGTGTACCAGCACGCGCAGGCTCATCATTCACGAAAATGTTTATGAGGCTTTTAAACAAAAACTGGTAAAGGCATATAGTCAGCTGCGTATTGGCAACCCGCTTAATGAAAACAATCACATGGGCCCGTTAATTGACCATGACGCAGTTAATTTATATTTAGACGCGATAGCGCGGTGCAGGGCTGAGGGCGGAATTTTTGTGGTTGCGGGCGGCAGGCTGGAAGGTGAAGACTATTCTTCGGGCTGTTATGTTAAGCCTTGCATTGCCCAAGTTGAAAATGAATTTAATATTGTACAGCATGAAACATTTGCGCCCATACTCTATCTAATCAAATATAAAACGCTTGAGCAGGCCATCGCTATGCAAAACGGTGTTCCGCAAGGTTTATCGTCCGCTATCATGACCAACAATTTACGCGAAGCGGAAGCGTTCTTATCGGGCGCCGGGTCTGATTGCGGGATAGCCAATGTAAACATCGGCACATCGGGCGCAGAGATAGGCGGCGCGTTTGGGGGCGAAAAAGAAACAGGCGGCGGCCGCGAGTCGGGGTCCGACGCGTGGAAAGTTTATATGAGGCGTCAAACCAATACCATTAATTATTCAACAAAATTACCCCTTGCACAAGGAATTAAATTCGATTTATAATACATTACACAAAAATTAACTACATGACCAGTTTCCGGAAATTCATCTTCCGCTCCGCGCTATGTGGGGCCTTGCTTTTAAGCCTTAATGTATCAGCACAAACAGCTCCCGCGGCACAGCCTGACCTGCCAAAAAACTGGCACGTGCTTGACCTGAAAGCCGATGGCTATTATGGCATCAGTTTAAATAACGCCTACCAGTTTCTAAAAGGCAAAAAAAGCAAAACCGTATTGATAGCAACCATTGACAGCGGCATAGATACCGCCCAAAAGGACCTGCAAGGCATTTTATGGGTAAACCCAAAAGAAATCCCCGGTAACGGTATTGACGACGACCATAACGGTTTTGTGGATGACGTGCACGGATGGGACTTTTTAGGCGGCCCCGGCGGCAAGGTTGATTATACCGAAACTACCGAAGAAGTAAGAGAATACAACAGGCTAAAACCTAAATATGGCGATATGGCCGCGGCGCCAGCGGGCGGCGAAAAGGAATATGCCTATTGGTTAAAGGTAAAAGCTACCCATGACGAAACCGTAAAAAAATCAACCAGCGAATTGCAGCAGCTTTCGCCGATAATGAACGCCATGATGGTAACCAGCGGTTATATTAAAAAAGAATTAAAACTCAGTTCAGACGCTACTTTTAACAAGGCCGACCTGGATAAGATACCCGCCAGCACAAACGATACCATTAACCAGAGCAAGGGCGTATGGCTACAGGTTTTTGACCAGGAAGGCGGTAACAGTGATAACGGCAAAATAATTAAAGAACTAAGCGAGTACCTGGCGAAACTCAACAATGACGTTAACCCTGACCTCACTACCCGCAAAACTATTGTTGGCGACGATCCGGATGTGATGGATGGTAAGCCCTATGGAAATAATATATTAAAAATGCCCGATGCATCGCACGGCACAGGTGTAGCGGGGCTGATAGGGGCCAAACGCGGCAACGGCTATGGTATTGACGGCGTTGCGGATGATGTGCGTATTATGAGCATTAAAGCGGTGCCTAACGGCGACGAATATGATAAGGATATTGCTAACGCCATACGTTACGCGGTGAACAATGGGGCCAAGATCATTAACATGAGCTTCGGCAAAAAAATATCGCCCCATAAAGCATGGGTTGACGATGCTTTTAAATATGCCGCCGCTAAGGATGTGCTGCTGGTACAGGCATCAGGAAATGACAACCAGGATGTTGACGTTATACCTGCCTATCCGAACGATACTTTTGCCGACGGCTCATCAACCGACGCCGATAATGTGATATGCGTAGGCGCGTCGAGCGCCAAATTGGGCGAGGAACTGGCGGCCACCTTTACCAACTACGGCAAAAAAAATGTAGACGTTTTCGCACCCGGCGTAAAAGTTACGTCGATTGATATGGATGCCGAATTTAATACCGAGGATGGCACCAGTTTTTCGTCGCCTATAACCGCGGGTATTGCAGCTTTGATACTGGAGTATTACCCCGACCTAAGCGCTAAACAGCTAAAGCAGGTTATACTGGCCTCAGCCACCCCGTTAACCGGCACTATGGTGCTAAAACCCGGCAGCAAAACCGAAAAGGTTGATTTTAGTACACTAAGCAAAACAGGCGGTATTGTTAATGCTTATAAGGCGATACAATTGGCTTCGAAGTTAAAGGGGGAGAGGAAATAACCACTTAAACATTACCAACGCCTCTAATTGCAAATAACATAGCATTGCTTATATTTGCGCCTGCAAAAGCATCATTATTAATAACTACGATGAGAGAAATACAATTCAGAGAAGCACTTCGCGAAGCAATGGTTGAAGAAATGCGCAAGGATGAAACCATATACCTGATGGGCGAAGAGGTTGCCGAATATAACGGCGCCTACAAAGTTAGCCAGGGGATGCTCGATGAATTTGGCGCGAAACGCGTAATTGATACACCTATCTCTGAATCGGGGTTTGCCGGTATAGGCATTGGCTCGGCTATGAACGGGTTGAAGCCCATCATTGAGTTTATGACCTTTAACTTCTCGCTTGTAGCTATCGACCAGATCATTAACGGCGCGGCCAAGATCATGTCGATGAGCGGCGGCCAGTTTTCAGTGCCCATTGTTTTTCGCGGACCAACCGGCAACGCGGGTATGTTAAGTTCGCAGCATAGCCAGTGTTTTGATAGCTGGTATGCCAACTGTCCGGGATTGAAAGTGGTTGTACCATCTAACCCGGCAGATGCGAAAGGTTTATTAAAATCGGCCATTATTGATCCCGACCCGGTTATTTTTATGGAATCGGAACTGATGTATGGCGATAAAGGCGAAGTACCCGAAGAAACTTACTATATTGAAATAGGCAAAGCCGCAGTAACCAAAACAGGTACTGATGTAACCCTGGTTGGTTACGGCAAGATCATGAAAGTGGTTAACGCCGCCGCCGCCGAACTGGAAAAAGAAGGCATCCACGCCGAGGTTATAGACCTGCGTACCGTGCGCCCTATAGATTATGAAACTATTATTAACTCGGTTAAAAAAACCAACCGTTTGGTGTTGATTGAAGAAAGCTGGCCGTTAGGCTCCATAGCTACCGAAATAGCATTCAAAGTACAAAAAGACGCGTTCGATTATTTAGACGCGCCCATCCTGCGCATAATGGGCGGCGATGTGCCCCTGCCCTACGCCCCAATCCTGATACAGGAATACCTGCCAAATGCTGATAAGGTTGTTAAGGCGGTTAAAGAGGTGATGTACGTTACGAAATAATTGTATAAACGAAACTCTGAAAAAGCCTGCTGGACACAGCGGGCTTTTTTGTTTAATTGAATTTAAACAGTTAAATTTGATATATGTATACAGAATCAAGAAAACTTCACCTGATTGACGAAGTGATGAAAATCGACAATGATGCGGTTTTGGCAAAACTGGAAAGCATAGTTGAAAAGCTTAAATCAGCAGGCAGCAAAACCAGCTTTAAAGAGTTTGCAGGAATATGGACAAAAGAAGAAGCTGAAGAAATAGAACTTATCATCAAAGAATCCTGCGAAACCATTAATCCTCAAGGCTGGATTAACTAATCTCTAATCACCAATCTCTAATCTCTACCCCTACATATTCCTTCTATACTGCCCCCCAACCTCATACAAAGCGTGCGATATTTGCCCGAGCGAACAATACTTGCAAGCTTCCATCAGGCTTTCGAAGATGTTTTCGCCGGCTATGGCGGTTCTTTGCAGATTTTTTAATAGTGAGGCTGTCTTATCCCCGTTTCTTTCCTGGAACGCGTGTAAAGCGTTTATCTGGTATTGCTTTTCTTCTTCCGTAGCGCGTATTACTTCGGATGGCGTAATGGTTGGCGATCCTTTTTTATTGAGGAAGGTATTTACCCCTACAATGGGGTATTCGCCGTTATGTTTCAGCGTTTCGTAATACAGCGATTCTTCCTGTATCTTCCCACGCTGGTACATGGTTTCCATTGCGCCCAATACCCCGCCGCGGTCGTTGATGTTTTTAAACTCCGTTAGTACGGCTTGTTCTACCAGGTCGGTTAGTTCTTCTATTATAAACGCGCCCTGTATAGGGTTTTCGTTTTTGGCCAAACCTAATTCGCGGTTGATAATGAGTTGTATAGCCATAGCCCTGCGCACCGATTCCTCGGTAGGCGTAGTGATAGCCTCATCATACGCGTTAGTATGCAGCGAATTGCAGTTATCATAAATAGCATACAGAGCCTGTAGCGTAGTACGGATATCATTAAAATCTATCTCCTGCGCGTGTAACGACCTGCCGCTGGTTTGAATATGGTATTTCAGCTTTTGCGAACGGTCATTACCTTTATACTTATTCTTGATGGCCTTTGCCCATATCCGCCTCGCTACCCGGCCTATCACCGAATATTCAGGGTCTATCCCATTCGAAAAGAAGAAGGATAAGTTTGGCGCAAAGTCATCAATATGCATACCCCGGCTCAGGTAATACTCCAGGTAAGTGAACCCGTTTGATAAGGTGAACGCCAGTTGGGTAACCGGGTTGGCCCCCGCTTCGGCAATATGGTAGCCCGATATGGAAACCGAATAAAAGTTGCGTACCTTTTCATCAATAAAATACTGTTGCATATCGCCCATCATGCGCAGGGCAAATTCGGTGCTGAAAATGCAGGTATTCTGCGCCTGGTCCTCCTTCAAAATATCCGCCTGCACCGTACCGCGCACATTGGCTATGGCATGGGCCTTTATTTTTTGGTAGATATCCGCAGGCAAAACCTGATCGCCGGTTAGGCCCAATAATAATAGGCCGAGGCCATTATTTCCGGCAGGCAAAGCCCCCTCTAAATCTCCCCCGGTAGGGGAGACTTTTGATTTGTCCGTTTTTAAGCTCTTTCCGCCAACTGTCGGGGAGGGACTTGGGGTGGGGCTATTATATTTTGGACGGGCAAGCCCCCTATCCTCATAAACTTCCCTAAACTTCGCCTCTACCAAATGCTCCAGGTGATGTTCTGTAATATATTTTTCGCATTGCTGATCGATGGCCGCGTTCATAAAAAAGCCCAGCAGCATGGGCGCGGGCCCGTTTATGGTCATGGATACCGAGGTTGCTGCATCGCATAGATCAAACCCTGAATACAGTTTTTTGGCATCATCTAAGGTAGCTATGCTTACCCCGGCGTTACCTATTTTACCATAAATATCTGGCCGTACATGCGGATCCTCGCCATAAAGCGTAACAGAATCAAACGCCGTACTTAACCTATGCGCGGGCTGTCCCAGCGATACATAATGGAACCGCTTGTTCGTGCGCTCGGGGCCGCCCTCACCGGCAAACATGCGGGTAGGGTCCTCACCCTCGCGTTTTAGCGGGAAAACCCCGGCAGTATAGGGGAACTCGCCCGGCACATTCTCCGTCAACAGCCACCGCAGAATATCGCCCCAGGCCTCATACTTAGGCAAGGCAATTTTAGGTATTTTCAACTGCGATAACGACGTATAAAATAACGGTTGTTTAATTTCCCTGTTCCTGACTTTATAAATAAAATTCTCCGCCTTATACGTGGCAACGGTATGGGGCCATTCGCTGAGCAGGCGTTGACAGTCGGGGTGCAGTTGGGTTTCTAAATGTTTTTGTACGTCTTCCAACCCATCAGCCAAATTACTTCCTTGTTTATCCAGCAGCCCGATCGTTCCCTTTAACTGGAACAGTTGCTGCGCCACCCCGCACTGCTCATTCACCCAATCGTTATACGCCTGGCTGCTTTCTACGATCTCGGCCAAATATCGCGTCCTGTCAGGCGGAATAATATATATCTTTTCTCCTACAGCGTCCTTTTCTTTTGAGATGGCCGGATTGAGGCTATTGAGGCTTGGTAATCTTTTCATCAACTCCGCAAACAGCGCATTCATCCCCGTATCGTTAAACTGTGAGGCCATGGTACCGAATATCGGCAGATCCTCATCCTTAGCGTTAAAAAGCCGGTGATTGCGTTTGTATTGTTTGCGCACATCGCGCAGGGCATCGAGGGCGCCGCGCTTGTCGAATTTGTTAAGGGCCACTATGTCGGCGAAATCAAGCATATCGATCTTTTCCAGCTGTGTTGCCGCGCCAAATTCGGGCGTCATCACATAGAGTGACAGGTCGCAGTAGTCCGTTATCATGGTATCGCTCTGGCCTATGCCCGATGTTTCCACGATGATAAGATCGAACCCCGCCGCCTTGCAAATATCAACCGCTTCCTGCACATGCTTGCTCAACGCCAGGTTGGCCTGCCGCGTAGCTAAACTCCGCATATACACCCGCGGGCTATTTATGGCGTTCATCCTTATCCTGTCGCCCAGCAGGGCGCCTCCTGTTTTGCGCTTGCTGGGGTCGACCGAGATGATGGCCAGCGTTTTATCCGTCGCCATCAGAAACCGCCTCACGATCTCATCCACCAGCGATGATTTGCCCGAGCCGCCCGTGCCGGTAACGCCGATGACAGGTATAGTTACAGGTGCCTTTGCAGTTGCAGGCATCGTGACGGCTGCACCATCTTCGGCCAGGGTTATCAGGCTTGCTATAGCGTGCGCGTCTTTTTCGGGGAGGTGTTTTAGTTCGCCGTTTAGGCGGGTTATGGTCTTGAAATCACATTGTTTGAGTATATCGTTTATCATCCCCTGCAAGCCCATGGTGCGCCCATCGTCGGGCGAGTAGATGCGGGTGATGCCGTAAGCCTGCAGCTCGGTAATCTCCTTCGGCAGGAACACCCCGCCGCCGCCCCCGAACAGCTTGATATGCCCTGCCCCGCGCTGGGCCAGCAGGTCGTGCATGTATTTAAAGTACTCTATATGGCCGCCCTGGTAGCTGGTGAGGGCTATGCCCTGCACATCTTCCTGTATGGCGCAGTTCACCACCTCCTCCACGCTGCGGTTATGGCCCAGGTGTATCACCTCGGCACCGCTGGCCTGCAGTATGCGGCGCATAATGTTTATGGTAGCATCGTGCCCGTCAAACAGCGAGGCAGCGGTAACTATGCGTATTTTGTTGGTTGCTTTATAGGCGGCGCTATCCATGGCGGGAGTTTGGTATAATACAAAATTAGCAAAATAGTTTGCTGATATTACTATGCAAGCATAATATACAGAGGTTTTAGTTGTTTTGTTTCACACGCGCGTGAAACAAATGAAACACGTGAAACAAGGTTTTGATTTAACTAATTGAAAAACAACATTTTGTAAAAACCAGGTGAAACAGCATGAAACAAGATGTAACAACGTATTCGTCAGTATAATTTAGGTATAATTATGTGTTATAATATTGATAATCAAATAATTGCAAATATGCCTTTTTTTTGCAGGATGAAACAAAGAGATGTTACAAAATAAGCGGCACGCGCAAGCGCAGACCTAACAACCCGACAGGCCTAATCTCTAATCACTAATCTTCAATCTTTAATCTTCAATGTCTAAACACAATTTCACTCCTCAAACGTTACTCCAATATCCTATCGAAATATTTAACCAAATTAATACATCATGAAAAAATTAATTTATTTGCTGACTGTAGTGGTTAGCTGCGGCCTGGTTAAGGTAAGCCATGCCCAGGTGCGCATTAGTTTGGGCGCTAATATTAATTACCAGCCCGACTGGGGCCCGGTTGGTTACGACCATGCCGACTATTATTACCTGCCCGATATTGACGCCTACTACTCTATACCCGACCACCAGTATGTTTATTACCGCGATAACCGCTGGGTGCACGCCACCTACCTGCCACCCGCCTATGCCGGTTACGACCTCTACCACGGCTATAAAGTGGTTGTTAACGAACGCGACCCCTGGCTGCACGCCGATATCTACCGTTCCCGCTATGCCCGCTATAAAGGCAGGCACGATCAGGTAATTATTCGCGACAGCCGCGACGAAAAATACCGCAACCATTGGGTAAAAAAAGAAATGAAGCAGGAGGAAAAAGGCGACAAAAAAGAAATGAAGCAAGACGCAAAGGCTGATAAAAAAGAAATAAAGCGGGAAGAAAAACAGGAGAAACACGGCGACTATTAGCCTCCGGCATAACACGGCGGGGGAAGGGTTCCCAAATAAAAGCGGGAGGTACCGCCTAGTATCTCCCGCTTTCAAGGTTCAGCAGTGTTGCTGCAACCGTTCTAAAACTGCCTGTTTTTCTGGTTTGATGAAGAAGCGTTAGTTTTAGAACCGCTGTTTGCATTTGCAGTTGAACCTTTTTGGTTACTTGCCTGTGATGAAGAAGAACCGCGTTTTTGCGATTCGTTCTTGTCATTTTTGGTGTTTTGCATAATTTTAAAATTTTAAAAAAGTTATAAATTATTCGCTTCCCATTTATCGCACAATAATAGTTCCATTATTAAAGTATTAAAAAGCCCCCTGCTTCAATTTATTGATTTATAATAATTTAATTTTTTAAGGTAATTCTTTGCCATTTTTTAAAAATGTTGGGTCAATGGTACAGTGTCTTTTTTTTAGTTGGCAGTTTTCGGTTGGCAGTTTGCAGTTGTAAATTTAAACTCTGATCATGCAATCATCAAATCCTTCAATCATGGTTCTGATAAAGGGTCACACCCACCGGCCAAAAATGGTAGTTGTTGTTATTGCGATATTTGAATAACTTTGTGTAATAGGATTTAAAATTTGCTGCCAATGGAATTGATAATTGATTTTGATAAAATTAAGGATCCCGGTAAGAAAGAATGGTTGCTGCATACTCTAAAATTGATGGGGATCGGTTTTCAGGCCACAGAAAAACCGCAGACACCCGCACAATATAATGAAGACCTTGAAGCCGGTGATGCCGAAATTGAACACGGGAATTTCATAACAGCCCAGGACTTAAAGATAGAAGCCCGGAAGTGGTAACCGTATGGAGCAAGAGGGCCAAAGCCGAATTGCAGAAAGCTTATTTATATATCCAGCTGGATTCTCCTAATCTACCGCGAGTATGCAGCGCAAGTCAAAACCGGGCATACTCGTGCCTGTAAGTCGTCATTTAAAAAATGTTTTCATTTAAAACAAACGTCAGCCGGACAGCTTCGGGCGAAATCAGGTAAAACGATGGTGGCCCCGAGCGCGGCAAGGGCATAGCAACTTTTTGCATGAGCGCTGGCATGCGGGAACGGGCAAAAATATTGCGGCCCGTGGTTTTACCTGATTTGCAGGGTAATGGCCCGTGCGGCAAAGAAGCATTTCGGCTGACTTGATCTTTTGGTTACTTTTGGATCAAGCCAAAAGTAACAGCCCCCGCGGCGATTGAGCGGGAGGGTGTTGTCTTAAGGAATACACTTGTCTTGATGATTAGCAAGGGTAGAGATTGCTTCGTTCCTCGCAATGACGCGTCGGGGATGGGTACTCAAAAATTCCCTATCTTTGCGCCAATGCAATTAACAGCAACCATACCAGCAACCTGGGATAAAGGTTACAACAACTACGGCGCGTGGCTGAAAGAGAAATACCCCGGCCACCGCGTGTTTAAGGTTATTGTTGATGGCGGCTTTACCTGCCCCAACCGCGATGGCAGCAAAGGCTATGGCGGCTGCACCTATTGCAATGTTGATTCGTTTACGCCATCGGTGAGCCGCAACGCGCCCAATATACGCGAACAGGTAATACAGGGCATGGAGCGTGCCCGCACGGGTAACAAAGCCGATAAGTTTATCATTTACTTTCAGCCCAATACCAATACCTACGCCCCTGCCCATTACCTTAAAATGCTGTATGACGAGGCGCTAAGTTATGGTACGGAAGATATTGTGGGACTTTCGGTTGGCACGCGCCCTGATTGCATCGACGCCGAAAAGATAGCACTGCTGGAAAGCTATACCGACCGATTCGACGTTGACCTGGAGATGGGCATGGAAAGCATCTACAACGATACATTGGCCCAAATAAACCGTGGCTGTAACCACGACGACCTGCTGAAAGCGCTAAAACTGTTAGAGAACAGCAAGCTGGATGTTTGCGTGCATACTATTTTTGGCTTTCCCTGGGAAACCAAAGAAATGATGCTGCGCTATGCAGACGAGATAAACCGCCACCCGCGCATAAAATTTGTAAAATTTCATCACCTGCATATTGTGGAGGGTTCGGTAATGGGTGTAAAATACAAGCGCGAGCCATTTAAAGTTTTTGAACTCGACGAGTACGCCGAATTTCTATGCGACCTACTGCCCCTGGTGCGCCCTGATGTGGTGATACAGCGCCTGTTCGGCCTCAGCGACCGCGCGCTGCTGATAGCCCCCAACTGGAAACTGAAAAAATCGGAAATACAGTATTATATTGATCAGAAACTGTTGAGCCGGGGGGTGGTGCAGGGGAGCGCGCTAAAGCGCGAAGTTGGCAGTGGGCGGTTTGCAGTTGGCAGTTAAAACTGTAGTAAAAAAAACTGCAAACTGCAAACTAATAACTGCAAACTCGCCCCAAATCCCTTATTTTAGAGAAAATAAATAAAAGCCGCTTGTTACAAAAACCTTTACAAAATTACATTCCGGCATTAACAGGGGTGCGCGCTTTGGCGGCTTACCTGGTTTTTATATCGCATTACTCGTATGTATTTGATGATGTGTTCCCGCCTATTATACAGCGTTTTTTTGGCGAGTTCCACATAGGGGTATCTATTTTCTTTGTGCTGTCGGGCTTCCTCATCACGTTCAGGTATTACAAAAATTTTCATCTCACTGCCGATTGGTTCAAACAATATTTAAAAAACAGGGTGGCACGCATATACCCCATGTATTCGCTGCTTACCATTTGCGCGTTCGGCTATTATTTTATTACTAAAGATGTAACCATAACCCACGGCCAAACCAACCCACTTTGGCTGCTGGTATTGAACATTACTTTTTTACGCGGTTTTTTTTACCAGTTCTGGGATACGGGTATAGCGCAGGGCTGGTCGCTCACGGTCGAGGAGTGTTTTTACTTTTCGGCGCCCATTATTTTTCTCATCGCCAAAAAATACAATAAGTTTTATTTGCAGCCCGTGGTGTTAACCTGTTTTGCTATTGGGATGACGCTTATCTTCAGCCACGTAAACTGGTACGGCTTCTTTGGAAATTTTCCGTTTGTAATGCTGTTTACGTTTTTTGGGCGATGCTTCGAGTTTTTTGTGGGCGTACAACTGGCCCGCATTATATTAACCAAAGGCTTCGCGCGCACCAACAAAATTGTTTATACCTACCTGGGTTTTATACTGATATTTTTATGTGTGCTGGTAATGGCTTTTCAGCCTATACCAAAAGGATGGGCCGCGGGTGTAGAGAGCCCCGCAGGTATTATTACCAATAACTACTTTTTATGTATAGCCGTGGCCCTGTTCTTTTACGGCCTGCTTACCGAAACCACCGTGTTAAAGAAAATACTGGCCACCCCGTTTGTTGAGTTGTTGGGCAAAAGCTCGTATATATTTTACCTCATCCATTTGGGTTGGGTATATACCCTCATACAAACCGGGTTCGATGGGTTAAATAATTGGGTATTTACGTTGTATGATAAATGGGGTGTGGCGTGGCATTCGCCATTCGAGTATGATAAATTAAACCTGTTGTACGCGTTTGTACTGTTAAACGCGTTAGCCATTTTGTTATTTAAGCTGATAGAAGAACCGCTGAACCATTACATCCGCCGGTCCAATTTCCTTATCAAAAATAAACCGCGCAATCCTGAAAATGCTTCTGAAAAAATAAAATGAAAAGAGGGCGCCTCACTAACAGGTCTTAGCTGGCGCAGAGATTACTGCACGATCTTATTGGCGCAATACGAGCTGGCAAAAGCCTCGGGTTTGGCCTTAAATACAAAGCCCATGCTTAAAATATACCCCATCGCCTCGTGCAGCGCCGCGTTTGATTTAAACATGGGGTTGGTATTAATATCGGCATGTACTTCCAGGTCAACATCATACAGGTCAAGCAGGTCGCAAAGCTCATAAGCAATATCGATTGATTTTTGTACCTCAGTAAGCATACGCTCCTTAATGCTCATTTTTTGCGAGGTGCGGTCCTGGTGAATAAACATGAAGCCACCCCTTGCTTCGCGCAAAAAAACAATAACGGTAGCAAAATCGGTCACATTGCCCTTTACCTGCGAATCGGTGCCGATACAAACTTTAAGCTTGTTACCCAGCAAACTCTCCCTTTCAATAGCCCTTTCTACTTCGTCAATAATGGGCGATTGTATGATCTCGCCGCTAAATTTTCTCCATGTCATAAAAGTTATTTTTTAGAAAACGTTAATGCACGTACTAAAGATAAAGCATAACCATGCATATAAACGTAAACCCAGTATAATTTATTTGTTAACATGGAGCTATATATCAACAGGTTTTGGGTTTGGGGAGGGGCTGTTGGCAGTTTGCTATAATTAACTGCCCACTGCAAACTGAAGACTGCCAACTTGAAATACTACGCTGTAACAGTAAGCGTACTGCCATTAATAGTAACCGTATATTTTTGCAATGCTGTAAATGCGGGGCCCATTATTACTGCGCCGCTTTGGCTGAATTCGCTGCCATGTAACGGGCAAATAAATATGCTTTGGCCGGTATTATAATTAATGGCTGCACCTTCATGTGTGCACCTTACCTGCACCGCGGTAAATGAGCTTGCCAGGTTACCCGCGGCAATTCTTACCAGTATTATCCCGTTCATGGTACTTGAATCGCCAATGTTGGTAAGCGTAGTGCCCAGGTCAACAGTAAATGCGGTGCCCGAACCCGTTGCCGGGGGGCTTGGGGCATTGGTAATAGTGGGGTCGTTTTGTTTGGAACCACATGCCACAAGGCTGCAGCCCATACATACGGCCAATGCGCCTATGCCCAGTTTTGATAGAAATTCTTCCCGTTCCATATTACGTTACAATTAGCTTTCTCTTTGTGGTTCCTGGCTAAAGAAGAATAAACTTCGCAAGTTCTACCTATACTATACTATTTTTTTTCTCCCTTTGTTTTAGGATTAAAATCAAACATTCTTGATATGGTAAAACCTATGCGGTATTGGCCTTTTGAATACCGGCTCTGCGAATTGCTTAAAACATTGATCTCAGAAACAGCGTTGGTATTGGTAATGTTTATGGTAAACACGTGGCCGCCTGTTTCAACCTCATAGCCAAAACCCAGGGGGCTCTCAAAAGTGTCGGTATTGCTCCTGACGCTCGAAAAAGGATGTGCATAATCCACTATAAAACCGGTATGGTTTGATAATTTAAACCGGGCAGCGCCCTGTAAAGCAAGAAATTGCTGCTCGCTGCCGGGCATTACAGGATAAGGCGTATTATTCCGTACAAAAGTTGGCGACAACTGCAACGAAACCCCCGGAAACTGGTGCGCAACAATTACCTGCGCCACATACGAAAGCCTGCTGCCAAAAGTTGGGAACGCCGCGTAGGGGCGTGCGCCCGCTTCGCCCATCAGCGTTATGGCAAATGGGGTGCTACCATCGGTTGTTTGGTGCATTACTGCATATTTTAACTCCAACTGAATTAATTGGCCGATAGTGCTTCTGCCCAGGTCAATGTTAAAATTATCACTCACCCCATATTCAAATCCGAAGAAAACATCGTTAACTCTGTCGATCCCGAATGCGGTTTGAGGGCCTCCATTGGTACCGGCTATATCGCCAAAGCGGTGAATGATTTGGAAATTAAAGTTATTTTTATTTACCATTTTGGTGGTTTGTGATAACACCAGCCTTGTTGATTTAAATATTTCAACAGGCGCGGGTTTTTCATTTCCGTTCATGGCGTTCAACAACGAATCGGCTGCCGACATTTTCGTTCCTGTTTGCTGCGCCTTGACGCCCATAGTTAATGCTATAAAAGCTGCTAATGCGATGTACTTTTTCATATATGATAGTGGTTGGTAATTACTTTGCTGCCGCGTAGGTGGCCGATACTTTCATTTGAATACTTTCTGCAATATTATGAAATACTATTTTAGGTATCTCTATATGATGATCAACACACTTCACTATAAACTCGGATGAAAGCGTTACTGTGCCGTTATTCACAGTAAGTGTGCCGGGGATGGTGCGGGTTTGTTTAACGCCATGTACATCCAATTCACCAACTGCAGTTATGGGATATGTGCCATTTTTAGTAACGTCAACAGGTTCCTGTATCTTGCCCTTAAATGTTGCGCGCGGGTACTTGTCGCTTTCCAAATAATCGCTGTTAAAATGCTCCTGCATTAACGATTTTCTAAATTTAAAAGTGGGGATGCTCACACTAAACACTACCTCGCCGGTAGCCGCGTTGTAAACCGATGTTCCTGATGATGTTGTGGCTGCTATATCTTCAATAGGCGCGGAAGAATAAAGGCTGATCTCCACGCTTTTGCAGGCATAGAGGCCCTGTCCCGGGCGATTAAACAGGCTCATCCAGGTTAATAAAATAATCACTGCATATTTCATACTATTTCGGCTTTGTTAATGAATTAATGTTCCAGTTTAACCCCGCAGCTACCCCAAATGTTTCAACCTTTATCTGGCTATAGCCTATATTTGATAAAGGTATTTTTAAATAAGGCTGCAAACTAACACCAAATTTTGAACTAACCTGCCGCTGATAGCTTGCCTCGAGATTCATGATACTGAAATAATATTTGCCCTGCGTTTTTACCGCATAGTATGATGGCCCGTATAACACATCCGAACTGCCATAATCATAAGTATAGCTTTCGTGCATCATTATGTAGGATGATAAACCCGTACCCACAGTTATTTTGTTGCGTGATTTATTGTATACCTGGTAATCAATATTAATTGGTATATCTAATATGCGGCAATCGGCACTAACAGTTTGAGGCGCGTTTTTAAATTTATAAGTGGTATGATATTCACTAAACGGCAGCGTATATGGTTTTAACGAGTAATGAAGGCCTGTAGTTATTGTAAATTTTTTCACCAGGCCTGCCGAAAACAATAAACCTGCATCAATGCCTCCGCTGGCTTGCTGTAACGAACCCACCCCATTCAACTCCTGGGATGCCAAAATACTCAAGGCATATTGCGGACGATAGGGCGTACCCATTTTCTTAAGGGTAGTTTTACCGGCCTTTGTATTGGGGTCTACTGAACTGCCGGTAGCTGTTTCAGGCAAAATATTAATAGAAGCGATAACGGGGCTGCTGGCAGTATTCGGGGTAATACCCGGCATCTCGCTAACTGCTGCCAATATTTCATTATCTCTTGTATTATCCTGGTAGCTATCGGGTTTAGTTTTAGCGATACCTGCCTGGCTAATTTCAGCGCTGCCTTTTTGTTCGGTGTTAACCGTTTCACTAGGCAATAAACCTTTAACCCTGCGCTTGTTAATACCTGTATTAGCCGCTATATAAGCCGGCCCCGTTGTTTGATACTGCGGCTGTATCGATAATTCCGTTCCGAATTTACTTGTTGCTGCTGGTCTTACAGCAGCGGTGTTTATAGTGTTTTTTCCATTCTCATTTGCAGCTGCTACTTGTTGGGTTTGATTAGTTATCGCAGGCACTTGTGTTTGCCCTGTTACCGCAGGTTGTTGCGCTTTTTGCGCACGGGTTACCGCTACCTGTTGTTGAGGTTTTTGAGCATGGCTGGTTGCCTGCGGCCTTAACATCCACCAGCCTAACGCCACTATTAATATGGCTGCCGCGCTGCTCAAATAGGGCAACCAAAATATTATGCCCGTGCGCTTATTACCGAGCATTTGCTCCAGCGCGGTCCAGTCGGCATCCCTGAATACGGCTTTGTCAACCGGATCTTCAAGGCCCTGTTTAAAAAACTGGTCCAGGTTTTTAATGTCCTTTTCGTTGTTCATTCTCTAATACCTTTACTATTATATAACCTCGGTTTTACAGCAGCACCATTCATGGCTACAACCGGATTAAAATCAATTCCTTTATTATAATTTGCAGACGAATCCGCGTCTGCTATCATTTGCTTTAGTTTTTGCCTCGCCTTAAACAGGTTCGACTTAGATGTTCCAATATTAATGTTCAGCATTTCAGCTATTTCTTCATGCGAGTAGCCATCTATCGCGAACAGGTTAAATACGGCCCTGTATCCCTGCGGAAGCTGTTGAACCATGGCCAGCAGATCATTATAATTTAAATTGTTATCTGCCATATTCACCTCGTAAATATGTTCGGCGCTTTCCAGGTCTTCGGCATAGGCCATTTTTAAATTGGCCCGGTAATAATCAATGGATACATTCATCATTATTCTACCCAGCCAGGCTTTAAACGGCCTGTCGGCATCATAGGAGTTTATTTTGGTAAAAACCTTAAAAAATCCCTGGTTCATTACTTCCGCAGCCTCATCCCGATCACCCGCGTAGCGTAAACATATCGCCATAGAAAAACCGTAAAATGCCTTATAAAGCATTTTCTGGCTTTTCCTGTTTTGTTCTATACAGCCCCTGATCAGTTGATGTAACTCTTCTTCCCCCATATAGGTTTACCCCTGGTTGCTTTGTGTGTTAGTACCCCGCTTATTACACATCACGTTAATTGATGAATAAAGGTTGCCCGTTAGTATAAATTTAGTTTAAAATATTTAAATTAGTCTTTTATTTTTTACGGCGTCAAAAATCCATTCTGTTTCATACTCAGGCGCTTGCTTTATAAGTACAATTTTTTACGGTATAAAGGCAACCTTTTATGCTTATTATCCGTGATAATGGTAATCAACCTGTTAAAAACATAAATAGTTAATCTGCATGGTACCCGTTTCGGTAGTTATTATAACAAAAAATGAGGCTGATGTTATAGCCCAATGCATCAGCGCTGCCAAATTGATAACGGACGATATATTAATAATTGATAACTATAGTACCGATGAAACCTTTAATATAGCTTTGGCAGAGGGGTGCAGGGTATACCAGAAAAACTGGGATGGCTACGGCGCCAATAAAAATAAAGGGATATTGCTGGCGAAATACGACTGGGTATTGAGCATGGATGCCGATGAAGTAGCCGACCTGGAACTGGTGCTTTCTTTACACAGCCTGAAACTGGATGATGCCGGTATGGTGTATGATATCAGGTTCAAGTCATACTTCGGGAAAAAATTGATCCGTTATGGCAACTGGGGGCGCGACCATCATATCCGTTTATTTAACCGCACCCAGGTACGGTGGTCTGAACCAAATGTGCATGAAACCTTAATACTTCCTG
>Ga0206891_10055_pt2 | contig 26435 bp, 26 predicted proteins | sample Alteio_BWOrgHeat_55_FD_153246 | JGI IMG/M metagenome (GOLD analysis project Ga0206891, IMG submission 153246) | Enriched cells from forest soil in Barre Woods Harvard Forest LTER site, Petersham, Massachusetts, United States - Alteio_BWOrgHeat_Nextera7 ...
CAATATAAGGGCTTTCAACCGCGCTCATCAGCAGACGTATTGCCTAGAAATCCGAAGTAACTATCCGGCAGTCCGAGCATGAAACTGGCAGGGCCAAAACCCGAACCATTGACGACGCCACCCTGCGAAGTTGCGTTTTGAGTAAAGCTGGGACCCATGCCCCACCCGTCGTCAAAACTGTGAATGTGGTAGATCATGGCCCCTACGCCGATTGTGTGCTTGCCTTTTACTACTGAGAGGTCAACGTGTCCATCACTGTTATATTGCGGGCCAAGCGGGATGGCAAACTGGCTGACACCGGTATATCCGTTTGAGATGCCGATCTGAGGCCCCAGTGCGATGCCGTTCTTGGCTGGGGCCAACTGTCCAAAATTGGTTGCGGTAAGAAAGTCCTGGCCAGCTGCGCCATCGAACTGGCCAAAGTTCGTGTTTGTGTATCCATAATGAAGGCTCAGAATCTTTGTTGGGCTAAATACGTGTGTATAGCCCAATGCAAAAACCTGCGCATCATTGACGAGCGACTGCTGGTAAGTTGGCAATCCTTCGGGCCGAAGGAGGGTCGCGTCCGACCGGTTGTACCTACCGAAGAGCGAATTGTTGTCATTGAAGCTCTGATCAATTCTTAGGCCCTCCTGATCGGTTGATGTGTTGTTGCTGCCGGTGTAAATGTAGTTTGGCAGAACATTTGGCCCGACGTTTAAATTGGGCAACGGGTAATACTTCTGCAAAACGAGTAGAGAGGTCGGATTTAGCAGACTCGTGGGAATTACATTTCCAGGGAACGGGTCCCTGATGACATTGGCGGGGTTCGTGGGATCGGGACGGCTGGTACTTGGATTGAAGATCTCATTTGTTAAGATCGGCCGTCCCAGGCTGTCGGTGCCGACCTGCGGGCCCAAGACACCCGAGAAATCGCCATTGCGCATAGCCTGGGTAGGTACGTCTGCAAAGTAACTCAGGCTCTGAACAGACCGGAACCCCTCCCAGTAGCCTTGAAACCACGTGTGATTTTTTACAATCGGGCCGCCAAATGTGACACCGTATTGGTTCTGGCGATAAGGCGGCTTGCTCTGGTCAAAGAAGTTACGCGCGTCGAGCACGTCGTTTCGGAAGAACTCCCAGAGAGCGCCATGAAACTGGTTGGTTCCCGAGCGGGTGACAATGTTGATGTTTGCGCCCGAGGAAATCGAGAACTCGGCGTCGGTCATATGCGACTGGACGTTAAATTCCTGCAGCGCGTCTGGCGGAGGACTGATGGACCAAGTATTTGTGTAGATCGCGTTGTTAAGCACACCGTCCATCGTGAAATTGTTTTCCTGCCCTCTTTGCCCGTTGACAGAAGGACTGATGGCGCCCGCCCCTTCTTTCACCGTGAAGGCTCCCTGCTGGCCCGATTCTTGCGGCGCGGCGCCGGGAGTAAGAAGGGTCAATTGCGTAAAGTTGCGCCCATTCAGCGGCAAGTCTACGATTTGCTCATGTTGAACGACGCTGCTGATTGTCGCATTGGTCGTATTTAGGCCTTCGGCGATTCCCGTGACTTCGACGGTCTGGGATGCGGTGGCGAGAGACAGAGCAAAATCAAATGTCGCGCTTTGATTGACTAACAGCTGGATGTCGTGACGCTCCTGCTTTGCAAATCCGGCTTTTTCTACTGTGACGTTGTATCTGCCGGGGGGCAACTGTGGGATGGAGTAGGTGCCGTTGTCGAGCGACGTTGCGGAACGTTGCAATCCGGTGTCCTGGTTAATCGCTTGTACTTGGGCGCCAGCTACGGAAGAACCGCCGGGATCGGTAAGTGTACCAGCTATGGAACCATTTGTCGTTTGGCCCACCGATACGCCGACGACGAGTACGCCCATCAAAAATGACAGAAATAGAAACTGAATAAACCTCATGTTGACTCCTGACCTGGGGGAATTACGGGGTAAAGTACTAACCTCTACTGCGAAACTAGTACGAGATATAAGCCAGAAGTACTGGTGGGTCAAGGGCTTTTTTGAAAAGGAGAGGAATGGGCGAAAGTGGGATGACTTTAGTCATTGCCGTTTCGTCCTGTGAAACAATTGGTTATGCGTTTTAACTAACGCAAGTTGCGTTACTGGGACGGTAGTTGCGTTACTGGGACGGTCTGTAACATAGATAACGGTTGGTGTTTGCAAATTGAGCTCCACTTACTTCTTACTTTGTGCCAGGCACAGGACTCGGTCCTCACACGGTTGCTTACGCGCGGCTCGCAAGAGGCGGCGGCGATCTCGGAGTGGAACATCACCGACGTGGCTGCTTACCGAGCAATCCATCCACCCTGTCGCACAAGACCCGGGGCCGGGAAGTCGCGGTCTAAGCGGCTTTGCCCTTCCTGGAAGTTTTCTTGGCTGTTCGTGACTTTGGGGGATGCTTTGCGGCTGTCGACGATGCATCGGTGGCTTTCAAGCTGCGCTTTAGGGCCTCCATTAGGTCGATAACCGGTGCTTTGCGAGGCGATTCGGCGGCCGTCACCTTCTGGCCCCTGCGCTTTTGCTCAATTAAGCGCTCGACGTTTTTTTCGGTACGCGTCCTTGAATTCCTGCGGTTTGAAAGGCGCCTTGAGATCGTTTACGAGCCGGCGGGCCAATTCGAGTTCTTTGCGAGAATTTGCCGACGGCGTTTCGGCCCGATTCGCAGTATGCAATTCATCCGGATAGTACAGAGTGTGAAGCACCAGGCCTCCATCGGCCGGCCGTATGAGGACAATGTGCTCTCGATTATGCATGGCGATCTTAGCAATGGCGGCTTGCCTAGTGTCCTTGAGTGCAGCCGCAAATAGCGCATATGGCTTCGCGGCGTTTTTATCGGCTGAGACATAAAACGAACTCTGGAAATAGAGGGGGTCTACTTCACCGCTGTCCACAAACTGCAAAATATCCATCGTTGTCGCTGTGGGCGGCGCAATCTTCTTCAGCTCTTCGTCCTCGACTACGACATACTTGCCTTTGCTGATTTCATAGCCCTTCTCGATATCCGAGCGCAGGATGGGTTTGTCCTCTGCGACGCAGTACCAGACCTCCTTGACGCGGGACTGATCTTTCTTATGAAGCATGTGGAAATGGACCGTTTCGGCTCGTGCGGCTGCAAACAGCCGAACGGGAAAGGAAACGAGACCGAAGCTGATGAAGCCCTTCCAAACGGTCGACGCCATATTCGTTCACCGATTTGCTGCTCCCGCCTATGCGGCACGGGAACCTCTTGCACCACGAGTCTCGCACGAGGCGGCTAAAACGAAACCTGGGATATATACCATAGCGCGGGCTTGTTTTGCTCACGGGCTGGAGGGAGGTATCTATATCCGATCGCTCAGCTAAGGCCGAATAATTTCTGAGGATTCTGCATCGGGACTTAACGCGCTGGCTTCGTTGCCGCCAATCACCTGCCCATACTCGAGCAGAGTAACCATACAGACACCTCCGGCAATGTTGCCGAGCACCGCTGGTAAAAGCCACGTCGGATAACTACTTGCCGGTAATTGACCCGTCAGCACAGCGACCAGTATCTCGCCGCTTGTGGCAATGCAGTGGGCAAAGCCGCCCAGCCCGACGACGAAGGTGAGAAGCCAGATGAGCGCCACCGAGCCCGTGATGGAGTGACTACCTGAGACAAGCCAGGCGACTAATGCGATGATCCAGCCCCCGAAGACGCCACTCCAAAAAATGTGGACACCCGTGGACTGGGTTGCCACTACCCCAAGCTGGGCCATGGTCGAGACGTACTCGGGCTTGAGACCGCCGCTGAGCCCGACGAGTAATGCGAAAGCAAAGGCGCCCGCGACGTTCGAGCACAGGACAATGGCCCAGAGCCGCATCGTGAGCCAGAAGTGCTTGTGCTCAACGAGGACGAGGGCGACAGGATAGAGGGTATTCTCCGTAAACAGCTGGGCTCTCCCGACGATGACGGCGATGAAACCGAGGGGATAGAGGGCGTACGCCAAAAAGTGAGAACCGGGAGCCGAGCCGAGGGTCGCCAGGGCGAGCGTGACACCTAAGGCGGTGAGACCCATGCTAATGCCACCGGCAAAGCCGGATATGGCCAACGCTGAGGCGGACCGCTCGAGTTCCTGTCGCGCATTTTTTGCTACCTGCTGATAGATCTCGTGCGCACTCGGGCGCTCAAGGCGTTTTTGCGTGGATTTGGGAGTTTCGCCCGTGCTTTGCGGTCGCTTGCGGCGGAGGAAGGCCATGCTTGTTTGTAGCAGGAACAAGCGCCCAGCTTCGTCGACGGGTCGAAGATAACACCAACGACGAAGAGGGAGCGTGATCGACGCTACTAACGGAGGTTGGGTTTGTGGCGTTGCTTGTTGACGACCATTAGGCCTGTCAGGCCAATAAGGGCGAGAGTGACGCCTGTGGGTTCCGGTACCGGAGCCGCTTGGGGCGACACGTCCCCCGAATAAACCAAAGTATCTTCGGGTCCGGCGATCGTGAACGATCCGTTGAGGTTCGCGGTTACCGTGGTCCCACCATTAATAAAGGTATCTGGACCGTCGCTGCCGGCGAATGGGTAGCTCCCAACGCCACCGGTTGGGTCCACTGTGAACCCGCCGGAGGGTACGATTGGCGCGCCGCCGATTTTACCCTGAAATCCCATGCCATCGGCTGGGTTCATACCCGCAATGTCATTGCTGAAGAAAGAACCCGAGGCGGAATCGGACGCGGTGACATTACCGATGAACTGATAATCGGTGGAGAGATCGTAGGTGATTGGGGCGCAGTTTCCGCGACCACACCCAACGGAGAAAGAAGCAAAAAGGACGGGTGCTGCGGGATTGAAGACCGCTCCAGTGCCGTTCGGGACACACGTGACCGCTCCGAAGGAGCAGACCTCACCCGAGATTATTTCGCCATTATTCAGCGTGAAATTGAACTGGATCTCTCCTTGTTGCGGAGAGCTCTGCTCGAACTGACCGGTGCCGGAGCCAGTTAGCGCGACCCCGGCGATCGTTCCATATGGCGTAGGGATCGGACCCGCCAGCGCTGCGGACGTAAGAAGCACGGCAAGAAGAGGAATTCGAAGTGTGTTCATAAACGAGGCCACCATAGTCCAGAATTGGACTTTCACAGAATACTCGGTCTTGCCTGTCTTGTAGCCGCTGAAAGCTGTTAATTTTACTAGGATTGCGTACTGGCGGTTTAGTTTGATGGATTTAAGATAGCTAGTTAACCGAGGCTAAATAACCCAGGCGACCTTATTTAGGAGGTGGTGGTGGGTCCGCGATTGTGGCGTCAGCGCGGGCGGCCGCCCATATGCCCAGCTTCTTCAGTAGACGAACGATCTCCTCGCGTTCGCGTGGCCGCAATACTGCCATTGTCTCTTCCATATCGGCGGCGTGCTTTGCAAAAGCCTGTTCCGCCAGCCGGCGGCCGCTCTTTGTGAGGTTCACAATCCGCGCCCGCAAATCCCCTGGATCAGTGGCTCGCCGGAGGAGGCCGCGCGCTTCTAGGCGATCGATGGCTGCCGTAATCGAGCCGCTGGCGAGGAGTACCTTGCGCCCGATTCTGTTCACCGGTTGGGGGCCTTTATGCAATAACAGTTCTAGAACGGCGAAATCGGAAAGCCCAATCCCGAGGCCCGTGATGCTGCTCTTTGCATTGCGTTCGACAGCCCGCGCCGCTTTGAAGAGCACCAGCCAGAGGTGCGTTGCGCTTTCCGGCTCCACAAGACAGATAATACTCGATATCGAGGTACCGAGTGGACTAAATATTGATGAATCCTTCAGGACAGCTGTAAATCTAACTTGATGTCGAGATATAAAACTTAGAGGAGACTACACTTTATGAGCACCACCACCTACAAAATCGACTCCGCGCACTCCAGCGCTCACTTTGTTGTCCGCCACATGATGATCACGAACGTTCGAGGCGCGTTTAGCAACGTCCAGGGCACATTTGTCTGGGATCCTGCAAATCCGAGCCAGAGCTCAGTGGATGCTGTGATCGATGCGACCACAATTTCGACTCAGGACCCGGCACGTGACGCACACCTAAGGAGCGCGGAGTTTCTGGACACGGAGAAATATCCCACTATCACGTTCAAGAGCACAAGCGTCGAAGCGGCTGCCGCAGACGAACACAAGGTCACCGGCGATCTGACTATCCACGGAGTAACAAAGTCAGTGGTACTCAATGTGGAAGGGCCCACTGCCGAAGGCAAGGATCCCTGGGGCAACACGCGCATTGGCGCGTCGGCCACCACGAAAATCAAGCGCAGCGATTTCGGGCTGACGTGGAACTCGACGCTCGAAACCGGCGGCATTCTGATTGGGGACGATCTCAAAATTGAAGTGGAAGTTTCGCTTATTAAGTCGTAAGTAGCGTTCGACAGCCGGGCCGGGGACGGCTAAGTAACGGAGACGTGGGGTTCTCTACTTAGTCAACGGCGGCGGGATGTAAGTGCGCCCAAAGATTGTAATGGCCTGTCCCCGGCGCGACCAGGACATCAATGGCTGGAGGCCGAGGCGCGCACATTCGGCCTCAGTGATGTCTGGGGCGTAGTCGTAGAACTTGGTAAGAAAGCGACGTACGAGCGAGTTCGACACCACACCGTCCGGAGGTGCCCAGGTGCGCGTGTATGTGATCAATACATCGAAGCTTTGCGGCGGAATCGCGGCGATCGAGCTTAGGTGCAGGTCATTGGTTTCGACCACCTCCATGGGGCGCTCAACGAAACGATAGTCAGGGCGGCTGAGTCCAGCGGTATAGGGCCATGCGGTGGCGACCCGGCTGCCAGGCAGATTGCGCTCGGTATAGTGGGCGGCTTCTTCCTGGAGGCGAACGAAATCAACCATCGCCAAGTTATTTTCAAAAGGAAACGGATACGGCGGGTTCCAGAAGACGCTGAAGATTAGTCCCGCGACCATTGCGACAGTGGCCAGCACCTCAAGCCATCGCGGGTAAGTGGTTAGGGCAACGCTAACCGCGATATAGAAGATCGGCAGAATAGGCAAGACGTATCGTTCGAGCGCGGCCCCACCCAATAGCGACATCAGCAAGAGGTTCATTAAGAAGACATAGAGGGTGACCCGCCATGCCCGAGTCAGCAAGAGGCTGAGCCGAGGCATCGCCATCAAGAGTGCCAGCGAACCGATCCACCGGAACTCGGCGATAAATATGTAGAAGAATCGACGGATGATGGTCAGGCCGATGCGTACCGGATGCAGGGAGTAGGAGATGTTGTAGCGCGCGAAATCGGCATTTCCGGTCCAATGACCGGTCGCATTATGCAAAACAAGCAACCAAGCGCCGAGGACGGCAGGCGCAATCAGAAAGAGCGCGGCACGTTTCCAGGGGTTCGTGGGCTTCGGTGTAGGTGATAGGGACCCCGGTACTTTCTTTGGATGCCGGGCGCGGTTGGCCAGGACTGTTAGAAAGATAAGCGGCACAACGACGCCTGTTTCCTTTGAAAGCACGAGCGCCACGCAAGCGATGGTTGAGGCGATGAAGCTTTGCTTCACAAAAAAGTAGAGCGCCCAGACCGTGAAGACCATAGCCGGCATGTCGAGCTGGGCCATCATGCTCTGCATGAAGAAGAGCGGGGACGCGAGCAAGAGGACGACGGGATAGAAGGCGGGAGCTCCTCTTGCGCCGCGGCACAGCTCGACCGCCAGTAGGAATGTTCCGAGCGCCCCGAAGGCGGCGAGCACCAGCATCGCGACTCGGGTGATGACGATGGAGTAGCCGAAAAGCTTATACCAAAGGACCAGATATAGTTCGACACCGGGAGGATGGATGTTGGGCAGGGTCGAATGGGCAACCCATGATCCGTTTCGCAGTAAGTCGAGCGCTGTCGGAATAAATTGACCAAGCTCGTCCCAGAAGTACGGTAGGCCCAGCAAGGGTGTGTGGACCGCAAAGTAGGGCAATCCAAACAGCAGCAAGAAAATCAGAAGTTGGAGCGCATGCAGCGGCGTGGGAGTGGGCGGCCGAATGTTCGCCAGTGCGAACGGAGCCAGTTTGGGCATGGGCGCCCGCTTTTGAGCCATTCTGATCTCGGCTATTGAATTACCGGGCCGGAGGCTTGGGCTTCCAGTCGAATTTCGCCAAAGGTGGATTCGTACTGTGTGATGTTCTGCTTCAAGAGGTTATAGAATGCCTTCGCCTGAGGAGGGCTCATGAAAATCCCTTGATAGTTCTGGATGGTTACGGAATCGGCAGTGGATTGGTTGAAGGTACCAAAAAGAATGAAGAAGTCCCAGAGACTGAGACGCATCTGGACGCTATTGGCATAGCTCTCGCGATAATCATCCCGATTGGTCAGGTTGATTTTGGGCTGAACGGGACCGGTTGTCATTCCTTTAGTATCACCGGGACTGTGATATCGGATACGGGAAAGGATGCGCGGGAGCACCTGATTAGTCGGATAGCGGGCGGCCGCTGATAGACCAAGCTACTTCGGGGCTTCGCCCACGTCGATCAAACTGATTTCGGAAAGCATCCGCACCGAGCGCGCAGGACGCTTGTCGCCGAGCACGACCAAGCGGAAGGGTCCTACACCCTCCGGCAAAGGCTTTCCGTTCTGTTTGTCCGCGATGTACACTTCTAGCCCACCAAAGTCGGGCTCCAGGCTGTTCAGCGCAATGAGGACCTGATACCCGTCTGAGGCCTTTGCCACCAGACCCAATCGAAAAGCGGGCCCCTTCATCTCTTTTCCCGACGGGGCACCGGCGGACTTAAGGAGCTCATTCAGCAGCACGGCGTCGTAAGTTACTTTTTGATCGTGCTCGGTCACCGTGATTGTCTTGTGTGGCAACGCAGAAAAGCTTTGTTCTGTGTAGACGGTGGATTGGATACCGGTGCCAGCAATCTTCAATTCCCGTGTCGCGGGAGGGGCAGCTAACCCGAGCAGCGAGAACAGAAGGATAAACGCAGTGAGTTTTGTCTTCATGGCCTATTTGTCTTCAGAGCCGCAGAGGAGGCAGGAGGCAAGTAAATGGAGCGGGAGACGGGATTCGAACCCGCGACATCAACCTTGGCAAGGTTGCACTCTACCAGCTGAGTTACTCCCGCTTGGAAGACTATCTAACATTCTCATACGACACTGTTCGTGAAGTCAATTCATGAGACTGCAACAGCACGGTTTACGTTCCACTAGCAGTTGGCGAGGCTGCGAAAACTACACGCGCCAGGAAATGTCAAACTTTTTAACCCACCTGCAATCAGTCTGTTACAGAATAAACAAATAGACTCTTCTACCAGCCGCTCCTATGCTAGACTCAGTTGGAAAGAACGGGTGGATCATCCCCGATTTCCGATGCCTTCCGCAATCCGGTGGAGGGCCTTCCCAAAACTCCCGCCTAACGCGCGGCGAAATCTGAGTTTTAAAGAATTTCCACAGGTGTGGAAATGGTGTGGGAAAGCTTTGGCGTTCTTGTGGTCTGGAGTTCGTCGTGAACAACGTTTGGGAGCAAATTAAGGTCCGTCTGGCCGGTAAACTCAGCTCTGAAGCCTTTCAGAACTGGATTGAGCGCACCGAACTTGAGCGCGTTACAGAAAACCTTCTGTTTGTTTGCGTCCCAGACGAATCGACCGCCCAATGGATTCGGCTGAACTACGACACGCAAGTCCGCCGCGCCGTGGAAGAGTTGCAACTGCCGTTCTCGGCCATCCATTACACGGTAGGGAATGGCGCGTCGAATCACCACGCTCCTCAGCAGTCTTCGTCCGCGGCTCAAACCCATAGTGGCTTTGCCGAGCCGCTGTTTGAGAACTCGGCGTCCTGGCTTAACCCTCGACTGACGTTCGATACGTACGTCGTCGGCTCGTCAAACCAGTTTGCGCACGCGGCAGCACTTGCAGTGGGGACCGGCCCTTCGCGGTCCTACAACCCACTATTCCTATACGGAGGGGTGGGGATAGGCAAGACACACCTGATGCACGCCATCGGCTGGAGCCTAATGAGGAATTTCCCGAGTATGAATGTCGTGTACACGTCGAGTGAGCGCTTCATGAACGAGATGATCACCTGCATCAAGCTCGACCGCATGCCTCAGTTTCACCGGCACTACCGGACAGCCGACGTTCTGTTGATAGACGACATCCACATTCTGGCGGGCAAAGAACGTACGCAGGAGGAGTTCTTCCACACGTTTAATGAACTCTACGACCACCGTAAACAGATTGTGGTTTCTAGCGATTCGGCACCGAATCAGCTCCCCGGCTTGGTGGAGCGGCTGCGTTCACGCTTTGAGTGGGGACTTATGGTGGACATCCAGCCGCCGGACCTTGAAACCAAAATGGCAATCCTCGACAAGAAAGCCGAGTCGGAAGGCGTCCGCCTTCCGGAAGATGTCCGCATCTACATCGCAACGAAAACGAAAACGAACGTGCGGGAATTGGAGGGTTCATTGACGCGGTTAATCGCCGTATCCTCGCTAACCGGCCAGCCCATCACGCTCGCCATGGCCCAGCAGAGCCTTCGCCATCTCACCTCGACACCGGAAAAGAAGATCTCGATCGATTCCATCATTCGGAAGGTGGCGGAGCACTTCAACCTGTCGCCCGCCCAGCTGAAGATGAAGAGCAATACCCGTCAGATCGCATATCCGCGGCAGATTGCCATGTACCTTACCAAGGAGCTGACTCAGGCGTCGTTGCCTGAGATTGGCCGGGCCTTTGGCGGCAAGCATCATACGACCGTGCTTCATTCGGTCCAGAAGATTGACGAGCTGCGACAGGGCGATGAGGATTTAAACAGGCTGATCCACAGCATAAGCGACTCTTTGCATTGACTTTATTTGATTTTCCACAAAAGCACCTACGGAAACGAGGTGAACAAGGTGTGCACAACTTCGGCGGGTGACGATACTCAGAGGAACCGAACTCAGAATTCACAGCTTCGAAGAACAGAAAATGCCCAATCTTGCTATAATTTAGAAGGAAATCAACATTTCCACAAAGCCTACTATTACGGCTTTATATAGAACAGTTCAATTACTTCTATCAGTAGTACTCAGCGCATTCCGCGCTGGATCGGACCGCGCAGAGGCCCGGATGACAGAGGAGTCACCAAAAGGATCGTATGGAGTTTTCGGTAAGCAAGTCGGATCTGGTGCGGGAGCTGGGACTGACCCAGGGTGTGGTCGAGAAAAAGACGACTATCCCCATCCTGTCGAACATTCTTGTCGAAACCGCAGGCGACAAGGTTTTTCTCACGGCGACGGACCTGGAGCTAGGCATACGATGTGCCTGTCCGGCTCGCGTCAAAAAGGAAGGTGCCGGTACTATCCCGGCACGCCGCCTGCTGGACTACGTTCGTCTTTTGCCCGATGCGGACGTACAGATCAAGCTACTGGAGAACCACTGGGCCAGCCTGGTCTGTGGACGGTCGCGGACGCGCATTGCCGGAATGTCGCGCGAGAGTTTTCCTGAACTACCGGAGATGCCGGAGACGTTGGCGAAGCTGCCGCTCCGTACCCTGGCGCAGATGATCGCGCGGACGATTTTTGCGATCTCGGCGGAGGAGTCGCGTTTCACCCTCAACGGCGCCCTGTTGATCTTGCGCGAATCGAGTATTGTCATGGTCGCGACCGATGGCCATAGGCTTTCGATGGTCGAACGCCAGATTGAACTGCCCGAGATGGAAGGCAAGCAGCAGTTTCGCGCCTTGCTACCGAAAAAGGCGATGACCGAGTTGCTGAAGCTGGCAAGCGACGAAGGCGATAAAGAGATAGAATTCGCCGGTAGCGACAATCACCTTTTCTTCCGGATCGGCGACCGGCTGCTGCTGAGCCGCAAGCTTACCGGCAACTTCCCCGATTACGAACGCGTTCTGCCTAAGGAGCATGCGCATAGCATCGTTCTGCAGCGCGAAGAACTGAAGGCCTCGATAGAACGCGTCTCTCAATTCTCAGACGAGCGATCCCGCGCCATCCGATTCCAAGTGGTGGCCGACGAAGCAAAGATTCATTCGTCTATCTCAGAAACCGGTGAGAGCGAAGAGACGATTCCGGTTCAATACGATGGCCCCGAAACCGAAATAGGATTCAATTCGCAGTACCTGCTCGAGTTCCTGAGAGCGGCGGACTGCAATGAAGTGGCCTTCTTTTTCAAGGACGCCAATAGTGCCGGCGAACTGCGTTTGCACGGCGGACCGGAAAACACTGACTACCGGTATGTTGTGATGCCGATGCGCATCTGATTTTTACGCTCAGCCTTCGCGACTGAGTACAACCGGATCGCCCCATCGAGCGATCGCTACGAAGAAAGACTCTCGCCGTTAGTGGCGATTGAATTGAGAAGTATGTCAACAGTGGCTCATAACGATTCAAACATCTATGACGCAAGCAGTATCAAGGTGCTGGAAGGGCTGGAAGCAGTTCGACTCCGTCCGGCGATGTACATCGGCTCGACAGGCGAAGCAGGCTTGCATCACCTGGTCTACGAAGTAGTGGACAACTCCGTAGACGAAGCACTGGCCGGTTACTGCACCGATATTACTGTCACCCTTCATAGCGACGATTCTGTAACGATCGTCGATAACGGCCGCGGCATTCCGGTGACCATGCACGAAGAAGGTGTGTCTGCCGCGGAGGTGGTGATGACCAAGCTCCACGCCGGTGGAAAGTTCGATTCGAATACTTACAAAGTCTCTGGCGGCCTGCATGGTGTGGGCGTCAGTTGCGTGAACGCTCTGTCTGAGGCCCTGCACCTGGAAATCTGGCGCGACAAGGCGACGTGGGAGCAGGATTACGAGCGCGGCGCTCCCAAAGGCCCGCTGCTGCAGACCGGCAAATCGAATAAGACGGGCACGAAGATTACATTCAAAGCGGACACCACCATCATGATGGCGACCACTTTTGACTTCGACATTCTGGCGAACCGCCTGCGCCAGTTGGCCTTTCTGAACAAGGGTCTGAAGATCATCTTGATCGATGAGCGAGTGGAAGGGGCCGATTCGCGCGTCGAAGTGTTCCATTTCGCCGGCGGTATTGCCGAGTTCATTAAGCATCTGAATCGCGGGAAGTCTGTTCTGCACGACAAGCCCATCTACTTCGAAGGCGAGCGCGATCTGCCGCTGGGAAAGCTCTCGATTGAAGTGGCCTTGCAGTATAACGATCAGTACTCGGAAATCGTTTTCAGTTTCGCCAATAACATCAACACCGTCGACGGCGGCTCCCATCTAAGCGGCTTTCGCAGTGCTCTTACCCGCACGATCAATACTGCCGGTCAGCAGGGAGGTCTTTTCAAAGAGAAAGAGACACTGACCGGAGACGACGTTCGCGAAGGCCTCACCGCGGTGATTAGCGTGAAACTGCCGCAACCTCAGTTCGAAGGTCAGACTAAAGGCAAACTGAACTCGGATATTCAGGGCCATGTGGTCACGCTGATCAATGAAAAGCTGGGCGAGTTCTTCGATAAGAACCCGGCCGTGATGAAAAAGATTGTCTCGAAAGCAATCGATGCGGCGCGTGCGCGAGAAGCCGCACGTAAGGCTCGCGATCTAACCCGCCGGAAGGGCGCACTCGATTCAGGCGGGTTGCCCGGCAAGCTGGCTGACTGCCAGGAGAAGGACCCGGACCGCTGTGAACTCTTTCTGGTGGAGGGCGAATCCGCAGGTGGTACGGCTAAAGCCGGCCGCGACCGCCGCTACCAGGCCATCCTTCCGCTAAAGGGCAAAATCCTGAACGTTGAAAAGGCCCGCTACGACAAGATGCTGGGCCACGAAGAAATTCGCGCCATGATCACCGCCGTTGGCACCGGAATAGGCAAGGGCGATGATTTCGAGATTGCGAAACTACGCTACGGCAAGATCATTATCATGACCGACGCAGATGTGGACGGATCGCACATTCGCACGCTGCTTCTGACGTTCTTCTTTCGGCATATGCAGGAGTTGATCATGCGCGGCAAGGTTTTCATTGCGCAGCCGCCGCTGTATCGCATTAAGCGCGGCAAGTCAGAGAAGTACATCAAGGACGATAAGGAATTCACCCGGGAAATTCTTCGCCGCGCTACCGAAAACATTACGGTTGAGATTGGCGAAGGCGATAGCGTCCAAAAGATTGAAGGCGCTGAACTGCGGAGCTTTCTGATCACGCTCGACGATCTATTAGCTGTGTGGCGACGTCTTGAGCGGCGGCTGCGCGAGCCTCGCGTGGTGGAGGTCATCTCTGACACATCGTGGCCCATCGACACCAAAGCCGATTTCCAAAACGAACCTAACGTAAAGGCGCTTGTGGAGCGCCTGAAGGCTCTCAAGATCGACGCCCGAATCGAACGCGAAGAAGAGCACTCGGCCTGGATGGTTTCTTATAAAGACCCAACTAACGCCACCCGGTACATCAATACCGAAACGCTGGCTATCCCTGAATTCCGTCGTCTTCGTGCTTTATTGAAGCAGGTGGGCAAGGTCAACAAGCCGCCCTTCGCCGTTACCAAAGAGACCACCAAGACCGTCCTTACCAACTGGCGCGATTTACTGAACCACGTGAAGACTGAGGGCACACGTGAAGTCAGCATCCAGCGATACAAGGGCCTGGGCGAGATGAATGCCAATCAGCTTTGGGAGACCACGATGAACGCGGAAACGCGAACGTTGCTGCAGGTTCAGATCAAGGATTTCGCCGAGACCGAGCCGATCTTCTCGACCTTAATGGGCGAGAACGTGGAAAGCCGCCGCAAGTTTATTGAAGAGAACGCTTTGGACGTGCGCAACCTCGACATTTAGGGGCGCACCACCAGAACAGCGGTGGTAGGCAAGCAGTGTCACGCACCGGGGCTTGCGGGGGAATCAGGCGAAGTGGGATTTAGTTGCGCAGGATCGATGCCCAGCAGTACGCCGGCCTTTGCAGGAGAGGCCCCGCTTTCTTCCAGTGCGCGCGTTGCGATGTAATCGCAGTGCTCGTAGAAGACGGCAGCCTTTGGGGGCGCAAGCTTCATCTCTTGAACGCGGGAACGCAGATCGCTAACGTCGGCGATGATATCGGCGTATAGGAGTTCGCTCCTTACGTTCGAATCCGGTTTCTTACGTTCCTGCTTTATTTCAAATGCCCTGATGGAAGCATGCAGACTCCTGGTAACAAGCTCCTCGGTAGCGCTTAGAATTCGGCGCTCGGTCGAAGGAGGTGGAGTGGCCAGTACGGCATTGAAGAGAGTAGGACAAATGTTGCGATAGGCATCATACAACTCGCGGGCGCGTCTATTAATTTCCTCGCGCGAAAGGATGCCCTCCGAATTCTCGAAGTCATCGATTTTTTGTGCAAATACTCCAATCGGTCCGATCATGCTGGGCCCCCAGGAATCCCTTATCTCTTCATGCTCCTATTGATACTTGAATTCAATTTGTATGCAACTAGGATTTTTCTTAGTGAGTAGCTTAACGGAATAAGCGCTGTCTTGTCGAGTACTGGTTATGAGAGTGAAAGGAGTTTAATTTGCCGAGCTTCACTTCACATAAATACGCTTCACGCGTGCGTGAATTCCGCACAGCACGCTGTAAGAGATGGTGCCAGCGAGGCGCGCCATCTCCTGAGCATCAATGGAAACATTTCCCTCGGTGCCCAGCAATGTCACTGCATCGCCGGGCTTCACTGGGGAGCAATCGGTGACATCGATGGTACTTAAGTCCATCGAAACCGCCCCGACCATCGGTGCCAGTTTCCCCGCCACAATCACCTGTCCCTTGTTCGACAAACGGTGAGGAATGCCGTCTGCATACCCCGCCGCCAGAATCGCTAGCCGGGTCGGCGCCTGCGTCTTGAACATTCCGCCATAGCCCACTTGCGTCCCCGCCGGCACATCCTTCACTGATAGTACTGTCGCACGCCAGGCAAGCGCCGGCCGCACATCCAGTTTTCTTGCCGGGGCGTGCCCCCGAGCCGGCGATACGTATCCATAGATGGCGTGACCTGGCCTCACCATTCCGCGCCAGGCGTTCCGTCGAGAGTATGCGATTGGAATCGTGCTCGACAAATGAACAAACGCCGGATGCAGTGCGGCCTTTTCACACAGACTCAATACCTGTTCGAAGGTCGCCAACTGTTCCTCGGTTTGCGGCGACTGGTAGTTGCCGCTTGAGGCAAAGTGGGTCATCAGCCCTTCCAGCGTCACGTACTTCGCCGCGAGAATGGCCTCCGCGATTTTCTGATCGGGCCGGACACCGAGCCTTCCCATGCCCGAGTCGACCTTCAGATGGTAGGCGATCCGCTGTTCACGCCTTGCCGCCAGTTGGTTCAGAGCCTTCAGATCGTCGAGCGAATGAATCACCGGCGTCAGTTGATAGGCGAGGAGAGCCTCTCGCGAAAAAGGTAGAAAGTCGGCCATCACCAGGATGCGCGTACGTATTCCAGAGTCGCGCAAGGCAATTCCTTCGTCAGTATTACTGACGGCCAGCCATCGCGCACCCTCCGCTTGCAATGTGTTCGATACTTCCACGGCGCCATGACGGTAAGCGTCGGCCTTTACGACGGGCATCACTTCTACCTGATCGCCCACCAGCGCCCGAATGCTTTGGAAGTTTTCGGCAATCCGGCGCAGCGAAACCTCTACCCATGATCGGTACGGGTAAGAGGGAATCACTCTGCCTGCCGATGTCATCAAGTCTGCGGCCATGTGCTAACCAAGAATGCCTCCCAATGGTAGTCTGTCTTAGACAAACTCACTTACTCTGTAATCCAGCGAAAAGAGTCTCATAAGCGGTCGTAACGGCTTCCCAACTGTAACGCTCTTTCGCGCGCGCCTGTGCCTTTTGTCCCCATTCCTGCCGCTCGCGGCAACTCAAGCTGACGGCCCATTGCAGCCGCTCTTGCAAGGTGTCAACCGTAAAAGGTATTCCGGCGTCCCCCGCCACTTCGCGGTTTTCCGGATTATCTAGATACAGCACCAGCGCCGCGTGTCCCATTGCTTCGACTAATGCCGGATGCGTGCCTCCCACTTCCGTCGCATGTACGTAAGCAAAACAGTGCGCTTGCAACTGATGGTAGCCCGTGCCGTAGATAGCGCCCGGAATGATAATACGTGGGTCCGTCGTGGTCTTTACCTGCCGGATATACTCAGCCGCATAGGGGGCATCCCCGATAATGGCGAGCTGCATCTCCGTATCCACCTTTTCGAAGGCCTGTCTTACCAATAGCGCGTTATTTTCCGGCTCCATGCGGCTGACATACAAGACATAGTGTTGAGGCCTGAGGCCCAGTTCGCGCAGCGTATCCGTGTTGACCTCTTTTGTGGTTTCTGCGCCATAAGCAATGAACGTGGAACTCTTTCCATACCGTTCGAGATAATATTCTTCAATTTGCTTGGCGTCAGTCACGACGGTTGACGGGCACCACGTCGACAGCCACTCTGAAAGCAGATACCAGGTCTTCGCCAGTGCGTTCCATTTCTTCCGGTGTCGTTCCAAACCGTCGACATTTAAGGCAGTGGGCATTCCGACCATGCGGGGCAGCAGGGCGAAGACGGCGTTGGCCGCGTTGCAGTAGAGAACGGCATCATACCGGTGCCGCATCAGATCGAGCGTTGAAATGGCAGTGTGCGCAAGGGTGTCGAAATACTTGTGGCGGATCGTGGGGAGGTAGTGCAAATCGACCCCCCGGTAGGACGGACCGTTATACCGCGCCCGGCAATAAACTGTTACCGAATGGCCCCGTGCCACCAGCCGCGTCGCCAGTTCTTCCGCGAAGGTTTCAAACCCTCCGTAATTAGCTGGGATGCCTCGAGTGCCCAGCAGTGCAATCCGCATTCTCACTATTGTCGCGGGTGCCGTTCCCGGAACTGGCCGTTTGCTACCGGGAAGCGGCGTTTTGCTGGGCCAGCATCCGGTTAGCGATGCTCTCGGCTGGGTGTCGCGGCTGTTCTCGCAAGAACCACTGACTTAGATACTCGTCCGAGGCCCGGCGCCGCCGCATGATCTCCTGGCGCTTTTTGAGAGTTCGCGACCATATCTTCCAAAGGATTCCGAAGGCTTTCAAGGAATAATGCTCGCGCGTCATACATCCGGCAATCACGATCAGGTCACGCAAAGTGATTTTCGCCCAATGGCGGCGGTAAATCTGCGGCGTTATGTTCTTAATCCGCAGCAGGAAACGATTCTTTACCGAGTGCATATTGATGACCCGGGACATCCGTTTGCGATTATTCGGCGTTACCGTCCGCACGTGATACCCGCAAGCAATTGGAACGTACAAACAGCGCCAGCCCAGCAACTGTGCTCGCCAAGCTACGTCGGCATCTTCGCGGTAAACAAAGAACTCAGGATCGTAGAATTCCCCAGCCAGCGAGACGTCGTTGACCATTTCACGGCGGTAGAGCGCTGCCGCGCCAGTGGCTCCAAAAACATATTCAAACCGTTCGTAATCTCCGCGATCCAATTGCCCGCTGCCTCGGTCGAAGTGCCGCATGGTGGGTGTGAAATAGATCCCTGTTGAGTCGAACGACGGGGGCGAGGGCAGTTGGAAATCCGCCGACATCTTCAGCAGCTTTCCACAGACGGTTCCAATTTCTGACTGCTGTTCACCAGCCGCTACCAGCGTTGCGATAAAGCCCGGCATCAGCAGCACGTCTGGATTTAGGGCGAGAATCCACTTTGAATCCGACATTGCGATTGCCTGATTCTGGGCCGCCGCAAAGCCCGCATTTTCCTCGTTATAGACTATGCGTACCCGGTCTTCAAACCACTCTAAAAGATCGCGGGTGCCGTCCGTCGAGGCATTGTCGATAACAATGATTTCCTTCGGCGCATACTGCTGCTCAAGCACTGATTCCAGGCAGCGCCTGATAAATCGCCCGCTGTTATAGGTGACTATTGTAACTGCCACTGAACTGTGGGTCAGCATAAGAGTCAATATCGTGTCAAGCGAGGGACGTTCGCCAATGGCCTTTGTGGAATTGCTCTCACAACCACAATTTTCCCAACCCGCGGTTGACGACATGTCGAGTTGGTTAGGTTAATAAGGTCACCGACTTGGGACGTGTAGTCCTATGAGTCACGGTACCATATGGCGGTGATTTATTCGTTCTCGTATATCCACCTGACCATGTACTATCGTGGAGCTCCCGGTTGCTTGTCTCAATCATAATTCCAACCTGGAACCGAACCGATTTGCTGGGTGCAGTTCTCGCCAGCCTTGGTCATCAAACACTGCCCAATTTCAAGTCCAGTGTTGAGGTGCTTGTCGTCGACAACGGCAGCCGCGACAATTCGGCCGCTCTCGCAGAAGAATGGGGCGCTCGGGTGATTCGCTTCGATGAAAACGCCGGCTTCGCGCGCGCGGTGAATGCCGGCATCGGTGCGGCAGGGGGTGAATGGATTCTGATTCTCAATAATGACGTTACTCTTGCGCCCGATTACCTGATGCGCCTCCTGGACGAAGCCGCACGCACTGGTTCTGACTTTGCCGCTGGCAAAATTCTGATGGCCAACGATCACCGAACTCTTGAAGGCAGTTTCGATCTTGTTTCGCGCGGCGGGTACGCCTGGCGTTGTGGCTATGGTCATCGCGATGGCGAATTGTGGTCCCAACCGCGCCGTATTTTGTGGGCGCCTATGACCGCGGCCCTTTTTCACCGCCGCCTGTTCGAATCCTTGGGAGCGCTGGACGTCAGCTTTGGCAGCTATTATGAAGACGTCGATTTTGGATTGCGCTGCGCGGAAGCTGGTTTCCAGGGTGCCTATGTACCGGACGCGGTGGTGTTCCACGTGGGCAGCGCGACATTCGGAAAACGCAGCGCCCGCGTGTACTATTGGTCTGCGCGGAACCAGGTGTTGCTGTTGGCTAAGCATCTGGATGGCGTCACTGCGCTGCGCGGCTTTTGGCCGATCTTAGTAGGTCAAACGTTGGCGCTTCTTGCCGGTGCAAAACATGGTCACTTTCTCGCTTCCGCGATTGGTAAGCTCGCTGCGTTGGGTCCGGCGCTGCGCGAGTTGATGCGTCCGAAAGCTCACGCAGCCGACGCGTACCGGATTCTGCAACAAAGTGAACGCGAGATACACGACTTACAGTCGGCTCTCGGTTTTGACTTATATTGGCGTATTTATTTCATGCTGACCGGGCGCTCCCGGCGCGTTTGAGTTGGCACCCGTTTGGCGAGGCAATTAAGATGGTCACGCGCGTGGACGCGCTGTTTCTGGTGGACCGCCAGAGGCGGCAACACCAGTTGAGTGTTGAGGAGCGATTGGCGCAGCGCCGCGAGCATGCCGAATCGTGGGCCGCCGAGATTCACGATGCCTGCGTGATGCTCAGCAAGACCACGTTGGACGACAATCACCAGGGTAGATCAGGGGATCCCCATTTCCATCAGCCTATGCTACGACCAGAAGCCCGGCAAAAGAGTTCGGACTTGGTAATATACCGGCCCGGCCGAGGAGCCCAGATGGTCCTTTCCACATGGCCCCAAGGTACCCCTCCCATTTCTGCTCCAGTATCGCCGTCCGTGTCGAACCCATTTATTTTTTGTCTCACGCGCTCGGGCACTTTGCTTGACCTTGTGGGTTACCCGGGTCCCACTCAGACTGGCTCCGTTCACACATGAATAAACCAACGCTAGACCTTATGACGGTTGAAGGCTATTCAGAGCTTGTCTCGTGGTATGGGGGCAAGCCGACATTTCACGACTCATTCTTATTCGAGCTGAAGCTTAGCTCCCTGCTCGAATCCCAAATCATCCTTCGCTTCGATAGATTTGCTGGTGCAAATGAGCAGCCTAGTAGTGCATTTGTAGTTTGGACTCTCCGGACAATTGAGGAGGTTAATACGAGTGGCAAGTTTGACTTAGGAGAAATACTGGCGTTCGAGGTCGACTATATCAATGACAGATACCTAATCCAATGCGATGGAAACACGTTTGGTTTTGATATTAAGTGTCAGGGTCTTCGTGTCAGTTTTACAGAGACTCGGGGGTTTAGATGGAACTAGTGGCCTGTCCTAAAGAGGACGTTACCGATGTGGTGTGAGGATCAGAGTACCTCCACTTGAAGGGTTTGGCGTGGGCCGAGTAAGCCTTGATGTAGCGGCGGAGTTTGCGGGCCAAACCATCCCATGCGTTCCGTGAATGAGATGATTATCCGAATGGACAATACCAACCGGCGTCTGATGTGGCATGGCATGTTGCTGTTCCTGCTCGGGCTGATCACCGGCTTTCTGGAGCCACTTTTCACCAATACTCGCATGGGGCTGGCGGCGCACCTGGAAGGCCTGATGAACGGCACCTTCCTGGTAGCGGTGGGCGCAATATGGCTCGAGGTGAGACTGGCGCCGAAGGTGAAGGGCCTCGCTTTTTGGACTGCTCTTTACGGTACATATGCGAATTGGTTCGTCACCATACTAGCTGCGACGTTCGGTACTGCGGCTCTTTCCCCGATCACGGCAGCGGGTCATGCCGGGCAGCCTTGGCAGGAGACTTTTGTCACGATTAGCTTTCTTACTGTCGGCGTTGCCGTTGTCAGCTCAACACTGCTCGTCCTCTGGGGACTTCGGGCGAAGGCCCTGCCGTGAAATCAGTCGTTAAGTGACAGGTGCAATAGCCGTGACAGCGAGCTCCTATCCCTTCTTAGGTACTGTAGTTCGCCACGACGCGCGTCACTTTCCCGGCCGCCGACAGCTCCATAAACTCTCCGGTCCGCGTCCCTCGCTGATTTGTGTAGTAGAGCAGCACGCTGCTTACTCCCGAGAGGACGTCCTCAAGATGAAAATGAAGCGCCGGGTAGGCTTCAAGTCCTCGCCGAAAGTACTCCCTTACGTTTGCCTTTCCGGTCACTTTCCCGTCTGGGGTCTTTAGCAATTGCGCGGCGGCCGGTGAAGTCAACTCAATGGCATCGTCGTAGTGCGTCATGATCAAGTCCAGATCGTGAGCGTTCCAAGCGGCAATCCAATGGGTCGCCAAATTCCAGGCCTCGTCTCGCGTCATTACGATTCCTCCTGCTGCCGATTTGCAGGTTTATCTCGCTTCGATGCCACCTTCTGAATTAACTACTACGCCCCAAATAATGCCGCATGCTTTTGATGAAGGTACGCCCGTAGATCGTCTTTAATGGTCGAGGCGAAGTTTGACAGCGAGTCCGCATGACGGCGGTGGAAGAAGTGGTCTCCGTGGAGTCCCTCGATGCGCGCGCCCGAGGCGGCCAACCTGATCCAGAATTCATAATCCATCCAGCACGGCATGCTCTCATCAATGCCGCCCGCCCGCGCCCACAGATCACGACGAAATGCTGAACAGCAATGCACGGAATTTCTCTGCAATAACATTTTCAGAGTCGTTAGTTCCGGCACCACCCACCGGTCCTGGTTTGCGCCGAACAGCACCGCATCGGGATTGACCACATCCGCGCCGCGAGCCAGCCTTTTCCCGGCCGTGTACAGGTAATCCGGACCAATGCGATCGTCCGCGTCCAGCAGCACAACATACGTGCTGTCGAGTGCGGCGATCCCCCTATTTCGTGAATAGCCCGGTCCGTGCTGCTCGTCGTTGCGCAAGTGGTGAACGTGTGGATATTGCCGCGCCAGTGCGCTGGCCACCTCAGGAGTCTCGTCGATTGACGCATCGTCGACAATATGAATCTCGTAGTCGGCGTCGCTCATCAGGACGGACTCCACAGTCTCTCGCAAATAATGTCCGTAGTTGCGACAGGGGATGACCACATTCCAGGCCGTTGGCATGCCCGGGTTGCGCTTCACGCGTAGTCGCTGCAAAACCTGGCGGATGGCAAGGCAGGTCCAACTCTTAGCGGAGGGCTCGCACCACAAAGCCACCCCGGGTGTCGAATGCCCATCCAGATGCGATATCTGACCTTGCACGGCGTTATGCTTTCGTTCCAAGAGCAAACTGAAAAAGACATCAGCTTCGCGTCGAAAGAGAAAAGATTGGCGCAGCGCCGGCGGCAACTCGTCCAAAACCGAAAGCCATTCTTTACGAAAGAAAGCACCCCACCCCACTAAAGCCGCTTGCGCCTCGCCATAGGTACGCCTGTTTCGCTGGTGCCAATGGCTGGGCGCCAAAGCATAAGAGATCCGGCTGGGATCTCGCAGGAACTGGTCACAGAGCCCACCGATATCCAGGTTGAGCGCGTCGTCGTCCTGCACATAAACCACTGGGTTGCGGGCTTCGGCCGCGCAGAGGAATCTTCCATAGCAGCTCTGGTTTTCATTGGATTCGATCACTCGTGTTTTCGAATCGGTGAACTCCAATTTGACGGCGGGGTCGTTATTCCAAATCAGTATCTCGTCGATGCAGTCTACGCGGCGCAGAGCTTGGACAATGATCGGCAGGTTTTGCGGCCGCTTCCAAGACACAAGGCACGCGCTGACCGCGGGAGCATGAGGCGCGCTGACGCTGACTGATTGAGACGAACAAAGATCACTTAGTTCCGATCGCAGGTCGCTCTTAAACCGGTTAAAGAACCAATCGTCATCGTATTTGCGGGTCACACGCACCTGTATCGTTCTGGCTCCCAGATCGCCCGTCAGAAGCCTGACGCTGGCGGCTGCGAATTCGTCATACTGCTTCAGGCGCTCCACGACGCGAAGAAGCCTCCGCGGTCCAAAATGCAGGCACGCCATCCGAAAGCGGTTGTGAAGCACAGGCTCCCACTTCACCTCATACGGGAAGTGTGCGCGAAAGGTATGTTGCACCTCAACCTGCGGCACAACCCAGCACTCATAGCCGGAGGTCCAAAGGCGAATGCTCAATTCGCAGTCTTCCGCGCCCCACAGCACCATGCCGCCGTCGAATCCTCCAACGTGCGTGAAAACATCGCGGCGCATGGCAAGGAAACAGCCGCATAGGAGTGGCACCGGATAGGGCGTGCTGCTTTGCTGGCCCAGCCAACCCACGGAAAGACTGGCGTCGCTCCATTTTTGTCCAAAGCCTGTGCATTCGACGGCCGCCGGACGCATGGAGCTAATTGCCGGCGCCACGGCGCCAATCCCAGGGCTGTCGAGCAGCGGAAGCAGCTCCTCAACCCAGCCAAGCGGCGTCAGGACATGAGCGTCACTAAAAACAAGCACGTCGCCCGTGGCCCTGGCGGCTCCGAAATTACGAGCTTGTGGAACGCCCAGCCGGACTGCCGGCTGCAGGAGAATAACTCGCTGGTATTCTTCGGCCAAAAAGGCGGTGCTTTGATCCGTCGACCCGTCATCGACAACGATCAGCTCCGCTGAAGCCGGCAACGTGGACAGCAGATTATCAACTGTCCGGCAGAGCGATGCGCCTTCATTCAGAGTGATGACGATGACGCTAATTTTGCTCATAGATTGATGCCGAATTTCTTACAGAACCACTCCCCATCATGCATTCGGCTCTCCCGCACGAATTGGCGGCGAGTCCAGATGTCACTCGCAAACAGGGTCGTTACGGCGTCGGCAAAGGCGGGTTTACTCTTGAGGCTAGTCAGTATTCGCTCCAGGCGATCGCCGTCGAAATGCAGCACGGCAGTGCGCATGCGGTTATACAGGAAATCATGCCAGCCCACTGAAAATGGCTCCTTCTTAAACCAATGCGCAACCACGGCTTCCGGGACCATCATCACAGAGTATCCGAGAAGCCAGCAGCGGATGCATAATTCCACGTCTTCCATGCCATAACTGCGAAATACATCGAACCGGCCAACCGCTTCGAAGAACTCCCGGGTCATCGCGATGCAGGCGCATCCGGCCATTGGGACTGGATAGGGCTTGTTCCCTTGCCGGTGTAGCCATCCAACGCCCAATTCACGATCGCGAATGGTCAAACCGAATGCGGTCGCGGAGGGGCATTCAACGCTGCTGATTTGCGGGGCGACGATTCCGACACCTGGGTGCTGGAGTTCGTGGAGAAGCTGCTGGAGCCATCCGGGGCGTGGAAGGCAGTGGGCGTCCATGGCGATCAGGATCGGCGCCTGAGCGTGCGACGCGCCTAGATTTCGCGCGTAAGCGACGCCTTGGCGGTTCGGCAAATCAACCAGGAGGACATCCTCGAAAGCGCTGGGATCCATGCGAAGAAAATCGCAGCAGGAATCGGTCGAGCCGTCGTTGACCACGATCGTCTGGTAGCTGATGTTGACTGTGTCGCGAATGGCCGCGAGGGTTTCGCACAACCTGAGACCCTCGTTATAAGCCGGGAGGACGATGGTCACTTCAGGCGCGGGTTGGCTGCTCGGCATCGCGGTGTTCTGCGGTTGTCGCGCGCACCCGTCAGCCTTGGAGCCGGCGCTGTCGGGTTCGATCATTGCCCCAGCTTATGTCACGTTGAAGCGAATCCTGAGGAGTGCCTGCCCGCCATTAGGGAAAATAATACAAGTGAACCTCCGATGAGGCGGCCCCATCATACTTCGTATTGAAATCGGTAAATGACATTTCGCTCTCAGCGCCGTTAGCACCGGCAGGGTCATGGTACACAATCTGGCACCCTGTGGATTCGTCATAATCAATGCCGTAAATGACAATAACGTGGGTATCCGTAGGTCCGGAACTGATGTCTGCGCCGAGGGGCCCATGATTGCTCAACAAGGCGCAGATGCCGGCCGGTGTCAAGCTATGACCCGGTTCAATCGTGATTCCTAGTTGTTGTAGAAATGCGGGGAACTCCCCGGTATTTGGGATACCTGCGTTGAGATAGGTCCGAAGGTTTTGAAGTGTTGGCACGCCGGGGTTCGGAGCAGCAGTACCCTTCCAGGCTCCCTTCTGCAATACCTCGTCAATAGTGTGGGTGACTAGATCATGCGCACTCACAATCATTGTCGTTGAGGCAGCCCAGCAAGATTTAGGGGTCGGCTGAGGAACGTATGTCGGTGTAGGGAGCTGGCACGGTTTACAAGGAATCTCGGCATGCACGGTCGCATCATCCGGGTACGACTGGCCTGGTACTCGCAAAGTCGCGCGCTTGAATGGATCCATGGATACTCCTCGATAGGCGGCCACACGCCCCAAATCTTAAGAAGGCAGCGTATCATCCTTCAGGGTGTTAAATGGGGCATTTTGGACAAGCGTTGACTGCTGTCCGTCGTCGCCGATGTATATGAGTGAATAGCTGGCTGTCTTCGGAACGTTCTTAAATTGGACATCGACGCTGTAATTGCTGGCGGCAACGAAATTGCCGGCGATAGCGAGTGTTTGATCGAACGCAACGTTCGTGCCATGGAGCCGCAAGCTTCCCGTTTCGTTGGCGGCGTCCGTCGGTGGTAGGTGAAGGCGAACCCAGAGTGAACCTGTCGGAGGTGGGGTTGGAGTGGGTGTGGGCGTTGGTGTTGGGGTAGGCGTTGGCGTCGGAGTAGGCGTTGGTGTCGGGGTGGGAGCAGGGCTGGGGGTCGGAGTCGGAATCGGCCCGGGAGTGGGAGCAGGAGTCGGTTCAGGTGTGGGTGCTGGAGTGGGACTGGGAGTCGGTGCGGGCCCGCCTTGGGCTGGGCACGAACTAACGGTACTGCCAACATCTCCGTCGCCTGCATTTGCATCAGCGTCCTGACCTGCCGCTGCCAGAGCTTGAGCCTCGGACAGTGGTGGCGGA
>Ga0206891_10094_pt2 | contig 26382 bp, 21 predicted proteins | sample Alteio_BWOrgHeat_55_FD_153246 | JGI IMG/M metagenome (GOLD analysis project Ga0206891, IMG submission 153246) | Enriched cells from forest soil in Barre Woods Harvard Forest LTER site, Petersham, Massachusetts, United States - Alteio_BWOrgHeat_Nextera7 ...
GCGCCCGGAAGACTATCCGGTGATGCCCACGGCGTACATCGGATTTCTATTGAAGCCGAATGGCTTCTTCGATAGAAACCCTACAATTGATGTTCCGCCCAGTTCGCTTATGGAAATGAGCAACGGCAAGGGTTGCGGGCACTGCTGATTGAGATGTTCCGATTGGACGACGGGGTTCTTGCCGTGTTTATCCGGGCTCCGCTCGTGCGCCGCGAAAATACCGCCCGACCTCCGGACGAAAAAGAAGCCACACTATCGCGGCGAAGAACACACAGTGGACGGCGAACTGCGGGAGCGAGTTGAAGGCGCTCAGGACGACGTGGAGCGCGATCCAGGCGAGCGCAAGCCAGCGCGCCCAGTTGTGAGCGCGAAGCATGAAGGCTCCGGCGATAACGGCTAGAATGCGAACGAATTCGATCAAGAGGCCGTCGTATTGAAATGCATTCTGGGCGCGGAGGTCGGTGAGGTGATAGGCGAAGCCGATTGCGCCCACTAAGATGTAAATGCATGCGATGATCGTCACTGAGAGCGGGCGTTTGTTGGGACTCATGGCAGCACCTCCAATACGGCCTCGCTAGGCTCCAGGTCCTCGGCATGAGGCGGCACCACCGACCCCGCCTCGCGCAGTGCCTGGACAGTTCCAACGAAATCGCCCGTATCCCGACGCCATCCGTTCCCTGATGCGTATATTGCCCACCCAAGCGGAGTTCCTTCATACTCTCGCGATTTCAACTCGAGATTTGGGTGAAACCGTAAAATCTCGCGGGTCATCTCCGCGTTGCCGTTGAACCCGGCCCAGTGGAGCGCCGCCGCACCCATCTCTCCCCGCGCATCTACCGGCCAGCCGGCCTCCAACATTAAACGGACTGCCTTCGTGTTGTTGCTCTGTGCGGCGTCCGGCAGTTTGCGCTGACCCACTTCCGACAACGTTTTTGCAGCATCAGGATACTTCGAGAGAAATTCGTGAAACACTGTTTCATCACCCAGCTCACATGCCAGTGCAAGTTTCAGGTCCTCTGGGGTTCGCTCCAGCAGCAATTGGAACACCGGCTCGTGACCGAAATCGCGCGCCACGGTGTGGGCGGTGCGGTTGCCCCTGAGCGTCCAGAGGTAAATCGGGCCGCCGGCTCGAGGATTCTGCATCGGAAACCACTCTCGCGACACGCGCATGCGAATACAATCCGGATCGGTAGCCAAGTGCCGCCTTACCAGATCCACGTCGCCGAGCGCCGCCGCCATCAAAATGTCGGTCTGGCAACCCCGTGCTACCAGATACCGCGCCACATCCTGCCGGTCATGCGGGTAGTGACGCTTCTGGTCAACGCGCAGCATGTACTGCACCGGGGTCGATTCATGATCCACGTCGCGCGCATTAATATCGGCGCCGTTTGCCAGCAGGAACTCTGCAACTTCTACCGTGGAGGCGAAATGTAGCGGTGTTTGCCCGTCTCCGCCGCGTGCATGGACTATTTCCGGATCGGCCGCCACTAGTTCTTGCAATTTCGGCAGCATCCCGAGTCGCGCCGCCGAATGCGCGTCAAGCAAAGCGCCGCGATCGCATAGAAAGTCCACCATGCTTGGATCGCAATCGTCCAGCACGCCGAATCCACCGGCCCACCACTCAGTTCGTTTCTGGATATTCGCACCCGCGCGCAACAACACATCGATGGTCGCGCGGTCGCTCCGCTGCACAGCCGCAAATAACGCTTGTTGCCCGAAGCTGTAATGGGGCAGGGGATCGTCGATCTTCGCGCGCAGCTCTGGATAGCGATCAAGGGTCTCCTGTACGCGAGCCGCATCGCTGTCGCACACAGCAGCCTTGAGCGTTTCCGCTGGGCTCAGCCCCAGCGTCTGCACGTGTAGCTTCAGCTTCGTCCAAGTGGCGAAACCGTACTCATTCGCCAACGTATATTGCGCATCCGCCAATTTGCCCTGCGGCAAATTTCGCAGCAGTTCTTTGGCTTGCTTTTTGAGATAGTTGAAATTTGGTTTTTCAGGTAGCTGACGAGACATCACTCCTCCTTCATATGGCCCGGTGTCCGCTGTGACGGGCAGAAGAGAGGTGACTGCTCAGCGCTTAAGACTGGCTCAGGTGGGATCATCCCTTTCCGCGGACGGGGTGCATCCTGAATTGCGGCTTTCAATATACCAAGGTGCATTTTGGCGGCCACGGACTCAGTCGGATTTTATGGGAGAGTTTGGCCCAGTCCACGTAGTCATGTCGGAGAAGGCCGGCATGGTGCTTCCATTGTGGGCACGAGCAATCGATGAACGACGGTGGAGGAGGCGGCACAAAGAAAAGAGGCGAAGCCCAGGAGCAGCTTCGCCCTAGTTGACTCGCGAGGATAAGAAAGAGGCGTTGCTTTAAACAACGCCTCTCATTCCGTTAGTAGCCGTTGCCGTAACCCCTTCCGAAGTCGAAGAGTTCGAACAGATCGCTAATGGCCGGACTATTGTCAGGTATATATGGGCTGATCCAAGTGGTGGGGTTGGGGAAGTTGTCCCGGCTGCGCTTGGTAACCGGTGCAACATGCCAGTTCCGCTCGATGAACTTGAGAATCGAAACGTGGTCTGAATAGTCGTGCGCGATGTGTCCCGCCTTCGTGAATTTAGACACGACAATGAGCGGAATACGAGTGCCGTCGCCAAAGAAGTCCAACGGTTGAACATAACCGGAGTCGTAGTAACCACCGCCTTCGTCGAAGGTGATGAAGATGGCGGTATCTTCCCACAGGTCGTGGTTAGCCTGTACGGCATCGACAATCTTCTTCGTGAAGCCTTCGAACAGATCGAGCTTGGAAGAAGAAGGATGTCCATCCACCAAGCCGCTCGGCTTGACGAAGGAGACAGCCGGCAGAGTGCCGTTCTTGATGTCTGAGTACAGATTTGCCGTGTCCTGAATGTGCTCCTTGCGAACCGTTTCATTCGCCATGATGGACGTGTCGTACTGGAAGGGGTTGCAGATGTTGCAATACTCGTCAGTAGCCTTTCCGACGGCCCCGTAGTTGAGCTGGTAAGGGTCAGGCACATAGTTATCCCATTGGTCGCCATAGTATTTCCAGGAAATGCTGGAAGCGATCAGTCTGTCACCGATGCTCGGGGTGCTGGAGGGCGGAATGGTGAAAACGGTGTTGTTTGAGCTCGTGTCTTTGAAGGCGTTGTTACCGTTGCCGAAGTAGCCGGGGTTGTAGTTGTTGAGCAGGTAATAGTGACCCTTTTCGCAGCGAGGATCAATCGGCGTGGGGAGGGACTGTAGATAGTCCACGATTGGCTTAACGCCAGGCTGAGATTTGTCGGCGCAGTTGGTGTAGGATCCTCCGCCGTAAGCGGGCGAACCAAATGAACCGCCGCCATAACCGTCCTCGGTGTACCAGTTGTTCGTGCCCTGGAGGGGATTCGGATCTTCAATTTCATCTAATTCGCCGGATTTGGTGTCGTGAGGAGGAACCTCAGGATGACCCTTGCCATCACTAAACCAGATAGCATCGCCGTGGCCGAGCATGATGTGGTTGGCGCCGGTCCCGCCATCGACGGACTGATGGAAGTTATCACTCATCGCGTAGTTGTCAGCCAGGCTCTTGAAGTACCATGCGTCGCCCTGTTGAACGTTGTAGAAACCCATTGCGGTTGACCCTTCGCCAGTTGTCGTCCCCTTGGCGGAATACTCGGTGCTAAATCCTGCCGGCTGCGGCAGACCGTTGGTGCCGGCACCCACGGTGGTTTCCACCCACGGGAACAGCGCAGCATCGCAACCGGAGGGATTGAGCCAGGTTGCTTTGTCCACGCTGCAATCCAACTGTTGCCACATCTGATAAAAGCGATGGACCGGGCTGGCGGCGTAGTCGTTATAGATAAAGGTAGCGCCGTTGGTCAACTGAAACGGACCTGGAGGCAGTGAAGTGACATTCGTAATTCGAGTGTCGGGCGTTTTAGACGTAAGGCCGGTGCCGCCGGTAACCAGGTAGAGGTAAAAGTCAGATGGTAGTCCATTTTCGGATGCTTCGGCTAGTGTGAGGCTATCGCCAGTGACGTAGGAGTCCTTCGGGCCGCCGACTAGAGGCGCAGGAAGCACATCGCCAGGGAAAGTAGTCTTAGGAGGATCCAAAAGGAACGTATCAGGCGTCGAATCATGAGCAGCCTTTTGTTTAGCACTCGTGAAATTGGGTCCTGGCGAGCCGTCGTCGTTTACAATTCCTTCCGAAAGCAGATTCCACACGTATTCACCTTCGACGGGCTTGTATGTCGCGAAGACGTGATCAAAGCTGCGGTTTTCACCGATGATTACGATTACGTGTTTAATTGGCGTTCTGGTCTTGCCATCGTGCGATTCAATCGGATCCACTGCGGACGCCTGACGGGCGAAAGAGTTGCCTATTGCGAGCTGGAAGAGCGCGACAGACATTAGTCCGACGCGCAAACAATGCATAGTCTCAGTTACAACATGATTAACAGTCATATTCCTCTTTCTGGTGATGGGACGAGACCATCACCCGGTAACATATATCAAGGAGTTCATTACAAATCGATGTGAGATTTCATGAATTACCGATGAATACGTCCAGGTCTGTGGCGAAGATATACGAACTGGAAAAAATTGATTAGGAGCGTTGAACACGCAACACGATTGAAATATTGACCTGTTAACCTGACGTGTGATCAGGGAACCTATGCCAGTCAGGGGAAGGCTTGGCCGCTTTTGACTTAACGATGAAGACACCAATGTTAATTGGGCTTTCCACCGTACTACTGGCCCAATTCCATGCGAATCTGCTGGCCCAAACCTTAACTTCAGACAAATGCCTCCGACCTCCGGCGGGGAGTGTGATTCCCGAGCCGGCAGACTTGCGCAGCCACAACGGGCAACTAAAAGTCGATTTGACGATTTACAACCAGGCGATGCCAGACGGGTCTATTCGCTACTGTTATGTGGATGGCAGCGGTAACCAGTCTCCTAACTTACGACTCAAGCCGGGCGACCTTCTTATCTTGAATCTGAAGAATGGTTTGACCGCTACCGATCAAGGAGCCGTTAAGCACCTTCACAGTCATATGAATGCAGCCGCGGAAAAGGGCAATCCCTGTAGCGGCAGCGCTATGACGGCGACGTCCACTAATCTTCATTTTCATGGCTTGACCGTTCCCCCGGTCTGTCATCAGGACGATGTTCTAAAGACTTCCATCAATCCCGACGATGCACCGTTCGAATATCGATTCAAAATTCCGGACAACCAGCCGCCCGGATTGTATTGGTACCACCCGCACATTCATGGCTTTACGAAGAACGCCGTTTTGGGCGGGGGTTCCGGCGCAATGATCATTGAAGGCCTGGAGGCAGCCAATAAGGAAGTGGCGGGGCTGCCCGAACGAGTGCTGATTATTCGCGACCAGGACTTGCTGAACCCAAACGCTCCGCCGTCCAAGTTGGAACCTGTGGTGCCTAAGATGCTGATTGATCGGGATGGCGACGCGGCCAACAATGGCACGGGATTTGGCAAACCTGCAAAGGACCTCTCCCTCAATTTTGTGCCGGTGCCCTATCCAAACTATCCGCCCGCTGTCATCAAGATGAAACCTGAAGAGCGGCAACTGTGGCGAGTGTTAAACGCCTCGGCAATCACTTACCTCAACTTGGCTGTTCTGTTCAATCGCGCCCCTCAAGAACTTGGCCTGGTTGCATTGGACGGGGTGCCCCTCAACGAGAACGGAACTTCTGGAAATTTCATCAGCTGGCAGAAACACCTTGGCGTTCCTCCTGGCGCACGCGTGGAATTCATTGTGAAGGGACCTCCCCAAGGCGTCCAAGGGCTTCTTGTTACCCGAACCGTTGACACGGGGCCGAGTGGAGAGAACGATCCCAACCGGGCGCTTGCCACAATCACGGCTTCGACAGAGGCGGCAGGGCCGCGCTTAAGGCTCGCCGTCTCGCCCGAGCCCCTTCCACCAAACACGTTGCCGTGGCTGGGAGGTGTTGCTCCGGTGCGCACGCGCAAGCTTTACTTTTCTGAGAAACTGCTTGATCCGAATAACCCGAACAGCGCGACTGAGTTTTACATTACTGCTGATGGCAAAACGCCGGCGCCGTTCGATCCGCGATCCGGCGTCCCGGACATCATCGCGCAGCAGGGCACCGTCGAAGACTGGATCATCGAGAACCGATCGAAGGAATTGCATGCATTCCACATTCATCAACTGCACTTCATGTTGCTTGATTACGCCGGCATGCCAGTGAATGAGCCATTTCTCCGAGATACTGTCAACGTTCCTTACTTTACTGACAGAGCACTCACCTATCCGAGCGTAAGGTTGCGAATGGATTTTCGCGATCCGAATGCCGTCGGAACGTTTATTTATCACTGCCACCTTCTGGAACACGAAGACGGCGGAATGATGGGGCTAATTCGTGTCGACGCCGCCTCTGCTACCGAGATGCCCGCGACCAGCGCGTCGAGGACATCCCGTCCATAATGCGAAAGCCCCGACAGCCCTGGCAAATAGTAGTCTAGCCCGGTTGCCAGCCAGCGCTACACTGTTACCAGGAAGTGTCGTTTCTTCACAATCAGTTCGAGAAGAATTTTCTCACAACCTCAGTGGACTACGTGTTCAACTGGGCGCGAAAGTCCTCGCTCTGGCCCCTGCAATTTGGACTCGCCTGCTGCGCCATTGAGATGATCGCGTCGACGACATCGCGATTTGACATTGCGCGATTCGGCGCCGAGGTATTCCGGCCCAGCCCGCGTCAGTCAGATCTCATGATTGTTGCTGGCACGGTAACGCTGAAGATGGGTCCGGTTCTGCGGCGCATTTACGATCAGATGCCTGAGCCTAAGTGGGTCATTTCCATGGGCGCCTGTTCAAGCGTCGGTGGCCCGTTTAATACCTACTCCGTGCTGCAAGGCGTCGACAAAATTGTCCCCGTTGATGTTTACGTCACCGGCTGCCCCCCGCGCCCGGAGAACCTCTTTTACGCTCTGATGAAGCTGCAGGAAAAGATCGATGCGACACCGCATCTGGTCCGCAAACCCACTCATGTGCGCCTGGAACAAGTAATGCTTGAAGACTTTAAGAGACGAATCATGGTCGCGCAAACTCCTGAACCGGCGCCGGCTCTGGTGACGCTTGGCTGATCGGTTCGTTACGCACTACGTCCAGGAAGATAGCGGTCCCGTTCATGCAAGCTTTCTGCAATGCGAAGCCTTTCTCGAGTTCGAATGGTTGGATCATGCCTTCGCCACTCGTCACTCGGCCGGCTGGCTTGCGGTGAATCCGGCTGTTACGCTACGACAAATACATTCCGACCAGGTCTTTCGCGTCAATGGATTCACCGACCGTCACTGTGAAGGAGACGCGCTGGTTACTGATCAGATCGGGCAGCGCATTGGGGTTCGTACTGCCGATTGCGTTCCTCTCCTCATTGCCGATACCAGGAGGCATGCCGTCGCTGCCGTTCACGCCGGTTGGCGCGGAACTGCGTCGTCGATTGCCGCCAAAACTGTCGGGCGGATCGTAGAGGAGTTTGGCTCAAATCCGGCTGACCTCCAGATCGCTATAGGGGCCGCCATTCGAGTCTGTTGTTACGAGGTGGGGCCGGAGGTAGTGGCTCAATTGACGCCATTTTTTCCAGAGTGGCTGGCTGACGCGTATCACGACGACCTCCACAGAGATTCGCGCGGCCACCGCAAGGTCGACCTGGTAGAGGCAAATCGCCGGACCCTCATTCAATCGGGCGTCCCCGCAGAACAGATCTACGATGGCGGCTTCTGCACGATGTGCGATGCGGAACTCTTCCATTCGTTCCGTCGCGATGCAGAGGATCCGGGCCGCATGGTCTCAAGCATCGTGCGGAAGAGTTGAAGCGCTTCACTTTGACGCCCACTACGGCGAGACGCTCGCGCATAGGCGTTGTGATAAATAAGAAGTCCAGACCCCAGATAATGTGTTACAAACTCGCCCGCCTGTCGCTCGTCACCGCTGCGTTCGCTGCCATTGCCGCCTACTCGCAAACGGACCCGCCGAACCCGAGTGCCCACTACCGCCTCGGTCCCGACTCTCTGCCGGATGACGGCGTGCCAAAGGGCGAGATTCTGGGACCTTACACGCTGGCCAGCGAGGCGTACCCGGGAACGCAGCACACTTATTGGGTCTATGTTCCGGCGCAATACGATGCGGCGAAGCCGGCAAGCCTGATGATCTTTAACGACGGACAGGCTTTTATGAATCCGCTGGGCGACATCCGTGCCTATAACGTGATGGATAACCTGATCTACCGGCGTGAGATTCCAGTGATGATCGGCGTTTTCATTAATCCCGGACGAACGCCTGAACAGCCGGAGCCCAACGCCAAAGAGTGGGGCGACAAAACGACCAACCGGCCCACCGAATACAATACGCTCGACGACAAGTATGCGCGGGTCATCGTGGATGAACTAATGCCAGCGTTGAACAAGACTTACAACATCTCGAAAGATCCAAACGAGCGTGGCATTGGCGGGGCAAGCTCCGGCGGTATTGCTGCGTTTACGGTCGCCTGGCAGAGGCCGAACGAGTTCCACAAGGTTTTGACCATCGTTGGAAGCTTCACTAACATCCGCGGCGGGGATGCGTACCCCGACGTCATTTTGAAGTCGGAGAAGAAGCCGATTCGCATCTTCCTCCAGGACGGCCGGAACGACAACCGCTCATTGAAACCAGACGGTGCTTACGATCAGTCGCGCGATTGGTTCTACCAGAATAATCGGATGCTGAGGGCGCTCACCGAGAAGGGCTACGAAGTCAATTACGTCTTTGGCATGGATCAGCACGGCTCGAAGATGGGTGGGGCCATTCTGCCAGAAATGATGCGCTGGTTATGGCGGGATCAGCCGGTTTCGACCGATCCCCACGACCATATTGAACGCTCGTATCGGGAAGCCGTGAAGCGTCCCTCAAAGTAGCGTCACTCGGCACGAAGGGCTTCAACCGGATCAACCGATGACACGCGCCGGGCGGGGAAGTAGCTGGCGAACACAGTGCCCAGAATCAGGCTCACGGAGACCGCTATGTAAGTGAGCGGGTCAAGCGGATTCACATCGAAGAGCAGCGAGGTCATCAGACGCGTGAGGCCCGAAGCAACGGCGAGCCCGATAACGACGCCGATGGTCGAGAGAATCAAACCGTGTTGCACAAAAAGGCGCATCACTTCGCGCTGCTGCGCTCCTACGGCCAGGCGGATTCCAATTTCGCGCCGGCGCTGTGAGACCGAGTAGGAGATGACGCCATAGACGCCAACTATCCCCAAGAGCAGAGCCATGCTGCCCGCTAGCGAGAGCATAACGAGGGTGAACGAGGTGCGGGCCATGGATTTGCGAGTGATCTGAGCCAGCGTTCGAACCTCAGCGACCGGCAGGTTTGTATCGGATGCCCAAACAGCCTGCTGAACTTCCTTCATCAGACCCGCGGAACCGGCCCGGCCGCTTCGTACGACGTAGGCTAATTCGCGCCGAATGCTGATGCCATTGCTGTCATCGGATTCAAATTTGGACATGAGAATCGGCCAGTAGACGACCGATATCGCGGGTTTCTGTATGCCATCGCCACGGACCGGCCCGACCACGCCGACTATTTCTCGCCATGGATCAGTCAGGTTTTCGCGAACGCGCTTGCCAATGGCGGCTTCGGGCTCGTGCCACAGTTCTCGTGCCAGATTCTCCGAGACAATGGCCACGGGCGTTTTGCTGTATGTCTCATTCCAGGTGAAGTCGCGACCTGCCAATAGACGGGTACCCATGGTAGAGAACAGTCCGGGACTTACAAAATGGAATCGACGCAAGGGCGGCATTTTTCCCTCTGCATAAGAGTGATCTTCAGCAAACAACAAGTCCGTCCAGCCTGAGTTCTCCATGGGGAGTACCGTAGTGGCGCCCACAGCCGTCACACCGGGGATTGCACGGATCCGTTCAAGGATCTGCTGATGCATGAGAGCGGCACGCTCCGGTTCTTTCACTTCGGTTTCGGGGATGAAGATGCGGAAGGTTTGCAATTGTTCGGGCTTCGAGAAACCGGGGTCGACGTTTCGCATGGCGGCGAAGGTGCGAATCATCAGGCCGGAACCAATGAGAAGAACCAAGGCGAGAGCCACCTGCACGACAACCAGGATGTTTCGAGCCTGATGCCGCTCGCGACTTTGGCTTATGGCGCGTCCGCCTGCTCGCAACGTACCCGACAGTTTGGGACCCGCATACTTCAGGACGGGAATCAGCCCAAAGACAAGGCCTACGAAAAGGGAGATCGCCAGCGTAAACAGGAGCACGTGCGGATCAATGGAAATTTCATCCAGGCGTGGCAGGTTTGCAGGTGCGGACGCTACCAGGACACGAAGCGCTCCGTAAGCTAGGGCCAGGCCGACGACACCACCGCACAAGCTCAATACGATGCTCTCGAGCATCAATTCCTGGGCGATTCGTCCCCACCCCGCACCCAACGCCGCGCGGATGGCCAGTTCCTGCTGGCGGCCGTCGGCCCGAACCAGCATCAGGTTGGCAACGTTCGCACAGGCAATCAATAGCACGATGCCTATAGTGCCCATTAAGACCCACAGGACCTTGCCAATGTCGCCGATGACGTCTTCCTTCAGCGGATGGACATCCGGCGACAGGCGAGTATCTTCAAAGAGTTTCACGCTATAGCCGGGCGGCGGCGGAAAGGCGTGAATGCCGGCGGGGATCATTCGCGCGACATCGGCGTTTGCCTGCGCCATGCTGATACCTGGTTTCAAGCGGGCGATTCCCTGGTAGCTGAAATTCCCGAGAAACATCTTTCCGCGATCGAACTGAAAGGGCGTTATGACCGCTGGCTTCATGTCCAGGAACGCGAAAGAGGGAGGGAGAACGCCTATGATTTCGTGCGATTCGCCATCGAGGGCGAGTGGGCGGCCGACGACCGAAGGATCACCGCCGAAATGCGTTTTCCAGAAGCCGTAAGTGATGACAACCGTTTTGGGGCTCCCAGGCGAATCATCTTTTCTGGTGAACACCCTCCCGAGCAAAGGCCGTACGGCAAGCACCGGAAGAAGACCATCGGTAACGGTTAGACTGGCAACTTGCTCGGGCTCAGCAAGACCCGTTATGTTCTTTGTGTCGCTGTTCCAAAGCCCGAGGTCTTCAAAGGATTTGTTCTGGTCGCGATAAGTGACGTAAAAGGCCGGGCACATATTGAGCTGATCGATATGGATTCCGGGAGCCTTATGCCAAACACCCACCAGTTCGTCAGGCCTGTCGAAGGGAAGAGGCTTTAAAAGAATGCCGTTGATCACACTAAAGATGGCTGTGTTCGCACCGATGCCGATCGCCAGCGTGACTATAGTCATGATGGTGAAGAGTGGGGCACGCAATAATCGCCGGGTAATGTGTTTCATTGATGCACCTTTTGAGTCGGGCTAGCTTGACGCTGCCGGGCAAAGCTATAGCACTTCAAAAAAAGAATACGTCTCAGTAGGTGATTACGATTCAAAAGTTGAGAAGTTCAAAAAACCTCGCCTAGTACGGCGTGTCGAGGTGTCTGGCGACGGCCTATTTCTTGAAACGGTCGTCGATTTCCACCTGGTAGCCGGAAGCAAGACGGTTCGTCTCATTCGCCATGCCGACCACCGCCATCAATTCGGCAAACATCGCGTCCGACATTCCGGCCTTCTTTGCGGCGGCTGTATGAGAGGCAATGCAGTAACCACATTGATTGGTGACGCTGACGGCGACGTAGATCAACTCTTTGGTCATGGGATCGATTGCGCCTCCCGGCGCCATGATCTGCTTGATGCTTTCCCAGGTGCGCTTCAACGTGGCCGGGTCATGGGCAACAGCTTTCCAGAAGTTATTAATCCAATCTGTCTGCCGGGTAGTCATGATGTCGTCATAGACAGCACGCACTTCGGGTGAGGCGTCCGCATATTCGACAAGACCGAGGGTTGCCATAGGGGCATCATCGCACCGGCGGTTCTCGAGTGGATTAGCGTCACACCCGTCCTAGCGTCTCCAAATGGAGATCGATCGCCTTCGCATCGGGGCAGATCGCCCGCCATGCCGAAAGGGGCGTGTCCTCGTGATCGAACGCCGCGAAAAGGCTCATCTTTGCGATGGCATAACGCTCAGATTCAACGATCCGCCTTCCCCGTAGTTTCGACCATTCCGCCAATGCGTTCCCAGTGACGATCACAGAAACCGGATGATAGTGTTTGCGATCGGTAGTTGCCTGGAAGACGTATTCAACGTCGGCCCCTGTATCTTCGGATCTGGGTTTAGTTTCGCGGTAGCCAGAATAGAAATATTGATAAACAACGCCTGTGGAGGCAGAGTAGGTCTTCACTCGCAATTGCGCGGGCGCGCCGTGCAAATTGTTGCTTTCCCGAACCGGCTGTGATTTCCTGCGCCACTTCCACACAAATTCAAGCGTACTCCGCGAGCGAACGGCATGGCGTACGCTGACAGGGTGCCCATCATTAAACGTGGTCGTGCGTCCGGGAAACGTGGCCGTAAGTCCGAGCCAAAGAGAGGTCCTTCCTCTCTCACGTCAATTGACCTGGAAGTGTTCCGGCATGCGTTGCTGTCTGTCGCCGACGAAATGGGAACTGTTCTTCGGAAGACGTCCCTCTCCTCAAATATCAAGGAGCGTCGCGATTATTCGTGCGCCGTCTACGATGCGCATGGTCAAACAATTGCGATGGGTGATCACATGCCCGTTCACCTGGGCGCCATGCCAATGGCCGTGTCATCCGTGCTTCGCACACTCCCACTGAGGAAAGGGGATGTGGTTATCGTCAACGACCCGTTTTGCGGCGGGACACACCTGCCGGATATCACGGCTGTGCGCGGCGTTTTTTTCGATACAAATACGCGGCCAGAGTTTTATGTGGCGAATCGCGCTCATCACGCCGATGTGGGCGGCATGACGCCGGGGTCTATGGGCCTGGCGCGAGAGATCTATCAGGAAGGCTTACGGATTCCCCCTGTTCGCGTTGTTGCTGAGGGCAAACTCGACGCACAACTTCTCGATCTCATACTTTTGAACGTCCGTACGCCGGAGGAACGCCGCGGAGACATCCTCGCCCAGTTGATGTCCCTTGATCGTGCGGCTGAACGACTACAGAAGGTCTGCACTTCCTGGGGAATCGGAAAAACAAAGACTCTTTGTGCTTCTCTTTTGAACTATAGTGAGCGTCGCCTGCGGGCGGTGATCGCAGAGATTCCCGACGGCTCCTACAGTTTTGAAGATTGGATCGATAATGATGGAACAACAAACGTTCCCCTGCGCATCTACGTCACGATCTTGATTCGCGGGACCGGCGCAACGATCGATTTCACCGGCTCAGCCCCCCAATCGTCTGGGCCTGTGAATGCAAACCTCGCGGTTGCTACGGCGGCCGTCGCTTACGTCTTCCGGTGCCTCTTTACCGAGGATGTGCCATTCACGGAAGGACTCTTTCGCCCTCTTAAAGTGATCGCGCCGGAAGGGACCATCGTTAACGCAAAATCCCCGGCAGCCATGGCAGCCGGGAACGTTGAGACATCCCAGCGCATCACCGACGCTTTGTTGGGGGCGTTGTCTCGGGCCGTTCCGGATCGCATCGCGGCCGCGAGCGCCGGCACGATGACCAATTTCTCCTTTGGCGGTTGGGATCCCTTTCGTAAAACACCATTCACCTATTACGAGACGATCGCCGGGGGTCAAGGTGGTTCGCTTCGATTTCCAGGTACGTCTGCGACCCATTCCCATATGACCAACAGCTGGAACACGCCGATCGAAGCCTTTGAGCGGTTATATCCCGTCCAGATCGAGCGTTATCAAATCAGAAGAAACTCGGCTGGGTCCGGAAGTCAACGTGGAGGAAACGGGATCATTCGCGCCTTTAAGTTCTTAAGGGAGGCGGACGCGACTCTTTTGGCGGACCGTCATCTTCGCGGGCCCTACGGGTTAGCCGGAGGAGGACCTGGGAAATCCGGTAAGGCCACTCTCCTGCGGCGAGGCATTTCCTCCCAACTCCCTGGCAAGACGAGCATCCAACTTCAGGCCAACGACGTGATTTCTCTGGAAACACCTGGCGGCGGCGGGTTCGGTAAAGGCTGGACTGGTACTCCATTAATTGAAAACATTTAATCTAAATGCGGACACCATACTGAATAACGGCCACCTGGAGGATACAATTAGGAGTAAAGGAGCTAAGCGACACCGGCTTGGGAATTGCAACTACTACGAATCTAGAGATCGACGATCGGACTGCGGCTAGAAAGTCATTCCTTCTTGTCTTTCTTTGCACTCTGATCGGCGCCTTGGGCCAAATGCTAATTAAGACTGGCGCCAGCCAGTTGGGCGTGCATGTGAGCCTGCCAGAGGTATTTCAAAAGCCGGGCTTGATCTTCACCTACTCTTTTGGCATTCTTTCAAATCCGCGGCTATTCATGGGCTACGTGTTGTATGGAATTAACACATTCCTGATGGCGGCAGCGTTGAAGGGACGGGAACTGTCCCGCCTTTTCCCGGTTATTGCCCTGACCTATGTATGGGTTACATTCCTTTCCATCAGTCTACTGGGGGAACACCTGAATTGGTATCGAGCGGTCGGCATTGCGCTGATAGTTGGTGGGGTTTCCGTGCTGGGAATGAAAAACAAGACTGAGGTGGTCGGTTGAAGACTCCCCTTAGTTCCATCTTATTGGTGCTCTTGTCCTCCTTCATTGGGTCTTTTGGTGCAGTTTTTCTTAAGTACGGAGCGGAACATCCCAAACCGGGATTTGCCGGCCTCATGACAAATTATCGTTTGGCATTCGGAATCGCACTGTATCTGCTGTCATCGGTATTCTTCGTTATGGGAGTGGCACAAGGTGAACTCACGATACTTTATCCGATGGTTTCGCTCGGCTACATTTGGACGCTGGTCTGGTCTCGGATTTTTTTCCAGGAACGCATAACAGCCTTCAAAGTTGCTGGCTTAGGGCTTATAGTGATCGGCGTTGCCTGCATCAATTTAGGTAAAGCTTAGTTCACGGTGCACGTGGCGGAATGGCATGCTCCGCCATCCGTTAGGCCGCTTTCTTTCCAGCCTGCAAGTCCTTACCTTGGTAAATCAATTTGACGAAATTCTCTGGGGTTATTAAGCCTTTGCCCCACCGCTCGTCGTATTTCCTGGTCGGCGCGGCGGCGATTGCCTGATCGACTGTCTTCCTAGACTTATAAAGCTTGTTGATTTTCGCGCCAACGTCGCTGAGCAAGTCGTAATAAATCTTCAATTCTGCCTTCACGGCAAGCGGCCCGTGTCCCGGAACAATTTTCATTGAGGCGTCGACTTCCTTTAATAGCAAGCCAGCGTCTTCGATCATGCCCTCGATGGACCCTCCTGTGGAGTAGTCGATGAACGGATACGTGCGATTGAAAAACAAGTCGCCGGTCTGGAAAACGCCGGCTTTGGTGTAGAGCACCGTGCTGTCGCCATCGGTATGAGCCGGCGGAAAGTACTTGTATTCCACGGTTTCACGGCTGAACGTGATCTCGCCCGTATCTTTGAAGGTTTCCTTCGGTTGTCCAGCAGGATCGAGCGCCTTATAGGTCTGGTGGAAGAATTCAATAGTGTTGTCCTCAGCCAAACGACTCGCTGTATTTTCGTGAGCCACAATGCGCGCGCCTGCCTGACCCAGTGCAACGTTTGAGCCAGTATGGTCATGGTGCCAGTGCGTATTGATTAGAACCTCAACCGGCGGACCAAGTTGTTCGGTTCTCGACTTCAGTTGCGTTGTATTCGTCGGAAGTCCGCTGTCAACCATCAACAAGCCGTCGCTTCCCTTAGCAATCGTAATGTTGCCGCCCAAGCCGGTGAGCATATAAAGCCCGTCTGCCAGCGGCGTCAATTCCACTTGTCCTTGCGCCCACACGGTTCCCTTCTTGAGAACCAAAGCGCCCGTCGCTATCGAAGAAACCAATTTCACAACGTCTCGTCGAGTCACTCGTGTAGTTTACAAACTTCCCTATCGAGCCCGCGTTGCAGGCAAGATTCCAGCGTGCAGTCCGGCCCAGGTGCTTACAATAAAACTCGACATGCATCAGCTTCGGTGGAACGCGGTTCTCAGCCAGTGGGTTGTCGTCTCAACGCATCGTCAAGGCCGGCCTCAGATGCCGGCCGATTGGTGCCCGTTTTGTCCGGGCTCAGGCAATGTGCCGGCTAACTATGACGTGCTTCTCTATCCCAATGACTTCCCGGCCTTGTCCCTTGAGGCGCCTCCGTACGAGCCCTACGATTCATCTCAGGGCCTTTTCGCCACAACGGGCGCTCGTGGGGCTTGCGATGTGGTCCTTTATTCGCCTAATCACACGCTGGCGCCTTCCGCCCTTAGTCTCGAAAGCTGGCGAAAGGTGGTGGATCTTTGGACCTCACGCTCTCTAGAATTGATGAGCCTTCCTGATATCTCGACCATCGCCATTTTCGAAAACTGCGGCGAAGCCATCGGCGTCACTATGCCTCATCCTCATGGGCAAATTTATGCCACGCCGTTCATTCCACCAATCGTGGAAAAAGAGCTGCAATCGTCCGCTCAATATACCGGCGCCCACCCTAAATCGTGCCTCTTCTGTGATCTGTTGGCTGGAGAGCTGGAACAAAAGGAGCGAATCGTCTTCCAGAACGATTCGTTTGTTTGCTTTGTTCCCTTTGCCGCTCGCTTCCCGGCCGAACTTTCCCTTTACGCACGAAGGCATGTCGGTAACTTGGCGGAGTTCAGCGAGTCCGAGCGATCGGACTTAGCCGAGGCGATTAGTGTCTGCCGGCGGAAGCTTGACAACCTATTCAATTTTTTGATGCCCCTCATGATGGCCGTCAAGCAGACACCCCGCCCGATACCGGTCGACCCACTACAAGGGCCCTATCACTTCCACGTCCAGATGCTGCCTATCCAGCGCAGCGCTACTAAACTCAAGTACCTCGCCTCCATCGAAACCGGCTTCGGCACGTTTCTGGCGGACACCCGGCCAGAGGAAAAGGCCGAGGCCCTTCGGCTGGCAGACCCAAAAACCAATGCCGCCTAGTCCATACTGGAGTCGTGGGATCGATTTGATCACGCTGTTATTGCAAGACATCTCCGTAAGGGTTTTGCAAGCCAAACCAGAAAAGGAACTATTGTGCGTTATCCCGAAAACTTAATCGCCATCATGCGCCAGGACCTGACCCAGTACGGAGTCAAGGAGACCAAGACACCACAGGACGTCGATGAAACACTATCTCCGGGCAGCGGCACCGTGCTGATGATTGTGAACTCAGTCTGCGGGTGTGCAGCGGGCAAGGCTCGTCCGGCCGTCGGCATGGCTCTTCAGCATCCGAACCGCCCCGATTCCGCAGCCACCGTGTTCGCGGGAGGCGATGTTGAGGCCGTCGCACGGGTTCGCGAAAAACTCGCCCCGATTCCTCCGTCCTCTCCGTCCATGGCACTATTTCGCGATGGTAAGCCGGTTTTTATGCTTCACCGCCACGATATCGAAACCCGGCAGGCTCCCCAGATTGCCCAACTCTTGACCGAAGCCTTCGATCACTTCTGTTCAAAGCAGAACGCGTAGGCGGACGCTCTAATTCTTCAGTTCCTCACGGATCTCGGCGGCTGCTTTGCGCGCCTCACCGACGGCTCCTATGGGAAAGCTAATGGCCCCCACCTTTGCGTGGCCGCCGCCGCCGTAACGTTCACAGATCGTCGCTAGATTATGCCGCAATGGTTCCCGCACCCAAGGATTCGAACCCACTGAAACTTTTGTTCGGAAACTTGAAGTGGAGACAGACACGGTATAGGCGGAGTCGGGGAACAGATAGTAGGGGATGAACTTGTTATAGCCCTCAATCCCGTACTTCACCAGATCGAAGAATATGACCCCCTGATCGCAAGAACTCTCTTTGCGGATCACGTCGATCGTGCGCAGGTGGGTTTCGTGCAGGTTTTCGTACAGGGCGTGAATTTCCGGATCGTCGAGTATTGTTTCCAGCGGGTCCGTTTGCATGGCGCAAATAATCTTTTGAACCACTTCCGAACCCTTCGCGCCTTCAATCACGAGAGTCAGCTTCATGGCTGGTGCGTTCATTTCTACGGCGGATTTGGCGTCCTCATAGAGAGCGCCATCCACGATGTCGGCCCACGTGATCAAGTCTTCCAAATCCGGCGCTTCGTAGCCGAACCGCTCGCGGGCAATGGTTGCAATGAATTTAGTACATGATCGATAACTCGGATCGAACATCTTGCGGCCGCTAGTATCATGCCGGAAATGCTCGGCATCCTCGGGGCTCAAGAAAGCGCTTTGGTGATGGTCAAACCACCACGTAAGACGCGGATCTGGCGAATATTTAAAATCGACGATGATGTTCACATCGCCATCGAAATAGTCTTCTTCGAACAACTGGTCCGCGCGATGCGCCAGGCCTCGATAGAAGAATTTCGCGTTCGTATAGAACTTCTCGCGCAGAAAGCGAGTGACAAACGCTGAAGATGCTGCTCCATCAAAGCAGTGATCGTGATAGAGGACGCGGGCGCGCATGAGGGAAAGTTGATTCTCCGGAAAACCTTCTAGCTTGCCTCAGGCGCATCCCAATTGCAAGGGCTTAAGACTAAATTTGCTCAAATAGTAGAAGATCGTTACCCGCTCCCGCGATACCTCCTCTCTCGGGCTGCGTCCTCAGGGAATCGAATCGCTGCCCAAAGCGGCTTCGATTGCGCCCTTATTGCCAACAAAGTATTGTGAAAGTTACCGCAGAATCATGCTGAAAACCAAAGAAGAACGCCAGCCCGACCTGAATCCCCAGGAGACCTCCGAGTGGTTGGAGGCCCTTGAGCAGGTCATCGATCAGGGCGGCCCCGATCGCGCTGCTTGGCTGCTTGAGACCCTCAACGACAAGGCAGTCCGCTCTGGAGTGCCGACGCCCGTCAGAACCACCACGCCTTACACGAACACTATCCCGGTGGATCAAGAGGTACCTTATCCTGGCGACCGCGCCCTCGAGCGCAAAATTAAGAGTCTGATTCGCTGGAATGCGGCGGCGATGGTCGTTCGCGCTAATAAATACGACCCCAACATCGGTGGTCACATCTCGACCTATGCCTCACTGGCGACTGTGACCGAGGTCGGTTTCAACCATATTTTTCGTGGCTCCTACAATGGCGAGCCCGGCGACATGATCTACTACCAGGGCCACGCGTCGCCAGGTATGTACGGCCGCGCATTTCTCGAAGGCCGCCTTACGGAGCAACACCTGCTGAACTTCAGGCATGAGTTGCGCGACACGCCCGGCTTAAGTTCGTATCCGCACCCCTGGCTGATGCCGGATTTCTGGCAATTTCCGACAGTCTCGATGGGTCTCGGGCCTCTTAATGCGATTTATCAAGCCCGCTTCCTTCGTTACATGGAAAATCGTGAACTCATCGCCCGGACTGACCGCAAAGTCTTTGCTTTTCTGGGTGACGGCGAAACTGACGAACCCGAATCACTGGGTGCTCTGGGCCTGGCGGCTCGCGAGCGTCTCGACAATCTGATTTTCATCGTCAACTGCAATTTGCAGAGGCTTGACGGTCCGGTTCGCGGCAATGGCAGCATCATCCAGGAGCTAGCGGGCACATTCCAGGGAGCGGGCTGGAACGTCATAAAGGTCCTATGGGGCGGCGATTGGGACGAATTATTCGCGAAGGATAAGAGTGGTCTGCTTCTTAAGCGCATGGAAGAATGCGTCGATGGCGAGTATCAGAACTTCAAGGCGCGCGGCGGCGCCTACGTCCGTAAGGAGTTCTTCGGCAAGTATCCGGAACTGCTGAAACTAGTCGAAGACAAGACCGACGAAGAAATTGGACGTCTCCGCCGCGGCGGTCATGATCCGGTCAAAGTTTACAACGCTCTTAATCGTGCCATTCACCATACCGGACAACCCACCGTCATTCTCGCTAAAACCGTCAAGGGTTACGGACTCGGTGAAGCCGGTGAAGGCAAGAACGTTACTCACCAGCAAAAAAAGCTCAATGAAGAGGAATTGCAATACCTGGCGAAGCGTTTTGACCTGAACCTACCCAAGGAAACCATCGAGCACATTGACTTTGTCAAGCCTGCCGAAGACTCGCAGGAAATCGTGTACTTGAAGGCTCGGCGCAAGGCTCTTGGCGGCTACCTCCCCACACGCTACGCAAAACCTATTACTTTGCATACGCCGCCGCTCGAAACTTTCAATGAAGCGGTCCAGGGTTCACGCGGACGGGAAGCGTCAACTACCGCGGCCTTTGTCGCCGTTCTCAAAAACCTGTTGAAAGTTCCCGAACTCAGCAAATACATCGTGCCCATCATTCCGGACGAAGCGCGCACTTTCGGTATGGAATCGATGTTCCGTGAGCGTGGCATCTACGCGCCCCAAGGTCAGCTTTATAAGCCCGTGGATAGCGATGTTCTGATGTATTACAAAGAATCCCAGAGCGGTCAGATTCTGGAAGAGGGCATCAATGAGGCCGGCGCAATGGCCTCGTTTACCGCCGCCGGCACCGCCTACGCCAATCTCGGCGTGCCGATGATTCCTTTCTTCATCTACTACTCCATGTTTGGCTTCCAGCGAATTGGCGATTTCGTTTGGGCATTCGCCGATGCGCGCGGTAAGGGCTTTCTGCTGGGCGGCACCGCGGGCCGCACTACCCTGCTGGGTGAGGGCCTTCAGCACCAGGATGGGCACAGCCATGTCCTCTCTAGCACCGTGCCGACTTGCGCCAGCTACGATCCTGCCTACGCGTACGAGATCGCTGTCATCATCCAGGAAGGCATTCGCAGGATGTATGAGAACAACGAGGATCTTTTCTACTACCTCACTCTGTATAACGAAAACTATGCTCAACCGCCCATGCCGCAAGCCGACGTCCGCGAGGGTATTCTCAAGGGACTTTACCTTCTGAAGCGCTCTGAATCCGGGCCGGCGCAGGTCACGCTCTTCGGTAGCGGACCAATCCTGAACGAAGCGATCAAGGCGCAGGAGTTGCTGGCGGGCAAGTTTGGAATCGGCTCCGATGTTTGGAGTGTCACCAGCTACAACGAACTGCGGCGCGACGCACTCTCGGCCGATCGATGGAATCGCCTGCATCCCGGTGAGGCCGCCCGCAAGCCTTATATCCTTCAGGCTCTGGGCAACGTGGACGCGCCTATCATTGCCGCTACCGATTACATGAAGATCGTGCCCGATCAGTTGGCTCCCTGGCTCCCCGGTCGATTGACAGCACTCGGGACCGATGGCTTTGGACGCAGTGACAACCGCGAACATCTTCGGCGTCATTTCGAGATCGACGCCCCTTCCATAGCGGCAGCTGCCATTTCGCGATTAGCCGGGTGGGGACGGTTCGATGCCAATCGTGCGAAGTCAGCGATTCAGGAGTTGGGTATCGATCCCGAAAAGATCGACCCTGCTCACGCCTAGATTAGCCTCAAGACATAGAAAAGCCGGAATTGCGTTTCCATCGCAGGTCCGGCTTTTTTGCGTAGCTGTTTGGTAGCTTCCGAGATCCTCTATTCCTGGACCGCCACTTGTTGGTCGTTATCACGCCATGCGCTTATTTTTAGCCGCCGGCAAACCCAGCACAAATTCTCAATCGGCGCCGGTCCGCTTGCCGGCAGATATGGCGATTCGCAGACCGCGCAGATCTTGTTCGGCCGGGCTTTGTCCGATTCAAGCGACAGCTTCGCCATCTCGCGTAGTTGCGCTGGAACAATCGGTAAACCCGTCGGCTCTGGTTTCTTCTTCATTCTCTAATCTCACTATAGAACAGCTGGAGCGGCAGTCCGGCTTGACGGCCTAAATCCCTTAGTGCTCGTGTCACATGCCTTCAACAGGAAGACGACAAAATCCGCTCAAAGATTTCTTTATTGAGTGGCGACAACCGGTATCGTGCTTCCGATCAGCTTCTCGAGATGCTTAGCGAGCATGTCGATCTCCACATTGACACGCGCGCCGGGAGCATAAGAATGCAGCGTTGTGGTTTCGTAAGTGTGAGGAATGATGGTGAAGCTGGCAACTGAAGATTCGATCTTCGCCACCGTGAGGCTAATCCCGTCGACAGCGATGGAGCCTTTTTCTACCACATATCGCGTCACTTCAGCGGGCAACCGGATCTGCATCCACCAGTGGCCGGACCCTAGAGCTTCGATCGACACCAGTTCGGCCGTGGCGTCGACATGTCCGAGAACAAAGTGCCCATCCAGGCGTCCGGTGGCGCGCAAAGGACGTTCGAGGTTCACCGGAGATCCGGCACGCAAACCCGCGAGGTTCGTTCGCGCCAGAGTCTCCGGCGCCAGATCAGCTGAAAACTGCGTGGGAGTTAGCTCGACAGCTGTCAGGCAAGTTCCGTTGACGGCGATACTTGCGCCTACTATCGCGTCATTGAGAACCGTTGTGGCACCTATGGTAAGCCGGGCGCCGGCAGCACCGGTGTCTAAAGCCGCCACCCGTCCCAATTCTTCGATGATGCCCGTGAACATTTATTGACCTTTTACGACGTAAGCCTCAACCGCAAACTCGTTTGTCGATACGTGGTGCACTGTGACGCGGTCCAGCAGGATCGCGTCGACCCGGCGCTGGCGGCCAATACCGCCCGCAACGGGGAGGCTCTTCAATCCACCGAGAATCTTTGGAGCGTAGTAAAACAGAATCTTATCGGCTATCCCGGCATCAAGCATGGCCCAGTTCACGATACTGCCGGCCTCCACCATCAGCGAAAGATAGCGCAGATCGGCGAGGTAGTGCACCACCGCCGCAATATCAGTGCGTCCCTGCTGTCCATCCGCGACGATAACTTGAATCCCCCGTTCCTCAATCGCGGTACGCCTCGATCGGGCGGCCGCCGACGTACAAACCACCAATACATCGTCGACGGCGCTTCTCACAATCTTCGAGTTCAGAGGCAATCGAAGCTGAGAGTCCAGTATCACTCGCAGCAGTGGCCTGCTCCGCTCCAGGCCCGATCGATCTGTCAGAAGACAATCATCCTTCAGAACAGTCCCAATGCCGGTGAGTATTGCATCCGAATGGTGACGCACCTGCTGCACATTCGCCCGTGCGACTTCACTTGTGATCCAGCCGTCGTTATCCTGGGGAGCCGCTATTTTTCCGTCGAGGGTCAAGGCGGCCTTAACGGTCACCAGCGGCGCAAGAGTGCGGATGAAATGGATGTAAGGCTCATTCAGCGCTTCAGCCTGCCCGGTGGCCTCTTCGTCAATCTCCACTTGGATGCCGGCTGCTCGAAGTTGTTCAAACCCTTTCCCTAAGACGACGGGGTTCGGGTCTTTCATGGCCGCGACCACCCGCGACACGCCCGCCTCGACCAGCGCAGCAGCGCAGGGGCCCGTGCGCCCTTGATGGGCGCAGGGCTCAAGCGTGACGTACACGGTCGATCCTCGTGAAGCGGCACCCGCATCGGCCAGTGCCACCGCCTCGGCATGCTTAACTCCTTGCCATGTGTGGAAGCCGCGACCGACAATCCGGCCTTCGGAAACCACAACTGCGCCCACTGCCGGGTTGGGACTGGTTCTCCCTCGTCCTGACGCTGCGAGGCGAAGCGCTTCGGCCATGTATTCACTCATCGGCTGGTTCTTTTCCGTTACCTTACGCTCTCCATCGAGTTACTAACTCCGTCGTCCGCAAAAACCGGAGTGTGCTGTCCCCTCAGCTTGAAACGAATGAGAGTGCCCTCCGCACCTTTGGCAGCTACTTCTCAAACAGCGATTGCACGAAATGCTCGGGCTCAAAGGGCAACAAGTCGCCGATTTTCTCTCCGACACCCACATATCGGATCGGCAGATTGAGCTCCCTGGCGATCGCCACCGCGACGCCGCCCTTTGCCGTGCCGTCAAGCTTGGTTAGGATGATGCCCGTTACGCCGGCCGCCTCAGTGAACTTCCTTGCCTGCTCCAACCCGTTTTGACCGGTCGTCGCATCCATCACCAGCCACACTTCATGCGGCGCTCCTGCCACGACTCGCTGCGCCGTCCGCTTCATCTTCTCGAGTTCCGCCATCAAATTCTCTTTCGTGTGCAGGCGTCCCGCCGTATCGATGATCAGGTAGTCAATCTTCTTCGCTTTGGCGGAGTTCAGGGCATCGAATACCACCGCGCTCGGATCGGAACCTTGCGTCTGCCGAATCATCGCAACACTATTCCGGTCGGCCCACACCTGAAGCTGCTCCATCGCCGCGGCGCGGAATGTGTCAGCGGCGCAGAGCATTACCTGCCGCCCCTCGGCCTGGAACCGATGGGTCAGTTTTCCGATTGTTGTCGTCTTACCCGCGCCGTTGATTCCCACCAGCATGATTACCGCCGGCGGATTACTGACCAGTTTCAACGGCGCTTCCGAGGCACGCAGCACCTCCAACAAATGCCGTTCAATCAGACTGCGAATTCCGGTCGCGTCACCTGTGCTTTTTCGATCAATGCTCAGCCGGATTTGCTCAAGAATCTCGGTGACCGTCCGAACACCCAGGTCGGCCGTGATCAGCGTACACTCCAACTCCTCCAGCACATCGGCATCGATCTCTTTCTGACCGGCGAATACCTCCTCAATCCGGTCGACCAGCCCCGACCGCGTCTTTTGGATTCCGGCCTTCAGCTTGTCGAGTAAGTTAGGCTCTGCCGGTGCAGCGCCGAAAAGCGTTTGAATGGCCATAGATCGGTAAACACGGCCAGCCCCTCCTGCGCGCGAAGACAACGCGCTCTAGCCTGTTTTCAGCCTAGCAAGGGCCAAAATGGGTGCGATGGTTAGAACAGCGGTCCGCGAATTTGTCTCGGGCCGAAAGTCTTTTTAGTCACTAAACTCGGCGAGCCTGCGTCCAAACGCTATGAAATAATCGGGGACTGACTCAGGTCGATTCACCGTCCCCTTTTTAAAACGCCGCGGCCAATGGGGCGGCCTACGTTGGCCGAAACGGTTTTCACTACAACTTCTAGCTAGCGGAGAGCATTGCTACGACGGAGCGGGTTGCTCTTATTCAATTGAGGCAGGTTGGAGTTCCATGAATCTTGAAGCCCAGACGAAAACACGTCGCCGGCTCGCCCTTCTATTTGCCGTACCTCTGGCATTCAGCCTGCTTTTTTTCCTCGCCAGTAATGTAGGCGAGCGCACCAATGACAGGATTAGATCGATCCAGAACCTGCAAAGCGCTTTGTTGACTTTGCGATCCCTTGCGCAGGACGCCGAATCGTCGGAACGAGGATTCCTTCTGACGGGCGATGACGGATACCTGATTCCTTACGAGCAGGCGAAATCGCGGCTTTCCTCGCAGGTCGACTACATCCGGATACTTGAGAAGGAATTTCCCGCCGATAAGGGCCGCCTGGAACTTGCAGTAAATGCCGCAAAAAAAGTTTTCGTGGATGCGGAGGTCACACTGGCCGCAGTCCAGAACCAGGATTTCACGAAGGCCCTCGCCCTGCTCCGGGACCGAAAAGACAAAGATGTAGATTTACTGCGCCACACCAAGGATGAATTGCAATCCGGCCTCGACAAAGACCTCGACGCCGCCATTACCGGCCAGCGCAAACTCACCTATGGCACGTTCTTCTTTTTCCTAATCGGCTTGGTCGTGATGGTGGCCGTTCTCTTCTCACTCTACAAAGACCTTGTTACTTATCTCTATAGCAGCCAGGCGGCACGGGCAGAACTCGAGCAGTTGAACGCTGAACTCGAGCGCCGCATTGCCGAACGAACCCTCGATCTTTCCAAGGCAAACGAAGAACTTCAGCAGTTTGCTTACGTGGCTAGCCACGACTTGCAGGAACCTCTGCGGACAATCACCAGTTTCACCCAATTGCTCGCCACCCGGTACCAGGGTCGCCTTGATGAGGATGCCGATGAGTTCATCAGCTACATCGTCAGCTCATCCCGCCGGATGACCGATTTAATCAATGGACTGTTGGCCCTTGTCCGCCTCCGAAAGCTCGCTCTCCCGCGTGGTCCGGTGTCAGTTGAGAAGCTATTGAAGGACGCAGAGAGCAGTTTGCAAGCGGCAATACGCGAAAACAATGCCCGAATAGAGCACTCTCCGCTTCCGTTCCTTGCTGCTGATCCCACGCAAATTACGCAACTCTTTCTCAACCTGATTGGGAATGCGATCAAATACCGGCGAGCCGAAGATCCCGTTATTAAAATCAGCGCCAATCGAGAACCGGACGAGTGGATCTTTTCCGTCGCGGATAACGGTCAGGGCTTCGAACAGCAATATGCTGAACGTATCTTTGGCTTGTTTCAGCGCTTGCACGGCCGGGATGTTCAGGGCACCGGCATGGGCCTGTCCATCTCACGCAAGATTGTTGAACGCCATGGTGGGCGTATGTGGGCGGAATCTCGCATAGGCGAAGGATCAACTTTTTTCTTTACCCTCCCCACCGCCC
>Ga0206891_10108_pt1 | contig 25559 bp, 14 predicted proteins | sample Alteio_BWOrgHeat_55_FD_153246 | JGI IMG/M metagenome (GOLD analysis project Ga0206891, IMG submission 153246) | Enriched cells from forest soil in Barre Woods Harvard Forest LTER site, Petersham, Massachusetts, United States - Alteio_BWOrgHeat_Nextera7 ...
CCATGCCACCATTACCCCGGCACAGATCAATAACGGCTCAACTGACAATTGCGGTATCGCCACTTACGCTTTAGACAAGACCACCTTCGACGCCTCAAATGCTGGCGCAAATACCGTGACCTTAACCGTCACCGATACCCATGGTAATGTTTCTACCGCTACTGCAGTGGTTACGGTTCAGAATAATGCTCCGCCGGTTGTATTGACAAAGAACATTACCGTATACCTAAGCGGCGGCACCGCCACAATTACAGCGGCCCAGGTGGATAACGGCAGTAACGCTGTTAATGGTATTAAATCAATAACCCTGGACAAGACCTCGTTTGATTGTTCAGCACAGGGTGTCAACACTGTAACATTAACAGTGACAGACAACCACGGCAAAGTATCTACCGGAACAGCGGTGGTAACGGTAATAGGCAACACACCAGCTCCTTCAATTGCTGTTAGCCGGACCGATAATACCGTTACCAAGTTAGATGCTAATACAATAGCATTGGGATATGGTGCGCAAAAATTAACATTAACAGCTTCGAATCCAAATTCGGCGCCGGGTGCAAGTACCTATAAATGGAGCCCATCGGCTGGCTTAAGCAATGTAAATATTGCCAACCCGGTATTTACACCGACTCAGGCAGGCCGTTATACCTTCAACGTACTGGTAACAAGCGAATACGGTTGCCAGGCCAGCGCTTCGGTTACTATTACTGTAATTGATGTACGTTGCCCGGGTTGGGATGGTAATGGGGATGGAGATGATAAAATATCCATGTGTCAAGGCACGGGAGAAGCCAAAAACCCTTACGTTCAGTCATGTGTAAGTCTTACCGAAGTGGCCGCCCAGCTTGCTAAGGGCGCAACTTTAGGCGCTTGCCAAACAACCACTACGGTATTAACAAAGAACATTACTGTATACCTAAGCGGCGGCAAAGCCACCATTACACCGGCCCAGGTAGATAACGGTAGTAATGCTACCATTGGTATTAAATCAATGACCCTGGACAAGACCACGTTTGATTGTTCAACACAGGGCGCCAATACTGTAACATTAACAGTAACTGACAACCAGGGCAACGTATCTACCGGAACAGCGGTGGTAACCGTAATAGGCAACACACCAGCTCCTTCAATTGCTGTTAGCCGGGCCGATAACACCTATACCGGGTTAGATGCTAAAACAATCGCATTGGGTTATGGCGCGCAATCGTTAACACTAACAGCTTCAAATCCAAATTCGGCGCCGGGTGCAAGTACCTATAAATGGAGCCCGGATGGCTTAAGCAACGCTAATACTGCCAACCCGGTATTTACACCGAATAAGGCAGGTAGCTATACATTCACTGTACTGGTAACAAGCGAGTACGGTTGCCAGGCCAGTGCTTCGGTTACTATTACTGTAATTGATGCACGTTGCCAGGGCAATGGGGATGGAAATGATAATGATAAGAAAGTATCTATTTGCCACAGCACAGGAAGCAGCAGTAATCCTTATGTTCAGATATGCGTAAGTGTTAACGCTGTGCCTGCCCAGCTTGCCAATGGCGGAACTCTGGGTGCCTGCCAAACAGTACAGGGTAATCCGCCGCCGACAGCTATCGCGCGAGCCATCACTGTTCAACTGGATGCGACAGGAAGCGCCACCATCACCCCGGCACAGATCAACAATGGATCAAAGGGCTCAAGCGATAAGGTGGGTATAGCCACTTATGCTTTAGACAAAACAACATTCGACTGCTCAAATGTTGGCGCCAATACCGTGACTTTAACGGTGACAGATATAAATGGCAATTCTTCTGCCGCTACCGCAGTAGTAACCGTACAGGATAATATTAAACCAACAGCTTTAGCGCAAGCCATCACCGTTCAGCTGGATGCAACAGGCCATGCCTCTATCACAGCGGCCCAGGTGAATAACGGTTCAAGCGACAATTGCGCTATTGCGACTTACGCTCTAGATAAAACAACATTCAGCACTTCAAATATTGGCGCGAATACCGTGACTCTAACCGTTACCGATACCCATGGTAATGTTTCTACCGCATCGGCAGTAGTAACGGTACTAGCGGCAAAGGATAATACGCCGCCGGTTGTATTAACAAAGAACATCACTGTATATCTAAGTGGCGGCAACGTTACCATTACACCGGCACAGGTGGATAACGGCAGTAATGACGCTGGAGGTATTAAATCACTGAGCCTTGACAAAACCACGTTTGATTGTTCAATGCAGGGCGCCAACAATGTAACATTAACCGTGACTGATAACAGCGGCAACGTATCTACCAAAACAGCGGTGGTAACTGTAATAGGCAAAACGCCAACTCCTTCAATTGTTGTTAGCTGCGATGGCAGGTCAGATGGTAATAATAATATAATAACATTGGGTTCTGGCGTACAAAAATTAACATTAACAGCTTCGAATCCAAATTCGGCGCCAGGTGCGAGTACCTATAAATGGAGCCCGTCGGCTGGTTTAAGCAATGCTAATATTGCTAACCCTGTATTTACACCGACCCAGGCAGGTATTTATACCTTGACTGTACTGGTAACAAGCGAGTACGGTTGCCAGGCCAGCGCTTCGGTTACAATTACTGTAATTGATACTCCGCCGGTTGTATTAACCAAAAACATTACTGTTCAGCTGGATGCGACAGGCAATGTAACCATCACACCGGCCCAGGTTAACAACGGATCGACCGATAATGTGGGTATCGCGAGTTATACTTTGGACAAAACAACTTTCGACTGCTCAAATGTTGGAGCGAATACCGTGACCTTAACGGTGACTGATACGCATGGCAACGCTTCTACCGGGAAAGCTGTGGTTACGGTTCAGGATAATGTTAAACCAACAGCTATTGCCAAGGCCATGACTATTCAGCTGGATGCTACAGGGAATGCTACCATCACAGCGGCACAGATCAATAACGGATCAACCGATAATTGCGGTATCGCCACTTATGCTTTAAGTAAAACAACTTTCAGCACCTCAAATGTTGGTGCCAATACCGTTACCCTAACCGTTACCGATACACATAGCAATGTTTCTACTGCTACAGCCGTAGTAACGGTACTAGCGCCAAAGGATAATACTCCGCCGGTTGCTATCGCCCAGGCCATCACTGTTCAGCTGGATGCAACAGGAAAGGCTACCATCACACCGGCACAGATCAATCACGGCTCAACCGATAATGTGGGCATCGCGACTTACGCTTTAGATAAAACAACTTTCGACTGCTCAACTGTTGGTGCGAATACCGTTACCTTAACGGTGACCGATGCCGCCGGCAATTCTTCTACCGCTACAGCAGTAGTTACCGTGCAGGATAATATGAAACCAACAGCGATTGCACAAAACATAACTGTGCAATTGGACGCGACAGGTCATGCCACCATTACGCCGGCCCAGATAAACAATGGCTCAACTGACAATTGCGGTATCGCCACTTACGCTTTGGATAAAACAACTTTCGATTACTCAAAGATTGGCGCAAATACGGTTATCTTAACAGTGACTGATATACATGGCAATGTTTCTACCGCATCGGCAGTGGTAACCGTACAGGATAAAATTCCGCCGGTTGTGTTAACAAAGAACATTACTGTATACCTAAACGGCGGCAACGTCACCATTACACCGGCCCTGGTAGATAACGGCAGTAATGATGCTATTGGAATTAAATCAATGACCCTTGACAAGACCTCGTTTGATTGTTCAGCGCAGGGTGCCAACACTGTAACATTAACAGTGACTGACAACCAGGGCAACGTATCTACCGGAACAGCGGTGGTAACTGTAATAGGCAAGACACCAACGCCTTTAATTACTGTTAGCCGGACCGATAACACCTATACCGGGTTAGGTGCTAATACAATAGCATTGGGTTATGGTGCGCAAAAATTAACATTAACAGCTTCGAATCCAAATTCGGCACCGGGTGCAAGTACCTATAAATGGAACTCATCGGAAGGCTTAAGCAACACTAACATTATCAACCCGGTATTTACACCGACTAAAGCAGGTAGTTATACCTTAAGTGTAGTGGTAACAAACGAGTATGGTTGCCAGGCCAGCGCTTCGGTTACAATTACTGTAATTGATGTACGTTGCCCGGGCTGGGATGGTAATGGGGATGCAGATGATAAAATATCCATCTGCCAAAGTACAGGAGACAGTAAAAACCCTTATGTTCAGTTATGCATAAGTCCTAGCCTTGTGGCCACACAGCTTGCCAATGGCGGAACTTTGGGTGCCTGTCAAGCTACCACTTCGGCTGATGGTGGGACACCAAAAGTTGTAACAATGATAGCTTATCCAAATCCGTTTGGTAAACACACACTCGTTTGTTTCACCGTTCCATCGGTTGAGAAAAATGTTATACTCGATGTATATAGTACAATGGGTGGAAAAGCAGCAACTTTATACTCGGGTCCGGCCCAGGCAAATCAAACTTATTCTTACCCGTTTGATGGCACACAATTCCTATTGGGAGTATATTTTGCCAGACTCACAACTTCTACCGGTGTATATATATTCAGGTTGAGTATGCAGCAGTAGTTTATAGAATAGAAACAAAATGTAAAGGCCTCGTGAAAACGGGGCCTTTTTTGTTTATAAGTTGTACCATTTGTTAAAACGTTATCCGGCCTGCAATAAGCTGTAGCTTTTGTAACACTGTAGCAACGCTGCAAATAAATAATATAAGTGGAAGGTTTGAACATTCTGGAGCCATTAACCTCCTCCTTCCGGAATAACAAACAATTAATTCAGTAACACTTTGACATGTTAATTCATTGATTATAATTCCGTTTCTTCTAATCACCTATATAAACCGGTGTTCTACAGCGCACTAAATGCAATGCTTACGGCTTCCGGGCAGTTAGCTTATTTAGCTTTCCCAAAACTATATGCCAGCGAAAAACGCAGCACATTGGCCAATGGCGTGGTGCTTTCGCGCCCTGCTATGTACGATAAGTCGAGATCTATATTATCAAGCCTGAAACCAGTGCCAAAAGTGACATACCGGCGGTCGCCTTTGTTTGGGTTTTCATAAAAATAGCCCATCCTTAAAGCAATCGTATGGTCATACCAATATTCAACCCCTCCGGCGAAACTTAACTCCTGCAATTCTTCGTTAAACCCGCCCGGCGCGCCGGTAAACGAGCCAAATATGCCGTTTACTACCGATACATTATCTTCTCTGCCTGCTATAATGTTTCCGTTAGCATCGCGCTGTGGGGGTGTAGGAACGAGCAATTTGTTCATGTCAAGAGCAAATGTAATTTTATTAAAATTGTCTATTGCTATGGTTTGCGCAACACCAATTTTTAAGTTGGTTGGCAAAAAATAGCCTGGGCCTGTTATTGTATAATTCATTTTAGTCCCAATATTTGATATATCAATTCCAAAAGCAAAATTACCTTCATCGGTAAGCCGGGAATTGGCTGTATTGTAATATAATGATACATCGGCTGCAAAAGCTTTTGAAACAGAGTTTTGCTGTCCTTCGGCAACAACGCCCTGCGTTAAATTAGAACTAATATACCTCCCGGTTAGGCCCATCGACAAACGTTCGCCAAACTTGCGGGCAACAGATACATCAAATGAAAATTCATTCGGTCTGATGGTTCCTAATGAATTGAGGTTGCTATCATAACTATCCACAGGGCCTAAGTTAAAATAGCGCAACGAGCCCCCGATAGTGTTTCGGTCACTCAACCTCTTAAAATAGCTAAGGTAGGCCAGGTTAACATCAGGGTATATTTGCCGCATCCAGGGGCTGTATGACAATGCCGCGTTGCTTTGATCTGTAACAAAGGCCAGTTTTGCGGGGTTCCAATAAGCAGCATTCGCATCAGGCGATAAGGCAACACCCGCCTCACCCATTCCGCCCGAACGCGCATCTGGTGATATAGTTAAAAACGGAACAGCAGTTGTGATCGCATTGGTTTTGCTTCCGTTGCTATTGATAGCAGTAACTTGTGCACCGGCAATAAACGGCAAACAAAAAAGCGATAAATTCAGGAATAAGTTCTTGGGCATTGTTGAATATTGATTAAGATACTTTTTTAACGAAAATATTCCACAAATAGTTAACGTGTTTGACTATATGCAAGTGTTATACTTAATTATACTACGCTAAATTTAATTAGTCATGTAGATAGTTCCTAATATTTTTTCGGGTAAAATTCGTAATCCTTGTATTTGTTACTGTTAAAATAGGAATAGCGTTCTAAAACCTCATAACCAGTAAAAAGGAAAATAACTATCAGATAACAGCTTCAACACATCTTTCATCGCTTATAAAGCCCCCGTTTCGCCTTGAACTTTTTTTTTTCTTTCGTTTATGAAAATGAGGTTAGCAACACCCAAAAACAAAAAAGCCCTGTCCGTTTTTTATGGACAGGGCTTCATAAGCATCGTCGGGATGGCAGGATTCGAACCTGCGGCCTCCACATCCCAAATGTGGCGCGATACCGGGCTACGCTACATCCCGAAAGGGTCTGCAAAGGTAAACTTTAAAACTACTGTTGCAAACTATTTTTCAAAAGAACTTTACTTATACATTTTTATAAAAATATCAATTATCAACTCACCAATATAATTGCCCCATTCGTCGCATCAATACAGGTTCTTGTCTCATAGTTATTAAATTCTAATATTTTCTGATTTTATTTGCAGCGTGAATAAACCCGTGTGCAACAATTATATGACATTGAAAATTGGTTAAACTTTCGGAGTAATTTCACAGTTATAAACCAAAAAATCGGAAAACATAATTATAATAACACCATGAAAAAGCATTTCCTCTTAGCCATTTTATTGGTCTTTTGTTTTGAAAAAAACTTTGCCCAGACGCCGAAGTTTAACAATATTCAAAACAACAGTTTATGGGCAGCTGCAAAAATAAAAATTGACGGCGACCTTTCTGAATGGAAAAACGATTTCCAGGCTTTTAACTCAACTACTAAACTTTATTACCTGTTGGCGAATGATGATAAATATCTTTACCTGGTAATACAGTCGACAGATGCTACCAACAAGGCAAAAATTGCGGCAGGCGGTATAACCCTTACCATAAATACAGCCGATAAGAAAAAAGATAAAGATGCATTTATTCTTACTTACCCCGTTATAACCAGGGCTGCACGGGGCCAGCGCGGCCAAAGAGGCGCTGGTGGTTTTGGGGGCGGAGGTGGAGGTGCCGGTGGTTTTGGAGGCGGAAGAAATGCCGTGCCACTAACTGATTCGGCCGCGAAGGCGGCTGCAGATTTGCAGCATCAGCAACTTATATCTGCCAGCAAAGAAATAAAAGTTGCAGGATTTAAAGACATTACCGATAGCCTGATCTCTATTTACAATGAATACAGTATTAAAGCACAGCTTGGTTATGATGCACAGGGAAATTTCACTTATGAAATGGCCATACCACTTAACGCATTGGGGTTATCAACTGCTTCACCAAAAGAATTTGCCTATAATGTAAAGGTTAACGGTTTACAGGTGGCGATGAGAAATCAGGATGGCGGCGGAAGAGGCAATGGTGGTGCTGGTGGTGCCGGCGGGTTTGGTGGTGATGTAAGCGGTGGCGGTGGCGGCGGCGGGTTTGGTGGTGCGGGTGGCGGTGGTGGCGGCGCAGGTGGTGGCGGCGGTGGACGTAATGGTGGCGGTGGTGGCGGCGGCGGACGTAATGGCGGCGGCGGCGGTAACGGCGGCGGCATGAGAAACGGTATAGATATGCAGGATTTAACAAGCCCCACTGATTTTTGGGGGAAATATACTTTAGCTAAAAAATAAACGTCCCTCCGCGTTATAACCCACAACATGAAGAAATTATTCATTATAGCTGCTTTGGCCATGCTATCGTGCCAGCTATTTGCACAGGTCCCGCAGGCACGTACCAGGAGATCGGCTACAACAACGCCCCCTCCTCCCCCTGTTCTTTCGCGCGAGGTTAGCGGTATCGTTAAGGACGAAACCGGGCAAACCATTATCGGAGCTTTAGTGACCCTGAAATCAAAAGTGGATACGTTAAGAACATCAACTAATGAGGATGGGATATTCATTTTTAAAAATGTTAAGTACAACGTATTTAATGTTACGATAGAAAGTATTGGCTATGTTCTTTCCTTAAGGAAATATTCATATGCCGACTTTACACCAAAATTAGTTTTAGACCCTGTAGTGCTTAAAACCAAGCAAAATGTGCTCAATGAGGTAAAAATTAACGGTACACCAAGCGTTATCTATAAAACAGATACAGTTGAATACAGGGCAAGCGATTATAAGGTGCATGAAAACGCAACCTTAGACGAATTGCTGAAAAAAATGGAGGGTATGGAAGTTGGCTCCGACGGTTCATTAACCCACCAGGGGCAGCAGGTAGTAAGAGCCAAACTAAACGGTAAAGAATTTGCAGGCGGCAGTGTGGCACAGGCCATTCAGAATTTGCCGGCTGATATAATTGAAAAGGTACAGATAGTTGATGATTATGGCGACATGGCCGCGCGTACAGGTGTTAAAGACGGTGACCCGCAAAAAGTACTGAATGTTACCACCAAAGCAGATAGATCTGTAGGCACTACCGGCAGGGTAATAGCGCAGGCCGGTAATGATGACCGGTATAATGCACAGCTTTTTGTAGAGCATATAAATGCCAACCAGGTGTTAGGCGTAATTGGCAATATTAGAAACACAGTAAACGGTGTGGCTTCAACAGGTGTGCAGGGCGGCGCTACTAATGGCGGCGGCGGCGGCTCGGGAGTTGGCGCAGGCGCCAGGGGTGCAGGCACCCAGGGTACTACCCAATCGGGGTCGCCTACATTTAATTATCGCGACCAATGGAGTAAAAAAGTACAGGTTGTATCAAGCTATGCTTATAGTTTTAATAATAACAACTCTATAAATAATCAATACGGCCAACGGTATACAAGTTACGGCCCTGATAACTTTACAAATGATAACACCAGTCAGCGTAATAATTGGAGCCACAACGTACGCTTTGAATTGGCCGTTGACCTTGACAGCGCTAATTATTTGCAATTAAATCCCACTTATAGTTATAGCAACTCAACTACGGCTACTAATATATCCCAGGACGATGTAGATAATTATACCACAGGTTTCGAGCATCAATTTCAAAAAGGTACAACCAGCAATTTAAGTACTTCAACAAATTATGGCCTTACCGCCCTTTTGGTACATGTATTTAAAAAACCGCATAGAAATTTCTCCGTACAGTTAAGCCTTACTCAAAACAATACCGTGGCAAATGGAGGTTCGGACAAGGATTACAAGTATTTTGCTGATAGTACACAAAACACTTTGATAAGGGACTCGACAGCTAATTTATTAAAAAGCCAAACCAATAGAAATACCGTTCTTAATGCCCGTGTAACTTATGTTGAGCCGCTAAGCACCATTTCACAAATTGAATTCAGCGGATCGATAAACCGGTCTACAAATAATGCCAAAGCTATACAAGATTCTGTACAGGCTAACGGCCAATTAAAAGACCTTACTGCCCTTGACAATATTTATAACTTTACAACTACCCAATCGCGCATTATGCTTAACTACCGGTATAACGGAACCAAAGTTAATTTGACTCTTGGAGCAACCGCCATACCCTATAATTTAACCGGTAATAAAGTTGACGAAAATGTCAATCAAAGCATATCAACATCCCGTTCGTTCTTCCGGATAATACCTTCATTCAGGTTTGCCTACTCGTGGTCGCAAACAGAAAGGTTTACCCTAACATATACAGGCGCCAATACTGACCCCAGTTTCCAGGAAATTCAGCCATTTACGGATAGGTCGAACCCTAAAGATCTGATAGTGGGCAACCCAAATCTTACCCCTGCATTTAGCAATTCTATTAATGCCCAGTTCAATGATTATATAGCTAACTCTAAATTTAATTTATCATTAGGCATAAATGCAACGTCTATTGACAATCAAATAACCACCAATACCGTACAGTTGCTCGTGCCGCTTGTAGTAACTCCTACAAAAACCACGTATGAAAACATAAATGAAACCAATTATATTAACCTGAGTGGGGCACAGGCCATAGTGGGACGGTACAATATTTCCAAACAATCGGACAATCGCGAGTATAATTTCGCATTAAATGGAAATATAACCTACAGCTACAACCCCGCCATGAGTAATAATGCCTTATACCATCAAACCGACTGGAGATTTGATGAGCGTTTTGGCCCGAGAATAAACCCGAATGAAAACATTGAATTTAACCCGTATGTGGGGTATGACGTAGACCGGACCTTTACTACACTGCTGGGTGCAAGATCCACAATATATAAAACAACCATTTTAGCAGTGGATGGCAAGATGTATTTTATTAAAACTTTCCAGGTTAACTACAGCGCCACAAAAAGTTTTGTTTCCAGTTCAACCGGCCTCACAACAAATCCGCTGGTTATTAATGCGGGTTTTCAAAAAGAGTTCTTAAAAAGAAAGAACCTGGTTATAACATTTGATGCTTATGATATTTTGCATCAAAACAAGTTTCTAACGCAAACTGTAACACCCACCGGGGTAACCAATACCTTATCAAACAGCCTGAGCAGGTATTTCATGGTTGGCTTACGCCTTAACCTGCAAAAATGGAGTGGTGTACCAAAACGTAACGGACGGGCAATGCAACGCAGAGGCGACGGTAGTTTTATTTATGAATAATAATATAAAAAAATAGACTCGAATAGACTTGCGAAGTTTTTAAAACTTCGCAAGTCTAAAAGGTTACTTTACATAAGTAATTTTAAACCACGAAAAACAGGCCTGCTCATCAGTTTTACCATAATGGTGCAATCCCGGCCTTGCGCTTCTGTCCCAAGCCGGTAATGATCGTCCGTCATACGATTGGCTTGCGGCCTGATTAAGTTCGTTCCACGTATTTGCGGCCTGGCTCCAGTAAAATTTAAAGTTTGTCCTGTCTTTAACAGTCATTTTAAATTGCACAGGCTTACCTGTTTTTATTTCGGCGCTGCCCCATATTTTTCGCTCTTTGTTGGTTACTTCCCATAACTGTACGGTGTTTCCGGTTACGCCAATGCCAATTGCATGGTTTACGTCGCCATACAACACCAGGCCTTTAAGGGCGGGGTTAGTATTTAGCACCTCCGTGCGCATTTCATAAGTGCCTGATTCGGGGCGAACCGTTAGTGCTGTACCTGTATGATTTACCGTATCTACTTCGCCTGCAAGGCATAGTTCGCCTTTTTTAAGTTTTGTAATTGGTTTGGAATGACGATAATCCCATTGCCAAAAATCAGCTAAAACAGGTTGGGTAAAATTATCGGTCACTTCATTATGCAGAATTTGTTTAGCCTTTAAAGGTGATTCTGCCTTTATGGACGAGCTATTGCCATTTTTAAAATACGGCCATTTTGTTGCGGCATCCCATGCCAGTTCATCCAGCATACCCTGCCTGCCTGTATAAATATTGTCGGCAACATTATAAGCATGATATAAAAAATAGTATTTACCCGTGGGTGTTTCCACAAAAGTACCATGGCCGGGACATTTCCATTTATCATTTGCTGTAAGTATTGGGTTGCCTTCAAAATTGGTATATGGCCCTTCAAATGCGGTTGCTCTTGCCACCCGTACATTATAACTGCAGCGCACCCCGCAACATCCGCCTGCCGAATAAAATAAATAATAATAACCATCCTTTTTAAGCATGCTTGCCCCTTCCATCAACGTATGTTTATCATCCCGTAATAAAGTAAAAGGATCGCCAACCGCATGTAAGCCATCTGCTGATATCTCGCTGGCCAATAATTCTATTGGGCGCTTATCCAACCCGTAGGCTTTCCAGATAATGTATAACTTACCTTTATCTTCAAATACAAAAGGATCGATCGATTCTGTGCCATAATCAATGATCACACCGCGATCGGTAAAACCTTTTTCGGGGTCGGTTGAGGTGGCTACGCCAATGCAGGCCACCTTATCGCTTGCCCTTTTGGCGACATAGTATACATAGTAGATTTTATTGTGATAAAAAAGCTCGGGTGCCCAAAAGGATGAGATGGCCCATAATGGTTTTGTTTTGAATATGTAGCCTTTCTGCGTCCAGTTTACCAGGTCTTTCGATACAAATAATGGGAAATGCGGCCCAAACTCGGATGATGTGCCCGAAGCATAATAAGTACTGCCCACCCGTATTACCGACGGGTCGGGAAAATCGCCGGGAACTACCGGGTTTGCATACGTGTTCCGGGTAGTATCGCCCGTCTTATTGGCTAACTTTATTGCAGGGTATACAAGGTGAATTCCTATTAACAGCGGTGTGAATAATATGAATAAACTTCTTGAAATTACAGCAGGTATATTCATATAACTGATATTATTTCTTTACCGAAAATTGATAATAGGATGAGGTACTATAAGTTTGTCCCGGCTTTAGAGTTGTCGACGGAAATGAAGGCTGGTTTGGCGAATCGGGATAATGCTGGGTTTCCATCGCGAAGGCTGTCCTGAAATCATCCTTTGCCCCGCCTTTAAAAGTATTTTTACCCTGCATAAAATTTCCACTGTAAAACTGCAGGCCCGGTTCCTTGGTGTATACCTCCATCATTATTCCGCTCTTATCACCAATAACCGTAGCCGCGCGCACAAAAGTGCTGGGGGAATGATGAGTAAGCACAAAATTATGATCATAACCCTTACCATTTTTTAGCTGTTCATTGTTTTGATCTATCCTTTCGCCAATGGTATGAAGGTTATAACAAAAATCAAATGGTGTACCCGCAACAGCGGCTAATTTACCTGTAGGTATTAAAGTTGAATCAACCGTGGTATATTTATTTGCATATAGCCATAAGCTATGTTTAAGTATAGTACCACTACCCTCTCCATTTAGGTTAAAAAATGCATGATTGGTCAGGTTAACAACTGTAGTTTTATCGGTAGTGGCTTCATAATCCATGTGCAGCGCATTATCATCACTTAAAGTATAGGTTACTTTAACTTCGAGATTACCCGGGAAACCGCCTTCCATATCCTTTGACAGGTAACTGAGCTGCAAAGTATGTTCATTAGGCTGTACAGCATCAAAAACAACGTATTGAAAACCTGCCTTGCCGCCATGCAATGTATTAGGTCCATTATTAATAGTGAGCGTAACGGGCTTGCCATCAAGCATGAATTTGCCTTTGGCAATACGGTTGCCATAACGGCCTATGGTTGCGCCAAAATAAGGTTCAGTAGAATTTTTATAATCGGCTAAGCTTTTAAAACCAACTACAACATCGGTCAGTTTGCCATTTTTATCAGGAACAAACAGGCTTATCAACCTGCCGCCATAATTTGTAAACGCGGCTTGTATGTGATGCCTGTTTTTCAAAATATAAAGGCCGGTTTTTTTGCCGTTGATCGTAGTATCAAAAGCTGATTTGGAAAGGGTATCCATTTTACTATTATCAGCAACCGGCTTTTTTTTGGAGTAATTGCACGCCGACAACAGCAGCATAGCTACAGGCAACAAGCACGTGATCAATTTCAATTTCATTGACTTTAGTTATAATAGCTTCAATAGCGATGGGTTTAAAACCCATCGCTATTGAAGCTTTGAATAATTACTTTCCGTTAGCCACCATGATATTATTAGCAACTGTGCTCTCTATAGCTTTGCCAACATAAATGCCGCGCCCTGTATTGTATTGAGCTACGTTATCGGTAATTATTATCTTTTTAAAACTATCCAATAGCGTATCGAACTTAATACCATTCTCATCATTGCCTTCGGTTAGGTTACCGGTTACTTTTACGTTATTGCTTTCTGTACACCTGATGCCTGATAATTTATTGCGCGCAGCTTCGTTGTTGCTGATGGTAACATCATTGCAAAAAGACAAATCAATACCGCTGCCAAATGTAGAAGTATCAAAACGGCTGCCGGTTACTTCAATATTACTTGAATGGGTTAAATGCAGGTTATGCAGCAAGCCGCCACCGGGTATAACGTTGGCGCCATTATCATTAAAACTACAATCTTTCACAACAACCTGGTGCCCTCCCCTTACAGATACACCATTCTTGGTACAGTTTTGCACGGTTAAATGCTCGAACCGGATATTATGCATCTGGTTGTCCTTATCGGCCTGGAACTCTATTCCCGCACGCGGCGGCGCACTCATATACGAACGGTTTCTTCGGCTGGCATTGGGGTCAAACTCAACACCGGTAATTAGGCCGCCTTCCAGTACAAAATCGCGAAGAGTAACATCATGCATATCTTTATCGGCGTTTTCAATGGTTTTTCCGCTTACTTTTGGCGACAGCATTAATACGGTTTCCCTGCCCTCGCCTGATAAAGTTACACCACTTGGTATGTGCAGTGGCGCACGCAGGGTGTGTATACCTTTTGCCAAAACCACCCATTTGCTTTTGCTTATGCTTGCATCAAGGGCGGCTTGTATTGAGTCGCCGGGGGCAACAGTTATGGCTCCGGCAGGCGGCTGCGCGGTAACGGTATTTAATGCCCCTGCTTGCAGTATAACGTTACCGGGTACTTTTAGTACCATTAAATGATGTGGTGTTATTGCCTTTGCAGGGGTTCTTACACTGGTTAATAAAGCAAATGAACTTTTCGGCCTGGTTTTTTCTTTAATAACGCGTGCCGTATAAGGCATTTCGATGCCTATGGTTTGATAATGCTGATAAATAGCCTCATAAATATCCCTGAAATTTTGCCCGCGTTCTCTAACGGAAATTATCCCGTAAACCGGCACATCTTCGCCTAACATATATTTAGAAGTGTACTCATAAGCTAAAGCTAAACGATTGCCTGCCGCACCGTAAAAATCCAGCCCCTGCGTCCAGGCTATTTGGGCAGCTTTTTCAAACTCGCCTATACCTAATTGCACATGGCCCCAATCGCGCAGGGTTTCCTGTATCTGCCCGCTTGGATAAACATATTTGGTTATGCCTGAATTATTGGGCCCGTGATAAAACCTTTCAACTGCGCGGTTAAACATAGCATGGTCATCTAAAAAAACGCCCATACAAAGCATGGAGTTGATCATCGAGCCATCCCAGTTGCCATTGGCTTCCGTAAAAAAGTCTTTTATGGTTTGATAGTACGGTCCAACTATCATCCGCTTAAACTGCTCAATATCCTTAGGTTTCCATCCCGAATTAGTATTTTTTAATATTTCTGCGGTATTTAAAAAATAGTAAGAGGTTAGCCCTACGTTTAGTTTGGCGTTGTTATCGTCAAAATCCCATAACACCGGCGACCATGCGTTTAGTATCTCAATAGCCTTGTCGGCATACGCCTTATCGCCGGTAATATACCATAGTAACGCGCAGTTGTACGACATATCGGCACTCCTCGAGAGCTGCCCCCCACCCTGGCTGTTGGCACCATACGAGCCCACCGAAATATGAGTAAAAGGCTGCGGCTTAAAGGTTAACGGTGTTATACTTTTCAGATGTTCAAAAGCATCCTTGTAAGGCTGTACACCTGCAAGGACCATTTTTTTCATATAATCCAGGTCCTGGCGGTTTTGCGCCATACCCGGATGAATAAATGGTTTTTCCTGGGCGTGCAAAACACCTGCGCTTATGAATAAAGCGATCAAAATGGCACCGGCTATCTTTTTCATATATTAAATTATTTATGGACGGCTCGCTTCGGCTTTTCCAAAGTTATAATTGGGCTTATCGCCCATGGACATAACCATTGTACCACCCTGCATCATTTGTTTATAGGTGATATAGCTTTTTTTGTACGGCACCCCGTTAAAGGTTATGCTTTGTACATAAATATTTTTATCGCTGTTGTTAACCGCTTCCACAGTAAATGGGTTACCTGACGTAGTTTTAATGGTAGCTTTTTTAACTACAGGGCTGCCAATTACGTATTCGCCGGAAGCAGGGAACACAGGGTAAAATCCCATAGCCGAAAATATATACCACGCCGACATCTGCCCGCAATCTTCGTTCCCGATAATTCCGTCTGGATTATCCGGATAAAAATTCTTCGAGATATAACGCGCTTTTTCAGCAGTTTTCCATTGCTCGCCACTATAATCATATAGGTATATGGTGGCATGGCTTGGTTCGTCGCCATGAGCGTACTGGCCTATTTCGCCGGTAAGATCGGCTAATACGCCTTCGGATGCCGGCGCTTTTGCTACAAAAAGACTGTCGAGTTTATTATTGAATTTCTTTTCGCCGCCTAAAAGTGAGATCAGTCCTTTCACATCCTGTGGAACCAGCCAAAGGTATTGCCAGCCGTTCCCTTCTGCGTAAAAACGGTTCTTTGTACTTGTCGGCGAATAGTTAGCTACAAACTTCCCATCAGCCAACCTGCCTTTAAAAAATCCATCCGTTGGGTCATAGTACTGTTTGTATTCCTGGGCCCTTTTGGTAAAATATTCATAATCATCTGTTTTATTCAGCTGTTTAGCCATTAAGGCTGTACTGCCATCACTAACTCCATATTCAAGCCCGGTAGCAACCGACTCATTTACTCTTGCATCAGATGGTATGTATTTAAAATCCCTTACAAAATTAAGGCCCTTCCAGTCAAGACTAGCCGTAGCTTTAATATCATTATAAGCCCTGTTGGCATCAAAACCTTTTATTCCTTTTAAATACGCTTCGGCAATTACCTGCATACTACTTATGCCCACCATAGTACCGGTTTCATACCCATCCAGGTGCCAGATAGGCAATTTACCCTGCTGGTCATAAACAGCCAGCATAGTATTGACCATATCGCTCATTCGTTTGGGCTCTATAAGCACATAAAGTGGATCGGCCGCGCGATAGGTATCCCATAAAGAAAATACAGAGTAATTAGTAAAACCGGGATTAGTATATACTTTTCTATCAGTGCCCCGATAATCGCCGTTATGGTCATTGAACATTGACGGATCGATCATAGTATGATATAGCGAAGTATAAAATATGCGTTTGTCTGACAGCGTCCTGGTTTCTACATTCAATACCGAAAGTTCCTTGTTCCATTTTTCATCGGCTTGTTTCGCAATTTCATCAAAGTTCCATCCCGGTATTTCTGCGGCGATATTATCCAGCGCGTTCTCAGGACTTACCGGCGAGATGCCGACTTTTAACATTACCGTTGACGGCGCCTTATCAAAGCTGATCAGGCCTTTTATCATATCAGCAGTACCCTCTGTGCCATCCAATAATTTATTGTTATCATACACACTAAATTTGGTTAATGGCACCGATGATTTGATGGCAAAAAATATCCACCTGTTTTTTGCCCAGCCATTTGCCTTACGGCGGCCCACTAAGGTATAATCATCTACCTTTTTAATGTTACAATCAAAAGATTTCGTGTTTATACCGGTTTGCAGGTCGATGATGATATGCCCTTCTTTTCCGGCAGGGAAATGATATTTATGAAAAGCCACCCTTTCGGTAGCGGTAAGTTCCACATCAACATCATAATTAAGCAGTTTAACCGAATAATATCCCGGTTTTACTTTCTCAAATTTATGCGAATATCGTGATGAGTAGGAATCATCTGACACCTTCTCAACGCCTGGGTTTCCGTTCACTACCACCATATTGGCAGTTGCCGGGGTTCTTACCACGCTTATGCCTTCATTTAACCGCACGGGGCCTGTATAAGGCATAATGAGTATATCAGCGAGGTCGCCAATGCCTGTACCGCTCAAGTGCGTTTGCGCGAAGCCGATCATCAGGCTGTCGGCATAGTTATAGCCCGAACACCAATCCCATCCTTTATAATGATTGTCAGGACCCACCTGTACCGCGCCAAATGGTACACTGGCGCCTACAAATACGTGGCCATGGCCGCCCGCGCCTATCATTGGGTCAACGAAGGAAGTTAGGCTTGGCGCGGCTTTTACCTTTTTTTGTGCATCCGCGGCGTTTATGCCGGCAAGCAACATAGCCATGCTTAAAATGCAAAGCACAGTTCTTTTTTTACTGGGAAGAAGTTTCATATCAGGGTTTATTAGGTGGTTTATTATTTCTGTTAAAATTACTTTTTTATTACTTGTTTTTTAAGCCAAATAGTAAGTTCGTTCGCGGCTATATCATTTTGATAGACGGATGGCAACCTGCCGTTCACATATTCGTTATACAGCCACGGATCGCCAACGGCAAATACCGTTCCCTTGCCATATTTTATAGTAGCGGCTATTACGACAGCGCCATCGGCCGATTTAAAAACCGCTTTAGCGGCAGGGTTATTTAAGCTGATACTGCATACGTCCTTTAAAAATATTTTCGGGTTCGATTTAAAGATTGCATTATCCATATAAGTCACCTCGCCATCTTTAAAATGCTTATCGTCTATCACATGGTTAGGCAGGTCGTCGTTAAAATGCAGGCCGAATTTGGCGGCGAGATTATTAAAATGAGGCAGTTCAACGTTAGCGCTGTCATTAGCCATCATTACCAATACGCCGCCGGCTTTTACCCAGGCTGCAATTTGTTCAATATTCCTGTTTTCAATATAATTAGGACTGGCGGTTTCCTTTTGGGTATCGGGGTCAACAATAATATAAATATCGCTTTTATGCAGATTAGCTAACGTTGGCGCTTTATCCAGCGTGTCTAACTTTAAGCTATTCTTTTTAAAAATATCGCCCCAGATTGAGAAGCCCGTATTTTGTTGATCAGTCCACATATAATGGAAGCGTTGCACACCGCTGGCTGTTTTATGAGTTTCGTGATTAAAATAATAATCGAGCGTTACGGTTTGCGCTGAAGTAACTGAAGTTATTTTCAATAAAATTATTAATGCACAAATCAAAAATCTCTTCATAATTATTAATTAGCAGTACAAGCAAAGGTTAAAAATTGGCTGATAACGCTACAGGTTATCGATAAAAATCAAAACTATCAGGATTAGTTCATTTTTCCTTGTCCTATATAATTTTATTTACGAAATCGTTATCGGCAATAAAAAAATGCTAATCCAAATATCAAAACGGCAATTAATTGACATTAAGCTTATTAGGTGTAAAAAATTACTTTTTTAAGGTTGAATTTCTTAAAAACAATTGTGTTGGTAACACAATTGTTTCAAATTCTGTAACAGGCCGCTTAGTTTTTATCAGGCTAATGAGCATTTTGGTAGCTTCCTGCCCCATCTCAAAACCCGGTTGATAAACGGTGGATAACGAAGGATTTAAAACATCGGCAAGCACGGTGTTGGTAAAACCAAGCAGGGCAATGTGCTGGGGTATTTTTATTTTTAACTGGTGCAGTATACCCAGGGTCGTTGTGGTTATCTTGTCGAACGCGCTGAGCAAGGCGTCAGGCTTTGCATTACCTGTCAACAATAATTCGGTAAGTATACTCTTAACTTCTTCAACGTCCCTACCACCCTTACTAAAGTATTTGATAAATTCTTCTTTTACAGGTACATCGTTATCTTTTAATGCCTGTACATAACCTGCTAGCCTTTCGCGGGTAACATAAGTATCAGCTATGCTTGTTAGGTGTGCAATGTTTTTATAACCCGTTTTAATTAAATGCGTTGTAGCTTCGTAAGCACCTTTAAAGTTATCTACTATAACTTTATGTGTATCTATCTCATAACTCACTTTATCAAAAAAAACAATAGGCAGGCCCTGTTGCTGTAGTTTTTTTAAGTGGTCGATATTGGTTGTTTCTGTTGATAATGAAATGAGCAAACCATCAACCGAACGATGCGCCAGGTGGTTTACGTTCTTAACTTCCAGGTCGTACGATTCATGCGTTTGGGTAAATATTACGTTATAACCTTCACTATGCGCAATAGATTCAATACCATTTATTACCTGCGAAAAGAAAAGATTATCAATTGATGCTACCACAATACCTATGGAATTGCTATGTCCCTGTTTTAAGCTTTGCGCTATAAGATTTGGCCGGTAGTTATTGGCTTTAGCGTAATCAAGAACCAGCTTTTTTGTTTTTTCGCTTATCTCATAGCTATTACTTAATGCTTTTGATACTGTGGAGGCTGAAAGATCAAGCGCCCGGGCAATATCATTCATTGTAATGGCCTTAAAATTCATAAGCGTTAGCTATAGTTAATTTAGTGCTAAACTAAGTTAATTTAATGCTAAAAATACATAAATTAATTTTGATGGTTAATGAGCCCTTTTATCTTCCTTTACACTTTATGCAACGCCTGCGAGATGCTTCATTCACTTATTACCACCGGTTTCATTTTTGGTACCAGGAAATGCATAATGAGCCAGGCCAGCAGGTAGGCGCTGCCGCACAGAAAAAACATAATATAATAGGCGATCTCAATTTTGCCAATACCTCTATAGTATACAAAAAGTTTCTTTTGAACAAGCCATGACAAGAGCACGCCGCCTATTGAGCCAAACATACCGCCTATACCGGTAACAGAGCCAACAGAACTCTTGGGAAACATATCAGAAACTGTGGTAAAAATATTAGCGCTCCATGCCTGGTGCGCAGATGCAGCCAAACCAATTACCAACACAGCATACCACATATTTATTCCGCCTAAAAATTGGGCAAAAATTATAGGTATAACAAAAAGTGCATAAATAAACATGGACGTTTTGCGGGCCCTGAATGTTGGCCAGTTATGTTTAATGAGGCTCATGGGCAGCCATCCGCCGCCAACACTACCAAATGAAGACATTACGTAAACCGCCGCCACGGGAAAAGCTATAGCAGTTCCCTTTAAATGATATTCGCTCTCTAAAAAGTCTGGCAGCCAGAACAAATAGAACCACCATATTGGGTCGGTTAAAAATTTGCCAATTACAAATGCCCAGGTTTGTTTAAACGTGAGCAAATGCTTCCATGATATTTTTTCCTTTTCGACCAGCGGTTCGGGATCAGTATTTTCGGAATCAGTGTTAATATAGTCAAGTTCGGCTTGGGTTACATACTTATGTTTCGAGGGCGATTGATAAAACAGGTACCAAAAAATAAGCCATATAAACCCTGTAGATCCTGTTATGATAAAAGCCCAGCGCCAACCCCATGCAACTGCTATAAAAGGTACGGTTAAGGGCGCAATTATGGCTCCAATGTTTGTTCCTGAATTAAAAATACCGGTGGCAAAGGCTCGTTCTTTTTTTGGAAACCATTCGGCTACAGTTTTTATTGCCGCCGGAAAATTACCTCCCTCACTTACCCCTAACGCTGAACGAACCACGCTAAAACCCAGTGTGCTCGACACAAAGGAATGACACACTGCCGATACGCTCCATAAAAATGTTGCCATGAAGTACCCAAGTTTGGTACCCACTTTATCAATAAAACCTCCCGCAGCCAGCAGTCCAAGCGCGTAAGCTATTTTAAATGCTATTTCAATATTCGCATAATCACCATCATTCCATTTAAACTCCGTGCTCAGGTTTGATTTCAGTAAGCTTATTACGGCCCTGTCGAGATAATTAATAGTTGTTGCAAAAAATAACAGCGAACATATTACCCAGCGGTAGTTCCCTATTTTGGTTTCTTTCATAATCGGTTACAATAAGAACGGCATTAAGCCGCAATATAAGTTTATATTAACAGGTTTGGTTATACGCCGCTAAAAATTGAAAACCCTCCATCCACGCAGATCATAGAGCCTGTTACAAAGGCCGACGCATCGCTTAACAGCCATACCAATGCTCCTATCAGTTCATCCGGGTGGCCGAAACGCTTAAAAGGTGTTTGTCTGATCACTTTTTCGCCCCTTTCCGTATAGCCGCCTTCTGGCTTGGTAAGCAGGTTTTTGTTCTGTTCAGTAAGGAAAAACCCCGGCGCAATGGCATTCATCCGTATCGCGTCGCCATAACGGTTGGCCAGCTCAACCGCGAACCATTGGTTATAGCAATCAACAGCGGCCTTACCCATGTTATACCCCAATACCCTGGTAGTGGCGCGTTTTGAGTTCATGGATGATATATTTACTATACTCCCCTTACCGGCAGTTTTAGCAATGGCTTCGCCAAATATTTGTGTAGGAATAACTGTTCCCCATAAGTTCAGCTCTGTCACTTTTTTCATCCCGGCCAGGTTCATCTTAAAAATATCCTGATCGGGCATTACAATCCCTTCTGGCATATTGCCTCCGGCGGCGTTTACAAGGCCATCTATTTTGCCATAAGCGGCTATTACTTTGTCCTTTGCCACCGTTAATGCCTCTTCGTCCAGCGCGTCAGCTATAAGGGCTATGGCATTACCCCCGTTTTTGTTGATGGCATTGGCGCGTTCTTCGGCTATCTCCCTATTCCTGCCCAAAATACCAACTGTGCCGCCTGCGTCAACAATGCCGTTCACAAAAGAATTACCCAATATGCCGGTACCCCCGGTAACTACAATTACTTTACCTTTTAAAGAGAATTTATCTTCCATTTTTATTTTATATCTCCAATATCAAAAACGTCCATATCGGTATAATCCAGGTTCTCGCCTGCCATTCCCCATATAAAACTATAGCTAGCGGTGCCGCTGCCCGAATGGATGCTCCAGGGCGGTGATACTACCGCTTCGCAATTATCCATAACAATATGCCTGGTTTCCTGCCCCTCGCCCATATAATGAAATACGCGTTGCCCTTTTGGCACATCGAAATAAAAATAAGCTTCCATACGGCGGTCATGCACATGTGCGGGCATGGTGTTCCAAACGCTGCCATCGCTCAAAATAGTGAGTCCCATTACCAGCTGGCAGCTTTGTATGCCTTCGGAATGTATATATTTATTTATAGTACGCTTGTTCGCGGTCGATGCATCTCCGGCGTTTACTTTCGCGGCCTGCGCATTAGTTAGTAATCGTGTTGGATGGGTTGTATGTGCCGGGCACGACAGTATATAAAACACTGCCGGGTTAGCTTTATACTTGCTTGAAAATTTTACACTTTTAACACCCTTGCCTATATACAGGCAATCCAGTTTATTTACGGGATAGGTTTCATCATCAGCAACAATTTCACCATCTCCGGCAACATTAATTATCCCTATTTCACGGCGTTCTAAAAAATATTGTGCTTTTAAATTAGGATAGTTTCCCAGTTCCAGTTGTTTATCAACAGGGTTTGCGGCCCCTACTATCATACGGTCATAATGTGTGTAAACACAGTTGATCTCGCCGGGTTTTACAAGGTCAGCCAGCAAAAACCGCTCGCGGATGGCGGCAGTTTGGTACGATTTAAAATCTTCGGGGTGTACGCTGTATATCGATCTCAAGATAATTTAGATTTTGGTTAACTGATGACAATTTTACAATTATCAGGGTTAATAAGAAAGAGAACAGGGAGTTTATTTTACGCAAACGTTGTAATAGGAGTGAATGAGTGAGTTGTGAATGAGTGAATGGTTATTCATTTACTTATTGAGCCAAATTTAAAACGTTTTCGTAATTTTTAATTTGATTATGTCAAGATATATGTAATATTGAGGTCTAAATCAATTACACCCCCGCTTCTCTGATAAAGTGGCCTAAATTATTCCTGATATGAAAAAAATATTCAAGTACAACCTGCTCGTTTTAACTGCGATCTGTTTTATAGTTAGCACGGCCTTTGCACAAAACAACATGACCGAAAAAACCGCCGCCGAATGGGTAAAAAAAGGTGAATGGAGAAATGGCTTTAAATTAAAGCTTTATGATGGGCTTGATAATGTTGAATTTGCCAAACAATACCATAAAAATAAAGCGCTATGGGACAAGGCGTTTGCCTATTTACGCACTACGAAACTGGATACTGTATCAGTAGGCAAACACCTGATAGATGGCGAAAATGTATTTGCCACCGTTACTGAGGGGGCTACCAAACCCTTTGAACAAACAGCATGGGAATCGCACCGTAAATATATTGACCTGCATTTAATGATAAGGGGAAAAGAAAAGATAGGTGTAATGAACCCCGCGACAGCTAAAGTTACCGACCCCTATGACGCTGCCAAAGATGTGGCACATTATGATATAAACACAAAGGGCACCTATTATATAGCAGACCCGGAAACATTGCTGATCTTTTTCCCGGAAAACTCGCACCGCCCGGTTATACATGTTGACGAATACGATAAAGTAAAAAAAGTAGTTGTAAAGATATTGGTAGCTGAATAATGAATACCCTGTACCGGTTTCTTTTATTGGTCATTTTTATAGTCCCATTTTCTTTAAAAACGCTGGCCCAAACTGATGTTGCCAATGCTTTTAAATTTGCAAGCGGGCAAACTACAGTAATGCTGGCCGAAATTGATAAAGCAAAACCCAAAACAGGCAGCAACAACCTGGTAATACCCCGTGCGCTGGATAAAAACGGGAACCTTGTATTAATACCACCCAGCGACTGGTGCAGCGGGTTTTTCCCGGGGGAACTTTGGTATTTGTATGAATACACTAAAGACCCGCAATGGCTTAAACAAGCGCAGAAATTTATAGCGTATATTGAACCGGAAAAATACAATACCGGTACGCACGACCTTGGGTTCGAAGTTTATTGCAGTTTTGGCAATGGCTACCGCCTTACCCAGGACCCGCATTATAAAGAAGTAATTATACAGGCGGCCCGGTCATTAAGCAAACGGTTTAACCCGGTAGTTGGCGCAATCAAATCATGGGATAATTTGAAGGTTGGAAAATACCCTGTGATAATTGACAACATGATGAACCTGGAGTTGCTGTTTGAAGCCAGCCGCCTATCCGGCGATTCTTCTTTTTATAAAATAGCCGTCATCCATGCCAATACAACCTTAAAAAATCATTTCAGGCCAGATAACAGCTCATATCATGTAGTTAATTACGACCCCGAAACCGGGAAAGTTATAAACAAGATCACCAACCAGGGCTATGGCAATGAAACCGCATGGGCCCGCGGGCAGGCATGGGGTTTGTATGGCTATACGATGTGTTACAGGGAAACCAGGGATAGAAAGTACCTGCAACAGGCACGGAAAATTGCTGATTTTATTTTGAACGACCCCAACCTGCCTGCCGACCTTGTGCCATACTGGGATTATAACGCGCCTGATAAAGCTAATCAAACGCGCGATGCTTCGGCGGCGGCATTTACCGCTTCGGCTTTGTATGAGTTAAGCACGTATGGCCGAAGGAATAAGATATATCGCACAATGGCCAATCAAATTATGAGGAATTTAATTGCATACCAGGCTAAACCCGGCGAAAGCAAGGGTTTTCTATTGCTCCACAGCACCGGCAACGTACCTGCCCACGGTGAAATTGATGTGCCCATAATATATGCGGATTACTATTACCTGGAAGCGCTTATGCGAAAGTTACGGTTGGAAAATTACCAGTCGGTTGTTAAGCAATAAAACACGCTTTTTGTTACGATGAGGTGATTCACAAAATAGTGAATCACTTTGAATCACTTGAATCACTTTATGCCTGTAAGATGTTGTAATTCAATATTTTACAAAAATGGAGTGGATCACCCTGGATCAGTACAAACACTTTAGGTAACTATACTTAAATAACTGCAAATAGTTATTTTATATCTTTTATTGACTTTTTGGCCAAATGGGATGAATCACTTTTTTGAATCACCTTATTCGTCAGTAATTTTAACTGTAATTATTGT
>Ga0206891_10111_pt1 | contig 25100 bp, 22 predicted proteins | sample Alteio_BWOrgHeat_55_FD_153246 | JGI IMG/M metagenome (GOLD analysis project Ga0206891, IMG submission 153246) | Enriched cells from forest soil in Barre Woods Harvard Forest LTER site, Petersham, Massachusetts, United States - Alteio_BWOrgHeat_Nextera7 ...
TAGTGCCTGCCCCTGCCGCGATGGCTTTGGCAATGTCGCCGGTATGTTTAATGCCACCGTCGGCAATAACCGGAACACCTGTGCCCTTTAATGCCGTTGCGCACTCATAAACCGCGTATAATTGCGGTACGCCTACACCCGCTATAATACGTGTGGTACAAATTGAACCCGGGCCAATGCCCACCTTCACACCATCTGCGCCCGCTTTGGCTAAAGCTATGGCTGCGTCACCGGTAGCTACGTTGCCCGCTATAACCTGCAGATCGGGATATTTTGCTTTTACTTCTTTTAATTTATTTATTACATGGATAGAATGCCCATGCGCCGTATCAATAGCAATTACATCAACACCTGCTTTAACAAGCGCGTCTACCCTGGTCATGGTATCGGCGGTAACACCAACCGCGGCGCCTACACGCAGCCTGCCATGTTCATCCTTACAGGCATTAGGGAAGTTTTTAAATTTTTGAATATCCTTAAAAGTGATGAGCCCTATTAATACCCCGTCGTTATCAACAACCGGGAGTTTCTCTATTTTATGATTTTGAAGTATTTCTTCGGCTTGTGTTAAGGTGGTTCCTTTGGGGGCGGTTATCAGGTCGGCAGTTGTCATCACCTCCTGCACAGGTTTGGCCATTTCCTTTTGAAAGCGAAGGTCGCGGTTGGTGATAATGCCTTTTAGCTTTCTGTCTTTATCAATCACCGGGATACCGCCAATGCGGAACTCGCGCATTATTTTGATCGCGTCGGCAACTGTGGCGGCCTCATGCAGGGTAACCGGGTCCTGTATCATCCCACTTTCTGATCGTTTTACTTTGCGCACCTCGTCTGCCTGGCGTTCAATACTCATGTTTTTATGCAGCATACCCAAACCGCCCGCCTGAGCGATGGCAATGGCCATTGCCGATTCAGTAACGGTATCCATAGCGGCAGAAACTAAAGGAATGTTTAACCTGATCTTTTTGGTTAAAAAAGAACCGGTATCAACTTCGCGCGGTAAAACTTCTGAATAAGCCGGGAGTAGTAATACGTCGTCGTAGGTTAAACCTTCGGCAACAAATTTTGATGGGTCTGACTGCATAGCAAATAATTGTTTGGAGTTATTATTTGCCGGGCAAAGCTAATGAATAATTTCGGATTTCGGATGTTCAATTTCGGATTTGTTTAAACCAATTGTCATTTCGAACGAGGAACGAGAGAGAAATCAATACATTTACTGGTATGTGTATAGATTTCTCTCCGCCTAAAGACGGATCGAAATGACAGTAAGAGTTTAATACTTCCCCACAATAACCTTATAAAACTGCTCAAAATCCAAATATTCATTGGCCAGTTTAAGTAACTCAGCGGCTGTTATGCTTTTTACTACTTCGGTGTAGCGGTCATAATATTCATAGTCCAAGCCCGAAAAATACAGGTTCTTGAATTTATCGGCGTGCGAAAAAACATTCTCCAGGCTCCCCAGCAATGAACCCAGCATATAATTGCGTACCAACGATAATTCTTCTGCGGGAACCATGTCGGTTTTTAATAAGTTTATTTCTTTTTCGATCTCAATGGTCGCAGCTTTGCAAACATCTGTGCCTACCTCTGTGGCTATAAATAGTGCCGCGGCTTGTTTATATGCGGCTATACCCGATCCTATCCCGTAGGTATAACCTTTGTCTTCACGGATGTTGTTCATCAGCCTTGAGCCAAAATACCCGCCTAAAACCGTATTTAATACCTGTACCGCCGGAAAATCCGGATGATTGCGGTTTATAAATGGAAGCCCCATACGTATAGCCGATTGCAGTGCTTCCGTTTTTTCAACGAAATAAAAATGTTCGGCAGCCTGTTCAATTGCAGGCTGTGTGCTATCAGCGGGATTAGCTGAATTTAGCCAATCGCTAAATGTACCGGTTAACAGGTCGAGTGTTTCTTTTTCAATTTTTCCGGCAATTATCAGCGTGCAGTTTGATGGCTGATACATTTCCTTAAAGTGGGCCAGCATATCATCACGTTGAATAGCCTGATAATCATCCGCTACCGGGGTTAAACCATATAGGGTATTGCCAAACATCGCCTTGTTAAAAGTTCTTCGCGCAACCATATCATTTTTTTGCAGGTTTACCTGTAATTTTTGCTGCTGGTTACGAATAAATGTCTCCAGTTCTTTTTCGGGGAAAATTGAATCGGTTAAAATATCCCTTATAACGGGCAGCGTATGATGTAAATGTTTATTCAATGAGTACAAAGTAACCGACGAGTGGTCAACCCCATACTCAACCGATAAAAACGCGCCGTAAAAATCTATCTTATCCGCGATCTCTGAACCCGACAAGCTGTTTGTGCCATCATTAAGCATGGTATTTACTGCCATATTAAGCAACGGTTTTGCAGGGTTAAAGCGCAGGTTGCCGAATATCCATTCTATGCGCACCAATTCCTGGTCGCCGGAGTTAAAGCAGAAAACATTACAGCCGTTGTCAAGTTTTAAATGTTCGGGGCGTATTAAATTTATATTATCTATTGCCCGAAAATCAGGTGCTATTGCTCTGTTCATGGTATATGACTATTCTGCTAAATATATAAGCGTGGACGAATTATCTTTTCTAAATAACCTATTGGCTTGTTCCTTGATTTGTGCCGAAGTAACTGCCAAATACTTATCAGTTTCCTTGTTAAGTTGATCTGCATCGCCCAGCAACTCGAAATAAGCCAGGTTCATGGCTTTATCCAGTAATGACATTTCAGAAAATATCATGGTTGATTCTGTTTTGTTTTGCACCTTGGTTAGCTCTTCGGGCGAAACCTCTTCTGCTTTCAATTTTTCCAGTTCATCCCAAATCCCTGCCTCGGCTTCTTCAATAGTTACATTTGCTAACGGCTTACCTTCTAATAAAAACATTCCCTTATCTATACTGCCGCTCAGGTGGGCATGCACCTCGCTAAACAATTGCTTTTCTTTAACCAGGCTGCGGTATAAGCGTGAAGATTTTCCACGCGAAAGTATATCAGACATTAACTCGACCGCGTAAAAATCTTTATCCTTACGGGCGGGCATTTGCAGAGCGATATACACATCATTAAGCGGAACTTTTGCGGTAACAGTTTCGCGGCGCTCGTCGCGCTGCTCTGGCTCTTGCGGTAAGTTTCGATGATATTTTTCACCGGCCGGTATAGGTGCGAACCATTTTTCGGCCAGTTGTTTAACCTGTTCGGTCTTAACATCGCCCCCAACTACCATTATCGCATTTTGCGGATTATAATGTTTTTTAAAAAATGCTTTTACATCGTCTATTTTTGCGTCAGCTATATGCTCAATGTTTTTTCCGATGGTATCCCAAAGGTACGGGTGCTTCTTGTAAACCATCGGCCTTAAACGCAGCCACACATCGCCGTAGGGTTGGTTCAGGTAGCGCTGCTTAAATTCTTCAATAACAACATTGCGCTGTGTCTCTAAACTTTTTTTATTAAATGCCAGGCTAAGCATACGGTCACTTTCTAACCAAAAAGCAGTTTCTAAATTGGCTGCTGGCAGGGTGATATAGTAGTTAGTGATATCATTACTGGTGAAAGCATTATTTTCGCCGCCCACCCGCTGTAATGGTTCATCATAGCTGGGTATATTTACCGAGCCGCCAAACATGAGGTGTTCAAATAAATGCGCGAAACCTGTTTGGCCGGGGTCTTCATCGCGCGAGCCAACATCATATAATATATTAAGAACGGCCATCGGTGTGGTACTATCTTCGTGCACAATAACACGGAGGCCGTTAGCTAAAGTAAACCGGTTGAATTTAACCATGTATCAGTATTCGTTTTTTAAAAAGCAGTGGACAAATGTATGATTTTTAGCTAATTTGTATAAGTCACCCTTTGGTTATATTTATATCTTCGTTAACTGCATCATGTTAAGGAGTTATGAATAAAAAAGAACTCATTAAGCAAATTAGCGCCACCATAGGCAAGCGAAAAGTATTAGAATTAAGTAAGATTTTAAAAGAACAGCAGTTCGCTTTACCCGACCTGGTAGCTATTACTTTTCATACCGATGAGGGCATTGCCTTCCGCGCGGCATGGATACTGGAGAATATTTTTTTACAAAACCCGGAAACGTATTTACCACACCTGGAACACATCCTCCTAAAATTCCCTGATGTAAAATACGCAAGCTGTCAAAGACACTATGCCAAGATCATAATGCATATAACAAGCCCTAAATCGCCTCAAAGTATAAAGAATAAAATAGCAGCGCTAAACCTTGAGCCGCCAATTGAAAAACTTTTTGACTGGATGATAGACACCAAAGTAAAAATTGCGGTAAAGGTATTTGCTGCTGAAGCATTGTTTAATATGCGGCATCGGTATAACTGGATAGAGGAAGAATTGGCTGATCAAATACACTATTTAATGCGCAATGGTACCGCCGCTATACAAAGCAGGGGGAAGAAGCTGTTAAGCAAAATGTAATTCCGAATTTTTATTCAGCTGTTGGCCTGTCGCTGCTATGCAAATTGTGGCTCACATGATAATGATGCAGTTTGGCCTCAATGGCCGACGAACTGTCATTGGCATACATGCCATAAGCATTTACTATTATACCTTTTAAATCGAATTTTGGCGAACTTACAGCGTATATTATAGACGTATCATCCGGATTACTTGCCCCCTCAAACCGGTAAAACTCGTCGATTGAAAAATCGTCTGCAGTTAGGTGTATATCGCGGGCTTTATCGACAATTGTATCACCCTCCAGGCTTAAATTAGCTATATATCCCCTTTTCATCAAATCATTAGTGGCATCCACTAAGGTTTCATAGTTTTCCATGGCAAACGGCGTTTAAGTAACCAAAGTAGCATCCGCCACTCCTACCAGCTTAACTGAAAATAGGGTTTATTGTTTGAGTTTGAAGAAGTTTTTTGAGGAATTATACGTTCCTGTCGGTATCCCAGTTCTCCAGGTAATCGGCTATACGGCGTAAAAATGAACCGCCTAACGAGCCGTCAACCACGCGATGGTCGTATGCTAATGACAGGAACATCATATGCCGTATGGCAATAACATCGCCTTCGGCGGTTTCAATTACCGCGGGCTTCTTTTTTATAGCGCCAACGGCCAATATAGCCACCTGCGGCTGGTTAATGATAGGCGTACCCATTATATTGCCAAACGTACCTATATTGGTTATAGTAAAAGTGCCGTCCTGAACATCGTCGGGTTGCAATTTACCCGTACGTGCTTTGTTGGCCAGGCTGTTAACCACTTTGGTGAGGCCAAGCAGGTTTAATTCTTCGGCTTTTTTTATAACCGGCACAATTAAATTGCCGTTAGGCAGGGCGGTTGCCATGCTGATATTTATAGCAGCCTTTTTAATGATCTGTGTTCCGTTAACAGAAACGTTTACCATGGGGTAATCCTTTATTGCCTTTACCACGGCTTCAATAAAAATGGGGGTAAAAGTTATTTTTTCGCCTTCACGTTTTTCAAAACTGTTCTTTATTTTTTCGCGCCACAGCACCAAACCGGTTACATCAGCCTCAATAAACGAAGTAACATGCGGCGCGGTTTGCTTGCTCATAACCATGTGGTCGGCTATCAGGCGGCGCATCCTGTCCATTTCAATTATTTCATCAGTTCCAGATGACACCGGGGAGGTAGTCGACATAACAGGTTCCTGCTCCGGTTTTGCCGGTTCGGGTTGTATAGTCGTTTCTTTTTGCGGCGTCGATTGTGCAGCAGGCTTTTTATTTATATAATTTAACAGGTCACCCTTGGTTAAACGCCCTTCTGCACCACTGCCAGGGATGCGGTCCAATTCATCAATACCTATTTTTTCCTGTAAGGCGATATGCTTAACCAATGGTGAGTAAAACCTTGATTCGCTTTTGAATCCCCCTATATACTGACTGGTATCAGAAGCAGGGCTTGTAGTTTCAAGAAGCTCTGTTCCGGGAATGTTTACCGGTTGTTGGGGTGTAGCAACCTGGGGTTCATCGCTTTCACGTAACTGTGCTGTAGGTTGTTGCGGAGCAGGCTGGGCCTGTTCATCTTCGTCGGTTTCAATAATAGCAATAACGGCACCTACCTGTACAACCTCTTCTTCTTTACAAAGTTGTTCAACTAACCTGCCTGATACGGGTGAGGGAACATCGGAATCAACTTTATCCGTGGCAATTTCAAGTACCACCTCGTCTTCTTCAATATGATCCCCTGGGTTTTTGGTCCATTTGATTATGGTTGCTTCCGCAACACTCTCCCCCATTTTTGGCAATAACAACTGGTATTTAGCCATTACAATGAATATAGTTCTTTGGTCAAAATTAGAAAAATTCGCGCTTTACTTCTCATCATCTTTAAGTAAATTATTCAACATAAAAAATGCCATTGTTGCACTTCTTTCAATGTTTTGATGCCGCTTGGTCCCGAATGTGAATTTCTTCGCGATCATTTTTTTTGCAGATGCCACGGCAATCCACACCGTTCCCACAGGCTTATCGGGCAGGCCCCCGTCGGGGCCGGCAATGCCGGTAACGGCTATAGCGTAATCTGATTTAAAATTTAACCGCGCGCCTTCAACCATTTCGCTAACGGTTTGTTCGCTTACCGCGCCGTATTGCCATAGCGTTTCGTTTTTTACGCCAAGTATACTTTCTTTTAGTTCGTACGAGTAGGATATGGCACCCCCAAAAAACACTTTTGAAGATCCTGCGTGTTGGGTAAGCAGGTGTGATAGGTATCCACCGGTACAGCTTTCAGCTACCGAAAGGGTGAGCACTCTTTCTGTCATATAGTTCAGTATGGCTTTTTCAATAGGTATATCCCCTTCAGCAACAACAAAATCACCAACCCGCTCTATAATTTTCGATGCGTATTTGTCCACTTCTTTACGGAGTGTGGATTCATTTTCGCCATAACCGCTCAACCTCAACCGTACCTGGCCAAGCTTTGGCAAATAGGCCAGTTTAATGTGAGGGGGGAGTGAATCTTCTATATCGGCAATTCTTTCCGCCAAAAACGACTCGCCTTCGCCAACGGTTAAAATAGTTTTATGAATAATAACCGGGAGTTTGAACAAAGTTTTAATTTTAGGAATTACCTGTTCTTCCATCATGTACATCATCTCGAACGGCACTCCGGGCATTGATACATATATTTTTCCGTTATGGTTAAACCACATACCAGGCGCGGTACCATTTTTATTGATTATAACCTCGCAATTTTCGGGCACTTCTGCCTGTAGCCTGTTAACTGCTAATAAGGGCCGTTTATATTTTTCAAATATTTTCAGTACGTTGTTTAACGCCGCTTTATTTTCAACCATCTCCACGCCAAAATATTCGGCCAATGTTTTTTTGGTGATATCATCCTTTGTTGGGCCCAGGCCACCGGTTATAAAAATAATGTCGGCCCTTTCTGCAGCTTCTGCTAATGCAGTCAAAATATGCTGCCTGTCATCAGAAACGGATGAAATTTGCTTTACCCGGATACCGGCATTGTTAAGCTGTTGGGCCATCCATGCCGAATTGGTATCAACAACCTGGCCTATTAATATTTCGTCGCCTATGGTAATTATTTCTGCCAGCATGTTATTGTCCAAAGTTTGCGTTACTTGTATAATCGCTTCTTTTACTCAGCTTTAATGCCTGTAAAACAGCAGATTTTACCTGTAAAGTAACATTATATGATTTATAGTACCCAAACGGCACCCATTGTACCGATAAGTTCCAGCAATGCAAATCGCGATAAATTACAAATGAGGTAGCGCTGCTTAACCGTCCAACTTTTAAATCGTAGCTGGTATTATATTGTATTTTCCATTTTTGTGTGAGATTTAAATCACCACTTAACATTACCGTGTTTGTTGTTTGGGTACTGGTATAACTATTATTATAATTATAACTATAATTAATCGAAAGGTTCCAGGGTATGTTAAAATCAACATAAGCGCTGGGGTCGTTATTTTGTAATGCCAGGGCATGGACTTGTTGTGGTGTAGCAGTTTGCAGGGATGCGCCCGGAGGCAAATTAGACAGCGGGTGAAATGTAGCCGGGTTTAAACTGGCGCTCGCCGAAAATGAAAAATTGGCAAGTGTAGGTAGCTTGCCATCCTGAAAAGTATACCGGTTTACCATTCTTGAATATTGTACCAACTGGCCATTTGAAATAGAATCAAGTACGCGCGTAACATATGGGTTAAGGGTCCCGCCAAAACTAATATTCAGCCGGTCATGTAATAATGCCGTATGCCCCGAAAATGAAATTGGCGTCAGCCTGAACGAATCTGCGGCGAAGTTATAAAATGTAGAGAACGATAAACTTTGTAAAAGCTGTATCTTTCTGGGTGTATGGGATGTATCGGTGCTTTTGGGCAGTACCTTTGCTTCAATACTATTATCGAGGCTTAAGCTTATACCCGCTTGCTTGCCCGCACTCGGGCCACCATAAACCGAACTGTTAAAAATAGAATAGCGCGAAAAAACAACCGGGTAGGGCACAGTGGCATTGCTTACGATGGATCTGTTATAACTTCTGTCTAGTCCCGAGTAATCAGGGCTATAACTAAATCCGATGTTTGGCGTTATCACATGCCGTATGGCCCTTATTGATCCGCTCTTAAAATTTAATGTGTTATATATTTTGGTAGACAGGCTGGCGCCCATTGTATAGTTTCCTGCTCGTTCAAATCCCGGAACGGTATCAGTAACCAATGAATCTGCCCTTGCATAATGCTGTCTTATTGATTGCAGATACCAACGTTCGGTATAATTAACATTAGCGCTGACCGTGAAATATTTGAGCAGGTTAAAACTTAAAGATAAAGGTATCTGGTGCTGAAATCCGTTTTGCAAACGTTTTGTAAAAGTTTGGCTTTGAAACAACTCGGATTCGGGAACATTGGTAACCCTGTTTGTTGCTGTGAGCGTATAACTTAGGGTTATTTTTTGATACCATTTTTGTTCACCAACCCCGTCAAAATAGAAAGGATTAAAACTTCCAATACTAAAGTTAAAACTTGGCAGTTCTAACGAGACGGTTTTTTGGGTTAGGTCCTGGCTATGTGAAAGGCTTATGGTAAGGTTAAAAGGCGTATTGTTTAAGGCAGTCCAGGTCCTTGCATAAGAAATACTTGAGCGCAACGCATTTTGTGTAAGCTGTTGGAGGTTATATCCAATGGAAGCCGGGTTGTTTTGATAAAAACTTGATGTACCTGCACTTACCGACGCGCTAAAAGTACTGCCCGGGCTGGCGTTAGGGTTTTGGGCATGTGTCCATGAAATATGAAAATCGCGCGCGGGGGGGTCGCCTGCCAACCCGTAATTATGCGAGCCATAGCTTAATGCCAGGTTGCCGCTATACTTATACCGGTTCAAATAATCTAAGGTACTGCTTACTTCGTAGGAGCCGTTGGAATAATAGGTACCCAAATTGGTCAGGTCGGCATAATCACCCAGGCCAATATAATAACCAAAATCGCGCAGGTAAAAACCCAATGTGGCATCTTCGCCAAAAGTACCGATCATTACACCCGACGAACGTGTATCGGGTTTTGGAAAAAACCCAAAGGGAATGCCTATCGGGAGCGGTATTCCTTCAATTTCCAGGTATGCCGGGCCTGAAATGATCTTGTTTTTTTCGCCAATACCTCGGGTAATTACAATACCATAATCAGGAATAGGCTTATCGCAGGCGCTAATAATAATATTCTGATAGGCAACCTCCGTTTCGCTTATTTTTTTAGCTTGCCCATGCGAAATATAATTAGTTTCCTGCTGTGTTAAAATATTCCATATATGGGCCTTTTTCGTTTCATAATTGAACAATAGGGAATCGGATGTAATAGGGTTTTCTTTGCCTTGTTTAGAGATAGGCCTGCCCACATAGCGTTTGGTCACCGAGTCAATACTCCCCCTGGCAAAAAAAAGATGATTTTTCCTGTCTATCCTAATATAATCGGCATCCAGTTCAACATCCTCGTATGTTATGCGCGCGTGCCCAATCAGGTAGCTCATGCCGGTTTCCACATCATTGATATTTAAGTCGGCTGTATGTTTTATTTCTGAGTCGAGCTCTGAGTTGCTTTTAGTGGTATCTGCTGTACCAGCTTTTTTTACAGGGAAAGTTATATTAGATTTTTTACCTTTAGGGAGTTTTGGGTACTTATTTTTATTTGTCGAATCGAGCTTGATTATAGTATCAGCACGCGATTTATCAATAATATAAATTATAGCACTGCGTTTATGAGCAAAAGCTATCATATTTGCCATTAAGATTATTGCAAATAGAAAAAATAAGCTAATGGATTTCAAAATTGATTATGAATAGTATTTTTGCAGATATAGTTAACAGCGTTCAAAAATAATGAAAAATAAGGCATTGAAAAGATTGAATTGTGGATTATCGGCATTGTTGATATGCTTTTCACTATTTTCGTTTAAGTTAGTCTCCACAGTAAAAAGAGATACCATTGCAAATAATAATGGCTTTAAACTTAAAACCATTATTGTTGATGCAGGGCATGGCGGCTCGCCCACCGGTACCGGCCATTTTTCTCATGGCGCGTCCGGCTCCTATTCTACCGAAAGAGGTGTAACGCTTGCCATAGCATTAAAATTGCAGAAAGCCATAGAAAAAGAGCTAACTGATACTAAAGTAGTGTTAACACGCTCAACAGAAGATGATGTTTCCTGGGAAAGGCGGGCAGCGATAGCCAATGAAAATAAAGGGAATTTGTTTATTTCATTGCACTGCAACTCATTAGCCGACAGGGTGGTGCGCGAGGTGGTTGGCCATAAGCACCACAAACCAGTTTACAAAACTGTTAGGGTAGCGAATCATTCAGGTAAAGGGGTTTTAATGCTTGTTTACGGGCTGAGGCGTAGCCGGGAGGAAGAAAAAGCGATAAAACAAAACCAATTGGAAGAGGGTGAGGGCGACGATGCGGAAATGAACTCTGGCTTAGACCCCAACGATCCGGAATCTATCATTCTCATTAATCAATATAAAAGCAAATTCAGGCAGCGGAGCATACACCTGGCAAATTTAATTAACACAGAATTTGTTGAGACTGATGGCAGGCCCAGTGAAGGTATAAGGGAGCAGGGAGTTTTGGTACTTTGCCATAGCGCCATGCCTGCGGTATTGGTTGAAACCGGTTATATTAATAATCCTGACGATGAAGCTTATTTAAATTCGGAAAAGGGGCAGGATGAAATAGTAAGCTCCATTGTAAGGGCGTTGAAAAACTATAAAGACGAAGTTGAACAGGTAGCGAAATAAATCTATTTCATGAAGATATCAAACGAAACAAAAATTGGGGCATTAACTGCCGTAGCAATCAGCATACTGATATTAGGGTATAGCTTTTTACGGGGGAATGACCTGTTTTCGGGTTCTAACAGGTTTTATGCCATATACAAAAGCGTGGATGGGCTTTCCGTATCAAAACCGGTATTGGTTAATGGTTTCCCCATAGGCCATATCTCAAAAATGCAATTGGACGCTGATGGCCGTACCACGGTTGAATTTAAGATAGAATCGCAATACAAAGTGCCGGTAAATACATCGGCAAAATTGGTAAGTACCGATCTGTTGGGCAGCAAAGCAATTGTATTTGAATTAGGCGACAGTAAAGAATACGCTGAAAACAAAGATACCTTAAAGGCCGACATACAGGGCAGCCTGGCCGAAAGCCTGCAACCCATACAAACTAAGGCCGAAAACCTGATCACCAAATTAGATTCATCACTGGCATCTATCAACAAAATACTGAATCCCGCTTTTCAAAAAAACGTCGACCGCAGTTTCGCCAGCATTGCCAACTCGCTGCAAACGCTGGAGAGTACCACTAAGAAAATAGACAACCTGGTGGGTACACAATCTGTACATATCAATTCCATACTGGCTAATGCCGATGCGGTTTCGGGCAATTTAAAAACCAGTACGGGGCATTTAACCAACATCTCCAGTAACTTTGAGAAAACAAGCAATGATATTGCCAATTCAAATATTAAACAAACGCTTGATAACGCTAACAAAGCCGTAGCCGACCTGCAGGCTACTATAAGCAAGATCAATACCAGCCAGGGATCGTTAGGCTTGCTGATGAATGATGATAAATTGTACAAGAACCTGCAGGATGCTTCCAACAACCTGAACCTGTTGTTTTTAGACCTAAAAGCGAACCCCAAACGTTACGTACACTTCTCGGTGTTTGGGGGTGGGAATAAGGATAAGTAGCCTATCCGCCCTGAACATTTTGCTCATGTTTTGTTTCACGCGTGTGTGAAACAAATGAAACACGTGAAACAAGATTTCGACTTAACTTGTTGGAAAATAACGCTTTGCAAAAAGCGAGTGAAACAAAATGAAACAAGGTGTAACGACGTATTCGTCAGAATTTTTAAATGTATTTATATAATATTGATAATCAAATAATTATACCGTACCCCATCAAACCACAAAAGTTCTCCCCTCAATAGCCAGCTCCGTCGCCGGGAACACGCTTTGTGCTTCTTCTAACAGTTCATCCAAACTTTTATAACGGGCCGAAAAATGGCCTATCAATAGTTTCTTCGCGTGGGTTTTTACAGCTATTTCTGCGGCCTGCAGGGCGGTGGTATGGTAGGTTTCATTTGCCCTATCGAGCATATTATGCAAAAAAGTAGCTTCGTGATACAGCAGGTCGGCACTATTGATCTGCTTAAAATACTGCTCGTTGTATATCGTATCCGAACAATAAGCATACGTTTTGGGCTCGTCCGAATCGGTGGTAAGGGTGTCATTTTTATATACCTTGCCTTCGGGCGTTGTGTAATCGGCCCCTTTTTTTAGCAGGGTATATAATTCAACCGGCACACCTATCCGTTCAATTTCGGCTTTCAGCAGCTTTCTCAACCGTTTTTTCTCCCTGAACAAAAACCCGGTACAGGCAATGCGATGATCGAGCGGGATGGTTTCAATTATAACATCGTCGTTATTTATTATGGTTTGCGCTTTAACCGCATCGGTTACACAAAAGTCAATATCAAATTGTAAGTGAGTTTCAGAATATTTGAATTGCAGATCAATAATTTCCTTTAGCTGGGGCGGGCCGAATAGTTTTAAGGTTTTTTTACGCCCGTTTAAGTGCATTGACGAAAGCAGCCCTATCAGGCCCAGGTAATGGTCACCGTGAATATGGCTGATGAAAATATGATCGATACGGCTTGCCCTAACATCATAGCGTAACATTTGCTGTTGCGTGCCTTCGCCGCAATCAACCAGGTACAGGCGCTCATTAATATTAAGCACCTGCGATGTAGGATTTCGATTATAAATAGGAGTTGCAGAACTGCTTCCGAGTATTGTTACCTCAAACTTCATATCAGGTAAACAATATACGTATTATCTCATTTCTTTCTTTAATTCTTTTTCTATCTCTTCCATAAAAATATGGTCGATAGCTTCTTCGCAAGAAGGAACGATAGTAAGTACACTTTCTAATTGAGAGATAGTGATTAAACGGGCAACCGCGTCATTTAATCCCGTAAGTATAAATGAACCTGAAGCGTTTTTACATAAGCGATGGCCAACCAGCAAGCTGCTTAATCCCGAAGAATCGGCAAATTTAACCTGCGAAAGGTCGAGTATCATGTTTCGCTGCCCTTCTGTGTTGATCAATATCAACTCTGATTTTAATTGCGGAGTGATCAATGAGTTCAACTTTGATTCATTGAGCTTCAGCAAAATATACTTCTCGTGTTTATCAATTGTAAACTTCATTTCAATTTCAATTATTTAACTGCTAATATATAAATTATTCGCAAATAAAAATCACAATGATGCCAGGGCTTTTTTTATAGCGCCTTCTACCCTGTTCAGCACGTTTTCATTTTCGGGTTTTATAAAGGCCTCGCCGGTAATTTGTTCGTAAAGCTCAATATACCGCTCAGAGATAGACCGAACGATCTCCGGTGTCATAACCGGTATTACCTGCCCTTCTTTTCCCTGGAAATTATTTTCAATTAACCATTTCCGCACAAACTCTTTCGATAATTGCTTTTGAGGCTCGTTAGCCGCCTGCCTTTCGCCATATCCTTCGCTATAAAAATAGCGTGACGAATCGGGCGTATGAATTTCATCTATCAGGTATATCTTCCCATCGGCCTTGCCAAATTCGTATTTGGTATCAACCAATATCAGGCCCTGTTGGGCGGCAATTTCGGTGCCGCGGGCAAACAGCGCCCGGGTATATTGCTCCAATTGTTCATAATCTTCGGCTGATACGATTTGTTGTTTTAATATGTCTGCCTTTGATATATCCTCATCATGGCCTACTGCCGCTTTGGTTGTTGGGGTAATAATGTGTTCGGGCAGTTTATCGTTTTCTTTTAATCCTTCGGGCAAACTCACACCGCAAACCGCACGTTTGCCTGCGCTGTACTCGCGCGCGGCGTGTCCGGCTAAGTACCCGCGAATTACCATCTCCACTTTAAAAGGCTCGCAAATACGACCGATAGTTACGCTGGGGTCTGGTACGCTAACCACCCAGTTGGGTACAATGTCGGCGGTAGCTTTTAAAAATTTGGCCGCTATCTGGTTCAATACCTGCCCCTTAAACGGAATAGGCTCCGGCAGTACCACATCAAACGCCGATATTCTGTCGCTCACCACCATTACCAGGTATTTGTTGGCGATAGTATAAACATCACGAACCTTCCCCTTGTAAAAGTTGGTTTGATTGGGAAAATTAAAATGTGTTTCTTTTAGTGCGTCCATGTTAGAATCAAGAATTAAGAATCAAGAATCAAGACTAAAAGTTACTTCTTGTCTCTTAATTCTTGGCTCTTGTATCTAATTACTGTATATCCCCGTAAGCGGCTAAAATTTTCCGTACCAGTTTATGCCTTACTACGTCTTCGCCGCTCAGGTAAACTATTTCAATTCCTTTAATATCTGTTAATATGCGCAGGGCGGTATGCAGGCCCGATTGCTGTTTTTTAGGCAGATCTATCTGCGTAACATCACCCGTAACAATAAATTTTGCGGAGGGTCCCATACGTGTTAAAAACATTTTCAACTGCATATCGGTAGCGTTTTGCGCCTCATCCAAAATCACAAAGCAGTTATCCAATGTGCGCCCGCGCATAAAAGCAAGCGGTGCTATTTCAATGGTGCGGTTCTCCAGGTACACTTTTAGTTTTTCGGCCGGTATCATATCATCCAGCGCGTCATATAAAGGGCGCAGGTACGGGTCTATCTTTTCTTTCAGGTCGCCTGGTAAAAACCCCAGGTTCTCTCCTGCCTCAACTGCCGGGCGGGTTAATATAATACGTTTTATCTCTTTATTTTTTAACGCACGCACCGCTAAAGCAACGGCGGTATAGGTTTTACCTGTACCCGCGGGGCCAATAGCGAACAGTATATCGCTCTTATTAATGCAATCAACCATTTTGCGCTGGTTAGCCGTACGCGCTTTCACCATAACCCCGTTGGGGCCAAACACTATAACCTCGCCGCTGGCAAATTTATCATTAGCCGGCTCGGCCGATGACGCACTATCAAACTTCGAGCCCAGCACCCTTTCGAGGTCGGTGATATTTAAGTTTTCAAACTTTTCAATATGCTGGATCAGGTGATTGAATTTTTCTTCGAAAACAGTTAGTTCATGGTCATCTCCTAACACTTTAACTTCGTTGCCGCGTGCAACTATTTTTAATTTTGGATATTGTTTTTTTATGATCTCGAAGTGATCATTATTAGGTCCCCATAAAACAGCAGGGTTGATATTTTCAATTGATAGTTTGAGCTCGTTCAATAGTAAATGATTATTTTGTGGTAGATTTTTATGAATTAAAAATTGAATATTTGCACCGTCTAATACTTGTACAAGATTAGCAATAAATATTTAAAAAATTAATGGCAATAATAACTTTAACTACTGATTTGGGCGATAAAGATATTTATCAGGCTGCCCTTAAAGGAAGCATATTAAAATTATTGCCCTCGGTTAATATTGTCGACATTACAAACAGTGTTGCGGCTTATAATGTACAGCAGGCGGCCTTCATATTAAAAAACAGTTTTTACTACTTTCCTGATGGTACGGTGCATTTAATAGGTATTGACACGGTTTACAACGAGCGTACCAAATACCTGGCCATAAGTTATAAAAATCATTACTTTGTTGGCTCTGATAATGGCATATTTTCGCTGATGTTTAACAACGACCCTGATGAAATGGTAGAGATAAACATTATGCAGGACCTGAAATTTTTACATTTTCCGCTAGCCGATATTTTTGTGAAGGCGGCATGTCACCTGGCAGGCGGCGGGAAACTAACCGAAATAGGTTTGCCCATCAGTAAAATTGAAAACAAAATGAACCTGCAGCCGGTAATTGAAAAAAACCTGATAAAAGGTGCTGTAATTTATATTGATTCATTCCAGAACGTAATTACTAATATTACCAAAGAATTTTTTAACCGGGTGCAGCTGGGCAGGCAGTTTACTTTGTACTTTAAGCGCAATGAAACTATTAACCATTTAAGCTGGCATTATAATGAAGTACCCGAAGGCGAAAAACTTTGCCTGTTTGGCATAAGCGACCATTTAGAGATCGCCATTAATAAAGGTAATGCCAGCGGTTTGCTGGGATTAAATTTGGGCGATAGTGTAATAATTGATTTTGAATATAAACCATGAAACGAATAATTCTGCTTGGCCTATTGTGTTTTTTATTTGCCGGTGCATATGCCCAGGCGAATTCCGACTCTGTAGCCTACCAACTGCAACGAAAAAAAATTAACGCTATGCTTGCCGAGCGCACCCGGAAGTTTGGCCAGTATGACAACAGCTTAAAAGAGCATACCGGTATTTTTGGCCTGCAAACTAAAAAGGATATACGGCGGTCGAATGATATTTTAATGGATATTGTTAAAACCGATAATGATATTTATAAAGAGCTTAAAATATTATTAGATTATCGCGCTTTTCAACAAAGCCAGGTACAGGATAAGTCGAAAGAAACCGAGAATAGTGCTTTAGGTTATATGTACAGCATCAATCAGTTAAGGGACCAACTGGATAAACAAAAAAAATTGGGCGAAGAAAACGCCCGTTTACAGGATAAGGCATCGCTTAATTTTAAAATTATTGTGGTGTTATTGCTTTTTATAATTTTGTTTTTGCTGAGAAATCAAATACGCGCCAAAGAAAAAATTTAAACCAATATCACGTACAAAGTAATACGTATAACGTAGTACCAGTAATACGTATAATAAATCAAATGAAACTAACCATACATGGCGCGGCACGGCAAGTTACCGGAAGCATGCATTTGCTTGAAGTTGGCCAATATAAAATATTAATTGATTGCGGCCTCGATTATGAAAAGGACCGCAGCATACAATCAAACGAAGATTTTCCTTTTGATCCGGCCGCGATAGATGTGGTGGTACTAACCCACGCGCATATTGACCACTCGGGCAACCTGCCCACGCTGGTGCGGTTAGGTTTTAACGGCCAGATATTAGCTACCCCCCCTACTGCCGACCTGACTGAACTTTTGCTGCTCGATTCGGTAAATATATTTATGAGCAAGGCGCATAAAAGCCGTAAACATGGTAAGGGCAAATTTAATACCAACTCCCAGCCCCTATACCTGCAAAAGCATGTAATGGATACTATGGAGCGGTTTGTTACCATCGGCTTTAATAAACCTTTTCGCATTACCGGCGATATTGAGCTAACCTTTATTTCCGTTGGCCATTTGTTAGGGGCTGCTGCCGCTATTTTTAAAATAAACGACCAGGGCATAAAAAAAACCATTGCTTTTACCGGGGATATTGGCCGCAAAAATTACCCTGTGCTGGATGACCCTGAACCCTTACCCCCGGTTGATTTTTTAGTAACAGAATCAACCTATGGCGGGCGGCTTCATAGTAGAGATAAAACCGTTGAACAGGCTTTAGTTGAAGTAATTGATAAATGCTGCATTAAAGAACTAGGGCGCTTAATTATACCGGCATTCAGCATAGGGCGCACACAGTCGCTGGTTTATTCGTTAAATAAAATATTCAGCAGCGGCTTATTGCCGCCGGTAAAGGTGTTTGTTGACAGCCCTATGGCCAGCATGGCTACAGGCATCTTCCGCAAATACCATGAACTGGTGAATAAAGAAGCGCAGGAGTTTTACCGAACCCAAGGCGACGAATTTGAATTTGATAACCTCACTTATATAGAAACATTAAAAGACAGCCGCCAAATATCCAATTATTACGAACCCTGCATCATTATCTCATCGGCGGGTATGCTGGAGGGCGGACGTATACAGGATCATTTGTTTTATAATATTCAAAATTATTACTGTACCATCCTGTTTATTGGTTATTGCGCCAAGGGTACGTTGGGGCATAGGTTATTGCGCGGGGATTCTATAGTCCACATCAAAGACCGCGACCTGGCGGTATATGCCACCATTAAACAAACCGACGTACTAAGCGCCCACGGCGATCACGATGACCTTGTAAACAACGTTAAACAGCAGGATAAAGCAAAACTAAAAAGTGTTTACCTGGTGCATGGGGAAACAACCAGTATGCAGGCGCTAAGTGATGCTTTGGTAGAGGATGGGTACCCGGTGGTTATTCCGGAAAAGGGTGTAAGCTACATATTGTAGACACCCCACCATCCCGCGCGTCATTGCGAACGAGGTACGAGTGTGGCAATCTCTACACGACAGGAAAGCAATAACTTATTAATTTGCAATATGGTATTTAAAAGAGGCGGCTGTGTTTACATCGTAACCAACAAAATGCATACCGTATTATATATCGGTGTTACATCTGATATAGCAGGCAGAATATGGGAGCATAAAAACAAGGCTTACCCTAAAAGCTTTACCGCTAAATATAATTGTAATAAACTGGTTTATTATATCTTCTATCCGAATATTGAAGAGGCCATATCGGCAGAGAAATCACTTAAAGACAGAAGCAGGGCCTATAAAAACCAACTGGTTAGTTCATTAAATCCTGAATGGAAAGATTTGTATGACTTATTCGACGACTAAGCGTTTACCTATCGTGTAGAGATCGCCACGCTACGCTCGCGATGACGCGTGGTAAAGAAAAACAAAAAAGGCACTTAAAGCGCCTTTTTTGTTTTCGTGAAATTCGATTCAATTCGTAAAATTCGTGTTTATTACTTCTTAAAATGCCCTATTATCAAACTCGCCAGCTCAACGCCTATCCGTTCCTGCGCTTCGTTAGTTGCTGCACCGATATGCGGGGTTAATGATATTTTTGGATGTTTTAATATCTCTTCGCGTGGTGTAGGTTCGTTATCAAATACATCCAGCGCCGCATAAGCTACCTGGCCGCTGTTTAAAGCGTCTACCAGTGTCAGCTCATCTATTAAACCGCCACGAGAGATATTTATTAAATGCACCCCTTTTTTCATTCGTGCCAATTCATCAGCGCCTATAAGGGCCTTATCAATAAATGGCGTATGCAGGGTAATAAAATCTGCTTCTTTTATAATTTCATCAAGGGTAACCGTTTTTACAGCAACATTAACTTTAGGGCCGCCGCTGCCTAAAACTATTTCCACTTCGGGGCTGAATGGGTAAAGATCATAGGCTATCACATCCATACCCACGCCGATGGCAATTTTAGCCACCTCGCGGCCAATGCGCCCAAAACCAACAATACCCAGTTTTTTACCGCGAAGCTCTATGCCTTTGGCATAAGCCTTTTTCAGGTCGTTAAATTGGGTACCACCGTCAACGGGCATTTTGCGGTTACTGTCGTGCAAAAAGCGAACGCCGGTAAACAACTGCGCGAAAACCAGTTCGGCAACTGATAAAGACGATGAAGCGGGCGTATTATAAACACCTATCCCCTTTTCTTTGGCGTAATCAACATCAATATTGTCAACGCCAACCCCGCCGCGGCCTATCAGTTTTAAATTCGGGCAGGCATCAATCAGCGCTTTGCGCACTTTGGTGGCGCTGCGCACGGTAATGGCATCGTAGTTTTGTAATTTAACAGGTAATTCATCCTGTGGTATATTGTTAGTATCAACCTCAAAACCGGCATCCTCTAACATCTTTTTCCCGATGGGGTCTATGCCATCGTTAGCTAATATTTTGATCATGTTATTTTAAAGATTAGTTATTAAAGATTAAAGATTAGTTAGTTTACCTAGTTACTAATCTTTAATCTTCAATCCTTTTTAAGAATTTTTCTCTGCAAACTCCTGCATGGCGTCTATCAGCACATAAATGCTGGTTATCGGCAACGCGTTATAGATAGATGCGCGGAAACCGCCTACGCTTCTGTGGCCCTTAATGCCTACTATTCCTTTTTCGTCGCATAATTTAAGGAACGGTTTTTCATGCTCAGGGTTTTCGGCAACAAAACAAACATTCATATCCGAGCGGTCCTCGACAGCGCAAACTGCTTTGAACAGCGGGTTGCGGTCAATTTCCTCGTATAATACTTTTGATTTAACGGTGTTTTCTTTTTCAATTTCAGCCACGCCGCCCTTTGATTTTAACCAGTTAAGGGTTAGCATAGAAACATATATAGCAAACACCGGCGGGGTGTTGTACATAGAACCACCTTCAATTTGTGTTTGATAGTTCAACATCGCCGGTATTTTACGGCCCGATTTACCTAAAATATCATCCTTAACAATAACCAGCGTAACACCTGCAGGGCCCATATTTTTTTGCGCGCCTGCATAGATGATGCCAAAATCGGCCACATTAATTTTCCGGCTGAATATATCTGACGACATATCACAAACTACCGGCACAGGCGACGGAAAGAATTTATGCAATTGCGTTCCGTAAATAGTGTTGTTTGAAGTGATGTGGAAATAAGCCGCGTCTGCAGGTATGGTAAAATCTTTAGGGATGTAAGTAAAGTTGCTTTCTTTTGATGTAGCAACAATCTCCACTTCGCCAAAATATTTAGCCTCTTTCAATGCCTTGTTTGCCCATACACCCGATTCCAGGTATGCGGCTTTGCCGCCATCAGGCAGCAAGTTGTAAGGCACCATTGCAAATTGAGTGCTTGCGCCGCCTTGTAAAAATAATACCGAGTAGCCTGCCGGAACTGCTAACAATTCCTTCACTAATTTTATGGCTTCATCCAAAACCGCCTCAAATTCGGGCGACCGGTGAGATACCTCTAACAGGGAAAGTCCTGTACCATTAAACTCAATTACCGCGGCAGCTGCCTGCTTTAAAACTTCATGTGGTAAAATCCCGGGACCGGGACCAAAATTATGTTTCATATGATTTGAAAATTGGTATTTGCGCTATATCGAATTAACAACTTCGTATTTTGCTGGGGCAAAGGTAGTTAATTTGACAAAGTTTGTATGGTTTATTTACATTTATTTTAAAAAAATACAATTATTCAATAAAAGCAGTTTTTATTGCAAATATTAAATTAAATCAATTTATTGACCCGCATTTATTACGATTGTAATAACTTTTCGGGATGTTTGAGGCCCGAAATTACCGACGCCGGGTCGGCAGAAGAGAACACCGCGCTGCCCGCCACCAGCACATTCGCGCCCGCCTTTACCAATTTTGCCGCGTTGCTTTGATCTACCCCGCCGTCAACTTCAATATACAAACCGGGATTATGTTGTTCGCTTAATTTTTTAGCCTCTTTTATTTTTGTATAGGTATGTTCAATAAAATGCTGCCCGCCAAACCCGGGGTTTACAGACATGATCAAAACCAGGTCGAGGTCAGCAATAATATCCTGCAGCATAGCAACAGGCGTGTGGGGGTTAAGCGCTACACCTGCCCTGCACCCCAATTCTTTTATAACTTGTATAGTGCGGTGTAAATTGGGGCATGCTTCAAAATGTACGGTTATACCGGCAGCACCCGCGTCTTTAAAACCTTTTAAATAACGGTCGGGGTCAACTATCATTAAATGTACATCAAGGGGCTTTTTAGCATACTTATGGGCCACTTGGGCCACCGGAAAACCAAAGGAGATATTGGGCACAAACAAACCATCCATCACATCAACATGTATCCAATCTGCCTCACTTTGATTAAGCATTTCAATATCCCGTTGCAGGTTACCAAAATCGGCAGCTAAAATTGAAGGGGCGATCAAATGGTTGTTGGTCATTGGTCATTAGTCATTAGTCATTGCAAATATAGGTTATTGACAATGCTATTCAAATTAATACCAAATGACCGGTGACTAATGACCAATGACAAAATCAATCACAATTCTGCAGCAGATCGTAATATTTCTTCATTAATACCTCATCGTAATTAATTAATGAATTATGAGCCTCTAAAACCAGTTCGGTTAAAATAGACGCGCCAAGTTTTCCTGCTCCATTAGGTACGGCATTATTAAAGACTATTAATTCTTTAACTCGTATTATTTCATACAATAATAATTGCACCAGGTCGGCTTGCGGGTCCGTGTACTTTCCTTTATTAAGTGAATCTAAAGGATTATTTGGTTTTGAAATCATTTCAACTGGATCGGCCTTTATCGTTTATCGAAACCTAATAGCCTATATAAAGTTTAAAAAAGTTGATTTTGTTTTAATTTTTATCACTTTTTCGAAATAAAATTTCGATTAAACAGCAAAAGCCTTATAATAAGGCTTTTGCTGTTTAAATTTTAAAAAAATAGCGATGGGTTTAAAACCCACCGCTATTACTATTTGTTTTTTTAATTATTTAGCGCTTTCGGGGCGGGGCAATAAAGCTTTGCGCGAAAGCTTTAATTTACCTTGTTTATCAACATCAAGCAATTTTACGCGTACTTCGTCGCCAACTTCAAATATGCCGTCCATTGTTTCAATGCGGCGATGATCAATTTCCGAAATATGCAGCAAGCCGTCTTTACCCGGCATAATCTCAACAAATGCGCCAAAAGGCATAATTGATTTTACTTTACCCTCGTATATCTCACCTACTTCTGGTTTTGAAGCAATGTTTTTAATACGCGTAACCGCTTTATCTATCGCTTCTTTATTATCAGCAAATATCTGCACTACACCCTGGTTGCCAACTTCTTCAATAGAAATAGTGGCGCCGGTTTCACGCTGCATTTCCTGAATGATCTTTCCACCAGGTCCGATAACCGCGCCGATAAATTCTTTATCAATACGGATGGTGATAATACGCGGCGCATGTGGCTTGTAATCTTCACGCGGAGCGGCCATGGTTTTCGCCATTTCGCCCAGTATGTGTAAACGGCCTTCTTTAGCCTGGTTCAACGCGTTGGTTAATACTTCGTATGATAAACCGTTTATTTTAAGGTCCATTTGAACAGCAACAATACCTTTTGAGGTACCGGTTACCTTAAAGTCCATATCACCCAAGTGATCTTCGTCACCCAAAATATCAGAGAGGATAGCATATTTAGTACCCATTTCGTTAGTGATCAATCCCATCGCAATACCTGATACCGGCGATTTGATCTTCACACCCGCGTCCATCAAGGCCAATGTACCGGCGCAAACTGTAGCCATTGATGATGAACCGTTTGATTCCAGGATATCAGAAACTATACGGATAGTGTATGGGTTTTCATCATCGCCGGGCAAAACCTGCTTTAATGAACGCATGGCCAAATTACCGTGGCCAATTTCCCTGCGGCCAGCTCCCCTGTTTGGGCGAACCTCGCCGGTTGAAAAACCGGGGAAATTATAGTGTAATAAGAATTTTTGATAACCGTTAATAAACGCGCCATCAATCATTTGCTCATCATCCTTAGCGCCTAAGGTAACTGATGTTAATGATTGTGTTTCGCCACGTGTAAATACAGCCGAGCCGTGAGCAGCAGGTAAATAACCAACTTCACTCCATATCGGGCGTATTTGGGTAGTGGTACGGCCATCTAAACGTTTGCCTTCATCTAAAACAAGGTTACGTATAGCGTCATACTCTACATCATGATAATATTTTTTAGCTAATCCCTTAGTGATATCGTCAATCTCGCCTAAAGTTTCGATGTATGCGTCACGTACAGCTTTAAAGCTGGCAGCGCGCTCATCTTTAGCCGATGCAGCACCTGCAATAGCATAAACCTGGTCGTATGTAGCAGCATAGATAGCTTTTTTCAACTCTTCGTTACTGTGCTCATGGCTGTATGTACGTTTTACAGTTTTGTTAAGCTCGGCGGTTAATTCCTTTTGAATTAAACACTGTACTTTAATAGCGGTATGCGCGAATTTTATCGCTTCAACCAACTCAGCTTCCTGTATTTCTTTCGATTCACCCTCAACCATGTTAATGTCATGTTCAGAACCTGCCACTATAAATTCTAAAGTAGCGGTAGCCAGCTGGCTCAACGTTGGGTTAATAATTAATTTACCATCAACTTTAGCTACGCGTACTTCTGATATCGGCCCGTTAAACGGAATATCAGAAACGGCTAAAGCCGCCGATGCCGCTAAACCGGCTAAACAATCGGGCATAATATCTTTATCAGCCGAAATTAATGAAATCATTACCTGCGTATCCGCGTGATAATCTTCAGGGAACATAGGGCGCAAGGCGCGGTCGACCAAACGGGAGATCAAAACCTCATAGTCTGATAAACGTGCCTCACGGCGTAAAAATCCACCGGGAATACGGCCAGTCGCCGCGTATTTTTCCTGGTAATCTACAGAAAGCGGTAAAAAATCAACCCCCTCTTTTGCTTCCAATGATGAAACTACAGTAGCCAATAACATGGTATCACCCATTTTTATTACTACCGATCCATCGGCTTGTTTGGCCAGTTTTCCGGTTTCGATCTCAATGGTGCGGCCGTCACCTAAATCAATAACCTTTTTAATTACATTTAAACTCATCTTGTTTTCGTTGTGGTACGCTTTCATCTTTAGGGCGCACCGGTTTTTTTATAGTGTGTATATTAATTCGTAAAGTAAAAAAGCCATCCGCCGAAAGGCGGACGGCTTTTTGTAAAAAATAAGTTTAAGTTACTTAATGATATCCCTAAGCGCTAACGCTTTGATGATGGCACGGTACCTTGAAATATCTTTTTTGTAAAGGTAAGCCAGCAATCCGCGGCGTTTACCTACTAATTTTTGCAGTGATAATTGGGTTGAAAAATCGTGTTTGTTTTTTTTC
>Ga0206891_10113_pt1 | contig 24947 bp, 22 predicted proteins | sample Alteio_BWOrgHeat_55_FD_153246 | JGI IMG/M metagenome (GOLD analysis project Ga0206891, IMG submission 153246) | Enriched cells from forest soil in Barre Woods Harvard Forest LTER site, Petersham, Massachusetts, United States - Alteio_BWOrgHeat_Nextera7 ...
ATAACACAACCACAAAAAAAGAAATACCAAATTTTATATCCATAGCGTCACCTTTAATTCATTTTTTTATTATTCAAATAGCCACCAACCAAAAGATCAAAAAAAAAGAGAGCTCAACGAGCTCTCTTTCATAAATCTTACTTATCTAAAAAGAAAATAAGCAATTACTCTAAATCTGAAGCAACAGCTTCTTCTTCATCATCATTGTCTTCTGTTTCAAAAACGTTGAAATACTCATCGCCTTCTTCAACATCATCTTCAGTAACTAATGCTTGGTATGCTTGGTAAATAGCTGCAATTACCGCTGCTGTTGTTAATGCAACTGTTGTGCGTGCAATAGCTTGTGAATGATTAGCAACAAAACCAGCTTCAGCACCAGGTTTCACATCACCCAAGTATGCAGCAAGTTTCGCAGCACCAACATAATCAACAAAAGTAACAGGAGAACAAACAACCGTTTTACCTGACTCCCAAACAAAATCACCAACTCTTCGGAAAATGCTTGGAGCAACATCAGTAGCTGCTGTTACGACGGTAGAAACAGGAGTTTCTGATGCAACTGCTGAGAAAGAACATACTGCAAATACAGTCAACAATAAGTTACGCGACATAGTCATGAAAAATCCCCTAAAAAAATTAAGTTTTAATGTTGCAATTTTAATTATATTTAAATTCTCTTTTATGTCAATAAGTAAGACTAAGAATCAACCCCTACTACGCTTCTTCTAACTACGAAGGGCATACTTCGCTTTATCATTTCTTTTAATAATATCAATCATTTGACCCTACTACGCCGCCTTCGGCAGCTACGAAGGGTCTTTGAGAAGTATGGCTTGCCATACGTAGCTCGTCAGAGCGAAGTATGGTATGCCCGGCAGGATTCGAACCTGCGACCTACGGATTAGAAATCCGTTGCTCTATCCAACTGAGCTACGGGCACCTATCAAATACCTGTTTATTATAACAACAAATTTCAAAAAATCATTACTTTTTATTTTCTACCGGTACAAATAGTATACTAAATTCTTCAGCGATGCCAACCGCCTTTTTGTGAATATCAGGTGCAATATCCTGTGTTTCAAAAATAGCAGAATACAAATCCTCATATACTGATTTAAAATAGCTTACAAATTGCACAGCAAACGTATTCACTTGATCTAAAGAAAGTTTGTCTAAAACACCTTCTTTAAGCAACAATAACATCAATGATTGATCAACAAATGAGAACGTCACGTATTGCGGTTGTTTTAACAATTCTACCGCACGTTTTCCGCGTTCAAGCTGACGACTTGAAATATCATCAAGCTCTGCACCAAATTGTGCAAATGCTAACAATTCTTGATACTGCGCAAGCTCTAAACGCAATGCACGCGTCATACGTTTTACCGCTTTTGTTTGTGCAGCACCACCAACACGCGATACTGATAATTCAGCATTTACTGCAGGACGAATTCCTTGATTAAATAGCTTAGTATCAAGAAAAATCTGACCATCAGTAATCGAAATTAAGTTAGTAGGAATATATGCCGTAATATCATCACCTTGAACTTGTACAATAGGCAATGCGGTAATAGAGCCACCATTTACCAATTTACCCGCGCGTTCAAGCAAGCGTGAATGAAGATAAAACACATCACCAGGATACGCTTCTCGACCTGGTGAACGTCGTAACAATAATGACATTTCGCGAAACGCAATTGCATGATTACTCAAATCATCATATACCACTAAAACATCACGACCTTGATCACGGAAATATTCTGCAATAGTACACCCAACATACGGTGCTAAATATTGATTTAATACCGCATCACCTGCCTCAGCACTAACAATAACGCAATATTCTAATGCACCCTTTTCTTCAAGCATCGAAACAAGACGTACTAAATTTGCTTGACGTTGTCCTATTGAGACATACACACACAAAACATTTTTACCTTTTTGGTGTAAAATTGTGTCAATAACAATTGATGATTTTCCCGTGCTTCTGTTACCAATAATAAGCTCGCGCTGTCCTTTACCAATTGGCACTAAAACATCAATTGCTAAAATTCCTGTTTCTAGCGATTCATTAACCGGAGAACGTTCCATAATACCAGGAATTGTTGTTTCAATAGCACGCATTTCTGCTGCCTGAAGCGCACCTAAACCATCACGCGGTTTACCATCCGCACTGATCACTCGACCTAAAAGATTTTCACCAACCGGTGTTTTAAATACATGATTCGTACGCTTTGCAACTTCAAGTTCAGCAACAGGAATTAATCTATCAAGTAAAAATATTGATACAGAATTTTCATCAAGTTGAAAAATTATACCACTATTTCCCCCTTCGAAAGTAATCAGTTCTCCCAGCATCACCTGCGTTAAGCCATACACCGTGCAAATATTATCACCAACACGAATCACTGTTCCGATTTCTTGCAATTGCTCTTCCGGCAAATCACGCAAAGATCGCTCAAACAGTGATATAAGATCTGTATTATTCATCTATATGCCTCTAATTTGCCAATACACGCAAACAATCTATGTGCTTGCGTACGGAATATTCCCACATATATTCATCACTGCGCATACGAACACCAGCAATAAGATAATTATTAACTGAATACGTACATACAACCTGTTTGCCGGTAATATGTTTCAAAAATTTTTTTATGCATAATGCTTTGCTCTCATCCAATGCATGCGAGCTCACTACAGAAAAATCAACGATAGCATGATGCTTTTTATACAACTGAATAACAAAAAAAAGAACTCGTGGAATATAAAAAGAACGACCATGCGTAATAAGAAGTAACAAAAGACTCGCTATACTTTGTGGCATAATAAAACGCGTTATGATATCATCAACCATTGCTTTTTTTGTAGCAGAAGTAAATTGTGGAATCTGTAAAAAAAATAATGCCTTATGATGTGTTTGCAAAAATTGTCGCGCTTTTTCAAATGCACAACAGTCATCCAACGTAAGTTGATCTAAATGAATATTCATGAAAGCTTGTGCGTATTTTTTAGCAACTAAATCATCACAAGTTCTATTATTCACCATGACCTCTTATTCATAAATGCCACAATCTCATCAAAATATTCATCACTCACTTGTCGATTTTCAAAATCATGTGGCAAAACACTAGACAATTTCTCAACAACTGATTTCAATACTTTTTCTTGCACGCGTTGCTTTTCTTTAAAAGCACGTTTTTTGTCATTATTTTGTGCTACGCAAGATATTCTTATTACATCATCACGCATTTCTTGAGCACGTTCATGGTCAACTACACGCTTCCATTGATCAATTTTAATTTTTAAATCATCACCGATGATAACATCTTTTTTGATAATATCATCAAGTTCATACTGCCTTTGATCACCAAAAACTTGCTGACTTAAAAGAAATTCTTTTTCAGCATCTTTTTTCGCCATAAGATCTACAATCAAGGGGAGCATATACTTTTTAAAGGCATACGCCGCAAGACCCATTAAAATACAAAAATTAACAAGCTTAAAAAAAACAGTCATTATTTCATGGCTAGTGAACATTTTTTATCTTCTCCGCAAGACGATTATACGTTTGTTGTGTAAGATGCACAATTTCATCATCTGATGCACAAGAAAAAGAAGATTGGCCAGAAGCACTACTATTTTCCACATTTATTTGACGCGATTGTTGCAAACTAGGACGATGCGCTTGAAAATATTCACGGCACGTTTGCCAATAATCATCAAGCTCTTTTTCTTGAATTGCAATGTCCTTTTTTTGTTGTGCTATAATACCCAACAATTTTAAATCTTCAGCATGCCCACTATCAATAATCGATATAACTGGCTTGAAAAGAAAAGACCGCAGCAAACAATATACGATAAAAAAATTAATAGCCTGAACAAAAATTGTTGCATTTATATTCATACTAAAGCAACTCAAATAAAAAGATGATACTAATTATTGACACTTAGCCAATACGATATCCAAGATATAACAAGGCTAAAGAAATTATCAAACAATAAATTGCTGATGACTCAACAATGGCCATCGCAATCATCATTGTTGTGCGAATATTTCCGGAACTTTCTGGATATTTACCAATATTTTCACACGCTTTCATAGCAATTATACCTTGACCTAACGCTGGCCCAAGGCTTCCAAATCCCATAGTAATTGCTGCGCCAATGAACGCCGCTGCTTTTGCATATTCTGCAAAAAGGATTTCATCCATCTTTTGCTCCCTTGCTTATGATTATTTTTAGCATATCTATCTTTTTTCTATTGTAACGCAGTTTTTTCTTTTTTCACAAGAAGAATATTGATAAATAACTACTTTTTTCATTATTTTCTCTCATGCTACTTCAATAAAAATTGCCCTATAATCACTCATCTACAGGCTCTAATACCAGGGCTGTATCATTTTTACTACTTTTTTGTAATAATAGTTATGATAATTCTTACGTTATATTCTCATGATTTCGTTACTTAAAATCAAACAGTTAACCTGTAATAAAAATAAAGAAATATAAAAAATTATGACTATGAATCAGTTCTTTAAAATAGTTCTTATGTGTGGGCTCACTTATACCCCCTACGCCTCATCCGATTTTAATGATATTTTTTTTGATGAAGAAGATGATTATGCATTTATGAATGAATATCTTGATACCGCAGCAATCGATTGCATGACAAGAACAATCGATCCTCAGGAAATCATGACCATTCTTAATTTAATCGACTATCCTTCAATTATACAAAACCCTCTATTCAAAGAAACCAACATTCTCAACAAACGCAGCTTACTCGATCAACCAATTTTTGAACCTGACAGAGCAGTATTTCCAAAAAACGGTGTTTTTACTGCAAGTTTTTTTGCGCGTAAAACAAGCCGCTCAAATTTTACTAAAAACAGCACCAAACTCTGTTCATACATTGCGCTCACTGATCAATTATTGCTTGCTAGCCTGCAAAACAGCGTTATTAAAATAGATGAGCTTTTCCCTGGTTTTGATATTAATGTCGAAAAAATATTAAATCTTTTTGCCAACATGACGGTTGATGACCGCCAAACAGGATTTATGTTTCAGTACATGCAAAAGTGGCATAACACAACATTTCGTATTTTAGCGCCACTCTATTATTTTGAAAATAATTTCTCTCTCACCAAAGAAGAACAGGATGCCGTAGCGCAAGAATTTGGCGAGCAAACACCAGAAGAAGAAAAAGCATTTAGAAAAGCCCATTTTATTTCTGATAAAATCGGCATGGGCGATACGCGTATAGAAATTGATCAACGTATCTTAAAACGTCCTTCTTTAACGTTCCGTGCAGGAATACAAGCGACAATTCCAACCGCATTCACCTGGGGTGGAGGATTTTTAGGATCACGTTTTGCTAAACCCTCAACATTACCAACTCTTGATCTTGAACCAATTTTTGAAGCATTTGAAAATCCAACACCAGAGACAGAGCAATTTGCACTCAATAATCTGGGAAATTTTTTCCTCGATGCCTTTGATCGCGTAGCAGCAAATTTACTTGATACAAAACTGGGTAATAATCGTCATTTAGGCCTTGGCGTATACGTCAGAACAAAAACGCCACTACGTGCGTATATCAACAGTTCATTTGCTGAAAAAATAAATCTAACCAATCGCATTTCAGCAGAATTTTTCTGCCCTTCAATGGAAAAACGTTTTTATACCAACCGTATTAATGAACAAGCATTCAACAATCGCAACTTTAAAGATCTTTCACAAGCATCTGAAAATCTTCAATTTTTAGAAGAACAAACTATAGAACGATTATTTTTACAAGCATTCACCACGCGTATTCGTCCTGGTGCAATTTTCAGATGGACAAATTGCGCAAGTTACGCCGGTCAACGCTGGGGCTTTAATCTGGGCACCGATTTCTGGATTCAGTCCAAAGACAAATTTAGTACCATTTATGCATCACCAACTGTTCTTAATAGTCTTGATGTGCCAAAAGCAAAACCGCCCTTTGCTGAACAATCTAAAGTATTTGCTGGCGTCATACTTAAACATAAAACACCACAAAACTATTTCTTTGTTTCACTCAACGCTGATGCCACATTAAGCAATAAAGGACTAGGAAACGATTATGGCGTATCGCTCAATTTTGAAGCAAACTTTTAAATTAAAATGAGTTTATGGTAAGAGAATAGATAATAATAAAATAAAGGCGTCAACGCACCTTTTAAAAGGAAGCCCGAATGAAAAAAATGTCCCTTTTCTTACCACTTCTTGTAACATCACTCATACTTCATCCTTCGGAAAGCAAACAGGCGTCTGATCATAAAGTAGAACTCGAATCTCCTGTTATTAAAGTTGCCGATGGCTCATTTATCAATGCTGACACCATTGAATTTATGAGAAAATTTAGAAGAACATTACTTTCTATTATTTTAGGCGAACAGTTACCCGATGGAACAAGAAAAGGAAATGGCATTCAAGCGCTAGCCTATTTGGAACAAGAACTTAAAGAGCAAAAACAAACTGCTGAAATTGCAACAAAACTGATTCACCTTAAAGAACAACTCACCAAAGCCAAAGCACATTTTATTATTCATTCTACCGAATTTATGGATAGTGGAAGGGGATCAAAAAACATTCTTGTTGTACTCATTCAAGAAGATTGCCAAAAACGTAATCGTCCCGATAGTCTTTTGCTTGAATGGGCACGAACCAAAGAAGGGTACGAAACAACTATGTTTGAACAACGCATTACCACATTTGGCGAATATTATAGTTTTTGCACTGATCTGGTTAATTTTCTTTTAGATCTTATTCATAGTTGCCCCAAAGCAGAAATGCAATTCAAAGACCGTGTCACCAAATGGAGCGCGGTAAAGAAAATACTTCCCATTATGATCAAAAAAGCACATATAAAATCAGACTCTTTTGATGAAATTGAATTTCTCAAATATTTAAAAGAACGCTATATTGATAAAATAGTACTTGATGACATTACTCCGCAAACAATATTACCGTTACTCGTGGAATACGTAAAACACACCCCAACTACTCATGGCTGAAACAGAATCACTTTATGGAATTGTAGAACGCGTTATTTATCAAAACAAAGAAAATGGCTTTGCTGTCTTTTTATTAAATGTCAGCGCAAACCAACACATCACTGTTAAGGGATACGTACCTACCATTGTCGCGGGTGAACAAGTTTCTCTAACAGGAATATGGAACATGCATCAAAAATTTGGTAAACAATTTGATGCAAAAACATGCGATTCAAAAGCACCTACTTCTATTGTTGGACTTAAAAAATATTTAGGTTCAGGCCTTATTAAAGGCGTTGGCCCGGTGTATGCAGAAAAACTTGTTTCTTATTTTGGTGAACGCGTTCTTGATATCATTGACAAATCACCGGAGGAACTTAAAAAAGTTCCCGGTATCGGCATCAAACGTATTGAAACAATCATTGCAGCATGGAAAGACCAAAAAGAAATTTCAAATATCATGGTGTTTTTACAAAGTATGGGTATTTCATCCATCTATTCAGTAAAAATTTACAAATTCTATAAAGAAAACGCGATAGCCATTATTAAAGAAAACCCTTATCGCCTTGCACAAGATATATGGGGAATTGGTTTTAAATCTGCTGACGCCATTGCGCAAAAAAGTGGTATTGCACCGCATAGCCAAAAACGCATCGCTGCCGCAATATTACATCTTATTCAAACAGCATCAAACGATGGGCATTTGTACGTTATTTTAGAAGAATTAAAAAAAAATATTGCCGTGCTACTTGAACTTGAATGTGAAGCTATTCAACCAATCATAAAAAGCGCTCTTCATGATCTTTATAACGCTGATAAAATAAAACTTATTACTCACCAAGATATTCATTACATAACGCTGCCATCATTTTATTTTTCTGAAAAAGGAATTGCACATACGCTCGAAAAATTACTGAAGTATCCACCTCAAATAACATTTGACATCCCTGCAATACAAAAATTTTTAGAACATTCTGCACAAAATAGCGCAGTAAAACTTAATACACAACAACAAAATGGTATTCTTACATGCCTGCGCAATAAAGTTACAATCATCACCGGCGGCCCCGGAACGGGAAAAACAACACTTATTAAAAATTTACTCACCATTCTTGATAAACACAGCGTAAATTATTGCCTTGCTGCACCTACCGGTAGAGCTGCAAAACGAATTACTGAAAGTACGGGGAAGCCCGCTTCAACCATTCACCGCTTATTAGAATTTGATGTTAGCTCTATGCGTTTTACGCGTAATGAACACAACGCGCTGCCCGTACAATTTTTGATTGTTGATGAATCATCCATGATTGATGTTTTTTTGGGACATTCGTTAATAAAAGCATTACCATTCCATGCACATTTGATTTTAATTGGTGATACCGACCAGCTTCCCTCTGTCGGCGCTGGTAATTTTTTGCACGATCTCATTGCTAGTGAAAAAATTCCTACAACACGCCTTGCTCATATTTTCCGTCAAGCACAAGACAGTATGATTGTTGTTAATGCTCACCGTGTTAATAATGGTGAATTTCCCACGATGAGCGGTGAAAATGTTCGACGTGATTTTATTTTCATCAAAGAAGACAATGCAGAAAATATCACCGCGCACCTCGAAAGCATTTACTCAAAAGCGCTTAAACATTACCGTATCAATCCTCATGATGCGATTGTACTCACTCCAATGCACCGAGGTATTGCAGGAACACAAAAATTAAATCACGATCTACAAAACATGCTCAACAACAATGCCCATGATGAGCAAACATTATCATACGCAGGTACCATATATCGTGTTAATGATCGCGTTATGCAGTTACGCAACAATTATGACAAAAATGTTTTTAATGGTGATATTGGTGTTATTGAAACAATTAACACTCAAGAAAAAATTATGCACGTACGCTTTTTTGAACGTTTGATCGATTATGAAATGAGCGACCTCAATGAATTAGTGCATGCGTATGCAATTTCAATTCACAAAAGCCAAGGATCAGAATTTTCTGCTGTTATCATTCCACTTTTTATGCAACACTTTATGATGCTACAAAGAAATTTACTCTACACTGCTATTACACGTGCAAAAAAATTGTGCATAATAATAGGACAACCGCGCGCGATTGCAATGAGTGTAAAAAATAATAAAAGCGTTGCTCGTATAACATTTTTAAAACAGTTCCTAACATCAAATTTACAATGTCGCTAAAAAAATTCTTATTTTGTTCAATATTGCTCAGCATTGCCCTGCAATGCACGCAATATTGCAACCAATTCGTTGTCATTATTGACCCCGCTGGTGATGCACAAAAAACAGGCCGCATCATCGATAATAATAGTTTTGAAAAAGGCCTTACATTGCAGTGCGCAGAAAAAATAAAAGCGCGTGTTGAACAAACAGTTCCTTACGCAAAAGTTATCCTAACACGTCTTCCTGGTGATACACTACAGCCGCTGCATAGCGCATCACTTGCAAATCGTATGAATGCTGATCTTTTTATTTCACTCAATTTTTATCATACAACAGAAAGCAAGCCAGTTTTATCACTCTACCAATTTTCATACGGCAATGATTTTGCACCACATTATGATGGTCTTTTTTTTCATCCATACGAAAGTGCGTACAAAATTAATAAAAGTAGCACTGATATTCTTGTTAACCAATGGCAGAAACAGTTAGATAACACACAATACAAAAATATTTTTACACTTCATCAACCACAAGCCCTACCGCTTAAACCACTTATTGGTATCATAGCACCAAGCATTGCACTCGAAATTGGCATTAAAAATAAAAACTGTGTTGATCAATTTATTACACCCATTGCACAGTGCATTGTTGCAACCATTCACACGAGCGTTGGCATAAGTACTAGCCAAGAACATCAGGAGCATCAGGAAAATTCATGAATATATCACCGCACGTACAACGCTATTTATTTTTAAGTGCTGCATGTTTTGTGATAGGAATTATTTTCTGTGCATTTTATAACCAATGGCTCATCATCAAATTACCATCTCAACAACCAATAAATACCATCTCAACGCTAGTAAATAAAAAAACTGTCATCTTAGATTATTTTCATCATGATAAATGGAAAACAGAAACACAAGAACACTTATGGACGGAAAGTGATGCCAAAAATCTTATACAATTGATTAATGCATGGCTCACTCTTTTGGATGAGGAGCACATCACACCCAAAAAAACAACCGTGCAATCGGTGTTAATTTCACCTTCTAGCACGGCATATATTTCTTTTGATCACAATATTCTTTCTAAAGAGGATTCAATTTTTAAAAAATGGATGGTCATTGAAAGTCTTTTAAAAACCATCCGCTCAAATACTATCGTTATACAAAACGTACAGTTTTTAATGCACCATCAAACTCTTAACGACACTCACCTTGATTTCTCTTCACCCTGGCCGTTAAATGGATTTATGCAATGAAAAAGGGCCTCACAATAAAACCCTTTTTTCATAAATTTATTTTTGCAATCAACGACTAAACCTTTTTCTAACAATTTCAGGCAAATCTTTGAACGCAATATTTTCACACTCTCCCGTTTTCAAATTCAATTTTTTAACAAGTCGATAAGATATATGCGGCTCTCGTTCTTCCCACATATCAGAATCTTTTACAGTGCTAACAACGCTTCGATCAAAAATTTCAATAAAAGGTTTTTCATATTCACTAAAAATCTGCGAGTTATTGATATTTTTATAATAATCAACAGGAAATAACATAAAACGATATGCTACTGGATATTTAAATAACAAATAACACATCGATCCTACTGAATCATAACAAACATCTTTTACTGAGTCATACAGATAAGAACGATATGTCTCAAACTTCTTCGCAAGCAATTCAGGTGATAAAGAACCACGAGCAGAAGTATTCTCGTTAGACCATCTAATCCACTTTATAAATAATGAATCACCTGGATGCAAAAAAAATACTTTCCCTTGTTCTTTTTTACCTGAAAAAGGGTGAAGAATCAACCTACCAACATAATCATAATATCCATCATTCGCACAATTAATCGCATACAAACAAGCATTGTCATAAATACCCAAAAACTCCGCCCATTCCCCTCTTTCCAAATTAGATGGCATGTTCCACCATCCCCTAAACACATCAAACAAACCCGCTTGATTAAAATTGCTGCCCAAACAGCTCATTATCAACAATCCAATTAACACATACCTTTTAATCATTACCATCTCCACTTTCTAACACAATCTAAATATCTTTTTTCAAAAATACGTCTATTTAAACCATATCAAAAATCGATAAAAAATATCAATTGAAAGGAAAAATAAATTCATACACCAAAAAAAGGGCCTTTTTTCAAAGACCCTCTTCAAATCCACTATCCAACAAATTTTTATATCAGATTTTTAATCAACTCTTTATTCTGAGCGATAATTTTCGCATCAACCAATGCTTTCACGCATCGCAAGTTATAAATAAAAAACAACATGCGCCTTTTTTGATCATCCAAAAAAAGACTCTCCAGCAACGCTATTCGATCATCCAGTTCCTGCTTGAATGTCAGATTTTCAATCCCTCTTACAATAAACATCGGTCTTTTAACATCTACTACTTGAAGTCCTGTATGCTTTTTTGAATCATCGCATGCAGACGTGCTATTATTTGTTGCACCAGCATCTAATCCATGCAATGCCAAGTTATGCGCATAAGAGCCAAATAGATAAGAAACATTGGCAATGTTACTAACAATGGCTAACCATAAAATTAATGAATATTTTTTTAACATGTTGTAACGCTTACCTCCAAAAAAATTGCTTCAAAAGCAATGATGCTTCTCAAAAAGTATATCTTAAAATCATTGTAACAGGGGCAAAAGGCAGAGGCAAATGGATAACTTTTTAAAAGGGGCTTTTTTTTCAAGCCCCTCTTACTTATCAAATTCTAAAAATAATCACGTTCTTTGAATTTAGTCAGGCTTATAAGCATCCGCCCGCGCTTTCTGTTTAGCCTCATATAGCAGCTCTGCATACCGACGCTCCAATATTCGTTTTTGAGCGAGTAGTAACTCTAATTTATCACTAAAATCAACCTTCTCTTCCTCATATAACAATTGTTCCTTAATCTCTAAGCCATTAGGCTTATCAAAACTAGCAATGCATTTTTTCATATTCCTAAAAGTTTCTCTTTCCCCAGCAGTCATCCTTCTGCTCGAAAACCCTAAACGCTTAAGCAGCGGATACTCATCAACTGACTTTAAAACATAATTATCAAAAATATCATCACAAAACTTACTAAACGCACCCATCGCAAAAAGATTGCCGCCCATAGAAATCATAGCTAAAACAGCTACCAATGAATATTTTCTTAACATTATCATTCCCTCGCAACACATTGTTTCATTCATACCATTATACAACATAATAATAATTATTGAAAAATATGTCAAATTGGAAATCAACCACAAAGGGATAAAATAGAGCAAAATTAATCTTTATTTTTAATCTGCTCAATCAACCGCGCCATATCCCGCCACCCAACAGCACCCCAATCATCCCATCCCTGCGATTTTTGGCCACCATAAACAATATAACTTTTGCCAACATCCAACAATGCCTCCTGAGCAAGGGCATTCCACTTCTTCAAATTAGTAAAATAATCCAATGAAATTGCTTCTCCTGATTTAACTTCTACCGGAAACAACGTGCGCGATTGCTCAATAATACAATCTACTTCAATGGTACCATTTTTATCGCGCCAAAAATAAAGAGGTGGCTGTTTACCCTTATTGCAATATTGCTTGTACAAATCTGCTATGACAAAATTTTCAAAAATATTACCCCGTAAGCGGTCAACAGAAAGACGCTCTGGCGATTCTATTGACAATAAATCACACACAATGCCCGTATCATAAAAATATATTTTGGGATGATGAATAATACGCCTATTAAAATTATTTGCGTACGGTTGTAATAAAAATACTATGTAGCTCGCCTCAAGAATTGATAACCAGCGTTGTATCGTTGGAGCGCTTACTCCGCATGCATTGGCAATTTCGGTTAAATTAAGTAATTGCCCTACACGCGCAGCACACAATTTAATAAATTTTTTAAACGTATTCAGATCACCAATATTAGAAAGATGACGCACATCCCGCTCAATGTACGTTTGTATGTAAGAGGGATACAGCTGTTCTGGCGGAAATTTTTCATCATAAATACGAGGGTAAAAACCATTAAAAATAGTCTCATCAACCGATTCTGGCGTTAGATTATTATCATTAAGTTCACCCAAAGAAAACGGTAATAATGTTAAAATACCCACACGCCCTGCCAGCGACTGAGTAATTGCCTGATTCATTAAAAAGTTATGTGACCCTGTCAAAACATAATATCCAGGACGTTTTTTACTATCAACGCTCAATTGAATATACGACAAAATTGCCGGCACATGCTGAAACTCATCAATAATGATGCCGAACTCATTTTCATAAAACTTCAAAAACCTTTCTGGATCACCCTCAGCAAGCTCACGAGTCTTAACATCCTCAAGCGAAACATACACGTGTCTTTTAAAAGTTTCAATGGCAAGCGTCGTTTTCCCTGATTGCCGCGGCCCTAAGAGCGCAATTACCGGAAATCGGCTATATTCACGCAAAGTATTTTCTAAATCCCTTTTAAACATGATCATTTCCTATGGTTATGCTATCTTAACATCCAATATTAAAATAGCATAATCATACAAAAACAAGAAAGATTTTGTCATATTCGCCCAAAAATACAATCAAAAAACCTACTCAAAGCCAACAAGCAGTAGACGATCAAAAAATAGCATTCTATACTGTGCAACAAGAAGAAAAAAGGAATTCTTGTGAAAGCACAACACATTTTTATACTATTATTATTTTTCGTTTCTGCTCCACTTTTTGCAAAGCTACCATTTAATATATTTAACTGCACGCTATCCGGGTACATAAAAGCAGAAACATACACCGATTCTCGACAAACACGTGGTGATGAAATTATCGATATTTCATTCTTTCCTAAACCACAAGAACTTGACCCTGCAGGACACGACATTAATGCACAAGCAGCAACATACATGGATGCTTTTGAATCACGCACACGCGTAACCATGGAAGGCCTCAAAATGCGTGATGCAACTATCAAAGGCCTCATTGAAGCTGATTTTGAAGTTTTTTACTCGGGCATCACTAATATTCCTCATTTACGCCACGCATACCTCACATTAGATTGGAAACGCGCATCACTCTTACTCGGTCATACATGGCATCCAGTGGTTTTTTTAGAATCAAAAACAATCAACTACAATGGTAGTACTCCTTTTGATTTTTACGCACGCTGTCCTCAACTTGCGTTTACGTATCACACATCAAAAAATGTCGATCTTATTGCTGTTGCTGCATCACAAGTTGATTATGATAATGATGGACCTTATGGCTATGATTCTGATTATATACGCTGGGCTCTCGTTCCTAATCTTCATCTGCAATGTAAATGGTTCTTGAAAAATCACACCATGTCATTTGGTTTTGATTACCGACGCCTCACTCCTCGTCTTAAAAGTGACACTGATTTTAAAGTAAATGAACATATTAATAGTATCGCTGCAATTTGGTACCTGGGGCTCAAATGGCCATCGATTGAAGTTAACACCAAAGTGAATTGGGGACAAAACGTTAATAACTATAATGGCATTGGCGGTTTTGCCGTGCGCGAGGGCTCTGCTGATCCTATTACTGATCATCGAGAATATACCAACATCAGTGCAATTGGCGCATGGATGGATATCGAAATAGTAAAAAATAAAAAAATAAAACCTGCCATATTTATTGCATACACACAAAATCTTGGCTCTTCACAACCAATTGATTTTGACATTGTTGATAACAATAACGTTCTTATTGAACGCAGAATTTATGGTTTTGTTCCTGATGTTCATAATGTTATTCGTATTTCATCGCGCTTAACATCTGATATTAATAATATGACATTTGCAGGAGAAGTAGAATATACACGCGCAGCATACGGCACCATAACACGTAGCGCAACCGTTATCAACACAACTCCTGCAGAACTTATTCGCTGCACTTTTGCAGCATATTATTATTTTTAACACAATCATCTTATGTGCAGACAAAAAAGGACTTTCGTAATGAAAAAAAATATACCACTCTTCCTTCTCATCGCACTCATCACGCCATCACTGCAGTCAACCGAATCTGAAGAACCTAAAGAAAAAATAGTAGAATTTACTGGTTATGTTAATTATAAAACATTTTATGACACGCGCCAGGTTGTTGGCGTAACGGAAGATCAAACAGTATTTTTTCCTAAACCAATTGACTGTTCACCAACCGGTGATATTAATGCACATGGCCACTTGCAAATGCTTCCTTTTGAAACTCGCATGCGCATAACACTCAGAGAGCCACACAAAAAATATAATTTCTCATGCAAAGGTATTATTGAAGTTGAATTTAGAGGTGTGCAAACATTGGTGAATATTGTTAATATGCGTCATGCATTTGCACAATTAGATATACGAAAAACAACCCTTATTTTTGGCCAAACATGGCATACACTCAATGTAGAAGATCTTATTCCCAATACCGTATCATTCAACTCAGGAAGACCTTTTGCCGTGTACAATAGATCACCACAAATTCGTTATACACAACATTTATCCAACATTGATATCATTCTTTCAGCAGCATCACAAGTTGATTTTCAAAGCGATGGTCCCGTAGGGCTCAGTACTACCTACATACGCAATGCTATTATTCCTAATTTTGATTTTCAAGTAAAAGGTTTTTTTGGCCAACACGTTGTCGGTACTGGTATTGACTATCAACGTATTTCTCCACGACAAGTTTCTCCTCAAGGCTATAAAGTACATGAAGATTTAAGTAGCGTAACCGGTATATGGTTTCTTGGTTTAAATTGGCCAAAACTCACGGTTAAAAATACTATGATGTTTGGTGGCAATCTTTCTAATTACGGTGTTACCGGAGGCTATGCGGTAAAAAAAGGCTCAACTGATCCCATTACCGGACAACAAAAATATACTAACATCCGTACATTCACCGCCTGGTCAGATATTACCGTTTTGCCTGCGCAACACATTGAACCTGGTGTATTTCTTGGTATTTCAAAAAATTTTGGTTCTGCACATGAAATAGAACCAACTTCCGTTGATCCTGATAGCAATCCTGTTCTTCCAACGGTGTATGGCTTAGGAACCGATATTAATATTATGTTCCGCGTTTCACCACGCATACGCGTAAAAATTGGACAAGTAACCTTTGCAGGAGAAATTGAATATACACGCGCGGCATATGGACACTTAACAAATCATGGTCATGTTATACATACCGCTCCTGTTGCTAACACTCAATTCTTGTTTTCAACTTTCTTGTTCTTTTAGTACAAAATTTTTTATAGTCAGACGCGTAAGTATAATAAAAAATAAAAAAAGGAACATTATGATGAATTCATTTCATAAACTACCCGATCTTTATCAAGGAATATTATACGTCGTAGCAGGAACCGTAGCACTTCTTTACGCTATGGGAATCATTCAAAAAGGCATCACCACTGCTATTATTATAATTTCTCTTCTTGTCATCCTTACGGGACTTATGAAAATAGGGCTTTTCAGAAAATTACACCACGGCGAAAGATAACACCTCTAAAAATTCACTTGAAATATTACGCGTGGGTGATTACAAAAAATCACCCACTCTTGTAGCACCTATCACTCTTTTGGACTGATATCTTTTAACCGCTGGTCACTTGCAACTTTTTCTTTACCCAGCTTTGTTTCATAATGATCGCCAAATTCATCAATTTTATACATAGGAATAGCAAATTCAATACCATTTTCTCTAAATGCTTTTGCAATTAATAAACGTATGTCACTGCCAATATCCCACATTTCTAACGTATACGCAGAACTAATAAATACTCGCACCATAAATTCATATCCGTATTCAGTAAAATTACTCAAACGCACAATTGAACGCGGGTTTTTAAGTACTTTTGCATGTTCTTCAACCACTTGTTGTAAAATTTCTTTCACTCGTGAAGGATCTTCTTTAAAATAAACAAACAACATAATATCAGCAACAGCAATGAAATTACGAACATAATTCCAATTTTCGATCGATTTACTCACAACATATGAATTAGGCACTACTACTGTAGTACTATTTTTTCTGCGTAAAATTACCGCACGTGGTGTAATTTTACGCACAACACCCATCGTATCAGGATCAATTTGCACATAATCACCAATCTTAACGGGACGCTGCACTAAAATAATAAAATAAGAAACAAAATCACTTATAGGCTCTTTAATATACAAACCAATACTAAATGCAAGTGCTATAAACACATTACCAATTAATGAACCTAAGCCTACACTTTGAAAACCAATAAATATGGCAACAATAATAACAACATATTGAATAATACTCGTCACGGTGTGCTGTACACCCGATTCAACAAGAAGCAAATCAAAAATTCGTGCAAGAACATATTCTTTTAATACATACGCAACAGCAAAACCACCAAAAACATACAATATCAATTTTAAAAGCGAAATTGTCGTAATAGGATGCGTAGTGCCTTCAAGAAGTATCGGTGCTCCAAGCCAATGTTTTAAATCATACCATCCAATATCCCAGCCCCAAATTTTTGCTGATACAATAAAACCAACAAAGCCAAGTATCACAAATGATGCAATAATAATAAGCCCAAAACATGTTTTCGCGTATGAAAAACGTTCGCGTACCACAGAGTCTTCTTGAGAAAAACATAAAAATGAACTTAATTTTTTTACAAAACCGTGCAGTACCGACAAGCATTTAATAAGTAACGCCATGTACACAAAACCAGAAAGAAGATACAATACCAGACGCCCAAAACCAACATATGGGTTGCTCATAACAATAATTGCAATGAAAAATAATAAAAGTAAGTAATAATAATGATCAACCTGAAAATGTATCCATCGCCAAAATTCACTACGTTCGGGAATTATTCCCATAATCTGTTCTTTAGTAATAAGAAAAATAAGAGCAATCTGCAAAATAATAAAATTGATCGCCAGTAAAATATTAGGAAGTTCAGAACGTAAATAAACACTCGAAAGCATAAATGCTTGTCTAAAAAAGAAAATCATGATGGTCATATAGAGTAATGTTGAAAACACCAGCTCAAACCGGCGTTGAAAATCTTCCGGTAAAAAAAGATAATTATATTGCGCATTCATAAACATTAAAAAACGCATAAATCCATTAGAAAGATAAAAAAGATAGGGAATCGAAAATAAATAAAATAAAATGTATATATAATGATCAGAGATCATTGCAACGAATAACCACATCACTATCCATAATAAAATAGAACGATAATAGTTACCCATAAAAAGTAAAATTGTTCCCACAATAAAACTTATGATCCCTGTTGGATTTCCATATTGTCTACTATGAACAAAAAAGAAATGAGAAATGTCTTCTTGATATCGTTTTAAGAAAAGAAAAAATATCACGCACAATATCATTTTTATAATTAATAATAATGTATCAATCCATCGACTCAATGCATTACGCGCATGAGAAAAAAATACTTTTGCATTAAACTGTTCAATATAAATACGCACATCAGCAAAAAATGCCTGTATATCAGATATCACATTTTTAATACCCTCAAGCGTTATGGCGTACGCAGGACGATACCAAATAGTACTTGCTTGTAGTTCAACATTAATAAAATCAATAAGACGCATAGTGCCATTCAACTCAGAAACAATACCCGAATAAATTCCCGTTAATTTTCCCAACAAATCAATTTGCTGTCTTAATGCCCGCTCTGCACGCACCAAACATTGCACAAACTCAACATATTCATTTAAACGCTGCCTAAAAATCACCTCTTTTTGTTTTTCAGCATCATCACGCAATGCCATAAGACGATCAAACGTTTTTTTCAATTGATTCAATGAATTGGCAACAGCATTAATTTTTGTTTGAAACAACTTGAGCTTTTCTTCAACTTCTTTCTTTTTACCTTCATACTCACTATGCTCTTTAGCAATTTCTTCTTCCGTCAAAAAACCTCGCGTTGAAATCTTAAGGTATGTTTTTTTCTCATCCGTCAGTACTTTTTTATAGCCAAATTTTTCTTCTTCAAAAGCCATTTGACCATCAAGCGCATCTTTTTCAATTAATAATAGCTGTATTTCAGTATTAAGTGCACCAACTTGCGCAAGCGCAACATAAGAATCTGCTGTTTGCTTAGGCTTTTTGCTCCACTCATTAATATCGCTACCAAGAGAAATATTTAAAATCCTACTCAGATCATTTAATTCTTTTTCCTTAGCCTTTTGCATGCGAATAATTTTATCATGCTGCTGTCGCAAATGATCTTTCTGGGTAAAATAGGTGCGTTGCTCTTTAGCCAAATCTTCTTCAGCCATGAGCACATCTGCTTCATTAACATGAATGGACGATCTAATCATGCGCAGCTGTTTTTTGAATAGCTCTAGATTGGCTTTTGCTATAAAAAGCTGAAATTCAATTAATGACGTTTTATAGTGTATTTCTTTCAATTTAAGTTCTTCAAGCTGTTTTTTATATTTATACAACTGCTCTTCAAATTTAAAAATCTCTTTTTCACGTACGCTATCAGCAGTCAAAACACTATCTTCTTTTGATAATTCAGTCATTAATTGAAGATCGTGATGCTTTTTTTCATTTTCTTCTTGCATCAATGCCAAACTTCTACGCCTGCTATCACGTTCTGCACGAATATTTTTTTCCTGCTCAACCAATTGTGCAACGCGCCGCTCATAATCCAAAATATGTTCATCCAAACTTTGCAAATCCTCAAAAGAATAATGCACGCGTTCTTGCAATTTATGCTTCTTTTTAAACCCTTCAAATTCTGGATCTTCTAAAAATGATGACAATTGCGTAACAAGTTCTGTCAGTTGCGACGTTCTGTCTTCTTGTTTACGCTGCGTATCTTTTAAAATTTGCTCTGATTCTTTCAATAAAGATTGCTGCTTGACAAGCACTTCGTTATCAGGAGTTTTTCTTATGCCAACTTCAACAGTAGCAAGCGCTGTTTTAACTTCCGCAATTTGACGCAACAATTTTTCTGATAGCGTTTTATCTAAAACAACAATCTCTGTCTGCTCTTTTTGTAAATCTTCAAGTAATTTTTGCTTTTCTTCAATAACACCAATAAAAAATTTTTGTTGTGCCTCTGGTTTAACAAATTGCTTTAAAAAATCACCGCAATATAAATGACATGAAACCATCATAAAAATAACACTATACAGTACCCGTATTTTATTCATATCGTCCTGTTTTGTTCTAAAAAATTAACTGTTTTAAATTCATTAACATATGGATGCTGCCAAACACAATACCACAACCATCTATCTAATCTCTTTTCATTCTCTCCATCAAGTAATGCATCATGAAATTGATCAATAGTCACTTCATTCAACTGCCCCATGCACACCAATGAAACAATTTCACTATCAGGAGCAGCACCAAGAAGTGTCAACAATTTTAATAAAAAAAACTTTTTAAATTTCATGCTTACCAGCATATGCTCGCTCGTATAAAGAAAAGCAATCAAATCAAATAACCCATCAACACAACTATAAAGTGGCGCAAAATAATAAATTAGCTCAAGAACATGATGTAAAAATAATAGATCAAATCTCGCAAAAGAAACTGGTACGTATAAAGGTTTAACATCTGTCAAAAAAAATATACCTCGTTCCTGATGAACACCATATTCAACCAAAGAACCAACACTTAAAAAAGTAACATTGACTACTGATTCTATTCTTCCATATTTTTTATCAAGCAATGCTATTTTATGTCGTGAGTTACCAACTTTTCTTAAAATAATACCTACGGAATTAGAAATCATCATGGTACTCCTTACTGTTTATTTATACAATCCTAACTCACAAGAAATGATCCTGCTAGTATTAATTGAAAAAAAATGAATATCTTTTTTTTGTCAAAAATAATATGCTAGACTGAATTTATGAAAAAAAATAATATATATTTTTTATTAATAGAATAGAAAAAGGGGTGCGTTCATGACAAAAAAGCCTTGCTTACTCGTAACACTATTTTTATCAATCGCTCTCTTTTCTTTTGTCTCTACGCATGCTTACAACAGTCATCCACCAAAATTATCAATCGTGATTGTTGTTGATCAATTTGCTCATCATTATATTAATAAACTATATCCGCACCTTAAACACGGCCTTAAATATCTTCTTGATAACGGCGTTGTATTTACTAATGCACACACACCACATCCTAATACAGGACCATCACATGCAACGTTTAACACTGGTACGTATGCAAATGATCATGGATACGTTTCTAATGGATGGACTGACAAATACGGAAAAAAAGTTGCCTGCGATGATGACGAATCCCCTGATACATTTGTTTTTGATCCAACAACACACAATACAACCTACGATTTTGGTAAATCATCACATTATTTAATGGTTGATGGCCTTTCTGATCAATGTGTTATGCAATCACAACCCGAACGAGCGTTTAACTCAATCAGTATCTCAGGAAAAAGTCGCTCTGCTATTGCAACTGCAAGTAAATTGGGAAAAGCTATTTGGTTTGATTCACGTTCAGGGCTTTTCACTTCAAGCAAAGCATACTTTCATGAACTACCAACATGGCTAAAATCATTTAATGATGCACATAATAATCGTCTTTTAGAAACAATCACCTGGTCACGCATGTATCCGCGTAGCCCTTCAGCATATAATTTTTTCAATATCGATAATTACGAATATTCACGCAATAAAGAAACAATGCTCGACCGCTTTTTACCCGTACCTGACACAACAAATACCAAAAATCAGTTTCATTTTTTTGAGCGCACACCACAAGCAAATAAACTCATTCTTAATCTCGCTCAAAAATGTATTACGGTACACACCAACAGAAAAACTAAAGATCGCCTTTTACTGTGGGTATGCCTCAGTCCTCTTGATAAAGTTGTTCATCAATACGGCCCCAACAGTACTGAAGCAATCGATATGATCTATCACCTTGATAAACAACTGCAAAAATTTATTCGATTCACGCTCAGAGCGATTGGCAAACATCAAGTAGTATTTTCACTCACCGCCGATCATGGTATTATGCCAATCCCTGAAATTTTGCACAATGACGGACTTTCTATTGCAACTAAAATTAATCAATATGACTTTATTAAAGAGCTCAATGAAAATTTAAAAAATACCTATAATGTTGATGGCCTTATTGATAACTATAAAGGCCAAGAATTGGTATTCAATAAAAAAGCACTCCAACAATTAACTGAAGAAGAACAAAATGCTATGATGCAAGACGCAAAACAAGCAGCACTTGATAATCCGCACATGAAGCATGCATGGACATTAGATGAATTAATGAACAAAACAACACACCCTAACACACTTGAACACAACATAAAAAGTCAGTTGTATAAAGGAAGAAGTGGTGAAATTGTACTCCAACCACAACCATACACCCTTGTATCACACTGGCAATACGGAACTTCACATAAATCACCGTATGATTATGATACGCACGTACCACTCATTCTATTCCACCCGGGCAAATTTGAAAGAAAATATGTGCGAGAACGCGTAACAACACTGCAACTTGCAAACACATTAGCAGAATTACTCAATATTCCAAAACCATCTGCATCAACGGCAGAAATATTACCTAATCTTTTTGATCCTGAATATCAATAAAAAAATAAGGTCTTTGCTCACAACAAAACGTGAACAAAGACCTTTTTAGTACGCTATAAAAAATCAACACAAAATAACCATCATCATTTTTTGTTAAAAAATGGATTCGTTCCAAATCCAAGCAACGCCGCTGTAGAAACTACTTGAAGACCATTTTTAACAGATGCATTAGTAGAATTTTTAGTGGGGGGCTGAGTACAATTTTTAACAAGTTCTTGAACACTATTCATAGAAGGCGCCTGAGTGCTACTTATAACTGGTGCCTTATGAGTAAAGTACGTATGCAGCATAACTCCACCAAACGTTACAATAACACCGGTGAGCGCACATTTTTCCCAAAAACTAAGCCCTTTATTTTCTGCCACAATCTCACATTCACTTTCAACAGCATCTTCTTGAGAAGCAGATGATGACAAAAAGGACGAAGACAATAAACTTTTTTCAACTTCTTTCACATCTTCTTTTTGACTACTTTCAAATGATGAAACCTCACCAGTCGACAATCTACCTTCTACTTCATCTTCATCTTCTTGAGACAAAGACGACAAAAATGAAAATGACAAAGATGATGAACTTGCTTCAATATTTTTTAAATAATCTGAATCAAGCAATGCAATTATTGCTACATTACCTTGATTGTAAGCAATAGTAAGCGCAGTTTCTTTATCAGCATTTGCATAATGCACATCAATTTTATCGCTGCGCAATAAAGCTCCCACTATTTCAACTGCACCCATTTTACACGCTTCTATAAGCATTGTATTATGCGGCTTGTAAGCTGTGCGTTTATTTAATGAAGCACCACGAGATACAAGAAAATCAATTATCGCTACCACTTCATCAGTTTCACTACCCACAAAAGAAAAATGTGTATTAAACTGTTTTATGTCATCTTCTTGCATCATTGAACACATAATAGCAAGGCGATCAAAATCACGTGAATCTACCGCAACATCAAGTGCATTACGAAGTTCCAACTTATTCATTCTTTGAAATGGTATGCCCTTATACCATTGTCGTTTAGAAAACTTTTTAGAAGCATAGAGCCAATCATCATCCGCTTTAATTCTTTGATTTAATTCATCTTGATTTTGCTCACGCCACAATGCCTTAAAACTTTTTTTATCTTGATGCGCTGCAGCTCTTAATAATGCACATCTCTCATTACCCAAACCTATCTTATCTGCCTTCGCTACTGCACGAGATATTCCAGTATTCATACCTACTGCATTACAACAAATGAGCAAAAAAATAACGGACAGCTTTCTTGTTATCATAAAAAATCCTTAATTACACACACTATTTTACCGTTTTTAAGTGTAATCAAAAGCATGATTAATGCAATAAGAAACTTATGTGCAATTAAAAAATGTTGTTTATAAAAAGAAAACAAATATACATTCACTAACAATAATACTCAAAAAAAGGGTGTTGAAATTATCAACACCCTCACCTAACACGTATCAAAACAAAATGTAATGCTATTTCAGTCCCATTTCACCAAAAAACGCCCGCGCATTCGGCTCTCTACCCAAAAAATTATACAATAATTCATTCGGATCTTGCGCGCCACCTTTGCCTAAAACTTCAGCAACATACTTATGACCAATAATTGGATCAAGTATGCCATGTTTTTTAATTTCAGCAAAAAGATCAAGCGCAAATACTTTTGACCACAAGTAACCGTAATATTTTGCGCCGTAACCATTTAAATGACCAAACGATGCATAAAAATGATTGTTTTCATCATATGCCACCACCTCACTCATCATACGCTCATGCAACTCTTTCATAATCTGCTTTGGATGTTTATCCGTTTGAGGACCAAAATAAACAAGTGACATCATTGATAAGTATGATTGTCGCATGACAAAATACCCTGACGTTAAATCTTTTACTGCAACAATTGCATCAATCATTTCATCAGGCAACGGTTGACCTGTTTGATAATGACCACTCACCTTTTTAAGAATATCCTTATTCCACAACCATTCTTCTAACATTTGTGAAGGCAATTCGACAAAATCTGTTTTTGTTGCCGTACCTGCAAGTGACGCCATCGATGATGCACCAAGAACTGCATGCAAAGCGTGGCCAAATTCGTGGAAA
>Ga0206891_10115_pt1 | contig 24826 bp, 24 predicted proteins | sample Alteio_BWOrgHeat_55_FD_153246 | JGI IMG/M metagenome (GOLD analysis project Ga0206891, IMG submission 153246) | Enriched cells from forest soil in Barre Woods Harvard Forest LTER site, Petersham, Massachusetts, United States - Alteio_BWOrgHeat_Nextera7 ...
CAACGCGTTTTCGATTTGCTGGTCGAAGACTTTGCGTGGGTCCCGAGTCATTGGCGACTGGAGGTCGCCAACGTTCTTGAGATCGGGTTGCGGAAGGGCCGCTCGGACGGGAGCTTTCGCGATGCGGCCCTCGCCGATCTCGCGCTATTGCCGATCCAATCGGATTTGGAAACGGACCGGCAAGCGTGGGGCGCAACGCGTCAACTGGCGGAAAAACATCGCCTCAGTTTGTATGCTGCGGCCTATCTGGAACTCGCTCTTCGTCGGAATCTGCCACTGGCTACTTTGGATTCCGACCTTTGGGCGGCAGCCGGCCTTGAGGATGTGAGCGTGTTGGGCTAATTACAACTGAAGTTTTTCGGCGTCCGCCTAGCCGATTTTTAATCAGAAGTATGCTCAGGCCCGGTTTGGGCGGCATAGGCATACACTGCGGGGAAGTCAGCCTTCTCCGCGCTTGACAATCGAAGCGAAAGGCCCTTGTATCGGGGCTAGAGGGCAAACTCGTGAGCCTGGACATTCCGTCAAAGATCGAGCGCGACATTCAGCAATTTACGCAGCAGGAGCACACCACTCACGATGAAGCCTTCCTGCGCGGGGAGCGGAGCCGCGGTTGACGCAGTTGCGGATCCACTGTACAGTTCAGATACTTGAAATGAAGAGTTTCCCATGAGAAGCGGCAGGAATGAAAGTATCGTTGTCTCTGCGCTGAGCGTCCGTACCCGCTTTGGCAAGCTGTTGCGCCGCGTGGAAGACGAGCACCGGTCGCTCCTGATCGAGAAGCGCGGCACCCCCAAGGCTGTGCTGCTCAGTATCCGCGATTACGTGCGGCTTGCCGCGCCCGAGCCGGAGGTGCTCCGGGCAATCGGCGAGGAATCGAAGCGCAGGGGCACGGACAAGCTTACTTCGCGGGAGATTGACCAGGCCATCAAGGCGGCCCGCACTAAAAAAACCAAACACGGATGATCCCGCTCCGCTGGTGATCGATACCAATATCATCGTGTCAGCGGCTCTCAAACCGGGCGGGCTCCAGCGCGCCGTCCTCCCGCTTGCGATAACCAAACCCGCCAGGCTGTACGTTTCCGACGCCATCGTCGAGGAATACCGTGAAGTGCTCGCGCGCCCGGAGCTGAAGATTCGCAGGGGACTTCTACAGCAGCTTCTTCAGCTCATCAGGAGCCATGCGCACTTCATCACGCCAACGCGCCCCCTCCAAGTGGCGCGCGATCCGGAGGACAATACATTTCTGGAGTGTGCCGACACCGCGCGCGCCGATTATCTTGTGACCGGCAACCAGCGGAATTTCCGAAGTTCTGGAAGAAGACTAAAGGTAATCTCGTCGCGCGAGTTCATCGGCATCGTGGCGCCGCATCTGATCCCATGAAGAGGCCGCTGCCAATGAGATACATCGCCGCTGTTGCCCATTCTGCTGACCGTAATACTCCCGGCTTTCTGGTGGACTGAAGTTTGAAGTCAAGAATTGTAGCTGGCCCGCGCGTCCCGGTCCGGTGTAGGGAACGTCTCACCGTCGCCGGGGAGTATCCACCGCACGTGACAATCGAAGCGAAAAGCCCTAGTATCGGGGCTGGAGGGCAAACTCATGAGCCTAGACATTCCGTCGAACATTGAGCGAGACATTCAGCGGTTTGCGCAGCAGGAGCATATCACTCACGATGAGGCCGTCCTGCGCCTCATTGAGACCGGCCTCTCGGTCAACAAGTCGGTCGCGAAGACCGTGTTTGAGCAGGGGGTGGGTTTGTTCGGCAGCCCCGAGGACGCTGCTCTGCTCGATGAAGTGGTCTCCCTGGCCTACGAAGAAAGACGACGACTGTCAAGAACTGACTCGACGCTTTAGATTTTGGGTCAAGTACATTCTGGACACTTCGGCACCCTCACTTCGGCTTTCTTCCTCTTCGGCGCTTCCCTTCGGCTCTTTTTTTAGCATCCTGCCAGCGTAGCTAAACGGGCCCGTGGTAGCAGTTCCAAAAGGTGTCGCGCAGGAACTCGTCATTGGTTTGTACGCGTATTGTAGATTCCGTCAGAGTTTCAACCAGGCGAAAGTAGCCCTTTTTTGGCTGTTCGACCCGGTATCGCATCGTATTTTCAAAGATCCGAGACAGGAGAATGGCAGCCTCATCAGCCGAGCGGGCCGCCATCGCGCCCACAGCGACGCCAGTCCGAAAGTCGATAAGCCTACTGAGCGGATGTATCTCCCTAAAGAATCTCCGGCGCTGGTCCTCATCGCAGAGAAAGATGACCGGCTTCCCCTGACTCAGGGCCATTGCTGCTTCAGCATCCTTGCCATAGCTGTCGCTACTACCAGCGGTGTAGACGAGCACCTTAGCGCACTTAACCATCAAGCACTCGATAAGTCCCTTGTCTTCGTGCCCCTTTGCTGCGCTTAGGGTTGGATCGAAGTATCTCAAGTTAAGTGGCTTGACCGCTTCGTGCGAGAAGATGAACTCGCAAGTCTTAGCAATGTCACGAAACTGTTGCCGATTGCGCATACTCGTGGCGACGTAAACGTCGAGATCGTTCGCGGTAGACAGGTACAGCGTCGTGTTCGCAAGCGCGGCACGGCGAGCCCGCCCAAAGGTCGTGGCGACGGTATTGTATGTGTCAATAAGCGACTCCTTCGAGTCGACAGTTTCTTCCAGAATTTCGTCGGCGGCATATAGAAGGCTCATCTGGCGATCACCAAAGTTAGACCTTATGAACGCCCCGTCGAGGAGAGTTTTGGCTTTTACAGGGCCGCCACCCTTCTGTTCGTGCTCAATCCACGCGCCTTGGAGCGCCGACAGCAGACCGCCCTTGTCATCTTCTTGTGGTTCAAAGGACTTACACGCCATTTCGGCGATCAGGTAGCGGTCGTCGTGAGCGATCGGCTCAAGTGGCAGAACCACGCCGCGATGAACCATTCGGTCGGTATCGAGCCTCCTGCTGTGGTAGAACGTCTGCAGTTCGTCGAACGACTTGTTCTTTAGTTCAAGAAACGCACGTTTCAGGGTCCCAAAATATAGGAGGGCGTCAATATAAAAGCGGTTGAGGCCCCAAGCCAGTTGGTCTATTGAGACTACTCTATCGATGGTCGAGTAGGTCTGGTGATAGTCGGTCAGCCGCGTTACATCGTAAGTGTGGCTGGTTTGAGACAGCCAGTAGTAGCGGAAGAAACCTTCTGAGACCGCGGGTTCATGTGCAAGAGCAAGCAATTGGTTTAAAAGGCTGCAGCTCAGTCCTGCCTCTGACAGCCCGCTGAGGCGGCCTAGGATGATGTTCCGGTGGGCTCCAGTTAGCCAACTGTCTAAGCCGCCCGTGCCCCCAGAAAACAGGGCCAACTTCGTTTCAATTTCGGACATTCGTCCCTCGGTGCTAGCCACAGCAGTCCTCCTGGTCTTCGGTGATGAGTCGTGGGCCGACCGCGGCTACCAGCCGGTCGATTGCCCTATAATCCACGCCAAACGGGGAGAGCCTTTCCGGCGATCTACCGCCCCGTAAAGACCAGCGACAAAAGTTGCGTCGACCGGGTCGTTCTAAGTAAAGTCAAAAAAGTCCGCCAAGAGCACGCCATTAGCCGTTCGGTCGCGTGCATCAATGGCGCAAATCTCGATACTCTGCATGCTGCGGAGCCGGTTGACGATAATGGTTTGCGGCCCTTCTGGTAAGTGGTAGCCGTGCCGATCTGGATTGAGAAAAGCGACGCGCGTTCGTTCCGGACTGAATCGATCGACAAAAGCGCGAATAGTCTCTACCACGTCAGGCATTTGGTTGTGAGAATACGGCTGGAGGGGACAAACGAAGTTCCATCGCACTCCGAGAGCTGTGTTCAGCTTCCCTTCTGTCTTGTCCAAAAAAGCTAATCGGATCGTCTGGGGCGCGGGGTGTCGTGAGAGATTCGTGCATTTCGTGCGGGGAGGTTATTCTCAGATACAAGCAACGTTCGTTCGATAGTCTATAAACCTCGGTCACTTTAGCTGCTGTCGGAATGACGCCTCCGCAGCCAAGGCGGACATCCTGAAACATACTTCGTAGTTGTGCGCTCTTCCCCGAATCTGGTTTGCCGACGACGAATAAGGCACGCTCGAAGTGATAAGCGGACATTATGGTTCACCTTTCATGTGTTCAACGATACCCCGCGCGACGCGTTCTCGCTTGCGCGGCGAGGCGTATTGGCGCAATCTCTTTGCATTAAACATTTGCAACGTTCTTTCCGACATGAACAATGGCCGATTACTTTAAGAAGACGTAGCGCCCTGCTGCGTTCGCACGTTTCACGAACGCCTTGATTCTGTTCCGCTCAGACGACCTAACCCGGCATCGCCGTCAAACAGAAGCGGCCGAGGCCACGAATCATGAGCGAAAATATCTGTAGGTTGACCAAAGAGTAATTGACCGACACACGGACGCCACAGCAACGCCGGAACATCATGCAATCGGTTGGGACTGTAAACACCGGCCCTGAGTTGGCCGTCCGACGGTTCCTCCATCAGATGGGCTATCGCTATAGGCTCCACGCGAAGAACCTACCTGGCCGGCCTGATATTGTTTTTGCTTCCAGGAAAAAGGTCATTTTTGTGCACGGGTGCTTCTGGCACAATCACGGATGCGACAAGGGGCGCCCTCCCAAATCTCGTCTCACATATTGGGGACCGAAGCTAACAGCGAATCGTGAGAGGGATAAGGCGCAGAGATCGCGACTGGAGGCCCTGGGATGGGGCGTGCTCACGATTTGGCAGTGCGAAACGCGAGACCTAGAGAAGCTTTCGCAGAAGCTTGACGCTTTCCTCGGTAATGGGCGGATGCGGAAGAGAGCTGCCGCCGGTGCAGGTCATTGACTACTCTAGAGGTCATAGGGTTGGGTTTGGAAAGAGGCTTGAGTGAAGCTGGGGCGACCTATTGGTATCGATCTGTTTGCTGGGGCCGGCGGTATGAGCCTAGGTTTCGAACAGGCAGGGTTCGACGTCGCCGCAGCAGTCGAAATCGACCCAGTCCATTGCGCTGTCCACAAGTTCAATTTTCCGCGGACCCCAATGATTCCTCGCTCCGTGGAGGGGTTGAGCGCAGATGAGATCCGCCGAGCGGCTGGCATTGGAAAGAGTCCTGTGCACTGTGTCTTCGGCGGCCCGCCCTGTCAGGGTTTTTCTCTCATTGGCCATCGGGTGCTCGACGATCCCCGAAACAAGCTTGTCCTGGAGTTCGTGCGAATCGTTTCCGAGCTCGGCTCAAAAACATTTGTCTTCGAAAATGTAAAGGGGCTCACCGTCGGGAATCATAAAGCGGTCCTAGAAGAACTGGTGGAAGCCTTCGATTTAGCAGGATATGCGGTTCGTCTGCCTTGGTCTGTGCTGGATTCCGCAATGTACGGTGTGCCGCAGCATCGTGAACGGCTCATCTTGCTCGGGGCGCAAAAAGGCAGTCCACTGCCACAGTACCCTTTCCCGAGTACGAATCCAATGGGAGACCAAATGTCCCTTACTGCCTTGCCCTTCGGTCCGACTTGCCGAGAGGCTCTCGGCGACCTCCCCGACGTCGATTGTTTCCCTGCGCTTCTGGAAACAGACCACACTGAGACGGAAGCCTTTGAAGGGCTGAGCTCGTATGCCGAGGAGATGCGTTGTATCGCTAGGGATGCTTGGCATTTCGGCTATCGGCGACGTTGGAATCCCAGTATCCTTACGTCCAGTGCTCGAACCATCCACACGGATATTTCAAGGCGCCGTTTCGCCGAAACCAAACCGGGAGAAGTAGAGCCAATCAGCCGGTTCTTTAAGCTTCCGCCGAATGGGTTATCGAACACGCTTAGGGCCGGCACAGATGGAGCGCGGGGCGCGTTCACCAGCCCCCGTCCCATCCACTATTGCCATCCCCGTTGTATCACCGTGCGAGAGATGGCACGCCTTCACGGATTTCCTGATTGGTTTCGTTTGCACACTACGAAATGGCATGGTGCCCGCCAGATCGGTAATGCCGTCGCCCCACCTTTGGCGCGTGCGATTGGACGGGACGTTCTCAGCTGCTTGGGCATGAGCCCAATCCGTCCGCGTGAACTGGTGGCGCTAGGCGATCCGGCGCTTTTAATTATGGAGATGTCGGAGGCTGCGGAACATTTCGGCGTAACGGCACCCAGTTCTCGTCGGGACAGGAAGAGCGGCGCAAAGAAGCGCAGGCAGGGCGATATTGAAGAAGCACGGCTAGGCTTAGCGGTGATGAATGGCTAAGCGAAGCGGGAAGGTTGCGGCTAAACGTAAAGCGGAGGTCAAAGCGGTAGCGCGGTATGCCCAGATTATCGAAGCGATCTTCAAACAGTATTGGAGCAAAGATAAGACAGAATTCACCTTCAGACGGGAGGACTTGGAGGAGGTCTGCGTGGCGCTAAAGATTAAAAGGCCTAAGAATTTGGGCGATGTGATTTACACATTTCGCTACCGTAGACCATTGCCCGAATACATTCTAAGAACTCAGCCACCGGATCGCGCCTGGCTGATTCTCGGCGATGGCGACGCGCGATATCGTTTCCGTCTAAATAAACTCACGCATATCCGTCCGACAAACGGTCTGCTCGTTCGCAAGATTCCCGATGCTACTCCCGAGATCATCACCGGCTATGCATTAACGGACGAGCAATCCTTGCTCGCAAAGGTCAGGTATAACAGGCTCATCGACATCTTCCTCGGGATTGCTGCGTATTCCCTACAGAATCATCTCCGCACGAAGGTTCCTAATTATGGACAAATAGAGATTGACGAATTGTACGTTGGGGTTGACAGTCGAGGCGCGCAGTACATCGTGCCGGTCCAGGCGAAGGGTGGCACTGACATACTTGGCGCTATTCAGACCATCCAGGATGTCACATTCTGCAAAACAGAGAAACGTTATCGTAACTGCGTCCCAAGGGCGGTCTCTGCGCAGTTCCTTTCGGATGACACGATAGCCCTGTTTGAAACCACCTTCGACGGGGACGAGGTTTCAATAGTTCGTGAACGGCACTACACGCTGACTAGCGCCGAAAGCATCGGTGCTGAGGACCTGAAACGCTACAAGATCGAAAGCCCGGACTAAGGATGGGCGGAGGAAGTGGTTAAGAACGGGATGCGGGTTGAACACCTGGAGTTTTCAATATGCCGTGCGGCCTTATGCCGCCGGCAATCCGGTGTGAAGCGCCTACCATTTGGCGGCGGCGAGTTTCACCTGACGTGCCTCATTGACGGATCAGCTCTGGCATGGCGCCGTGAATCTGGCGGGTGGGCTCGCCTGCGTACTTGGTACAGTGCGTTGCACCGATATGCGCAATGTAGCCATCGGGCCGAATTAGAATCCGCGGGCCGTCGGGTGTGACGAGCTCTGTTGCGTGACGACCGCGTAGGTGATCGAAGAGTCTGGTGCCATCGAGGAGCCGGAGGTCAGGCATCCGGTCGCCGGGATGCAGGCTTCCTAGAGTGATGCCGGAGGAGAGCGGGCTCGTTCGGTAATTCAATTTGAGTTGGTTCGTTAATTCGCCGCGCTTGATGGATCGAGTCTGGTGCAAGCGCTTCGTCAGGCCGAGTACCGCGGCGGCGATGGGCAGGCGTTCGGCTTCGTAGGAATCGAGCAGAGAATGTGGGCCGCCCTGGGCGACGCTGGCAAGCTTCCAGCTCAAGTTGTAGGCATCCTGCACCCCGGTGTTCAAGCCCTGGCCCCCGGCGGGCGGATGCACGTGTGCTGCATCCCCGGCTAAGAAGGCGCGCCCGACGCGGTAACGATCGACCATACGCACTGCCGGACGATAGACCGAACTCCACACAAGACGCTTCACACGATGGCCCGTGACTCTGCGGACGACACTCTCGACACCCGCTTCGACGATTGTTGCTTTTGCGGTTAATTGAAACAGCGACGTATTTGGCAACGGACAGAGCCCGATGACGCCACCCTTGGCAAAGGGCCAGAGATGCCAGTCAGTCCGGTCGAGACTTTCGATCTCGAGGTCTGCCAGAAACACGGGCTTCTCGTCGATTGTCTCGCCCTGGAGAGGCAGCCCGAGTGTTTTTCGCACTGTGCTGTGGCCGCCGTCACACCCGACCAGGAACTCGGCTTGCACTACTTCACCGGTCGCGAGCGTCGCGGTGATTTGTTGTTCATTTTGAGTGAACGTGGCGAGTGCGTTGCCGAATTCGACCTCGCCGCCGAAGGAACGCAGACGCTGTCGCAGGATTGCTTCCGTTTGAAATTGCGGGACCATCCAAAGGTCCGGATAAGGAACGCCCGCAGACGGCTTGTTGGGTGACGAGAGCGAACCCGCCCGCAGCGAGAAAGGGCCGAAGTGAGTACGGAATTTGGGATAGGGGCCGCCGGCGGCGATGATCGCATCAATGACGCCGAGATCGTCGAAGATTTCGAGCGTGCGCGGTTGGATGCCCTTGGCACGAGACCCCTCGAAGGGCGTTGCGGACGCCTCAATCAACCGAAAGGGGATGCCGCGGCGTGCGAGATCGAGTGCGAGGGTTAAGCCGGTTGGTCCTGCTCCGACGATCAATACGGTAGTTTCGTACATTGTACTAAAGATATTAATGGTACGCTGTACGAATGTCAATTAAAAAGTCGCGGCTGACTCGGGAAAAGATAGCGGTGGCTGCGCTTGCCATCGCGGATAAGGAGGGTTTTGAAGCGGTGTCCATGCGACGCATCGCCCACGAGTTGAAGGTGGGAACGATGAGTCTGTACTACTACGTGAAGACCAAGAACGATTTGATCGCGGCGATGGACGATGCACTGATGGGTGAAGCTGTGCTGCCGTCGCTTCCGAGGGGCTGGCAACAGGCGATGATGGAAATCGCGAAGAGCACGCATGCGATTTTTATTCGGCATCCGTGGGCATTGGCGGCCATGCTATCGGCTCCGCCAGGAATCAATGCGATGCGCCATATGGAGCAGTGCCTTGAGGCACTGGCTGAAACGTCGCTGACCAAAAAACAGAAGATGACGCTGCTGGCGATGGTGGATGATTTCGTTTTCGGGCATGCGTTGCGAGAGGCGGCCTCCGATGAATCGGTGGACGTAGAGTTCGCAACTGCCCAATTGGCTACTGGCGCCTTCCCGCGGCTGACGGAGATGTTTGGCGGAGGTCGCGTTGACGCGAATAAGGATCGGTTCGAGCGAGGTCTGCGGGCGCTGCTTGGTGGGGCCGGGATTTAGCTAGGCGGTGAGCAACAACCCCACATGTTCATATAGGTGCCGGATAGAGACTAAACTGAGGCACTGGATACCGAATGGGCTTACGAGCGATCCTAATTGCCGTCTTCGGCTGTTCGCTGTGTCTGCGCGCTGAGCTTCTGCCTATTCGGAGTTATACGATCGCAGACGGCTTGCCTGCGGATCACGTCGACCGAATCGTTGTGGATTCGCGCGGGTTCGTCTGGTTCTGCACCCCTGAGGGACTGTCCCGATTCGACGGTTATCGCTTCACCAATTTTGGGATTGAAGAAGGACTCCCGCACCGGGTGGCTCAAGCCTTTCTTGAAACGCGCTTGGGCATGTATTTTGTCGGGACAGAGCGCGGACTGTGCCAGCTTCGGGCGGGCACAGGAAAGAATCAATTCGTGGTCTACCACCCTGGGAGCATCGCTGCTGAGAACGACGTGAACGCCCTACTGGAATCTTCATCGGGCAGAATCTGGTGCGGCACTTCAGGCGGACTTTTTGAAATGCTGGATGGGTTTACATTCAGACGTCAAGTCTTGCCAGATCCACCGCCCGGGTGGCGCGTCGAAGTTTTGGCAATGGCGGAAGATTCGTGCGGGAAGCTCTGGCTGGCAACCACGAGCGGGCTGATCGTGGTGGGTAAGGACGGAGGTTCGCGAAGGCTAACCATGAAAGATGGCATGCCAGGCAATTATGTCAACGCAGTGCATGAGGGCAAGAACGGCGGATTATGGGCTGGGTTCCGCGGCGGATTAGCGTTGCTGCGCGATGGATGCGCCACGGGCTCGCCCGGCCTTGAACGAGCCTACCCTGGAGACCTCGGGCAGGACGTGCTGGCAGTTGTGGAAGGATCGGATGGCGCGCTCTGGCTGGGTACTTCCACCAGCGGAATCACCCGGCTGCTTCCAGGCGGCGGCACGTCATTCCGGCGCGTGACTCGCGCCAACGGGCTCACTGACCGAGCGATTTTTTCGCTTGCGCAAGACAAAGCCGGAAACATGTGGGCCGGGACTGAGGGCGCCGGCGCGATGAACATTCAACCCAGCGGATTCACGACCTTTCGGGAACAGGATGGCCTGCCATCGGATCGTGTCTGGTCGGTGTTGGGGGATCGCGGCGGAACGGTTCTGGCGGTGACTGCTTCAACGAAGCTAACGGGATGGTCGCTGAACTTATTCGATGGAAGCAAGTTCCAATCGATGGCGGCGCCTAAGGTTTTTGGGGAGTACCGGACGTGGGGAAGCCACCGAATTTTGCTGCAGAGCCGGAGCGGCGAGTGGTGGGCGGCGACCGCCAAAGGGCTTTGCCGGTACGCCCCGGTGAAAGCGGAGGGCCTGGCAAACAAATTGCCTGAAGCTTGTTACACACCGGACCGGGATATCTTTCAGATTTTCGAGGACTCAAAGGGCGGCATATGGGCCGCAGCCCAATCGCCGGAGGGGGACCGGGTGATGCGGTGGGATCCCGGCAGTAAGGCGCTCACGACATTTGAGGAGCTCCCCCGCCGGCCCTTACTGGTGAGCGCGTTTGCGGAGGATCGGCAAGGCAATATCTGGCTGGGATTGTGGGGCAGCGGCGGCTTATACCGATACGATGGCCAGCGATTCACGCGCTTTGGTGTGAAAGACGCTTTGCCCACGGGCACGATTTTAGCTCTGTTAACTGACAGCCAGGGGCGACTGTGGATTGGCGCCGACGGCGGCCTTGCGCTGCTTGAGAATCCGGGCGACGGGGCGTTCCGGCTGCGTATTTACCACCAGGCGAATGGACTCTCAAGCAACACGGTACGGGCCCTGGTTGAAGACAAACAGGGGTACATTTACGCGGCTACCAATGCCGGAGTCGATCGATTGAATCCGCAAACGGGACATATTAAACACTTCTCGACAGCGGACGGATTGGCGCACGGGGTAGCGAAGTCGGCGTTCCGCGATGATGCCGGTAATCTTTGGTTCGCAACGACGCAAGGACTGTCGCGACTGGTGCCGCCGGTGGCGCGTCCGCTCCGCAATCCCGCGGTTTTAATTACGGCGCTGCAGACAGCAGGGGCAACGTTGCCGGTTTCGCCAAGGGGCGAGACATCTATCGGGCGCATTGAATTGGAACCGTCTCGAAACCAGCTGCAAGTGGAGTTCGTGGCCTTCAGCGACGAACCCGAGGCGAACCTCCGCTATGCGTACAAACTGGAAGGAACCGATTCGGAGTGGAGCGCGCCGCGAGCCCAGCACCTTGTCAACTATGCGGCGCTGGAAGCGGGAACTTATCGATTTCTGGTAAAGGCGATTAATTCAGACGGGCTGGAGAGCGCTGCACCCGCCGAAGTGGATTTCACTGTACTGCCACCGTTTTGGAGGCGCTGGTGGTTTGAGGGCCTGGCGATGCTGGTGCTGGTCTCCATCATGTACCTGCTGCACAGCTACCGGGTTTCGCAGGTGGTCAGCCTGGAGAGGATGAGGACTACCATTGCGACCGATTTGCATGATGACATTGGGGCCAGCTTAACGCAGATAGCAATTCTGAGCGAAGTGGCACGGGCCGGAGTGAGCCGTGAAGACCGGCTTCCACAGGAATCCTTGCAGCGTGTTGCGGCTCTAGCTCGCGAACTGGTGGATTCCATGAGCGACATCGTGTGGTCGATTCGCGCGGCGCCGGACGGCCTGGATTCGCTGGTCAGGCGGATGCGCGAATTTGCCCTGGATCTGTTGGTCAGCCAAGGCATCGACTTTGAACTCCGCACTCCCCAGCCGGGAGAGAGTGTGCACCTGAGTCTTGAGGCGCGGCGGCACGTATTCTTGATGTTCAAAGAGTGCATCCACAACGTTTCGCGCCACTCCGGCTGCAAGACAGTGAAGGCCGAGATAAAGATTGTGGAGCGGGGCATCGAATTTACTGTAGAAGACGATGGACGGGGCATGAACGGGTTGGAGAACCCGCCCGGATGGTCAGGCGGCAACGGAATCCCGGGGATGCGGCGGCGGGCGGAAACGCTGGGGGGAACTATCCAAATCGTTTCGCAACCTGGGGAGGGTTGTACCGTCTCGATCAGGCTACCGGTCAGACGCGGTGCTTTTGCTAAGGAGCGTGTGTAGAGCTGCGGCTACGGCCAGCAGCGGGCTTTACTCTACTGTCGTATCTATCTGCTGGCGCGTTGGCGGAACCTTTCCGAACGGCGATTGCTCGAGCCAAAGGTTGCCATTGGTTCCTAGCACAAGGACTACTGGCGTTGTCTGGGTTGTGCCGTCGAGCCCTTGAAAGGCCCACACTGTCTCGTCAACCTGCTGGCGCGCGGGCGGAGCCTTCCCGAACGGAGGCTGCTCGAGCCAAAGGTTCCCGTTATTACCGAGCACGAGAACCCCACCGTAGAAGAGGGCCCAGAAGGCTTGCACTGTCTCGTCGACCTGCTGGCGAGCAGGCAGGCCCTTCCCAAAGGGAGGTTGCTCAAGCCAGAGATTCCCGTTCGTCCCCAAAACATAGATGTTCCCGCTTTCATCGATAAGGGGCTGGAACGCTAAGACATCCTCGTCGACCTGTTGGCCAAGATTTTGCGCGAATGGCGCTTCGATCATATACAAATAACGGTTGGGATCCAGCACCAAGACGTTCGCAGCATCTAACGCGTGGAACGCCAGTACCCCTGTGTATCCGACCACTTGCTGGCGATTTGTGGGAATGCCCGATGGTGGGAAGGGCGCCTGCTCAAACCACAAGTCACCGTTCCTTCCCAGTACGAAGACATTAGAGGAGTCGAGCGCCTGGAAGGCCTTGACATTGCCGTCGACAAACTGGCGCGCCGGGGGTATCTTGCCGAATGGCGGTTTCTCAAGCCAGAGATTGCCGTCGGTGCCGAGCACATAAATATTTCCGCTGCCATCGTTGAGACCCTGGAACGTCAGCACCGTACTGTCGACCTGTTGCCGCACTGGCGGAACCTTCCCGAACGGGGCGTGCTCCAGCCATAAGTTGCCGTTGTGTCCGAGAACGAGAACTTCCGTAATCAGATCGGGTGTTACGACGGCGGAACTGGTAAGCGCTTGGAAGGTGCGAACGTTGGGTTCCCGCACCATGTGCCAGCTAACGATGTAGTCCGAGGTGTTGCAGTCGTTGGCGGTGTGTGTGGTGCTTTGGCTGAATGTGCGGCCCTCCGTGGTGTCGGTAAGAAGACCGCTGTACGAGAAGACCTCCTGCTCCGCGGCGACAGGGCCATCGCAGTCGGCGAAGAGCGAGCCAAAAACAACGCCAGTAAGCCAACCGGCGAGAGCTCCCAAGGCGGAGCCAATGAGACTTCCGAGGCCAGGAAAGATTACGGTGCCGATGGCAGTGCCGACAGCAGTACCGGCGTAGGTGGCCGCAGCGTTGCCTGCCTTTTCCAAAGTCGTTTCCACATCGCTCGGGGGATTATGACCCGAGTTAACGATGAGATAGTTCATGACGACGACCTGATTTGGAGCGACGGGGACGGGACCGAAGGACAAACCGACCGAGTAAGTGCCGTTGTTGAGGTTCCCCATGGACCTCGTCTGGGTTTGTGGATTTGCCCATGGCCAGATGACTTCGCTGCCGTCTGTCGACTTGACTTGCAATGTGAACGAGACGTAGTCGGTGTCGTCGTGATTCGAGAGAGTGTTGAGGATCTGGAAGGAATCAAGATAGAACGAGAAATACGACGTCAGCTGGCTAGCCATACTGTGGCTCCTCTTCTACGAGACGGCGGCTACTTGTGCCAAGGGTCGTCTCAGGGCTACTCTAGAAGCTTTCTGACGGTGTAACAACCCGCACGTCCGTGTAGGTAGGGCAGTAATCAATGCTGAGCTAAGTATCGCGGCGGTATCAACTACGCTACTGTTGAGACGTCGCGCTTTTGCCAGGGAAGGCGTGGGACCCTGCTCGTTTGTGCAGGTGGCTTGGGGCCTGCTGTGCATTTACACTGAAGGCTCGACAGGCGGCATTTCGTGGCAGGCGAGCAATCAACGGGGCCGGTGATCGGCGTGGCGATCGTCGAGGATCAAAGGGAAACGCGAGAAGGTCTATCGTTTCTCATCAATAACACCCCTTCGTATGAGTGCAGGCATGTTTATGCCTCGATGGAAGAGGCACTCGCCGGAATTGGCGTTGACCCGCCTCGCGTCGCGCTGGTCGACATCGGCTTGCCTGGGATAAGCGGCATCGAAGGAGTGCGAATCCTGCGGGAGCGATACCCCTCGATAGCGCCCGTACTGCTCACCGTATTCAAGGACGACGATCGGATTTTTCAGGCGGTCTGCGCCGGAGCCTGCGGATATCTCCTCAAGAAAACATCGCCGGCCCGGCTGCTGGAGGCGATTAAGGAGATTGCGGAGGGTGGGGCTGTGATGTCGCCGGAAGTGGCGGCGCGGGTGGTGGAGTTGTTTCGCAAGTCGCAAGCACCCGCACAGCCCGCGGAAGGCCTTTCGCCGCAGGAGATGCGTCTGTTGAAGCTACTGATGGAGGGGCATCAAAACAAGACGGCGGCCGAAGAACTGAAGATCAGCGTCCACACGGTCAGCTTTCACTTGCGGTCCATTTACGAAAAGCTGCACGTCCATTCGCGGTCGGAGGCGGTCGCTCGCGCTCTCCGCCACGGACTGATCAAATGATCTTCGTAGTTAAAGAGGAATTTCGTCAAGCGGCATTCCGTGTATCGCCGCGATCTGGCGGACGGTAGGCGGAGACGAGACGCGCGACGACCACAGCGACATAGAAGATGCCGATCATGTTCTCAAGCGCAGCGATCAGACGCACGTAAGGATCCACCGGAAGGATGCCGCCGTATCCGACGCCACTGAGGGTGATCATGCTGAAGTACAAATACGTGCTGCTTTGTGAAGAGGGGATGACTTGGTTAAAGGGGTTGGCGACGATTCGGGCTAGTATCCAAAAAAGCTGCGAGAAGGCAATTGCGATGACAAGGTAGCTGGTGAAGGCTTCTGCAATCACGCTGCTGGTGATGGTCGGGGTGTGGTCGAAGCGGTCGAGAATTGCCCACAGCATCGCACAGGATAACGCCAAGCCTACGATGGGCGACAGATGAGTATAGAACCGTGAGCTGTCCCCCAGCGCCTCGAGCAGCCGTGCAATCAGCCAGACGCCAACCAGCGGAATGATAGCGACGCGCACGATTTTTCGGTTCGCGACGAACGTGGCAGCGGCAAGCACAACGAGCATGAGAGCGAAAGCGAGCACGCCGCCGACAAGGGCATGGCGGTCGGCGAGAGGCGAGGCCAGCATCTGCGCAATGAAGGCTAGGGTCAATAACTGGGACCGATAGTTCTTGAGAAAGTCAGTTACTGCGTGCTTCAGATGGGCCATTGTGGTCTATTGATTATCGCCCTGGTTTTAATTAGAGCCGGCGGGGCGGGGTGGGGCAGGCGGACGTGGGGCCGGATGGTCGATGATGGTTGGGACCGGTTCGGTAACCTGCGGCAGGGCATTGGTCGCCTATTCTGAACTGGACAGCCGCCAGCAGGACGGGCTTTCAGAAGGAGTGCCATGTCTTACCAATTGAAAATAAACGGCCATTCGGTGGCGGTGGATGTCGACGGGGATACGCCGCTGCTTTGGGCGCTGCGGGATACGTTGAATCTTCACGGGACGAAATATGGCTGCGGAATTGCGCAATGCGGGGCGTGCACGGTGCTGCTGGGCGGGCAGCCGGTACGGTCATGCAGCCTTACGGTGGACAAAGTGGGTACGGCGGATGTGACGACTATTGAGGGGCTTTCCGCCGATGGCAACCACCCGCTGCAGGTGGCCTGGCGCGAGGTGGATGTGCCGCAATGCGGGTACTGCCAGGCCGGGCAGATTCTTTCGGCGGCGGCGCTGCTGAAGAGCCATCCGAAGCCGACGGACCAGGACATCGATAGCGCCATGAGCGGGAATTTGTGCCGGTGCGGCACCTACGTCCGGATCAGAAAAGCAATTCATCAGGCGGCTGGGCAGATGGCTGCGGCAGGTCACTTGAGGGAACCTGCGGTGTCGGCGTTGGCGGGCGAATAAGGGAAAGGAGACAATCACAATGCCAATTACACGTCGTTCCTTCCTTACTGTCACCGCACTTGCGGGCGGCGGCATGATGCTGGGCTTTGTGGAGCCGGGAGCAATTGCGCAACAGCGGCCGCCTGGGCCGCCGACGCCTCCCCCGCTGGACCCTATGGCCTTCATTAAGATTGCGCCCGATGGGGGCGTGACGCTGATTGCACGGAACCCGGAGATCGGGCAGGGCATTCGGAACATGCTGCCGATGTTGATTGCCGAGGAACTTGAGATCGACTGGAAGACGGTTAAGGTGGAGCAGGCCGATCTGGATGCGAAGTATGGCGGCCAGACCACGGGCGGGAGCCGGGCGGCTTCGAACAACTGGGTGCCTATGCGGCAGGTGGGTGCGGCGGGGCGCACGATGCTGATTGCGGCCGCAGCTCAGACGTGGGGCATTAAGCCCGAAGAGTGTTACGCGAAGAACGGGCGGGTGTATCAGCGCTCGACCGATAAATCGCTGGGATATGGGGAGCTGGCGGCGAAGGCAGCGACGATGACTCCGCCGGATGTTTCGACGCTGACGTTGAAAGAGGCGAGTTCCTTTAACATCATCGGCAAGCCGACGCTGGGCGTGGATGTGCCGGATATCGTGGTGGGAAACCCGATTTTTGGCATGGACTTCACGATGCCGGGGATGCTGTTTGCGGCGTATCACAAGTGCCCGGTGTTTGGCGGGAAAGTGGTGAGCGCGAACGTGGATGAGATCAAGAAGCTGCCGGGAATCCGACACGCGTTTGTGATTGAGGGCACGGTGCCAGCGCTTGGGCCGGTGCAGGATGGCGAGCCGGGACTGGAGCCGGGAATCGCAATTGTGGCCGATACGTGGTGGCAGGCGCAGTCGGCGCGAAAGAAGCTGGTGGTGAAGTGGGATGAGGGTCCGGCGGCGGGGCAAAGCAGCAAGGGGTTCGCGCAGAAGGCGGATGAGCTGGCCAAGGGCAAGCCGCAGCGGACACTGAAGAACGACGGGGACGTGGACGCGGCTTTGAAGCAGGCGGCGAAGACAGTGGAAGGGGCGTATTCGTATCCGTTTATTTCGCACGCTCCACTGGAGCCCCGGAATAATACGGCGCTTTATAGGGATGGCAAGCTGACGCTGTGGTCGACGACGCAGCTGCCGGCGCGAGCGCGGCAGTTTGTTTCGAAGAACGTGGGTATCCCTGAGGCGGACATCACCATTCATTTGTTACGGGCGGGCGGCAGTTTTGGGCGCGGCCTGAATAGCGATTATGTGGGCGAGGCGGCGGCGATCGCGAAGCAAGTAGGCGTGCCGGTGAAGCTGATCTGGAGCCGCGAGGACGATATGACCCACGATTACTACCGGCCCGGCGGGTTTCACTTCCTGAAGGGCGGGGTGGATGGGTCAGGCAGGATCGTGGCGTGGAGTAATCATTTCGTCAGTTATGGCGATGGCGAGAAATACGCGCCGACGGCCGGCATTTCGCCCACGGAGTTTCCGGCGGATTTCGTGCCCAACTTTGCGATGTATTCGTCGACCATGCCGTTGATGCTGAAGACGGGCGCGCTGCGGGCTCCGACAGCCAATTCACAGTGTTTTGTGATGCAGTCGTTCATCGATGAGCTGGCGCATGCGGCGGGGAAGGATCCAATGAAGTTCCGCCTGGAGCTGCTTTCGCAGACTCCGAGGGCGGAGCCGCCCAATGGCAAAGGACCGCCTCAACAGCCTTACAATACGGCGCGCATGAAGCCGGTGCTCGCGATGGTGGCTGAGAAATCGGGATGGGGCACCCGGGCGCTGCCGAAGGGGCATGCGCTGGGAGTGGCGTTCCATTACAGCTTCCAGGGTTACTTCGCCCATGTGGCTGAGGTGAGCGTGGCGGCAAACAAAGCGCTGCGAGTGCACAAGATCTGGGTGGTGGGCGACATTGGCAGCCAGGTGATTAATCCAAGCGGCGCCGAGGCGCAGGTGCAAGGCGGCGTTATCGATGGATTGAGTGAGTTGATGCACCAGGAAATTACGCTCGAAGCGGGGCGCGTGGCGCAGACCAACTACAACCAGCACACGCTGCTGAGCATCCGGCAGGCACCGGAGATTGAAGTGCATTTTCTGAAGACGGACAATCCACCGACGGGGTTGGGCGAGCCGGCCTTGCCGCCAGTGATTCCGGCGGTGACGAATGCCATCTTTGCGGCGACGGGCCAGAGGGTGCGGTCGATTCCGCTGGCTAGCAGCGGGTATCGATGGGCCTAGGGCTGAGGCGGGTGGGGTGATTAAACCGGCCCGCGCCGCTGGCCAGAGCGCGCAGGCAGCCCTTGGCTGCTTAGTCAGGTTACGCGCCTGCCTTGCGAGCTACCCGCATAACACGCCGCCCTTGGGCGGGCTATCCGATGTAATCGAAGAGGCTTTTGTTGGGAAGTGCCGAGTGAGATTCGAGCGCGGCGGTCTGAGCCGTTGTGTTTTCCTGCATGTCCGTGATGGCGGTGGGAAGATCGGCGTCCTGGAGCACGCTCAGTTGGGCCTGGAGTTGAATATTCAGCTGCGACTGATAGGAGGTGGCGTTTGTTACTTCGTTCTGGTAGTCGCCGTATTGAGCCAAAGCGGTGTTCAGATAAGCGCTCGCGGTAGTGATGTTGTTATTGGCTGCTGTGATGGCGGTGGCACTCCCGGAGGTCAAGGCGTTATACAAGCCAGTCAGCGATTGCAGCACGCTGGTGGAGGGGCCGCCGGAATCGAAGATTTGTGCGGCGGTCTGTGAGACCGTAAACGTGGACCCGTTCGGATGTTGAACGGTTCTTGTGTCTGCTGAGCCCTGGTAAACGCCGACTCCATTCGCCGCGGCTAAGTTGAGACTGGCGTAGGGCGGTGTCTGATCGGAGTCGCCGCTGAAGACATAGCGGCCCTGAGCCTGCGTCTGGGTTAAACCGAGCATCTCCGTAATGGCGTCCTTGACCTGAAGAGCGAGTTGCTGATCTGTGGGGCCGCCGGTTAGGGTGCTAGAGCCTTCAGTAGCAAGCTGTTTCGCAGTATTCATGACATTGTTGGCGTCTTCGAGTGCGCCCTCGGCTGCATTCACTTCGGTGGTAACCTGACCCAGGTTGTCACCGATTTGATTATTGTTTGCGATGCGAGCATTCAATTGGAGAATGGCCGAAACCTCTCCCGGGTCATCAGAGACGTTCTGTACGGCGAGGCCGCTTGAAACTTCCTGCTGATCTTTGACGATGCGCGCGTTGAGGTTCGATAGATTGGCCAAAAACTCATTATTGGCGGCAGAGAGCGTAATCATGGGTGTTCCTTATTTACGACTATTTACTACGAAGTTTGGATGATCCCGAGCACTGCTTGCGTGAGATCGTCGATAACGTTAATCAGTTTGCTGGTGGCGTCATAAGCCTGCTGGTATTGAATCAGCTTCGTGGCCTCTTCATCGAGGGAGACGGCGGAGGCATTCGACCGGAGGTTCTGCGCTTGCGCTAATAGCGATTGTTGCGTTGTCTGCTCGTTTTGGGAATTAGAAATATCAGAGCCGACGGTTGACGCCAGATTGCCGTAGGACTGAGTGAAGGTGAAACCGTTAAGGCCCGCGAGAGTGGTTGACGATTGTAAGTTGTCGAGAGCGACCGCGTTGTCGTTGCCGCCCGGATTCCCAGCGCTGGCAGCGGCGATCTCGGATGGAGTAATGGTGGAGGAAACTGCGAGAGTCGAGGCCGGCCCGGCGGCATTGTAGGTGAATAAGGCTGCACCGGCAACGTTGTTTGCGTCGACGCCCGCCGCTAATTGAGAGTTAATGTTGGTGGCAAAGCCTTGCGCCAGGTTGTTCAGCTGGGTGGTATAGCCAGGAAGGGTTGTGTTGTAGACCTGGAGATTGGCCCCGAAACTTCCGCCGGTGATCTCGCCAGTTACATCGGTACCATTGGAGTCAGTCACCTGTAGTTGAGTCGGCAATGCATTAACCTGCAGTTTCAGCTGCGATGTGCCGACGAGAAGGCCCTGCTGCCCGTCGAGGTAGATGTTCATCGTGCCATCGGACGACTGGATGGTGGTGAAGTTGACGTATTGAGAAAGATTCTCGAGGTCCGAATACATTTGGGCGTCGGTGCCGGGATCGAGGTTCTGGCTTCCCGATTGCCGGCGCTGCACGTTGAGCTGCTGAATCTGGCTAACGAGCTGATTGATGCTGGCGACTATCTGGCTGGCCGACTGGCCGAGATTGGCGGAGGCCGATATCAGTCCCTGGCTGGTGGCTTGAAACGACTGGCTGATACCCTGAGCGGCGGTAATGACACTCTGCCTCAACTGGCTGTCGTTGGGCGTCACGGCTAGCTGTGAGAGGGCAGAGAAAAAGGTGTTGAAGCTGGCTGAAACACTGGTGTTGCTCTGAAGGCTAAAGGTCGGATTCAACGCGGACAGCGTCTGGTAGGTGGCGCTTGAGTAGTTTTCGGCCGCGGTCTGAGTTTGAACGTTTTGTTCAGCGTATAAGTCGCGAGAACTCACCAGAGCGCCGGCTGTCACACCGCCCGCGTCGGGGCCGTTTGAATTGAAAGGCAAGGCTTCCAGCGTTAGATTCTGACTTACATAGCCGGGAGTGGTTTCGTTTGTGGTGTCGTTCTGCACCACTTGCATTTCCTGTTGATAGGCGGCCATTGAGTTTGCCGCCGCAGTGAGTGATGTAAGTAGATCTGACATGATTGCTTTGCTCTTTTCCGGGCTGGAATGTTTCTTAGCTTCTTGCTAGTTCCTGGTTGGGACACTTCGCTTTTCAACGTCACGTTTTCGATATGTCACATGTCGAGAGTCCAGGTTTTTGAAGACGGGTTCCAAAGCCTGGCTCTGCCGGCAGAAGTATAGGTCTGGACCAAAGCTCCGACCCAACGAATGCGAGCCCATTGCATACGCTTTGCCCCTTGAAGCAGGCGAGCTACACGGCCCAACTGCTGCTGAAATTCGAGGAGCGGCGGAGCATAAACGGCACGATCCGTTACGGCAAGCTCGGAGGCGAGGCGCTGAAGACGGACGACATCCCGGGTGACTTCTTCGAGGAGAATCCGAGCTTGTATGATGGCTTCCGGCGAGGGCTCAACGAGCAACAGTTCGGTGCCAATCAATTGGCGGCGCGCACGGTCCAAAGACCACTGAAAGGGATCGACATTGGGAGGTGGCTCTAAAGGTTTCATTAGGTCATGCATCGCATTCTTTTCTCTCCAGGCAAAGCCGGCCCTACCATCGCTTCTCGCGCCAATGGGCCTATAGGACGCCAGGGCGATGGCGGCACGTTGTATGACCTGTTGGGCTTTATTGTCATCGTCACCAATGAGCCCGAGTCCTCGAAGCCAAGGGCCCACGAGTGCGGTCAAGCCGCCGGCAACGCTCTGGGGGGTCACTGGGGTGCTGCTGAGATCAGTCTTGCCAGTCGCCGGATCCGATGGATCGATTCCTGGAGACTGTACGCTTGAAGGATCAAGACCACCGTGCGCAACCGGGCTCGCGGCGGGCCTCATCGTCGCGAGAAGTGACTCCAGGACCTGGATGAAGAGTTTTCGCACGTTAGCGCGCGCTGAGCGCCTCCCCTACGATCCTGCTGCTTATCAATTGCGGTTGGACCGCGTAAACGCCGAGCTCCACTGTTCCTTTAAAGGAAACGATCTTTTTGGTTGCCGCAGTGGCTCCTTCCTGAAGACTGTTCAAGACTGCCGAGAGGCAAGATAGTTGCGCGGCGGTTGAGACAGCCGGGACTGAAGAATACTTCGCCATTTGAGCGGCGGCGGCAGTGCGGTCGGAGGGAGTTGCAGAACGAGTTGAGTCGATAGCCATATGGTTGAGGCCTGTGGGCCTACCTCATCCGGCTTATCGGCTAAATCGAGAGAGGGGTTTAGAGAAATCGGAGAGGGAGGCGGAGGCGAGCCGAAAGGTTTGAAGATGTGCCTCAACCGTATGTTCAATAGGTTCGGAATATCCGCCACCCAGAGTGATCACACCGGTAATTCCCTGAGAGATCATCCATCTGAGTACCAAGCGATCGCGCTCGGCCAAGCCCGCTAGCGTTAAACCCAGACGCCCCAAGCGGTCTCCTGCGAGTCCATCGACGCCGGATTGAAAGAACGCAAAGTCCGGATCGAAGCCGGACACGGCCGCGAGTGCTGTTTTGAGGGCTTCGATGTAGGGTTGATCGGTTGTTCCGTCGGGAAACTCTATATCGAGGGAACTCTTTTGTTTACGGAAAGGGAAGTTATGGGCGCCATGGAGAGAGAGTGAGAAAACTCTTATCTCTTCAGCGAAGATGGAGGCGGTGCCATCGCCCTGGTGAACATCCAAATCGATGATGGCAATGCGGAGATCGGGCAACTGTTCGAGCAGCCATGCGGTGGAGACGGCGATGTCGTTGAAGACGCAAAATCCTGAGCCCTCGTGACGAAAGGCATGATGAGTACCTCCGGCAAGGACTCCCGCGAGACCGGTTGAGAGGGCAGTGCGGGTGGCCGCGAGGGTACCGCCGACACTGGCGAGTGTTCGATCGACAAGGCCGGGAGACCAGGGGAATCCGATGCGACGCATCTTTACCGGATCGAGCGTGCCGCTCAGGAACTCAGTGACAAAATCGGCATCGTGGACGCGGCGCAAATCGTGCTCAAAGGCGAGGGGAGCGGGCAAGAGATCAATCCCACGATCGGACGTTAGGGCTTCACGCAGAAGGCGGTACTTGCGGAGCGGGAATTTGTGACCGGGCGGCAGCGGGATATCGTAATGATCACAGTAAAAGAGAGGGAGCAAGTTGTCAGTATGGCAATCCTGCGTTGAAGGGAGTTGCGGGTGTAGTCAGATCGAGGCGGCAGGGCTCAGGACCTGCTTGATTACTTCTTGCTATCGGCCGGTTTGAGCCCGAAGCAGTAGACGTTGGAATCGTGATCGACGGCGAAGACCTGGCCGTTCGAGATCGCTAAGCCACTGAAGTGGACCCAGGTTGAGAAGGTGCTGCCGCTATTGAAGAGTTCCTTGCCGGTGTAAGCATCAAGCGCGCGTAAGACGGCAGGTTGAGTGTTCTTGAATCGTTGGGCTTCGCCGCCGCGCTGGACGGGATTCTCTCCCGTGGCCAGTGCGAATAGAACTCCGTTCGCGATTATCGAGGGATCGGGAATATTAAAGTCGCCAGAGATCCATTGCGGATCGAGAACCGGCTTTTGCGTTTTTGGATCTTCGACCACTACGAACGCCATGATGCTGCCATGTGGAGCGTCGCCATTGGTGAGGGGAAAGGGCGGAGCGGTGGATGCGATAGGCCCGCCCATGGGAACGTAAAGCCAGGTGCGGCCTTGTGCGTCACGCGCGGTAGACATGGCGCCCCAGATGCCGAGACCGGAGCAGCAGATATCAGAGGCATTCCCGAGCTTTGGCGATGTATAGAGCGCGGTTTGATGATCTTTGTCGCCGAGGGAATCGGCATCGAGTAAGTAAATGACAGCTTCCTTCGACGCGGCGGCAATTAAGTTGCGAGCCTTCCAGCCGAAGTAAGTGGGGCTGGTGGCGCCGAGGTCGAGATCTTTCTTGTCGAGGTAAGCCCAGTTGGGAGGCAGAAAGTAATCGATGGAATCGAGTTCATGTAAAGAGACGGAGATGACGGTGTTGGAATAGTCGCCTGATTGCGTATTGAATTTGCCGTCAGCGGTGTTGCCATAGATGCGGCCATTGTTTCCGATGACCGCGCCACTGCGGCCCCACAAGCCGGCGGTGTCGGTGTTTGAGAACACCGCGTCGCGAATGACTGGGCGATGGGGATCGGATACATCGATCGAATAGATGCCCGAGAACGCACCGCCGCAGCCCTGCGCCAACGTTGTGTAGATGGTATTGCCTGAGAGATTGAGGCTGAGCATTTTTGAGAACGGTGGAACGAATTGAATAGGAGCGAAGCGGGGACGGCCGCTGCCCAGGTCAAGACCGTAGAGGAGGCCATCTGCGGAGAGTTCGTAGAGGGTCTCGGTGCGCCGATCAATGACCGGAGTGGCGGTGATTCCGTTTGGACAGAGAAAGGTTCCCTGAAAGGCGCCGGGCTTGGGCATGGTGTGAGTGGGGAGGTTGCGACTCCACACCACTTCGCCAGACTCGGTTTCGAGAGCGAAAACGGTGCCACCGATGCCAGAGACGTAGACGACGTTTTTCACGCCCATGGCTGTTGAGACATTGGCGGCGACGACGGGCGGCGTGAGGGCGGAGAGGCTGTAGCTCTCGTTCTTGACCTTCGATTTCCACTTGAGTTGGAGGGTAGAGACGTTGGCAGCGCTGAGTGTGCGCTCTTCGGCAGCCCAACCGGACCGCTGCGGATCATGGCCAAATGTGGGCCAATCGGCGCCTTGGGCGACAGCAGTGGCAAGAAGAATGACGGTTGTGAGGCGAGGGAGTTTCGACACAGGGAATCCTCTGGGGCGAGCGATTGCTTCGGTTTTGGGACTCACTCAGTGTATAAGGAGCCGGATGCGAAGGCATGGATTTGGTTCTAGGAGTGACTCAAGGCGAAAGCCGTGTAAGACAGATCAGAGACTAAGACACTTCAGAGGTCTTGACAGGTTCGGGGATTCATCCCATACTCATATCAATAATCTATGGGAAGACCGCAAAAACCCGGCACTGAGGCCATCGGCACCCTGGACCTGC
>Ga0206891_10114_pt2 | contig 24812 bp, 20 predicted proteins | sample Alteio_BWOrgHeat_55_FD_153246 | JGI IMG/M metagenome (GOLD analysis project Ga0206891, IMG submission 153246) | Enriched cells from forest soil in Barre Woods Harvard Forest LTER site, Petersham, Massachusetts, United States - Alteio_BWOrgHeat_Nextera7 ...
GGAGTGGTCAGTGCCGTCCACCTGCTCCTCGTAGTTAAACGCTTCCACGGGTTTCGTGTCCTTCCCATAAGGAAGGCGGCCCAAAGTCCGAGGCAGGCACAGAGCCACATAGCGCGAGTCTTCCGTCTGACGGAAGCTCTTCCACTTGGCATATTCGGTGGTGTCGAAGATCTTGGCGAGATCCCGCGGTGCGTCCAAAGCCGTATAACTCGGCAGATTCATCAGATCGGGCGATGCCGCACTGACAAACGGAGCGTGAGCCGCAGCAGCGACATTGGAAACCTTTTCCAGAAGTTCGATGTCTTCGGGGTGTTTGCCGAACTCGTAATCGCCAACCAGGGCGCCGAAGGGCGAGCCACCAAAGACTCCGTACTCCTCTTCGTAAATCTTCTTAAAGAGGGCGCTCTGATCGAACTCGGGCGCGCGCTGCAGGTCCTTTAATAGCTCTTTTTTGCCGACATTGAGAATCCGAATCTTCAACCCGACGCCGGTCTCGCTCTGGTCCATCAAATACTTCACGCCGCGCCAGGTTCCCTCCAGTTTCTGGAACGAGGGATGGTGCATGATTTCATTCAGTTGAATCGAAACCAGGTGATCGATCTGCGCGATGCGCGCATTGATCATCATTTCCGCGTCGCAGGCAATGGTCATGGAACCGTCCAGGACCTGCGCCACGAATTCCTTCACCAGATTCTTGCCGCGCTCTTTCGATGCCGCTTCGACGCCAAATCGTCCTTCTTCGACAATCTGATCGAGAAGATTTACTTCCTGAGTTTCAGTCGTCGTTTGGGCCCCTGCTTGGGCGGCCTTTGGATCAGCCATTGGATGCTTCCTTCCCCATTTCGCCTTTCAGTTTCTCCAACTTCTCGGTATTGCCTACTGCATCCAGCAGAAGTTCCTCTAACTTGTCATTGCCTTGCAGACTGCCTCGCAAATCGGCAAGGCGGGTTCTGAGGTCTAGCAATTCTTTTAGCGGCTTCACCTGACGGGCCACATTTTCGGGCTCGAAGTCGTCCATGCTTTTGAACTTCAGATCCACCTTCAGATTGGCAGCGTCCGGTTCCTCGCTCAGCTTGTTCTCCACAGCGAACGAAAGATGCGGCTTCATGCCCTCCAGTACGGTGTCGAAATTGTCTGGATTCACCTCGACGAATTTCCGCTCCTTAAGCTTTGACAACGGCTGCTCGGGCTGACCGGTGAAGTCCCCGAGAACTCCGACCACGAAGGGAAGTTCTTTTATCTCGATCGCACCGCCGATCTCAACGTCGTAGGTGATCTGTACTCGCGGGGATCGGACCCGATCCAGTTTGTGCTGTGTGCTCTCTCGCGCCATGAATTCTCCTGGTGGCTTATTAATGCAGTGTAGGGAACGACAATTTTGGACCTAGTGGAAATCACAGATCCTTGGTTACTATATTGCGCCTCATCGCGGGCGTCAAGGGACAAACCGAAGAATGTCGGCCGGACCACCGGTCGGGAATTTCCGTAGCCCGAATCTTGCCGTTAGTACTGGAACTCCGGACGAGCCAGGAAGATCGCCCCTGGTTTGGACTCTTGCCCCGGCGCCGCCAGTTCCTTCGAACCACGGCACCGGACCAGAGCAGCATATCAAAGGGACGCCCCGCAGGGCCTAGCGAATCGGCGCCCGCCCGCAGCCTACCGGAAAATACTCCGCCGGATCAGACGGAAAAACCCACCAATCCCCGCTGCAATGGCCACCAGTCCAATCGACGCGATACTGCACAGGATCACCAGCTTCAGAGTTCGCCCGGGAAACAAACGGGTGCCTGATTGCAGCCTAGCGAACCGGGGATGTTCTCGATCGTAGATGATATCTGCGCTCTGTCCTTCTTTCAGATTCGGCACACTGCCAACGTCAATTTTATCGACCACTGTCACCGCCGTATCCATCCCGGGTGGAACGAACTTGAGTAGCACGATCTGATAGGGATGCGGAAGCGGAATGCTCTCGTCGTTGGACGTGGCGCCCAGAGTCGTGATCGTCGTGACACTGTCGACGATCGCTGTTGCTGATACAGGATGCTCAGGTTCAGGTTCGACGTGGGGCACCCCGAGATAAGCAAATGACAAACAGAGCCACGGTAGTAGAAGCCACATCGCAATTCGAATTCGCAAGACACGCCACAGAAAGAGAATCGCTAGTAGAGCAACGAAAGCGATAACGAGATGTCGGACAACGGACGACCTTAAGCCGCTGGACGCAAAGTTAGAACAAAGTGAGAAATGGGTTGCAGGGATAAAGGGCTGGTTCAAGAGGCCGCCGAAATAATGAACAACTACAGCGTTTCCCACGTGAATCGAATCGTATGTCTTCTCGCTTACGTCGCAGATTGCGCGGTGCTGAACGGGTTGGCCCGGAATCGAATAGGCCGCCATCACTTGAAAGCGCCGAAACCAATCGGTATATTCGACCCGGACGCTCTCAAGTTTTTCGGTAATCACGCCAGGCGCGGCACTGCCGGCGCTTTCGAGATAAGCTGGCCACGCGAAAGCCACAAATAGGGCAAGGCCGATAAATAGGACAGTACCCCAGCCCGGAGCAACCGCAGCCCGCCCTCTTTCTGCCGGTTCGCTTCACTCGTGCTGGCTGCCAACGCCGGTGCACCTCAGTGCCACTCCTGCAAGGTCTGTGCGGTCCGCCGTGCCCGGAGATATCGACACCGTGGGCACAGTACGGACGATTATGCACCACTTTGCACTCCCGGTCGAGCGGGCTTGTTCTGTCGATTTAAGCGGCTCTAGGATTTACCAGGCTCTAGAAGGATTTGTGATCGCTGCCGCAAATGCGAACTCTAATCTGAGGCTTCTTGCATCCAATCACCATCCACACAGTTATAACGAGTGATCGCAGACTACTGGAGAAACAGGATGACGAAACAGACGAATCTTGGCGGCAGCTTCACGCTTCCGGGCACCCCAATGAAGTTGAAGCGCGTGGGTTATGGCGCGATGCAACTTGCCGGTCCACAGGTCTGGGGACCGCCGCGTGATCGTGACGGTGCGATTACAGTGCTGCGGGAAGCGCTCGCAGCTGGCGTCAACCACATCGATACCAGCGACTTTTACGGTCCGCATGTAACAAATCAGATCATTAAGCAGGCACTTCATCCCTATCCGGATGGCCTCGTAATCGTCACCAAGGTGGGCGCTCGCCGGGGCGACGATAAGTCTTGGATTCATGCGCTGGCCCCGCAGGAACTGACCGCTGCCGTCCACGACAATCTTCGGAATCTGGGGCTCGATACGCTGGACGTCGTCAATCTTCGGGTCGGAGGAGTGATGGGCCCCACGGCGGGATCCATCGGGGAACCGCTCACTGTGCTCGCCGAACTCAAGCGCCGAGGGCTGATTCGTCATCTCGGTCTAAGCAACGTCAGTCCCGAGCAGTTGGCGGAGGCTCAAACAATTACAGAGATAGTCTGCGTGCAAAACCTGTACAACGTGGCCCACCGCAACGATGATGGTTTCATCAATCACCTCGCCAGCCAGGGTATCGCTTATGTGCCGTTTTTCCCCCTGGGAGGTTTCACTCCGCTACAGTCCTCGGCACTCGATGCAGCGGCTGCCTCACTTCAGGCCACGCCCATGCAGGTCGCGCTTGCTTGGCTTCTTCATCGATCGCCCAACATCCTGCTGATTCCCGGCACATCATCCGTCAAGCACCTTCACGAGAATCTGAGTGCTGCCACTTTACACCTTCCCGCCGAAACGATTGCTGGTCTCGATGCAATCGGCGCGGATACCGCTCTGTAAATCATGGTGTCGACCTGGGCCGTTCAGTGGCTGGCAGGGGACGTTGGTCACTCCTGCCGCAGCGCCTTCATCGGATCGATGCGTGAGGCCCGCCGCGCCGGGACATAGCCCGCGGCAATAGCGCTCGCAATCAGAACCGCGGCGGCAGCTCCCAATGTCAGCGGGTCGTTGGGCTTCAATCCAAACAGGAATGATTTCAGAAACTGCGTGGTCTGCCACACGGCAATCGATCCAACAGCCAGTCCAACTCCGCTAACCAGCAGCACTTCCCGCAGAACCATCCACACAATCCGCCGTCGGGCGGCGCCCAGAGCCATCCTGATCCCGATTTCGCTGGTCCGCCGTGCGACCGAATAAGCCATCGTTCCGTACAGTCCGACGCAGGCCATCACCAACGCCAGGATGCCGAAGCAGGTGCAGAGGTCGGCAAATGTGCGCTCCTGCACAATCGTCTCGTCGATCTGACGTGCTTGAGTCGTCACCTCGGCAACAGGAACCCTCGGACCTGCCTCGTGGACAATCCGGCGCACAGTATTGGCAAGCGCCAAAGGGTCACCCACGGTGCGAATCTCAAAGAACATTTGCACCAGGGGAGGGTTTTTGGTTGACTGCAAATAGGACAAGTAGACCACCGGCGGTACCTCACTCGTCAGTGAGTTGTACCGTGCAGTTTTCGCTACTCCAACAACCTCCGTATCGATTCCACCACTTCCACCGAGACTGAAGTGGCGCCCCACCGGCGATATGCCGGGAAAGTATTTCTTCGCGAAGACTTCATTCACCACCGCTGTGACTTGCGTACCCTTCCGGTCACGCTGGTCGATCGGCCTGCCCACCAAAATCGGAACCTCCATCGTTTCAAAAAACTTGGGCCCGATTTGAGTGAGCTTTGTCGATGCCTCTTCTCCCTCAGCCTTTGTATCGCCAGGAATCTTCACATGTGTCGTGCTGGTCCAATTCGCCACCAGTGGCATATCTGTCATCGTTGCATTCCGAACGCCCGGAATAGCACTGAAGCGCCGATGCAATTCCGAGTAAAAGCTCTTTAGGGCATCGTCCTTGTACCCCACCTGAGCCGCGTTTAGATTGAACAGCAGCACGTTGTCTCGATTGAATCCCACGTCCACCGCTTGCAGATTTGCCAGCGTGCGCACAAACAGGCCCGCCGCCGCAACCAGCAACAGTGAAGTGGCGATCTGCGACACAATCAACACGTGGCTTAAGCCGAATGGCATTCCGAATCGCCGCTTGCGTGCGCGCGGGTCACTGGCTCGCGCTTCCTTCAACGCCGGTGTGATGTCGACTCTCGTTCCTTTGATTGCCGGCGCAAGCCCAAACAGAAATCCCGTTACCAGCGCCACCACCAAACTGAACAGCAGGACACGCCAGTCAAGCTGCGCGCGAAGCGTGAAATTGTCGCGGCCGTTTGCCAACAGCGCAGTCAGTGATCGGATTCCCAGCGCCGCAACGAAGATACCGAGCAGGCAGCCGCACAGCGAGAGCAGAACACTCTCCGTCAGAAGCTGCCGCATGATCCTGAGGCGCCCGGCTCCCAGGCTGAGCCGTACGGCCATCTCGCGCCGCCGCGTGGCGGCCCGCGCCAGCAACAGATTGGCGATATTGGCGCAGGCGATTGCCAAAATCAGTGCCACCATCGTCATCAGAATAAAGAGCGGTTTCGAATACTGCCGCCGCAGAGAGTCGACGCCCGACCCGCCTTCCTGCAGCCACAGTGAAGGCAACGTCGTCCGATCCTTTTCATTTCTCGCCGTCGCATTAACCCACTGCTGGAACTGCCAGGCCGCTTCGCTCTGCGCCTGAGCCAGGGTAACGCCCGGCTTGAGCCGTCCCATCACCTCAATCCAATAGAAATGATCATCGGTGAACCGGGTATCGTTATCGCGATAAGTGTTTATAAGGACGAGTCCCAGATTGTGAACTGGAATAAAAACCTGAGGCGGGCTTGCCGGACGCACCCCAAAGAACTCCGGTGCCGAAACGCCTGCGATCAGAAAAGGCGTGTCATTGATCGTAATGTACTTTCCAACTGCATCTGGACTCCCGCCAAACCGCCGCTGCCAGAAGCTGTAAGCGAGCGTAACCACCGGCACAGCGCCCGGCTTGTCGTCAATAGGACCGATAAGCCGGCCCGCCGCGGGCTTGACACCCAACCCCTCGAAGTAGCCGCCTGTCACAAACGTGGCTTCGCCAAGCTCGGCCTGCCCGTCCACTGAAAGATTCAGCCGCCCAGCGCCCGCGTAGCCAAAAAGGGTCGAGAACTTGCTGTTGTGTTCGCGCAGGAATTCATAGGCATGGTAAGGATAGTTGGGACTGGTCGTGCCTCCCCCCGGTTCGCTGTACGAGCTGCCGGAGTGACTGTTTGCCACTGCGGGGTACACCTTCGCTCGCCAGTTCACAATCACCAATTGCTCCGGGTGCTGCACCGGTAAGGCTCGAATCATGATGGCGTCCATAAAGCTGTAGATGGCCGTATTGGCGCCAATACCCAATGCCAGCGAAACAGCGGCCATGGCAGTAAACAGCCGGTTCGCGTTCATCGCACGCAGGCCATAGCGAATGTCCTGGCCAAATTGCTCAACAAATGTCCACGTCCACATACTTCGGCTGTTCTCCTTTAGCAACGAAACATTCCCAAACTGGCGTCTCGCCGCCTCACTACTTCCTTGCTCCTCTGCTTTCAGGGCAAGGTGATGGCGCATTTCTTCGTCAAGTTCGCGCTCAAACTGGTCGCGATGCGCCATCCACCGCAATCGCCGCCAAAGTTCCTTCATACGGCTTGAATCACCCGTCCTATTGCGGCCATCACTCGTTCGAATTCCCACAACTCCTGGTCGAGTTGTTTTCGTCCATCCGGGGTCAGTCGGTAATAGCGGGCGCGGCGATTCTTGTCCGACTGTTGCCATTCGCCGGTCACCCAACCCTTAATCAGCATCCGCTGCAGCGCCGGATAGAGTGATCCTTCCTCTACCTGCAAAACCTCGTCTGACGTTTGTTGGATGTATTGGGCGATTCCATAGCCATGCATTGTTCCCAGACGCGCCAGCGTCTTCAGGATCAACATGTACAGCGTGCCGGGTGGAATCCCGGTTCCGTCTTCCATAGTTAGACTATACGATAGTTTAACTATGGAAAAAAAGACCAGCAATACAAAATCGGCGACGACCTCTTCGCTGGCCGCATAACGCCCATCAGATTTTGGAAGAAAATTGTTCCATGCCCCGTCTCACGCGTTGGTGGTCAATCTGAGCGATCACGAAGCCGGCGCGGAGATTATCGAGGCGTGCCGAGGCGGCGACCGCCTTGCCTTTCGTGAGCTCTACGACCTCTACAAAGATCGCGTGTACTCAATAGCGCTCTATTTCTTTCACGGCGACCGGATTGCCGCAAGCGATGTCACCCAGCAGGTATTCCTGAAACTGCTGGCGCATATCGGCCAGTTCCGGGGGGAAGCGGGATTTTCGACCTGGCTCTACCGGCTCGTGGTCAATGCCTGTGTGGATGAAGCTCGCGGCCGCCATCCGCGCGTCGACCTCTACGAACGGGCGCGCCTTGAATCAATTGCGGAAGCGAATTCGCAGGAATCGCGGTACACGCAGGCTCAAGTCGCCGCTTCCGTGCAAGCGGCAGTCGCCTCGCTGCCACCGAAATTCCGGATAGCCGTTTTGCTGCGCTACTTTGATGACCTGTCTTATGAGGAAATGGCAAAAGCTTTGCGCTGTTCCATGGGCACGGTCGCGTCCCGCCTGAGCCGCGGACATAAAATGCTCGCCAAACGATTGAAGGGGATGATCGAATGAATATCCGCGAGCACCTTCCTCTGGTGGAAGCGCCTCAATCGGTCTGGGATGCGATCGAAGCAGCGATGCGGGAAGGCGAATATCGCGATGCGAGGCGGCGCCCACGAAGCCGGATCTTCTTTGCGGTAGCGGCAGCGGCAATTTTCTTCGTGGCGGCAGGAGTCTATTTGCTCTGGGTCAGGCAATGGCGCAGTCAAGAGCAATGGATCGAGACCAGCGCGTCGACGCAGACCACCCTCCGGATCGGCGATATCGGATCGGTGAAACTGGGTCCGAACACCCGGCTCCGGGTGTTGGCGGATCGGGCGGATAATCACCGGCTTCAGCTGGCGCACGGAACGATTTCGGCACGCATCACCGCACCCCCGAGGATGTTTTTTGTCGATACGAAATCCGGGACAGCCATCGATCTCGGTTGCGAGTACGCACTGAATATGGACGACGATGGTTCGGGGATTCTGCGGGTCACCCGAGGCTGGGTGTCTTTTCAGTGGAAAGGACTTGAATCGCTGATCCCCGCCGGCGCAATGTGCCGCATCAAGCCGCGCGAGGGCGCGGACCTTCCTTATTTCGAGGACGCGGCGCCTGAGTTTGTTCAATCAGTTGAGCGCGGATCGCTCGATTCGATGCTTGACTCGGCACGCATCCGCGACACGCTCACGTTGTGGCATCTGCTTTCGCGCGTAGCGCCGGACGACCGCGCGCGCGTGTACGATCGGATCACGTCATTGACACCCGTACCGGCGACCCTTTCGAGGGAACGCGCACTCGCACTCGATCCCGAAACCCTGAACCAACTCAAGGAGGAACTGGCGTGGAAATGGTAGTCGGGAAGAAATTCGCGCCTTCCGCGTCTAATGCGATATGAAAACAGCGAAATGCCGATTTCTGGCCCCGGCCGCCCTCATTTTCTTGCCGGTGTTTGCCTTGGCGCAGGCGTTTACGTTCGAGATCGCAAGCCCGGTTGCAGCGCAGGATTTTCGGTTCAAAACGGCTGCGTTCGTGTTCCGTACCACCGGATGTGTCGAGCCCGAGAAGGCCGAGATCAGCGCCACCGCGCACGGTCTTGTCGACGGCGCGCGCCGATCCATGCCGCTGAAAGTCATGCCATCCTCTAAGGCTGGCGTCTACGCAGTGATACAGCAGTGGGGCTCAGGACGTTGGGCCGTCGTTCTGAAGGGCTCCTGTGCAGGAGCACAGGCTGGCGCCATTATCCCCGTTGGCCAGCTTGGATTCGTCCGCGACGCCTCGAAATTCTTCACGCACCCACCTACCGCGGCCGAGATCGACGCTGCGCTGAAGGCGTTTCCTGAGGGAGGATACAAATGAAAGCCCTTGTGATTAGTGGTGCGCTCGCATCCGCCGCGTTGTTTCTGGTTGCGACCCATGGCCGATCGAACGATACCGGCTTGACCGTGCATGAATGGGGAACATTCACGTCGGTCGCCTCCGAAGATGGCACGCCGGCCGATTGGAACACACTCGGCTGCAAGAGCGATTTGCCGGGCTTTATCAACGATTATGGCTTTCGAGGGTTCAAGGCCAGCCTCAGCGGGACGGTGCGTATGGAGACCCCGGTCCTCTATTTCTACAGCCAGGACAATCTCGAGGCCAGCGTAAAGGTGTCGTTTCCAAACGGTCTCATCACCGAGTGGTACCCGAAGTCCGATTATCACGTGTTCAAGAAAGACAGCCGTAACGACCAGATGTTTCAGCTCCCCTCGAATCTGAACGGATTCAGTACGTATCTCACGAACCAGACCGGCGTGATGGAGTGGAAATCGGTGCAGATTCAGCCGGGCGCCACGCCTGAGTTTCCGCTGGAAAGCGCGCCAAGCCGCTACTACGCAGCGCGGGCTACTGACGCGGCCCCTCTTTCGGTTGGCGATCAGCACGAAAAATTCCTCTTCTATCGAGGCGTGGCCAGAATTCCTGTTCCTCTTTCAGCGCGTGTCTCAGATGATGGAGGCGTCATCGTGGAGAACACGGTCGCGAGCAGTATGCCGGCTCTTTTTCTTTTCGAGAACCGCCACGGGGCGATCGGCTATCGGAATGCCGGCTCTCTTGAGAGCGGCGTCACGAGCAGCGTCACACTTGATCGGCCGGTGCTCGACGGGTCGTCTGCACAACTCAAGGCGACTTTGCAAACGGCTTTGATCGCGCAGGGATTGTATCCAAAAGAAGCCGCCGCCATGATTGATACCTGGCACGATTCGTGGTTTGAGGAAGGATCGCGGCTGATCTACGTTCTGCCGGAAAGCGTGGTGGACACAATGTTGCCGCTCGAAATAAACCCGGCTCCCTCACGCATCGCGCGCGTCTTCGTAGGACGGATCGAGCTGATTACCTCGGAGACGAAACGGGCGGTGCGAGAGGCGCTTGTGACAAATGATAAGCGCACCCTCGCTCTTTATCGGAGGTTCCTCGAACCAATCGGAAAGAGCCTTGGAGAGACGACGAATCTGTCGTGCCGGACGGCAGACGAGCCCTAGCGTAAGCCTCAACCCCGCCGCCTTCCCGATGTTATGCTGATCGAGGCAAGTTTCAGGGTGCCACCGTGTCCGCGGAAAGGACTGCGTCCTCCTGAACCGGACGTTTCCCGGACCTGATAATTCGATGAACTCTTTTCTGCCCGAGCGAGCGGACAGCGGGCGCAATGGAAAGGAGCTCACGTGAAACAAAAGTTACCAACCCGCCGAATGCGGGAGCACCCGGATCTCGAACAACTGAAGCGGCAAGCCAAGGAGTTGTTGCGTCGCTTCACCGCCGCAGAGGTAATAGCCGTCGCTGAAGTCAACGCCCATTACCATGCGGCAGATGCCTCGAAATTCGCGCTGCACGACGCGCAATTAGTCATCGCCAGAAGTTACGGCTTTGAGAGCTGGCCCAAGCTCAAGTCTTATATCGACGGCGTGACTGTTAAGCGGCTGGTCGATGCAGTTTGCGCGAACGATTTGACGCGGGTACGGGCGATGCTAAAGGCGCGCCCAGAAATCGCCGACATGGCAATTTCATATTCCGACGAGCACCGGCCCATCCATTATGCGGTGATGAATCGGCTCCCGGAGATGGTCAGCCTGCTGATGCGGCACGGCGCAAATGCGCGGTCCGGCATCCATCCGCATCGCCGGGCGACCACGGCCTTTACCATCGCCAAGGAGCGCGGGTATCTTGAGATCGCAGCAATTATCGAGAAGCAGGAGCAAAGGCGCGGCCAAAGCACACGTGCCGAAACCAGTGAATCCGCGGAGCAAGTCGCCAACGATTTGGGGGTACGCGATGCGGAAGCACGCGCCGCCGTGGCCTCGGGCGATACGAAATGGCTACGTGCACGACACACCGAAGGAAACTTAATAAACCACGTTCGGTGGGCCGAGGGCGGACTCCTCACCGTCGCCGTGCACCAGAACCGTCCGGAAATACTGACGCTGCTTCTGGAATTCGGCTTCGACCCGGACGAACGTGTCTCCGGCGGCGAAGGAGACTGGGTCGCCTACTCACAGGGACATCCGCTGTGGCACTCCGCAGCACTGGGCAGCCGTGAGATGGCTGAAATCCTCTTACGCCGTGGAGCGAATCCGAACGCACATGTCGATTCCAGCGGCTCCGCCGTATACAGCGCCTACAGCCACAAGCAATGGGAAATGGTTGATCTATTGAGGAGCCATGGCGGCCTCGTGAGCGCCGATATTGCGGCAATCTACCGTCAGAACGATCTTGCACGACAGATGCTCTCCGATGACGCTCGCGGCGCGCTAACGGAGGGGATTGTTTCATCCGGAAAGTCTCTGCCGGAAGAACTACTCCAGTTTGGAGCAAGCGGCGGCGACCCCGAAATCGTAAGGCTGGCCCTGGAGCGGATCGAATGGCCTCGCGACGACCGTCGCTGGTTCAAGCCTCTCACCGAGCCGCTCTATTTCTGGCATCACATTCCGTGGCTCTACGCGGGAAATCGCGAGTTCGATCGCACTACCTATCTAATATGCTTTCGCCACATACTCGAACGGTGCGATCCAAACGTGATGGGTTCCTTTGGCAGGACAGCGCTACATGAGGTAGCGGCAATGGGCGACTGGGTGAACGATGAAGAGGCCGTCGAATTCGCGCAAGCGCTCTTCGAGGCGGGAGCGAGAATGGATTTCCGCGACGACATCTTGCAGAGCACACCGCTAGGATGGGCCTGCCGGTGGGGCCGGGCTGGAGTAGCAAAGATAATGTTGGAGCATGGCGCCGATCCGGTTGAGGCGGAGAGCGAACTATGGGCGCGGCCGCTGGCGTGGGCCGAAAAGATGGGACAACTCGGTCTTGTGAAGATGTTACGGAACTGGGGTGCCTGATCGCGACTAAACCAAATACTTTCCGTGTTCTACCAACCGCTTCGCCACGTCACGCCGCAACCCGATGACATCCGCGGCCTCGCGACGAGTCAGCTTCCGCAGCACCGCTAAATTCGTACGGCGCGTATCGCCCTCCGAACACACCGCCACCGCTTCCGTCGCTACCCGTTCAATTTCATTCATTGCCTGATGCGCAAACAGTGTCGTGTACGCCGCCGCGTTCTTCCCGCGAGCACCCAGCTTCGCGGTCCGCGCCACGCAACTCTCCAGTACAAATGCGTACATCATCACGTCGGAGATTGCCGCCAACACCTCCTGCTGCTGTTCGATCGCGGCTCCGAATTGTTGATAAGAAAGCCCAAGCAGAAACAGCGCAACCTTCTTCGCCTGCTCCACCAAACCCGCTTCAGCGGTCTTCCCGACCGCCGTGCCGGTCAGCGAATCCAGTAACTGTGCCTGGAGTTTCTTTACGGCCTCTACCAGCGGAATCTGATTCTTCTGCGCCCGCTTTAGCAGCATCCCCGTCGCAAGCAAGCGATTAATCTCGTTCGTTCCCTCGAAGATCCGGTTTATGCGCGAGTCCCGATAGGCACGCTCCACCAAGTAATCCTGGTGATACCCATAACCGCCGTGAATCTGCACGCCTTCGTCAACCACATAATCCAAAACCTCTGAAGCGAACACCTTCACGAACGAGCACTCGATCGCAAACTCCTCAGCCGCCTTCAACACGCGGCTTCCCGCGGCCGGATCGCGCCAATCCAGTTCGCCGGCCGCCTTCGTCACCATGCCTTCTACTCGGTAGCTGATCGATTCTGAAGCAAACACCCGAGCCGCCATCTCCGCAAGTTTGTGCTGAATCAAACCAAAGCTCGCGATCGGCTTGCCGAAGGCCACTCGCTCCTTGGCGTAGCCGATGGACGCAGCCAGAACACCTTTTGCGCTACCAACGGTTCCTGGGCCCAAGGTGAGCCGCCCCAGATTAAGAATGTTAAAAGCGATGATGTGACCGCGGCCAGGCTCACCCAGCAAGTTCTCCACCGGCACCATCACATTGTCCAGATAGATGGCACAAGTCGAACTGCCCTTAATGCCCATTTTCTTTTCTTCCGCGCCCTGCTTGACGCCCGGGAAACTACGCTCCACCAGAAACGCGGTCAGTTTGTCGTTGACCTTCGCAAATACCGTGTAGAGAGCTGCCGCGCCGCCGTTCGTGATCCACATTTTCTGGCCGCTAACCCGGTAGTGGCGCCCATCCTCCGTTAACACGGCAGTCGTCCGCGCCGCCTGCGCATCTGATCCCGCATGTGCTTCGCTCAGGCAGTACGCTGCAATCAGTTCACCCGATGCCAGCCTTGGAAGATAGCGCTGCTTCTGCTCTTCCGTCCCAAAAAACAGCAAAGGCAACGTGCCGATTCCGCAGTGTGCACCGAGCCACGCCGCAAACGATCCATCCCGTCCCAACGACTCGGTAACCACGGCCGCCGACGTAAAGTCGAGCCCCATGCCGCCGTACTCCTCCGGAATCACAACGCTGGTCAGTCCCAGTTCCGCGGCGCGGCGCAACAGGGCCACGGCAACGCCCGGCTCCTGGTGCTGAATCGCTTCGAGCTTCGGCACAACTTCCGACTGCCAGAACTCATCCGTAGTCTTCGCGATCGCACGTTGTTCCTCGCTGAGGTCCTCCGGCGTGAAGACTTCCTCGGGAGTGGCCGCATGAAAAAGAAACCCAGCCCCTTGAGCGTTCGCGTGGACTGCCGCAGGGGCGCCTGCTGTGATAGTCGACATCGACTGTCCTCCAAGGCCTGACCGGAATCAGGCTGTTAAAAGCTTACATGTGTTTCAGTTCGTCTACGCAACACCCGGTCACACCAGTTGCAAAATGCCGGCCGCGCCCTGTCCGCCGCCCACGCACATCGTTACCATCCCAAACTCAACCTGTCGCCGCCGCATCTCACGCAGCAGCGTCGCCACCAGCTTCGCCCCCGTACAACCCAGCGGATGCCCGAGAGCGATCGCCCCGCCGTTGACGTTGACAATCTCCTCGTCCAGACCTGCCTTACGAATCACCGCCAGGGCCTGCACCGCGAAGGCCTCATTCAGTTCGATTAATCCAATGTCCTTCAGCGTCAGTCCAGCCAGTGCCAATGCTTTGGGAATCGCCACCACTGGCCCGATGCCCATAATCTCCGGCGGTACACCCGCCACCGCAAAGCTCACAAATCTCGCCTGCGGACGGACGCCCCAGTCGCGCGCTTGCTGGGCTGACGTCACCAGTGCCGCTGCCGCTCCATCGCTGGTCTGCGACGAATTGCCCGCCGTCACACTTCCCTTCACGTGGAACACCGTCTTCAACTTTCCCAACGCTTCGAGCGATGTGTCGCCTCGTGGCCCTTCATCCTCGCTGAAGGTAAACTTCCGCGTCGCGCTACGCCCGTTTTCAACCACTCGCTGCTCCCAGCTCAGTGGAATAATTTCTTCTTTAAACTTGCCGGCCTTTTGCGCCGCGATCGCCCGTTCATGACTCCGCAGCGAAAACCGGTCCTGGTCCTCCCGCGAAACATTGTATTGCCGGTACAGCCGCTCCGCCGTCTGCCCCATGCCCATGTAGACTTCTGGCCGATTCAGCACCAGCTTTGGATTCGGCGAAAATCCATTCCCGGCTCGCGGCAGCAAACTCATGGATTCGCTTCCCCCCGCCACAATCGCTTGCGCCGATCCGCCGTTGATGCGCTCGGCGGCCAGCGCTATCGCCTGCAGGCCTGACGAACAAAAACGATTAATTGTCATTCCCGGAACGCTGTCAGGCAAGCCGCCGGCCAATCCGGAGATGCGTGCCATGTTCAAGCCCGATTCGGCCTCCGGCATCGCACACCCCAGAATCACATCGTCAATTGCATCCTTCGGTACTTGCGGATAACGCTCCACAAGATTTCTGATCACTTCCGCCGCCATATCGTCCGGACGCACATTTCGCAATGTGCCCCGCGGCGCCTTGCCCACCGGCGTCCGAAGACAGTCGATGATGACTGCTTGATCCATCGCAGTTCTCCTCCCGCCTCCCGCAAACACTTAGTTTCGAAGCGGCTTTCCATTCTTCAGCATGTACTGGATTCGTTCCTGGCTCTTTGCCGCGCGGCACAAACTCAGAAACATTTCGCGCTCCAGATCCAGCAAATATTGCTCCGTCACCAGCGTGCCGGCCGCCAAACGCCCTCCGCTCAATACGAACGCCAGCTTCTCGCCGATCACAAAGTCATGGTCGCTAATCAGGCCGCTCTCTTTCATCTGCCACGCCGCCAGCCGCATCCGCGCATACGCCGGCTCGCCGCCCACGGCAATATCGGTCCTCTGCTGGCTTCGCTGATAATCGCCCTTTAACTGCAAAGCGAACTCCGCCGCATCGTGAATCAGAAAGTCGGGATTCATGGAAATCCGGTCCTCAGCGCGCAGAAATCCTAATTCACGCGCCTCTGCCGCGCTTCCGGACACCTTGGCCTGTCCCACCATCTCAAAGCCCTTCATGGGATCTTCAAACCGGATCACCATTTCCTTACAGCCGCCCGCAGCCGGGATCAACCCCACTCCCACTTCCACTAAACCGATGTACAATTCCGCCTGCGCCTGAACACGATGGCTTTGCAGTACGATTTCGCATCCGCCACCCAGCGCCCGTGAGAACGCGGCCGCCACCACAGGCCTCGGTGCGTACTTAATGCGCAGCATGCTCTGTTGGAAAGCATTGATCATCTCGTTGATGCCGTCCCAATCCTCATCCTGCGCCGCCATCAGCAAGAGTGCCAGATTCGCGCCCACGCTGAAGTTCTCGCCCTGGTTGGCTATTACCATCGCGTCGAAGCGCGTCTCCAGCAACTCCACGCCTCGGTCCAGCATCTGCAGCCCATCCTGGCCAATCGAATTCATCTTGCTGTGAAACTCGACACACAGAACGCCGTCGCCCAAATCAATCAGCGACGCGCCGGCATTCCCCTCAACGCGGCCGCGAGCCCGCTTCAAATCGGAGAGCTGCACTACTTCGCGCCGTTCTTCAAGAGGCGCATACATCGCATGCTTGAAATCGAAATACTCCGTTCGTGGAAAAGTCAGATGGTCCGCTGGGCGATAGAACGACTCAGCCTTCTCTGCCAGCATTTCGTGAATCCATGGAGGAAGGCGCTCACCCTCCTCGATCATCCGCGTCGTCACCGTCCGGAAACCCAGCGCGTCCCACAGTTCAAACGGACCCATGCGATGTCCATATCCCCACCGCATTGCCCGGTCGATTTCGACGATCCGGTCGCAAATCTCGCCCGTCATCGTCGCCGAATACGCAAACAAAGGCCGCAACACGCTCCACAAAAACCGCGCCACGCGGTCTTTACCGAATACCAGTGCTTGCAGCCGCTGCCCAAAGTCGGCGATCGGCTTGGTTGCGTCGACACTTTCAAACGCCGCTTTTTTCGATGGATGATATTCCAGCGTCTTCCAGTCAATCGCGTGGATTTCTTTGGTGGGACCAACCCGCTTATAGAAGCCTTGGCCTTTCTTCTCCCCGATCCAGCCGCGCTCCACCATCTGCGACATGAACGGCGGCGGCAAAAACCATTCGCGCCACGGATCGTCCGGCACGGCGTCGTATAGGTTCTTCGACACAAACGCCCAAACGTCCAGCCCAACAATATCCAGCAGCCGAAACGACGCGCTCTTGGGAATTCCCAGCAGCGGCCCAGTCAGTGCGTCCACTTCTTCAACGGTCAAATCCTGCTCAACCGTGGCGCCGTAGACTGCCGCCCCGAAAAAACTCCCAATCCGGTTCGCAATGAAATTCGGCGTGTCTTTACACAGCACCACACCTTTTCCCAGCCGCCGCTCAGCGAACTGCCGCACCTGAGTCAGTAAAAAACTGTCTGACCCTGGCCCCGGAATCAGCTCCATCAGGTGTAGGTACCGCGGCGGATTGAAAAAGTGTGTCCCGATAAACTGCCGCTGAAACTTTGCAGAGAAACCGCGCGCGATTTCTGAAAGCGGAATCCCGCTGGTATTAGTGGAAAGAATAGTCTCGGTACCCGCGCGCTCCGCCACTCTCTCCCAAAGCGCCCGCTTGATGCCCAGGTTCTCCGTGACCGCTTCAATCACCCATTGGCAGAATTCAAGCCTGCCTAAGTCATCGTCGAAGTTCCCGGTTTCAACCAGGCGTTCCGCGTTGCCCTGGTAAAAGGCCACCGGCTTTTGCGTACGCGCCGTTTCCAGCCCTTTTCGGGCAATGGCATTGCGGTCTCCGCCAGCGGTGGGCAGGTCCAGCAGTAACACCTGCACCCCCGCGTTTGCGAAGTGGGCCGCTATGCGCGACCCCATTGTTCCCGCACCCAGCACGGCCACTCGTTCAATACTTTTCATCCAACTCGCCTCGCTTTGGCAGTGTATCGAACACCCGCCGTCTCGCCTCGCGCCAGCTCAGTTCTGAGAGCAAAACCCCGGCAAGCCGGATTCGAAATGCATGCCCGGAAGATCGAAAGACAATCCAGGCTTCGCGAGGATGATGGGAAGTGGACCTGTAGCAGTTTTGTCGATCTCGTTTTTCAGCGAATCGGGAACGGCGAAATTGATATCCCACACAATACGGCCGCAATCGGGAACCGGAATTGTGCCATGTATCGGGGACGGAGCGTATGCAGTGGCGGCACTAAAGTAAGTCGCACACTGTGGGCAGCTGGGCACCATACCCGCCTCGAGCGAAAGTAAAGGCGTATCGGCGAAGTAATATCTCAACACTCGCCAGGAAATCGCTCCTCCTCCGTTCACAATCAAAAATGTGTCTTTCTCGGCAGTGACGGCTTCAAGTTGCCGCATGGGCGGGTTGATCGTGCCGTTGGTAAACTTCACCCATTCGGGGCTCCCATCGCTCCACATAATCGGATTGATGTAAAGCAAAACGTTAATAACAGACGCAATAATCAGACCGCCAACAAATAGCCAGTTCTTCCGGAATGAACCGAGAGCCAAGCCGCCCAATACACATAACGTTGTGATCGTGCTCAACGCATGTCCGGGGGCTGCAATGTGGAAGAGGCAGTGAAAGGAATATCCCGGCAAAAACCACAACAAGAAAAAGACGATGCGTGGCCGGCCAAGCGTCCAGCCGCGTCGGATCATCGCAGGCACCGCCCAAACCCACGCCGCAACTCCCATGAAGGTCCAGACCGACGCCTCGAGTACCATGTGCCAGAAGGCATTTGTACCTCCGCGGCCATTGGCTGCCGTGGCTAAAGATGCCTGATAAGCAAAATGGTCACGGAGAAATTTAAAATAAACAATAATTCCGCCTCCGGGCCGCGCTGTCGGTTTAACCCAAAGAAAAACGCAGGCGGCGAACAGCAAAACAGCCGGCACCAGCGCACGCCATGAATGGCGTTGCCGAATGGACGCAATAAATACTAATGGGAACAAGAACACCGCAAGCTCAGGGCGGAAGCTGGATCCGACCCCCAGTGCAGCCCAAGCTGCATATAAGGACCATTTCTCGTAAGGATGAGTCCACATGCGCCAGGCAACGCAGGCAACGCCCGCAGAGACGAGACCAAGGAAGATACGGACCGGCGAGACCACGATCGACGAGAGTGTCGCCGGGTGAAGCATAATCAAGACGGCCGCGGCAAGCCCTGCTCTTGCAGAAGCGAGCATTTCCCCGAGTTTGGCTGTCAGGAGGCTTGTTGCCAGCGAGGCCACAATCCCAACGGCAAAAAACGTTGAAATCGCCGTAGGGATCGCCTTATGAAACAGACGGGCTATCAGCACAAACCCTGGATAACCTGGGGGCTGGGGCATGTGAAGGAAGGTGTTGAACCGTTTGAGCGAGTAAGCGAAATTGAGGCTGTCGAAAACCGACAGATATTCCAGGTGGATACTCCACAGATACAGGGCGCTGCCCAGAAACACAAGCGCGAACACGGTCCAACCCGGTGAGAACTTTAGCCTCCATTCTGAGTCATCTTCCTGCGGCCGTTGTGTGGCTTCTACGATTAAGGACTGCTGCATATTAGATGCGTGGAGGCCGTCTGCGTAAAGAATGGCCGCTGCGACACTCGATTGTGCCATACCACTTGCTCGCAGTCGACATCGCGGTGGCATAGGCGTGTCCTACGTGGTCGCACGGCAGCGTTGCGATCGCCGCTTTTGAAAACGCGTTTGTATTATGAATGCGTGGGTGTTCCTTCCGTTCCAAGCGTGTCTACTGAGCGCTCACGTCGCATCCGGTCCTGGGTGATCATCATCCTGACTAATGTCTTCTCGCTGGTCTTTCTTGCCTGGGCTCTCTATAAGGCCGACTTACCTCGAATTTGGGGTGAAATTCGCCGCATGCATTGGGGTTGGGTAACCCTCGCTGCCGCAACCGATGTCATGGTCTACCTGCTGCACGGCTGGCGCTGGCGTCTGATGTTGCGCCCCATCCAGCGCATCCCCTATCTGCAGTTCGTTCGCGCCATCTACGCTGGCCTCTACGCAAACGAGGTGGTTCCGCTCCGCGCCGGCGAGGTCATCCGCTGCTTCCTGCTCTCGCGCAGTTCCAGCCTTCCCATTTCCGTCACCTTTGCGTCCGCGTTGATTGAGCGGATCTTCGATGGCATCTGGCTCATGGCTTTCTTTCTGCTCGCCCTGCAAGTCGGCCATCTTCCCCGCATCCTTGTACACGGGGGGTACCTCCTCGGCGTCGTCATCGTCCTCGCCAGCCTCGTGCTGGGCTACGGCATGTACGCCCGCGAACAAAGCATCACGCTGTTCTTTGACATTAGTATCCCCGCGTGGTTCAACACGCTGATCGAAGACCTCCACTTGATCGGCCATTCTCGCTTCCTCTACTATGCTTTCTTCGTGAGCGGTCTGTACCTCATCGCACAGGTCGCACCTATTTACGCCGTTGTCCGCGCCTACAACCTGCATGTCCCCTTCGTGACGTCGTTCACGATGATGGTGCTGCTACGCCTAAGCGCCGTCGTTCCCCAGGCCCCCGGCAACCTTGGCTCGTTCCAGTGGGTCGCTGCCAGGACGCTCATGCTGTTTGGCGTGCTCCAGGCTCATGCTTACCGCTTCTCCATCGTTCTTTGGAGTATCCTCACTCTGCCCTTGATCGCAGTCGGTTTCGTAGTCGTCCTCTTTGCCGGCGTCAGCATGTCCCACCTTCATCGTCAAGCCACCAGCGCCGCTTCTGACACCTTGAACCCAGAAACGGGCCCTTAGCGCCTATATGCCCCGTACTGACCATAAATAAGGAGAGGTCACATTGCGTTATGCGTTCGCTGCTTCTGCTCATGCTGCTTTCTTCGGCGTCCGCCCAACTCTCTTGGGCCTCCCCCCAGCAGGCGCAGGCTTCTGAGCAGGACGGTAATCAGGCACTCGACAATCACGATTACGCCGCTGCCATCCGTATTTTCACGGCACTCACTTCCGCTGATCCGAAGGACTACACTGCCTGGTTCAATCTCGCGCTGGCCGAATCCGCTTCTCAAAAGGACTTCGATGCCATCCTGCATTATCAGCGCGCCCTCGAACTTAAACCCGACCTTTTTGAAGCCCATCTCAATCTGGGCATCGTTCTGTTGCGCAACCACAAGACCTCTGACGCCGTCCCTCACTTCGCCGAGGGTGTCAAACTAAAGCCCGAAGAGTTCCGCCCCCACCTTTACCTGGCCGAAAGTCTCCGTGCTTCAGGTGATGACCGGGGCGCCGGAGATGCCTTTGAGAAAGCCCTCCAAATTGACCCCAAATCCGGGCGCGCCGAACTCGGCTGGGGCCAGGCGCTGGTGCAACTCGGACTGCTGGACCAAGCAGCGCCCCACTACCAGCGCGCCGCCGAGCTTGATCCTAAATTGAAGAGCTACCAAATGGAACTCGCTTCCGCCTACGCCACCGCTCAACGCCCCGCCGACGCGATTGCGCTCTTCAAGCAGTTCCCCAACGATCCCGGCGCTGTCGAACAGCTCGGTCGCCTCTATCTGGCAGCCGGCCAGCCCGCCGACGCCATCGCCCAATATGAAGCGGCTTATAAATCTGCGCCAACCCTTGAAAACGAGCTCGCTCTCGCGACCGCCTACCTCAAAGCCAAGCAGCCCCAATTGGCCGCTCCCCTTCTCGAACGCGCCCTCGCCCGGAATCCGTCGGACTACGAAGTCTGGATGACGGCCGGTCGTATCTATCGCGATCAACGGGATTTCTCGCGTGCCGCCACCCATTTCCTCTCAGCGGCCAAGCTAAAACCGGATTCCGCGGAAGCATGGAATGAATTGGCGGGCGTGGAGGTCATCGCCCAGCAATATCCTCAGGCCCTCGATGCCCTCGACCAGTTGCACCGTCTCAATAAAGAGATTCCCGGAGATTTCTACCTCCGGGCTATCGTTCTTGATAAGCTTCATCAGCTGAAACCGGCTTTGGAAAATTACAAGAAGTTCCTTGACGTTAGCCAAGGTAAGCATCCCGACGAAGAGTTCATCGCTCGCCAGCGCGTGCGTATTATCGATAACGAGTTGAACAGGCGATGAAGCCGCGTCTTTCCCTCCAATTCGTACTCTTCGCCCTGGTGTCCGTCCACTCTGTTATTGCCGGTCAGATTCCGGAACTCGACTCTGAGCCCGATGTCGTCAAGCGTTCCCAGCATGCGCTGGCGATGGCCGAGTCCTATTTTGAGGATGCCCGTCAAGCTTACTCGGCCAACGAGATTAAAAAGGGCGACGCTCGCCTCGAAGACATGACCACCGCCCTCAACATCTGTGTGGCTGCTTTAAACGTTGCCCGCAAGAGTCGCCTCTACAAACCTGCTGAGATGCGTGTCATGACGCTCTCTCGCCGCCTGCACACCTTAGTGGGCGACATCAGTGTCGAGGATCGCGGCTGGGCCGAATATACTGAGCGTCAGGTAGAGGCCGTGCACGAAAAGCTCTTATTAGGTGTAATGAAGAAGTAGAGGCATGTACCCATGAACCACCCCGCAGGCATTCGCCTCCGTATCGGTTTGCCGCTCGCGTTGGCCCTGTCCTGGGCCGGAAGCCTCGTCGCTGAGACCCGCGATTTCCTGAATTCGGCGGAAATTGCGCAGATCCGCGACGCCCAGGATCCCAATGACCGTTTGACGCTCTACGCAAAGTTCGCGAAGATGCGCGTCGACATTCTGATGCAGGCTTTGCAGAAGCAAAAGCCGGGCCGCAGCCTGATGATCCACGACACGCTCGAAGACTACTCCCACATCATCGAGGCCATCGATAGCGTAGCGGACGATGCCCTGCGCCGCAAGCTTCCCATCGATAAAGGCATGCTCGCGGTGATCGCTGCCGAAAAGGACTTCTCTGAGCGCCTCGGTAAGGTTGAGGACTTGAATCCACCCGATCTCTCGCGCTACGACTTCGTCCTGAAGCAGGCCATCGACACCACCAACGACAGCCTGGAGCTTTCAATGGAGGATTCGAAGAAACGTCAGGATGACATTCTGGCGGCCGATCAAAAAGAGAAGAAGGAGCGGGAAAGCTCGATGTCCCAAACCGAAGTGGCCGACCGAAAGAAGAAGGACGCTGACGCCGCGGCTGCGGACGACAAAGCCAAGAAGAAAATCCCTTCGCTCTACAAGCCCGGCGAAAAGCCCCCCGACCAATAGCGCCGTTTGTCCCTACCCGGCCGTATACAGCCCCATCGCCCGTTTGGTTGTCCGGATGGTCTCTTCGGCAATCGGCCTCACCCGTTCTGCGCCCTCGCGCAGCACTCCGTCCAGATATTCCGCGTCGGCCGTCACCTCGCGATATTTCGCTTGAATCGGCTCCAGTCGCGCTACTACGCGTTCGGCGACAAATTTCTTGAAATTCCCGTAGCCCATAAACGCCACCTGTTCCTCCGTCACGCTCTCGTCGCAGGCCTGCGCGATCGTAAACAGGTTCTGAACTCCCGCGCCCATCGCCTCGATATCCACAGCCGGGTTTGAATCAGTGGTCGCCCGCATAATCTTTTTCCGCAGCACATCCGGCGGATCAAGCAGCGCAATGGCGTGGTTCGTGCCGCGCGCCGACTTGCTCATCTTTTGGGTGGGATCGTCCAGCCCCATAATCCGCGCGCCCACCAGCGGCAAGTGGGTCGCGGGCACCACGAACAGGTCCTCCCCCTTGCCGTAGAGCGAATTAAACCGCTGCGCAATATCACGTGTCAGCTCCAGATGCTGCGCTTGGTCCTCGCCCACCGGTACAATTCCCGCGTTATAGAGAAGGATGTCGGCGGCCATCAGGACCGGGTATTGCAGCAGTCCGTCCCCCACAGTCTCCTGGTTCTCGGTTTTCGCCTTGAATTGAGTCATCCGCTGCAGCCATCCAAGCGGTGTGACGCACGTCAGCATCCAGGCCAGTTCCGCATGCCCTGAAATGTCCGACTGCACCATAATGGACGACACGTCCGGGTCGATGCCCGAGGCGATGAACAAAGCGGCGGTCTCGCGGATTTTGCTCTGCAGCTCTGCCGGATCCTGATGAATCGTCACCGCATGCAAATCGACAATGCAGAAGATGCTTTCATAGCGCGATTGAATCTCGGCCCAATTCTTGAGCGCTCCCAGATAGTTGCCGAGATGAAGCTGACCGGTGGGCTGAACGCCCGAGAAGACGCGTGCTTTCATGTGGAAAAAAAGTAAACTCCATGTTACCCGTAGCGTTAGCTGCATAGTGTTACCTGCATAGCCCGCGTTATCATTTCCCGGAAAACCCGCCAATGCCCTCCACAGTCACACTCCACGAAATCTCGTCACAACACCTCCCCGCCCCCGTTCCTTACGCTGTCCTCGCGCCTGAACAGACAGATCCTCTCCCGCTGTGCATCCTTCTTATGGGCGCGGGCGGCACGCGTGATTCCCTGCTCGACCTCCAGCCCGTTTTCGATTCTTGGTGGAGCGAAAGCCACGCGCCTCTTGCTGTGCCCAGGATGATCGTCGCAACTCCCTCCCCAGGCCCCGACTACTACCTGGAGGACCCCGGCGGCTCGATGCAATGGGACGGGTTCCTAGCCACGGATTTCATTCCGCACCTCCGCGCAAATTATCCAGTCAACGACACCACGGTGATCGGTGGCATTTCAGGAGGCGGGTATGGAGCACTCAAGTTAGCCTTCGGCCGCCCCCACATATTCGAAGCCGTTGCCGCCATGCAACCCATGCTGGAGCCGGGCCTCCATGAATCCGATGTCAGATTGCGCAACCGGCTCCATCATTCAGCCGGCGGACCAAAGCAGTTAATCGGACCCTCGCGCGACGCTTCGCTCTGGGAGTCAAACAATCCCGCAAACCGGGCACTAGAACATGCACTGCAAATTCGCAACTCCGGCCTCGCCATTTACATTGAGGCCGCTGACCACGACTTCCTCAATGCGCACGATGGTGCGGAATTCCTCCATCGCGTTCTCTGGGACCTCGACCTCTCGCACGAATACCATCTCGTCCGCAATGCCGATCACGGCGGCGTAACCATGCGTCCGCGCCTGCGCGCCATGTTTGCTTGGCTAGGTTCGCTCTGGAACCCTCCTCAGACGGATGACGAAGCTGAAAAAGCGGCCACAATTTGGCTGCAATCGGGAATGAAAGGCAAGCCGCCCGCCGGTGCGATAACCACCGACGCGTTCATCCATTTTCTCCGCACCGCCTTCGAGCCCTTGCGCGCGGAAGCCGCTAAGATCGATCCCACCACACGCCGCCGCTTTGGAATACTGGAAAGCTCCAGGACTCCCAACTGAGTCGCGCTCGCAACAAGCGAGCCCCGATCCCACAATCAAGGCAGCGAGATTCGATACAAATTCCGGTGCACCGTAGTATTCACATACGCGAACCGGTCCAGCATACGGCCCGGTACCAACGCCGCCCTGCCAAACG
>Ga0206891_10117_pt1 | contig 24736 bp, 20 predicted proteins | sample Alteio_BWOrgHeat_55_FD_153246 | JGI IMG/M metagenome (GOLD analysis project Ga0206891, IMG submission 153246) | Enriched cells from forest soil in Barre Woods Harvard Forest LTER site, Petersham, Massachusetts, United States - Alteio_BWOrgHeat_Nextera7 ...
TACAAAGCCATTAAACGTTTTGCAGCATCGGCGGCAGCAAAAAATCTGCGGCCCGGCCAGAAAAAGTTTTTACGTGAAACGCTTGTTGCTTTCGAAATAAACGGCACCAAACTGGATGATGTAAAACGGGCCGCTTTAAAAAAGACCAACGATAAAGTTATCAGTTACGGCACCCAGTTTGACCGCAACATTGCTGAACATAAGGACAGCGCTAAATTCACCGCAAAAGAACTGCAGGGCGTTCCCGAACCGCTTTCTAATGCATGGAAACGTGCCGGCGGCACCTACGAGGTTACCGTGAATGGCCCTAATTATGCCAACATCCTTAAATATGCCGACGATGAAAACACAAGGCATACCATGCTGCTGAAATATAACAACCGGGCTTATCCTGTTAATATTACGGTGCTTGACAGCTTGTTTCATTATCGCCAGGTACAGGCAGATGAATTGGGTTTTAAAACGTATGCCCAATACGCCCTGGTACAAAAAATGGCAGCCAAGCCCGCTAATGTATGGGCCTTTTTAGATGACCTGCGCGATAAGTTAGGTCCGCATGTGCCCGCAGCCAGGGCCGAGCTGAGCGCGTTAAAACACCAGTTACACCCCGAGCTTAAGGATAGTATTTATGCCTGGGATGGTTCATATTACAGCAAAAAACTATTAGATGCCAAATACCAGCTGAATACGGACGAGGTAAAACAGTACTTCGAAATGAATAATACCATTAATGGTATGTTTACCGTGTATCAGAAATTGTTCGGCATCAACATCCGCGAGGTAAAGGGGTTGCCGGTATGGTATAATAAAGTGAAGAGTTATGAGGTATATATGAATGGAAAAAAGATGGGTACCTTCTTTTTGGACCTTTATCCCCGCCCCAATAAATATACGCATTTTGAAACCGCCAATATCAGCCTGTACCATTTAGCTAACGGAAAGGAAATACTGCCCGTTGGTACGCTGATCTGTAATTTCCCCGAGGGAACGGCAGCCGAGCCATCGCTGTTAAACCATAGCGACGTGATAACCATGTTTCATGAATTCGGGCATTTAATTAATTTCCTGTTATGCCACCCGGCCATTGCCTCGCAAAACGCGTTTGCTGTTAAAGGCGATTTTGTGGAAGCGCCGTCGCAATTTTTAGAAAACTTTTGCTGGAACTATAACTGCCTTAAATTATTTGCCCGCAATTATAAAACAGGCACCGTATTGCCCAGATCATTATTTGATAAAATGGATAAAGCGAGGATGTTAGGCATAAGCAATGCCGAAATTTTCCAGGTGTATTTATCTATACTCGATATGACGTACGAAGACAGGTATTACGAAGCAAAGAAAAGAGGCATCAACCAGGTAGCTATTGACCTATACAGTATGTTACAGGCACCCTATCCTGCCGGTATTCATTTTATTTGTGCCTTTAACCATTTAAACGGGTATGGCGCTAATTATTACGGCTACTTATGGTCGAAGGTGTTTGCGCAGGATATATTTTCGGTGTTCGAAAAAAATGGGGTGCTTAACCAGGCCGTAGGTATAAAATACCGCAAAGCCATATTAGAAAAAGGCGCTACACAGGAAGAGAATGACGAGTTGAAAAACTTTTTGGGGCGCAAGCCTAATTCGGCGGCGTTTATGAAGTCGATAGGACTATAATTGTCTGAACCATGATTTTTAGGATTTGAGGATTACCTTGATTAGGGGACTAATCAAAATCCTTAAATCTTTTAATCCTAAAAATCATGGTTCAGACTTCCTCACCCGTTTCAACGTCAGCAAATTCTGCGCGTTAACGCTATAGCCCGTTATATTGTTCTGATACAGGTTTACCCGTTTATCATAATATAAAATAACCACCGGGGCCTGGGCCATTACTATATTGTCCATCTGGCGGTATATCGCGTAGCGTTGTTCGTCGTTTTTAATGTTGTATGATTGCTCGAACAGCCTGTCAAACTGCGGACAATTAAAACCGGTATAATTTGGCCCGAACGGAATTTTGTTTTTCGAATAAAACACCGACAGGTAATTCTCCGCGTCGGGGTAATCGGCTATCCACGACCCGTAAAAAAAGTTGATGCCGTTTTTAGCTACCATTTCGCGCAGGCTGGCGCCCTGGGTGACTTCAATATTGGTTTTAATGCCGGCGCGTTCCAGTTCGGCCTGCACATATTCTATCATATTGTGGTAAGCTATGGTGGTAGTGAGGGTTATAGGGGGCATATTAGCGCCATCAGGATAACCGGCCTCTGCCAATAACCGGCGTGATTTTAAGGGGTTGTAAGTATATCCTTTAATCTCCGTTTCGCTAAACCCGGGCATCCCTTTCGGAATAAACCCCTGGTAGCCCGGCGTACCCAAACTATTGCGCAAGTATTTAATAAGCTTTTGTTTGTCGATAGCGTAATTAATGGCCTGCCTTATTTTTAATACCCGCAGGGGCGAGTGTTTAACAATGGCCAGGTTGGTATCCACCAGCATACCCAGGTACATGGTGTTAAGGTAGGGCCCGGTGCTTAAAACAAATTTGCCTTTATATTTTTGGGTAATGTTGCCGTCCTTGGTTAAAATATCATCGCGGTAGCTGCCATCTATATCATTAAAAAAGTCGAGGTTCTTTTTAATGAATTCCATAAACGCGGTTTGCTTATCGTCAATAAAGGTAGCGCGGATAGCATCGAGGTAAGGCAGTTGTTTTCCCAGGCTATCTTTCTCCCAGTACTTTTCATTTTTTAACAACACCATTACCTCGCCTTCTTTCCAGTATTTAAATTTAAAGGGCCCCGTACCCACCGGGTGGCTGCGGAAATCCTTACCGTAAAACTCAACCACCTCTTTGGGTACTACCGAACAATACTGCGCCGTTAGCATACTGATAAATGGCGCGAAAGGTTGTTTTAGTGTTATACGGAAAGTAGTGTCGTTTATAGCGGCGAACGCCTGTTTACCAATTACCTTATCGCTGAATATCCACGAACCTGACGAGGCTACCTTCGGGTCTATCAACCGGCTAAAGCTATAAGCAAAATCTGCGGCGGTAACTTTACGCCCTTTACCATTTGTAAATTGCGCGTCGTCATGAAAATAAACATCGTCGCGCAGGTGAAAGGTATAGGTTTTACCATCGGCGGATATATCCCAGGTTTTGGCTATGCAGGGGATTGTTTTTAAACTATCGTTTATCTGAACCAAACCATTATAAAGCTGGTTATCCATCCAAATGGTATTATGGTTGCGGCAAAAAGCGGGGTCGAGTGAGCTCAGGCCCTCATCAAGATTAATGTTAAATATAGTTTGGTTGGTGTGTTTTTTGGCAGAATTACAGGAGGTTAAAATTAACCCGGACAATAGCAGGAAAAATATATAACAGGTTAGTTTATTCATCAAAGCTAATATAGCCAATTAATGAATTATTGATTTATTGAATTGTTGATTTGACAGTGGGATGTTGGTTGGCGTCCGAAATGAAAACTTACGAAGTTTTTAAAACTTCGTAAGTTTAACATAAATAATTGCTAATTTGGATTGATAAACCAATTATAAACCTGTCATGAAAAAACTCCTTATACTGTTAGTTACGGGCATTTTTTATTGCGCCATTACCAATGCCCAGGTAACAACCGATGCTAACAAGACCCCTGTACGCCTTACACGAAGTATCAAATTCAATTTTGTTGCAAAAGACAGTGTAAACCTGTTGCTGGATGATGAATTTAACATGATAGAGGATAGTTGTGCCCAGGTTATCCGTTATGCCAAATTAAAAATGCAGCAGCACAAGTATTCGGGCAAGATCAGGGATGTAAGCCGCCTGGACCCTTCGCTTGTATTAACCGAGGGCACTTATACGGATGATGGTTTGAAGGATGGCTATTTTGTTACGCATTATTTAAACGGGAAATTACAAGCCAAGGGCAGTTTTAAAAACAACAGGTATGATGGAAAATGGGAAATGTACTATGACGATGGCAAGCCGAAATTATTTTTTGAAGCCAACGGCAAAGACATAAAAATTACCGATGCCTGGGATGCAAAAGGTGCTAAAACCATTGATAATGGCAAAGGCACTTACCGCAGCGATCTGGGTTCGATATTCTGGAAAGGGAAATTACTTAATGGCAGGCCCGACGGAACCTGGAGCGCCGTGAAAACAAATGATGTTAACAACGAGTTGAGCAGCGAAAAATTTAAAGACGGGGCATTCCAAAAAGGCAATGGGCCGCTTGGAGCCTATACGGATGCTTCAAGACTGGAGCTGGTGGCAATTGATATGCTGCCTTTTACACATACCGAATTACTGCGTATATCAAGAGTACCTTGTAACGGTAATGGGCCTAAACGCAGGCAAATTGTAAATGCACAGTACGGTAACGGCGGATTTAATGTATTTAATGATGCTATAAAACGCGCAGTTGAGCCTTACCTGCGTACGGTGAACATTAAAGACTATGATAATCATTTTACCATCCAGGGAGCAATTGATGAAAAAGGTTTTATGGTAAATATGAACAGTGACGATTCATTTAATCAAACCATAGCTGAAGGGCTGATCTCAAGCCTGAGAAGACTGCCCGCATTAAACCCTGCTACCATTGATGGCAAACCTGCAAAGCAAAAATTTGCGATAACTTTTACCTTTGAACAGGGGGTTTATCATTTTAGTTACCGGTTTTTGGCGGTGGATGCGAATCAATAAAATGTAATAACTTATTTAAATTTAAAAAATAATTTCTTACTCAGCCGACACCAGTTGTATACAAACCGGTGTCGGTATATCAATTTTATTGGCGGTAGGGGTTAGTTTACCCGTTGCCTTATCCACCTTAAAAACCGTAACGCTGTTGCCATCCTGGCAGGAAACGATCAGGAAATTGCCTGCAGGAGCTATCAAAAAGCTTCTTGGTGTACGGTCTGTGCTAATACGGCTAACAAAGGTTAGCTGCCCGTTATCGGGGTTTATGGCATATTGCACAATTTCATTAATGCCACGGTTCGAGGCATATAAATAAGCGCCATCCGGCGATATATGTACATCTGCACCGCTTGCCCTGCCGGTATAACCGTCGGGATTAAGGTTAAGGCTTTGTAAAAAAGTTAATTTGCCCTTATTGTAAGCATAGGCATTAACTGCCGAGCCCATCTCCTGTACGAGGTACATGTATTTGCCATCTTCCGAGAAAGTCATGTGGCGCGGGCCATTGCCCCCCTTCACCATTTCAAACTCCGGATCGGCGGGGGTTAAAGGCGGGTTTTTTGAAGCGCTGTATTTATAGATATTTATTTTATCTGTACCCAGATCGGCCGTCATCAAATACTTTTCATCAGGCGATAAGATGGACGAGTGGGTATGCGGCGCTTCCTGCCTGCTTTTATTAGTGCCTGTGCCTTCATGTTGAACAGTTTGTATTGGCGGCGCCAGTGAACCATCTTTATTAATGGGCAAAACCGTTAAATTACCACCCGAATACGCTGCCGCGAAAACATTTTTTTGTTTTTTATCAATCGCCACATGCACCACGCTCGCGCCTGCAGGCTGTTTATTAAGTAATACCAGTTTACCGGTGGTGTAATCAAATTTAAAAGCGCTTACCACCCCCGGTTTATTTTCGCCCCCCGAATAAACAAATTTACGGTCGGGCGAAACGCATACATAAGTAGGGTTAAGTATGCTATCGATCTGGCTTAAATAAGCCAGTTTGCCGGTTTCGGCATAAAAACGGTAAACAGCTATACCTTTATTGCCGTTGGGGCGCGTATAAGCGCCAATTACCAGGTCGTAAGTTTTAGGTAGGGCGCCCTTTTTCTGCGCCGAACAAAACAAAGGTGATATTAACGATAGTATTAACAGCAGCTTCTTCATAACAATATAGGATTGGTTGATTAAAGGTAGTAAAAAAGGTGAAAGGTAAAAGGCGAAAGGTAAAAGGTTTTTTCCTTCTGCTTTAAGCTTAGCCCCGCTAATGCTTCTTCCGCTCATTCATTACTTTTTCCATCGCCTCCGGCAAGGAACCCATAAAAACAAAGGTTTTTGATTCGATCGTTGTTGTTGCCTTTGCCCCTAACACAACCGCAACATCCGTATGATGACAGGTTAATTGCGGATTGCTCCAAACCTGTTCCGGGTCTAAGATGGAGCAGGTAGCTGCTATCCATTTTCCGTCCGCCGACCGTGTTGCCAGGAACGGAACATCCACTTTTTCAGGATTATCGTAAGTGGTAATGCCGCCGTCCCCGGTGCTTATTTTATGAGCAGGCGGCTCGATAGTGAATGCCGCGCGTACGCGGCAGGGCAGCCATTTGGAAATGGGGAGTGTTGTCCGTTCAGGAATAAAGTTCGCTAATAAATTAAAACCTTCTTTATTATGCACATAGGTGCGTTCTAAAAACACATCATAAAAATTCGACCGCAGCTTGGTACAGGTGGATACAATGGCCCGCGGAAACACCTCATTCCCCAGGTTGGTGAGTGTGTACCGGGTGCGGACGCCATCCGATTCTAACGTAATCGTACAGGTCAGCCTTGTCATTTGCAGGTTATCTATTACATAGCTTAGTTCGTTTTCACGCATTGACCATTTCACGCTGAAATCCGGATAATTGGAATTGAAAAGCGCATAGATCAGATTTACCCGGTCGGCATTATTTGTGAGTGAAATTACTTCGGGGCAATCTATCAGAATACCATCATCCGAATCGCTTTGCCCCGGGAGAAGGAGCTTAACCTGCGAATGATTGCCAAGGGCCATTAACCGTAACCCGGTTTTATTGGTTATAATTAAATGCTCTTCATTAACCGGCATTATTTTTTCTTTAGCGCTTGTTTGCGCAAGGGCAAAACTAGCGACAAATAAGAATACAGGGAATATTAACAGCGCTTTCTTCATAATAAAACAGAATTGGTGGTTGAAAGGTAATGAAAAAGCGGAAAGCTTAAGGCAAAAAGGTAAAAGCTTTTACCCCCGCTTTAAGCTTTCCGCTTTAGTCTCCCGATAGCTATCGGGACTGCTAAATCCTTAGTCAACAGCAACCAGCTTCAAACAAACCGGCTTGGCAACATCAATTTTGTTATCGGTTAAAGTGAGTTTACCAGTAGCTATATCCCGTTTATAGATCAGGATACTGTTCGAGTCCTGGTTGGCTACCAACAGGTAAGCGCCTGATGGGTCGATAATAAAGTTACGCGGCGCACGGCCAACTTTATTGCGTTCAACAAAGGTTAGCTCGCCTGTTTTTTGGTTAATGGAATACGCCACAATTTCATTTGCGCTACCGCGATTGGTTCCATAAACAAACATACCATCCGGCGATACATGGATATCAGCCGCGCCTACCTGGCCGGTAAACCCTTCAGCAAGCATACTAACGGTTTGTATAGCAGTAATCTTTCCATCATCGTATTTATAAGCGGTAATGGCGCTGCCCATTTCCTGTATATTGTAAAGGAACTTGCCATTTGGCGAAAACGCCAGGTGACGCGGGCCGTTTCCGGCTATAGCGCTTACAAATGGTGTAGCCGCAGGTGTTAAAGGCGGGTTAGCCGATGCTTTGTAATTGTAAATATTTATTTTATCGGTACCCAGGTCGGTATAGAATAAATATTTTTCATCGGGCGACAGCATAGCGGTATGCACGTGCGGGCCTTGCTGGCGCGCCTTATTAATACTGCTGCCTTCATCCTGTATTTTTTGTGAAACCGGGCCCAATGAGCCGTCTTTATTTACAGGATATACGGTTAGGTTACCCCCGCCATAATTGGCTACCAATACATTTTTGCGCGCTTTATCAACCGCTATATACGCAGGGCCGCCGCCGCCTAACTGTTTATTCAGCGAATCAAGCTTGCCGGTTTTAACATCAAACTTAAATGCGCTTACGCCACCCGGCCTATTCCCGGGGGTCTCATTAGCGGCATATACAAATTTACTATCGGCTGATACCGCCAGGTACGATGGGTTATCCACATCGTCAATTTCGCTTAAATACGTTCCCTTGCCCGTTTCCATATCAAAACGGTACACGTATATGCCCTTGCTGCCATTGCGGCTCGTATAGGTGCCTACCAGCAGATCGTACGTTTTAGTGGTAACTTTTTTTTGCGCAAAGCAAAGTTCGGGGGCTACCTGCGATACTATTAACAGTATAAGTAGTAATTTCTTCATAACAAATAGGATTGGTTTACCTGTGCAAGGTAGTAAATTCAATAAAAAAAAGAGAGGTATCAATATATTATTAATGATACAATTATTGCGACCCTACAAAAATGCGGATGTCACCTCCCGCTTTAATTATGTTATTCTTTTACCCGGTAGGCTTGAATATTAATATAGAGATAAGATGTCTTAACAGGGATCCAGTTACTTTCACTTTTTTCACGGAAGTAACTCTTTCTGAATGGTGAAGGATAAGAGGGTATTAAAAACGACGAGTTAGCTACATCATTTGGCGCCAGATCGGCCTCGATTAATTGAACCGATACGGCAATTTTTTTATAGCCTTTTAAATGTATGTTGTATTTACTTAAGCCAATTTTTTTCCAGCCATGTGTATCCTGCGTTTCATAAATTATATCCTCTGGCGAAATAAGCTTATCCGGCATATCATCCTTAACAGAATAAAAGTTAACCCGGTACTTTAATCTTTTATAATTATTAAACCACAGGTCGAAATTTATTTCTTTTAAAAGGATGTCTTTATCCACGTCGAGAATGGTGGCTTGTTCCCGGCCACTTACATCACTTATTTTTGGAATAGACGAATAAGCGCTCGTTGAAAAAGTTATTGAAGAAGGGGTACGGCCATATATTTCAATTTTTTCTTTTGTGGGACTTATCTTCACCTCATTAAGAATTGTTGAATTGGGCTGCATCGATATTAGATTTCCTACTGCCTTTAGTTCACCGGGTATTTTTTTAACAGCATCATATCCAATATGGGTAAATATCACTGTATCCGATTTGTTGATCTCCGATGGGTCGAGGGATAATTTAAACTGACCGGTCGAGTCAGCAACAGTGCCATACGGTTTACCCTTAATACCCACAGATACATAAGGAATGCTATTATGACTAGTTGATTCAACTATTTTTCCAACAAAAGTATTTGATTGCGCTTTTAAAACAGAAGGCATTACTGCTGTTATTAAAAATAAAACACCAGTACCATGTATGTTCATGCTAATTGCGATAAGTTAATTCAGGTTATTAAAATAATATCTCCCTAACGGCTTAGTCAGCAATATATTTTATCAATAGCTGTATAAATCGGGCTAAATTATTTTATCAGGTGCTTTAGCTGAATGATCTCTTTCTCGTCTAAAAAACGCCAGCGGCCGCGGGGCAAGTCCTTCTTGGTGAGGTTGGCGTATACTACGCGGTCAAGCTTTACAACCTCGTACCCTAAATGTTCAAATATGCGGCGCACTACGCGGTTTTTGCCGCTATGTATCTGTATGCCTACTTCTCTTTTTGTGCCGCCCTGTACGTACGATACCGAGTCGGGTTTTATTAAACCATCTTCCAGTTCAACGCCGAACTGTATTTTGTTCAGGTCGCCTTGCGATAAGCTTTTACTTAACTCCACCTGGTACAATTTGGTAATATTACTGCGCGGGTGCGAAAGTTTATCGGCCAGGTCGCCATCATTAGTCATTAAAAGTAAGCCGGTCGTGTTGCGGTCAAGGCGGCCCACCGGGTATATCCGTTCGCGGCTGGCCTTTTCAACCAAATGCATCACGGTGCGGCGCTCCTGCGGATCCTCGGTAGTGGTTATATAATCTTTGGGTTTGTTTAGTAATACGTAAACGTTTTTTTCGCGTTTCAAGGTTTCGCCGTTATAGCGTATCTCGTCTTTAAACGGGTCAACCTTTAAACCCAACTCATTCACCACCTCGCCGTTAACCGATACCACACCGGCTACGATCAATTCATCAGCCTTTCGGCGCGAACATATACCCGCGTTGGCTATATAACGGTTAAGTCTTATCAGGCCATCTTCTTTTGGAGCAGCAGGTTTTTTAGGACGCAGGGTTTTTACCGGCGCGTCACGGTCGCGGGTTATTTTATCATAAACCGGTTTACCCCCGGTTTTGCGGAATGGTTTATCGCCATCGCGCTTAAAACCGCCTGTTGCCGGTTTTGAACCTGCAAATTTTCTATCTCCTGCCGGCTTGTCCGTAAAACCCCGTTTTGACTCAAAGTTTCTTTTCGGGCTATCATCGCCGGTGTTCCTGCCGGAATAGGGTTTGTTACGCGGAGTGAAATCTCTTTTATCGGTTGATGAATCGCCGCCGTAAGTTCTTTTTGGCCGGTCATTGTCGGCGGTTGGCCTACCCGAATAAGGCTTATTGCGTGGTGTAAAATCTTTTTTACCTCCTGCATCTCCGCCACCCCGATAGCTATCGGGGCTTCTTTTCGGGCGATCATCCTCACTTCCGGTTGGCCTGCCTGAATAGGGTTTATTACGCGGAGTGAATGATTTTTTATCACCGGACGAATCGCCGCCATAAGTTCTTTTCGGTTTTTCGTCATCCCCGGTTGGCCTGCCCGAGTATGGTTTGCGCGGGCCAAAGCTTTTCTTTTCGGCGCCTGTTGAAAACGAACTTCTTTCGGCAGCGGGTCCACTTGAATATCTTTTTTTGGAATTATCGTTGCTGGGCTTGTCGGTGCTTTTGGAAGAATTAGCGCGGGAAGAAGTAGATCGTTTATTATCGTCCCCTTTTGAGGGTTTTCCCGATCTGCCATTCCTGTCGTCGCGACTGTTTGTTGGTCTCTTAAATACCATGTTTTTTATGTTAGCGCTTTCGCAGCGTGAAGGGGCAAAGGTAGCCTTTTTTGGCGATTTTTTGGCGAGTTATTAACATTTTTTCATCGGTTCAAAAACCGCGTTTGCGCTTGTTTAAACGCCGTTTTTTGGCCTTTTTTTAAAAACTCAAAACACTAAGGTTAATATAAGTGTTTGACAGAGTGATATATAAACCATACCTTTGCCAAACATTTAACAAAATGTATCGTTCTATGAATAGAAAAAAAATGATGAAAAAACACTTACTTACGTACTCCGTGATCCTGGTGCTGGCTGTCATTTTAAAACTTAATATTTGCAGTTCAACGGTTGAAAGACCGGCAGGTATTAACCGCCACATTCCCAGGTTTATTGCTATCAACAATACTACCGCAAGTGATTATAATTTCGCTAATGAATCCTTACCCTCTAATAGTGCCGTCTACCGCAAACTGCAAAACTCCCTTAGAAAACACAATTATAGTAATGTCGGGTCTCATATTCTGCAAATTAAGGCAGGAGAACTGTTCCCTGTAATTGAGCCTATATTAAAACGTTTTGGCATTCCTGACGATTTTAAATATTTGCCATTGGTCGAGTCGGGTTTACACGAGGGCACTTCAACGAGGGGCGCCGCCGGTTTATGGCAGTTTATGCCCGGTACCGCGCGTACTTATGGCCTAAAGGTTGGGCACGGGGTTGATGAACGGAGGAATGTCCGAAAATCAACCATAGCCGCCTGCAGGTACATCAGGGAGCTGTATGCCCAGTTTAACAGCTGGACTCTTGCCGCAGCCGCTTACAACAATGGAGAAATTAAGCTGGCAAAAGCAATGAACCGGCAAAATGAAGACAATTATTTCCGGATGAAGCTTAACCGCGAAACTGCCAGTTATGTGTACAATTTGATAGCTATGAAAGCAATTATTGCCGATCCGCAGAAATATGGATATGGTGGTTATTACGCACATTTACCGGTAAATAATTTTATGGCTTATAATTGATCGCAACAAAAAAATAGGATTACGGAGCACTAAAAGCCCGGTTTGCCCAGATGGCAGGCCGGGCTTTTTTGTGTATATTTGCGGGCGATTTTAATGAGTGAATCAGCGAATGGGTGAGTGAGTGATTTTGTCATTCACACATTCGCTAATTCACTCATTCACACATTAATTTATGAATGAAAAACCACTCGACCTTGGCGAGCAAAGTGAAGTTGAAGTTTACGGAGCCCGGGTACATAATTTAAAAAATATTGATGTTTCTTTTCCGCGCAACCAGCTGGTGGTTATTACCGGGTTGAGCGGCAGCGGGAAATCATCCCTGGCCTTTGATACCATTTATGCCGAGGGACAGCGGCGCTATATGGAAACATTTTCGGCCTACTCGCGCCAGTTCATGGGCGGCATGGAACGGCCCGATGTTGATAAGGTTTCGGGCCTTAGCCCGGTTATCGCCATCGAGCAAAAAACCACCAGTAAAAATCCCCGCTCAACCGTAGGCACCATTACAGAAATTTACGATTTTATGCGCCTGTTGTTCGCCCGTACCGGTGAGGCGTACTCGTACGTAAGCGGCGAGAAAATGGAGCGCATGAGCGAGGACCAGATACTGAAAACCATATCCGAAAGGTTTAACGGTGAGCCGGTAAACATTTTGGCCCCGGTGGTAAAAGCCCGTAAGGGCCATTACCGCGAACTGTTTGAACAAATACGCAAACAGGGCTATTTAAAGGTTTGGATAGATGGCGCCATTGCCGACGTGGAACCGAAAATGCAGCTTGACCGCTATAAAATACATGATATTGATATTGTGGTTGACCGCCTGCAGGTAAGCGGCGAGAACAGCAAGCGTTTACATACTTCTATACAAACCGCGTTAAAAATTGCGAAAGGAATTATCAGAATAGGAGATAAAGACAATAACGTAGCTTACTTCAGCAAGTATTTGATGGACCCGGTTTCAGGCATATCGTATGACGAGCCACAACCGAATACCTTTTCGTTTAATTCGCCTTATGGCGCCTGCGAAAAATGCAATGGCCTTGGTTATATTTTTGAGGTGGATGAAGCTTCGGTAATTCCAAACCCTAAACTGAGTATATTGAACGGCGGCCTTGCGCCGCTTGGCGAATACCGCGAAACATGGATATTCCAGGTATTAAAGGCATTGGCAAAAAAATATGATTTCGCGTTATCAACACCGATAGATAAACTGGATAAAGACAAACTGGATATCATACTGAACGGCACCAGCGAAATGGTAACCGTAGCGGTTGAGTATAACAAATGGAACGTACAAAGCTACCAGGTAAGTTTTGACGGTATTATCCGTATGCTGGAAGAACAGCAGGAACGCCGCGGCGACGAGGGGATGGACGATATGGAAAACTACCGGGTATTAAGAACCTGCCCGGTTTGTGAAGGCGCCCGGTTAAAAAAGGAATCGCTGCATTTTAAGGTTGATAACAAAAATATTTTTGAACTGGCCTGTATGGATATCCGCACCCTGCAGGATTGGTTCAGTAACCTGGAAGACAGGCTAAGCGAGCGGCAGAACGTTATTGCCAAAGAGATTTTAAAAGAAATACGCGCCCGCATAGTGTTTTTAATGGATGTAGGCTTAAGCTACTTAACGCTCGACCGTACGGCTAAAAGCTTATCAGGCGGCGAGGCGCAGCGCATACGGCTGGCCACACAAATTGGTTCGCAGCTGATGAACGTAATGTACATTTTGGATGAGCCGAGCATCGGCCTGCACCAGCGGGATAACGAGCGTTTAATAAAAGCCCTGAAAAATCTGCGCGACCTGGGAAACACCGTACTGGTTGTTGAACATGATAAAGAAATGATACTGGAAGCCGACCATGTTATTGACATGGGCCCGGCCGCGGGTGTACATGGCGGCGAGGTGGTTGCACAAGGCACCCCAAAGGAATTAATGGCTAAGCATACGCTAACCACATCCTACATCAATGGCGAGCGGGGCATAGCTATCCCGAAATCAAGGCGTGAAGGTAACGGCAAGTTCCTGACCCTTAAAAAAGCTGCCGGGCATAATTTAAAGAAAGTTACGGTTGATTTCCCGTTAGGTAAACTAATCGGTATTACAGGCGTATCGGGCAGCGGCAAATCAAGTTTAATAGCCGAGACCCTGTACCCTATTTTAAATCATCATTTTTTCAGGGCCAAAAAGCATCCGCTGCCTTACGAAAAAATTGAGGGGCTGGAGAACATTGACAAAGTAATTGAGATAGACCAAACCGCCATCGGCCGCACTCCCCGCTCAAACCCGGCAACATACACAGGTGTTTTTTCGGATATCCGCAACCTGTATGTGGCACTCCCCGAATCAAGGATAAGAGGGTATAAACCGGGCCGGTTCTCGTTCAACGTAAAAGGGGGCCGCTGCGAAACCTGCCAGGGAGCCGGCATGAAGGTTATTGAAATGAACTTTTTGCCTGATGTGCAGGTGCCCTGCGAAGAATGTGGCGGCAGGCGTTATAACCGCGAAACTTTGGAAGTGCGCTACCGCGGCAAATCCATCAGCGATGTTTTGGACATGAGCATTGAGGATGCCGTTCTTTTTTTTGAGCATATCCCCTCCATCTACCGTAAGGTTAAAACCTTGTTGGATGTTGGATTGGGATATATACGCTTGGGGCAATCATCAACCACTTTATCAGGCGGCGAGGCGCAGCGGGTAAAACTGGCTACAGAGCTATCAAAAAAAGATACCGGCAATACCTTCTATATTTTGGATGAACCCACAACCGGGCTGCATTTTGAAGATATCAACGTGCTGTTAGGCGTATTATACCAGTTGGTTGACAAAGGCAATACCGTATTGGTAATTGAACATAACCTGGATGTAATTAAAGTGGTTGACCATGTAATTGACCTGGGCCCTGAAGGCGGATCAGGTGGGGGTAATATTTTATTTTCAGGTACGCCCGAGGGATTGTGTAAAGTGAAGGGCAGTTTTACAGGGCAGTTTTTGAAGAAAGAGATGGGGTTATAATAATATGTACGGAAAGTTGTACATATAAATAATTTGACTTATCTTTATTAAAATTTACAAGCATGCAAGTCACAACATATACATCCTTTAGGCAACAATTGAAATCCTACTTAGATAAGGTTCGGAATAATCACACACCATTATTTGTTACCAGTGCAAATGGTGAAGATGTTGTCGTACTTTCAAAAGCTGATTATGAAAGTATGGAAGAAACCTTTTATCTGCTTAAAAGCCCGGCTAATGCAGCAAGGTTATTAAAAGCAATAGAGGATTATGATAAAGGGTTAGGTCAGGAAAGAAGCCTTATCGAAGAATGAAGATAGTTTTTCTTGACCAGGGATGGGAAGACTATTTGTATTGGCAAAATACAGATAAAGCCTTGTTAAAAAAAATCAACGCATTAATAAAAGAAATTGAGCGCACACCATTTGAGGGCAGCGGCAAACCTGAATTGCTAAGACATAACCTGGCGGGATATTGGTCGCGCAGGATTAACCTCGAACATAGATTAATTTACAAAATTGATAAGGATACGGTTGTTATTTATCAATGCAGGTATCATTATTAACTATTAACTCAACACTATACCCTCTTGTTTTATAGCGTGATACAATGGAGTAACTGATAATTTAGTGTTCCAATCCTGCATTGAATAAACAAAGGTTGAAATAGGCTCTCCGGTTTCTAATTCCAGGTCATATAAATTATGCATAAAAACCCGTTCCTCTTTTATCGTAACCGTCGGTTTATCCACCAAAATCAAAACATCCCAATCCGAATCTTTCCTTGCTTTCCCGGTAGCTCTTGAGCCATACAATATGGCAACAGCAGTTGGGTCGGTTTGCTGAACTACCTGTTTTATCTGGTTTGCTATTGTATGGGTGTACTTATTCATTTATACAAAAATAAATAATAAATGTTATAGTAAAGCATTTGAACAAGGAACGGCGTTCCCTGTTTTTTTGTAACATTGCACAAAAACATTCGTAGTTGACCAAAGCCGCTAAAAAAACACTTTCCTACCTGTTTAAAGCCACCATATTGGTTTTGGCCTTTTTATATATTTATCACCAATATTTAGAAAAGCGCGATAGTTTAAAACAGTTTGAAGTTTCAATAGTTCACCTTGATCATACGCAGGTGGCCGTTATTATGTCGGCAGTGATGATTTTGATGTTTGCCAATTGGATAACAGAAGCGTTAAAATGGCAGTACTTAACGCGCAGGCTGGCGCCAATATCCCTATGGCAGGCTATAGAAGGTATTTTTAATGGATTAACCTGGGCTATATTTACCCCCAACCGTATTGGCGAATATGGGGGCAGGGTAATGTTTTTAACACCCCGCAAGCGTATTCATGGAGTTTTTGCTATGGCAGTGGGTCAGTTCGGGCAAAATGTAATTACCAATGTATTGGGAGCTGGCGCGTTGGTTTGGTTCGTCTTTACTTTTTTACATTTAAGCTCCTGGGCGCTTATAGCTATCGCGGTTATCGCTCCCATCCACATCGGTTTATACCTGGTATTTTTCTTTAATATTAAATGGCTGGTATGGCTTTTAAACAAGATAGCGTTCCTAAAAAAATACCACCGGTTTTTTGATATAATGGGTACGTATAAATTTGGCGAACTGTTAAACATCATGTGTTTTTGTTTAACACGTTTTTTCATTTTTTCATCCCAATATTACCTGGTCGTACATTTGTTAGTTCCTGCAATACCATTTCATGAGGTAATATTATTGGTATTTATTTTTTTCTTTATCCAATCAGCCATCCCTTCGCTCGACCTGCTGGATGTACCTGTGCGCGCCACCGTCGCCGTCACCTTATTTGCTTATGTAACGCATCAGCATGTTGCTATAATTGCGGCATTTGCATCCATGTCGCTTATAAACTTAATTATTCCAGCTATTATAGGTTTAGTATTTACTTTTAATCTCAAATTCTTTGATCGCAATTTATAGTATTATTTGCCTGGTATTTACAGCTGTGTACCTATTGGTGCTGAGCTACCTTATTAAAGGGTGGGCCAGCTTAAAACAACCCAAAACCACAGTAACAACCCCCGTAACCAAGGTTACGATACTAATAGCTGCCCGTAACGAAGAAGAAAGGATACATTATACCATTGAGGATATTTTAGCGCAGGACTACCCCAAACATTTAACCGAAATAATTATTGCAGATGACCACTCTACCGACAGTACATCGGCTATAATAAGCAGTTATGCCGACAGAGGAGTAAAACTGCTGCAGCTAAACGAGGAAAAGCCCTTAAATTCCTACAAGAAAAAAGCTATATCAAGGGCGATAGATTTGTCATCGGGCGAGCTTATGGTTGCCACTGACGCTGATTGCCGTATGGGAACATCATGGTTATCATCCATCGTAAATTATTACGAGACAGAACGCCCGGTAATGATATCGTCGCCGGTAGCCTATTTTGAAGAGAGGTCACTGTTTGAGCGGATGCAAACCCTGGAGTTTTTTTACCTCATAGGGATAGGCGCTGCATTTATTGGCAACAAACGGGCATCAACATGTAACGGCGCTAACCTGGCTTACCGTAAAGATATATTTTACGAGGTTGACGGTTTTAAAGGGATTGATGACCTGGCATCGGGCGATGACGAATTATTGTTGCAAAAAATAGCGAAACGTTTCCCCGATCAGATCAGATTTTTAAAAGTGCGCGAAGCCATCGTTTATACCCATGCCAAACATACCCTGCAAGAATTTTTACAGCAACGCAAGCGATGGGCATCAAAATCAACAAAGTATAAAGATAAAAAAGTGATAGCATTCGTGGTTTCTATATGGCTATTTAACGCGTCGCTGCTGGTAAACGCTTGTTTAGGGTTGTATGATGTTTACTTTTTTAAACTTTTTGCTGTGCAATTTATATTGAAGTATGTATTCGAAAATATTTTTTTATACCCTATAACGGTTTTCTTTAAACGTTTAAACCTTCTGCCTTTATTGATACTCATATCGCCCATACACATTTTATACTTTGTATTTGTGGGTCTGATGGGCAATGCAGGCAAATATGTTTGGAAAGGGCGCGAGGTTAGATAGTCTGAACCATGATTCGCAGGATTACATGATTGCCTTGAATTTATAAACTGGCCGCCGAATAATCATGGTAATCTAACAATCCTAAGAATCAGGGTTCAAAAAATTGCCAATCCCCGGTAATTAAGCGATATTTAACCAAAAAGGAATAGCATTCACTTGGCCGAACTTACACCCACACAGCGCACCTGGAAAATATTTAAACGCAATAAATTTGCCGTTGGGGGCCTTTTGTTTATCCTGGTTACTATGGTGATAGCGCTGCTGGGGTATTTAATAATGCCCGACCCTACCCCGATGGCCAATAACCAAACCATTCAATTAAGCATTAAAAAGCCGGGCACAAAATTCATGATGCTGCGAATTAAAAAAGCAGAACATGTAGATACCGTTAACCTGTTCACCAAAATGCTGTTTGGCCAGCCGTCCTTTTACCGGGATATACCTATAACAGGCTACCGCGTTTTAAAAGATTCGGTACAGGTTAGCGAGTATATTGGCGATGAAGACAGGCCCGAAAAAAAAACCTATAAATTATCGCCGGCTATAATAACTAAAGGGTCTCAGGCTTTTATTATTCATAAAACTTTTTGGCTGGGTACTGATGTTTATGGGCGCGACCTGCTTAGCCGGTTAATATTAGGGGCACGGGTATCGCTCTCTGTGGGTTTAATGGCGGTTATTATTAGCCTGCTTATCGGGGTAACCATTGGCGCAATAGCCGGTTATTTTGGAGGATGGATAGACGCCTCATTAAGCTGGCTCATGAATATATTATGGGCATTGCCTGCCTTGCTGCTGGTTATTGCCATATCATTCGCTTTAGGCAAAGGTTTATGGCAAATATTTATTGCGGTAGGGTTATCAATGTGGGTGGAGGTGGCCCGCCTGGTACGGGGCCAGGTATTAAGCGTAAAGCAAACAGAATATATTGAAGCGGCGCGGTCATTGGGTTATAATAATGCGCGGATTATCCGCAGGCATATTTTACCTAATATAGCCGGATCAATATTGGTAATGGCTTCATCCAATTTCGCGTCAGCTATATTACTGGAGGCCGGGCTCAGTTTTTTAGGTTTCGGCGCACAACCGCCCATGCCCACATGGGGGAGTATGATCAAAGAACATTATGGCTATATTGTTATGGATTCGGCCTATTTGTCTATTATTCCCGGATTTGCAATTATGCTTATCGTATACGCTTTTAACCTGGTAACAGTAGGACTTAGGGATGCGTTTGACATAAAATCGCAAAGTAATCTCATTTAAATTATAATTTTTCTCTAATTTTAGCTCACTACACCCCAAAATGCAAAACATAGGACAGCCTTCCGGTGAAGATGAATTAATTAGATTACTGTTAAAAAGACAGTCTGAATTAAATTCCCTATTGGAGGTAACAAGGGCTATCAATAAAAACACCCCAACATCTATATTAATACAAATGCTTGAAGTAATTCTGCAAAATTATCTCCAGGTTGGTAAGTTCCGGTTTTTAATAGAAAAAGAGAACAGCTACATCTGTATCTCAAAATACGGGGGAGACATTGAGCCGGTAAGCTTATTAAACCGCGCCTGCCTAACATTAAGCAAAATAAGGACTCCAGAAGCTTTGGCAGGAAATACCGACCCTATTCTTAAAAAATACGATTATTTTATCCCGATATATCATAAAAGGAAAGCCCTGGCATTTGCCTTGGTAGGTGATTTTAATACCTCGGGCGAAATGCTTGACAATGACCTGAATTTTATTCAAACCATGATAAATGTTGTTGTGGTAGCATTAGAGAATAAAAAATTGTTTCGTGAAAGGTTGCAAACCGAACGTTTCAGGCGCGAAATGGAATTGGCCGCGGAAGTGCAAAATATGCTTATTCCTTTAAGGATGCATAAGGATGAAAGCGTTGAAATTGGCGCCAAATATCTGCCTCATCAAAATATTGGCGGTGATTATTATGATTTTATACGGTTAAACGACCACGAGTTTTTATGGTGCGTTGCCGATGTATCAGGCAAGGGTATATCGGCGGCTTTGCTCATGGCTAATTTCCAGGCCAGCCTTCACGCGTGGGCGGCTGTGGAAGATGACCTCACCAATATTATTGACCGCCTTAATCAGAAGGTAATTTCTAATACACAGGGCGAAAGATTCATTACTTTATTTATTGCAAAATATAATGAGCAAACGCGCAGGCTCAATTACATCAATGCCGGGCATAATGCAACCATATTATATTCGGAAGGTGAGGCCATGCCGCTTAAATTAGGCACCACCATGATTGGCGCCTTTGAGCAGCTACCCTTTTTAAATGAGGGGGAAATAGACATAGAGCCGGGCAGCCTGCTGGTAAATTATACCGATGGCTTGCTCGATTTTGAACCGTACGGCGATAGATCATGGAATGAAGATGCCTTAATAGATTTTGTAATAGCCAATGGTGAATTATCGCCTGATGATTTTAACCGGGCCCTAATGATTCATTTAGATATAGGCGTGAGAGGTAAGCGTATTGACGATATTACCCTGCTTACCCTGCGCATTTTTTAAAGTACCATCGGATCAAATCGTTTTTTATTTTAGCAGGTAATAATAATTTTGCATTTATCGTTTAAAGCGGATGTTATCAGCAAGGTATCAGCATGAATTTATGGAGGCAGGATGTGACGAGGCCGGGCGCGGATGCCTGGCGGGCCCTGTTTTCGCTGCCGCCGTGATATTGCCGCATGATTTTGACCATGCCTTGCTTAACGACTCGAAACAACTGCCCGAAAATGTACGCTATGAACTGCGGATAGAGATAGAGCAGCGGGCCATCGCCCATGCCGTAGGGATAGTTGATAATATAGAGATAGATGAAATAAATATTTTGAATGCTTCTTTCCTGGCCATGCACAGGGCAATAGCCAAGCTAACTTTAAAGCCCGGGTTTTTAATTATCGACGGTAACCGCTTTACGCCGTATGAAACTATCCCGCATCAATGTATCGTTGAGGGCGATTGCAAATATTTCAGTATTGCGGCGGCCTCTATACTGGCAAAAACTTACCGCGATGATTATATGAAACAAATAGCCGCCGAGCATCCCGAATACGGCTGGCATACCAATAAAGGTTATCCTACCAACAAGCACCGCGAAACCATTTTAAAAATCGGCTTTACACCTTACCATCGCCGTACCTTCCGTGTATCGGCAGAACAGGATGAAACCGTGTTTTAGTTATTTCTTATAGCAAGATTTTACTTTAAACTGATAGTAAGTTACATAGTAGCACGGCTTATACCTTGATTGGATACTTTAATTAAAGTATTTTTGTTAAAAACCGAACCCGTTGAAGATATTAATACTAACCCATCGTGTCCCATTTCCGCAAAATGGCGGCTACGCAATTGTGGTATCAAATACCATTAAGGGCCTGGTTGATTCGGGCCATGAGGTTTCGTTAGTGGCACTTAACGCCAAAAAAAGCAATCATGAAAATCATTTGCCCGATGATGACCTGGTATCGAAAATAAACTACCGGGCCTATGATATTGATACTACGGTTACGTTGTTCGGTGTTGCCATAAATTTATTCAGTAAAACATCCTTTAATATCGACCGCTATTACGACCCCGAATTTGAACGCCTGCTGATACGCGAGCTGAGAAATACCGCGTACGATATTATCCAGTTTGAAGGTTTGCTGGTTTCCTTATATCTTTCCGCGGTGCGTAAGCACTCACGGGCCAAACTTGTTTACCGGGCGCATAACATCGAGAACCAGATATGGGAAAGGCTGTCGCAGCAAAAGGTTGATCCTTTTAAAAAATCATACCTCCGGATGCATGCCCGGCGTATAAAAAACTATGAACTGGAACAGTTAACTAAATTTGACGCCATAGCGGTATTTACCCAACAGGATAAAACAACCATACAAGGCTACGGCATTAAAGCCCCCGTAGAAATAATACCGGTAGGGCTGAGGCTGGAAAAATATGTACCCGATTATAGCAAGACAGAATTCCCCAGCCTGTTTTTTTTGGGGTCGCTGGATTGGCTGCCTAACCGCGAGGGTATAGAATGGTTCCTGGATAATTTTTTTAAGGACCTGACCGATGGCGACCTCCCGGTAAGGCTGTACGTAGCGGGCAATGACATCCCCGACCGTTTTGATGATTATGAGGCATTAGGCAAAATATTTATACAGGGCGAGGTTGATGACGCGCTGGAATTTGTAAACAGCAAAGCTATCATGATCGTTCCCTTATTATCAGCCGGGGGTATGCGGGTTAAAATTGTGGAGGGTATGGCTATGCAAAAGTGTATTATCTCTACCTCGCTTGGCGCAGAAGGGATAAATTTTAAGAACGGAAGTAATATACTGATAGCCAATAACCACGAAGAATTTTTCGATGCTATGCAACGCTGCATAACCGACGAGGAATACTGCAAACACGTGGGCCGGAACGCGCGGCGGTTAATAGAAAAAGAACATGATATAAAGGTAGTAACCGAACATTTGGTTCGGTTTTATCAGAGTTGTTTGTGATCTATTGGCCAAACCCCTTAGAGCCCGCTTTCCTTCTTTCCGTTGTCTGTGTCCTCACAGACAACTTTACCGCTTCGTTTGCTGTTTGTGAGGACACAAACAGCGGAGAAAAAAATCCGAAATCGAACATTCGAAGTCACACCACCCTCCTATAAATCCCCTCCAAATTCCTGCCCAACTCCATATAATCCAACCCATAACCTACCACAAACTCATTGGGTATCTGGAAGGCTACATGGCTTAATTCTTCAATGCTGTATTCAATAGCGTCGGGTTTTAGCAGTAGGGCGCATACAGTTATGGAGGCCGGGTTGCGCTCCTTTAACTTATCAACCAAATAATCGAGGGTGTTGCCCGTATCAACAATATCTTCGGCAATAATAATGTGCCGGTTGGCAATATCAACCATTAGCTCCAGGTCGTGGCTTATTTTGCGCGAGCTGGTTACCCCGCCGTGATACGATGATAGCCTGGTAAAAGCCACTTCGCAGGGTATATTCGTATGCCGTACCAGGTCGGCCATAAACATAAAGCAGCCGTTGAGTACACCTATAAAAATCGGAGTTTTATCCGCATAATCTGCGTTAAGTTCAGCGGCTATCTCTTTAATACGGGTTTGAATAGCTTCATGCGTAATGAGCGGTTCAAACTCCAGGTCGGCAATTTTTATGTTCATAAAACGAAGATAACAGGAATACCCAAACCACCAAAACAATAGCCTGATTATCGTAACCCAATAAAAACCCTTTACCTTTCGCCTTTTACCTTTAACCTCTTAAGCTCACCCGGCTTTTTTCAATTACCTCTATATAATAATTTTCATATAGCGGCAATATCCTGGCCAGGTCAAATTCTTTGGCGCGGGCAAGGGCGTTTTCTTTGAAGGTTGCCAGTCTTTTTTCATCCTCCAGGATATAGATGGCGCTGTCGGCCATGCCTTGTATATCGCCCACGTCTTTCAGGAAACCGGTTACGCCATCAACATTCAGTTCCGGCAGGCCGCCAACGTTCGAACTTACAACCGGCACTTTGCAGGCCATAGCCTCCAATGCCGCCAAACCAAAACTTTCGGACTGCGAGGGCATCAAAAACAAATCAGACACAGACAGTATCTCTTCGATCGCGTCCTGTTTGCCTAAAAAGCGGGTATCGTCGCCAACGCCCAGGTCGCGGCATAGCTGCTCGCAGTCACTCCGTTCACCACCATCGCCAACCATTAACAGTTTTGACGGTATTTTTTCGCGCACTTTGGCAAATATCCGCACCACATCTTCGGTACGTTTTACCTTACGGAAATTGGAAGTATGTATCAGTATTTTTTCGCCTTGCGGGGCTATGGCCTTTTTAAAATGGTCCTTAGCCTGCAGGTTAAAACGTTTTAGGTCTATAAAGTTGGGTATCACCCTGATGTCGTTCTCAATTTCAAAAAATTCGTAGGTATCGTGCCTTAAATTTTCAGATACCGCGGTAACCCCGTCTGATTTATTGATGGAGAAAGTTACCACCGGCTTATAGGTGCGGTCCTTGCCCACCAGCGTAATATCCGTACCATGTAAAGTGGTTACCACGGGAATGTATATGCCGTAGGTCAATAAGATCTGCTTAGCCATAAACGCCGCCGAAGCATGGGGGATGGCATAATGTACGTGCAAAATATCCAGTTTTTCAAAACGCACCACATCAACCAGGCGACTGGCAAGCGCCAGTTCATAAGGCGGATAGTCAAATAGCGGGTATTTAGATACGGAAACTTCGTGGTAAAAAAGGTTTTCAGAAAAAAAATCTAACCGGGCCGGCTGGTTATAGGTTATAAAGTGAACCTGGTGGCCATTATCGGCAAGGGCCTTACCCAACTCTGTAGCCACAACCCCGCTGCCGCCAAAGGTTGGATAACAAACTATTCCGATTTTCATTGATGCGAGTTAACTTTTCAAAATGCAAGTTTAACAGCAATTTATGGGAATAGTGTTAAGCGGATGTAATTATTTGAATGCGGAGTTCGGAACGCCGATTGCGGAATGGGTTTAATTAATTAAACATTTATGCCGTCATTTGTCATTACACAATTAATTACTACTATGGAAAGCGCCATTAACCTAAATATTAAAGCTATACAGCATATTGGTATCCCGGTAACTGACATAGCAGCATCCGAATCATTTTACAGCAAGCTGGGTTTCATTAACGTAATGGAAGCGCCCTTTCAACTCAATGGCGAATCTGGCACCTGCATTATGATGCAACGGGATGAAATGCTTATAGAACTATACCAAATGCCCGCCAGCCTATTGCCCGAAATACGTTCAAGAAATAACGGGCACATTGATC
>Ga0206891_10109_pt2 | contig 24692 bp, 26 predicted proteins | sample Alteio_BWOrgHeat_55_FD_153246 | JGI IMG/M metagenome (GOLD analysis project Ga0206891, IMG submission 153246) | Enriched cells from forest soil in Barre Woods Harvard Forest LTER site, Petersham, Massachusetts, United States - Alteio_BWOrgHeat_Nextera7 ...
CTCGATCGCGACCGCCGTCGCCTCGCCGCCACCGATGCAGAGCGATGCAATGCCGCGTTTCAGCCCGCGCCGCTGCAGCGCGTTGAGGAGAGTCACGATGATGCGCGCGCCCGATGCACCGATGGGATGGCCCAGCGCACAGGCACCACCATTCACATTCACTTTCTCATGCGGAAGGCCGAGATCGCGCATCGCGATCATGGCAACGTTGGCGAACGCTTCATTGATCTCGAAGAGATCGACATCGTCCTTGCTCCAGCCGGCATTGCCGAGGACTTTTTCGATCGCCCCCACCGGCGCGGTGGTGAACCAGCGCGGCTCCGCGGCGTGGCTCGCCTGGGCAACGATGCGTGCGACTGATTTCAATCCATGCTTCGACGCGAAATCCTCGCGCGCCAGAATCAGTGCGGCCGCACCGTCCGAAATGGATGACGAATTCGCCGCCGTCACCGTGCCGTCTTTCGCAAAGGCCGGCTTGAGCGTGGGGATCTTGGCGGGATCCGAGCGGCGGGGCTGTTCGTCGGTTGTTACTTCGCTTTCGCCGCTTTTGCCGGAGATTTTGACGCCCGCAATTTCGCTGGCGAACGAGCCATCCGTTTGCGCGCGTTTGGCACGGATTAGCGACTCAGTTGCGTAGGCATCCTGGTCGGCGCGCGTGAACTGATAATGCCGCGCGGCGTCCTCGGCATAGGTCCCCATCAATTTGTGCTCATAGGCATCCTCGAGGCCGTCGAGGAACATGTGATCCTTGATCTCGCCATGGCCGAGCCGGTAGCCGCCGCGCGCCTTGGGCAGCAGATAAGGCGCGTTGGTCATCGACTCCATGCCGCCCGCCACGACGATATTGGCGCGGCCCGCGGCAAGCTGATCGGCGCCGATCATCACCGCCTTCATCCCCGAACCGCAGACCTTGCTGATTGTCGTGCAGGGCACGCTGTCGGGGAGACCAGCGAAGCGTGAGGCCTGTCGTGCGGGCGCCTGCCCGATACCGGCCGGCAGAACGCAGCCCATCAGAGTCTCCTCGATCTGCTCCGGCGCCAGTTCCGCACGCTCCAGAGCCGCCGTGATGGCGACTGCGCCGAGCTGCGGCGCCGACTTCGACGAGAGCTCCCCCTGGAACGCCCCCATCGGCGTGCGCGCGCCGGAGAGGATCACAGTGTCGGAATTAGCCATGTGGTTTGCCTTTTTTCTGCTGCGAAGAGTGCACTTGCAACACTTCCTTGCCCAAGTTGGAATGAAGCCGCGTTGAAGCGAACGCCCCAGTCAGATCCAGTTCTCCGCGCGCAAATTTTCGAGCCGCTTCATCAAGCGCCTCGCGCATCGCGTCCAGGATCTGTCTATCCGTCAGATCGGTCATTTGCGCCTTTTTCGATGGCTAGCCAGCGCGCGTTGTCAAGCACTCGCAGCGGCGTACCCATCCCTTTATGCGCGATCAAAGCCCGCTTTTGATCCGAATTCTCATATATGGCGGCGATATCCGCCACGGGCAAATACATGCTGATCATATTCGCCAGCCCTGCCCAGTAACGCCTGATGACAACGTCTTCGGGCAACCCATGCCCGCCTTGGCCGACATGCCGTTGGACTCTGTCGAGCGCGACGCCTGGCGAGGGAAGCCAGAGAAACATCAGGGTAACGCGCCAGTCTTCGGCTTTGCAGCGGTTCAAGAATCCGAGATGCGCACGACCGGAACATGTTGTTTCAAAAGCAAAGCTTCTGCCCTCGGAGCGGAGAGCTTGCATTCGACGTAACATGATCCGACCAGCCTCAATCGCTACCCGATGCGGCTCATGTGGTGAGAGACCGCGCGCGATTTCATAGGCGTTGACGAAGTCCTTTATGCCAAGCCGGCCGGGAACAAGCTCGCGAGCGGCCGTTGTCTTGCCCGCGCCGTTGGGACCTCCGAGGACAACGACATCCTTCATGATCTCAAATCGAGAACAGTTCGTCGCACCGTCACAATAGCTTCAAGGACCGAACCTAGCTTCGCGGCGGCCCTAACGAAAAGAAAACCATGACCGACGCCGCCATCTCCCTGCCCCACGCCCATGCGGGCCGCCCGCATCTCGATAGCAACGCGGGCAAGGGAACCGCCATAGTGTTCGTCCTGCTGCTGCTCGGCGGGCTGGTCTATGCGGGCTATGGCTTCGTGAACGATATCCAGAACGTTCACGAAACCCTGGCGGTCGGTGCCTTCGGTCTGCTCGGGCTCGCTTTGCTGATTGCGCTCGGCTTCGAGTTCGTCAACGGCTTTCATGACACGGCAAATGCCGTGGCGACCGTCATCTATACCCACAGCATGCCACCCGTGGTTGCTGTGATCTGGTCCGGCTGTTTCAATTTCCTCGGCGTCCTGATTTCCACGGGCGCGGTCGCCTACAGCATCATCACGCTCCTGCCCGTCGACCTCATCCTTCAGGTAGGCAGTGCAGCGGGTTACGCGATGATCTTCGCGTTATTGATTGCCGCCATCGTGTGGAATCTCGGAACCTGGGCGCTCGGCATTCCCAATAGTTCGAGCCATGCGCTAATCGGGTCGGTCATGGGCGTCGGCCTCGCAAACCAGTTGATGGCGCCCGCCTCGCAGCATACAGCGGGCGTGGACTGGGCTCAGGCAATCAGCGTCGGCGAAGCGTTGCTTTTCAGCCCGCTGATGGGATTCGTGTTCGCGGGCCTGCTGCTGCTTCTCATGCGGGCGCTCATCCACACCCCGACCCTCTATTCCGAGCCAAAGGGCAACACGCCGCCACCCCTGTGGATTCGCGCCACGCTGATTTTCACTTGCACCGCCGTCTCCTTCTCGCATGGCGGCAATGACGGCCAGAAGGGCATGGGCCTCATCATGCTCATTCTGATCGGCGTGGCGCCGACGGCCTATGCGCTGAACCGCACCATGCCCGACAGCGCCATGCCGGCGTTCTTCCACTCAGAGGCGGCGGCCGAACAAGTGTTCACCGCACATGCGCAAGGCGCGCCAGCGATGAACGCTGACCAGGCGCGCGAGCAAGTGGGTGCCGCTCTGCGCGCCCGCGATCTCAATCACCCGGCAGTATATGAAGGCCTCTCGGTGCTGTCGCAGGACATAACCAATCAGGTGCGCAATTACGGCTCCATCAGCCATGTGCCGGCCGCGGCAACCCCCAACGTCCGCAACGACATGTATCTGACGGCGGATTCGATTCGCCTGCTCGCCAAATCGGGCCCCAAATTCACCGATGCCGAGGGCGCTTCGCTCAAGGCCTATCAAACAAATCTGCAGAACGGCACGCGGTTCATTCCAGGCTGGGTGAAGGTCGCCGTCGCTATCGCGCTCGGTCTTGGCACGATGGTGGGTTGGAAGCGCATCGTAGTGACAGTCGGGGAACGCATCGGCAAGACGCATCTGACATATGCGCAGGGCGCCTCCGCCGAACTCGTGGCCGCGGCGACCATCGGCGCCGCCGAGCTTTATGGCCTGCCCGTCTCGACCACGCATATCCTATCAAGCGGTGTCGCCGGCACCATGGCCGCCAATAAATCCGGCCTGCAATGGAGTACGATCCGCAGCATCGCCTCGGCCTGGGTGCTCACCCTGCCGGCCGCCATGCTGCTTGCTGGCGTGCTCTACTGGGCGCTGCGTGTGGTGATCTGAAGTAATATTCGGTCGTCATTTCCGCGAAAGCGCATGACTGCCCTGCGCGTAGGTGCAACCGGCTGGCTGATGTGCTATGGTCGGTCATGACCAGAGAACAGGTAAAGGCCGCCCTTGATCGCGTGCTCACTTGGCCGACGGAGGCGCAGGAAGAAGCAGTTGCGACACTGGAAGCGATCGAGAAGGAGTTCTCGGGGTCGGTCTTGCTCAACGCCGACGACCGTAAAGCATTGGCGCGCAGCGCAGACGATGTGAAGCATGGACGATTCGCATCCGAACAGGAGGTCCGCGAAGTATTCAACCGCCATCAGCGCAGGTGAAAGTCCGTTACACCATTACGGCGCTCGGCGAAATTGACCAGATTTGCTCATACATCGCAAAAGACAATCCAAAGGCAGCAGCAGACATTGCGCGCGCGATCGAACACGCGGTTGCCTGGATTTGTGAGAATCCCGGAGGCGCGCCCATAGCGCTCGAAAATATCAGAGCCAAACTGATTGGCCGTTATCAATACAGAATTTTCTATACTTTCGACAAAAACGAACTTGTCATTCGCAATGTGCGCAGCACCAAACGCCTGCGTCCATGGGAACTGGAATAGAATTCAACCCGATTCCGCGAACAACTCTCGCCCAATCAGCCAGCGGCGGATTTCCGATGTACCGGCGCCGATGTCGTATAGCTTGGCGTCGCGCAGAAGGCGGCCAGTCGGGAAGTCATTGATGTAGCCATTGCCGCCGAGGCACTGGATGGCTTCAAGCGCCATCCACACACCTTTTTCGCCCGCATAGAGAATGGCGCCGGCAGCATCCTTGCGCGCCGTCTCGCCACGGTCGCAAGCCTTGGCGACGGCGTAGACATAAGCACGCGTCGCCGAGAGCGTGACGTACATGTCGGCGAGCTTGCCCTGCATCAGCTGGAACGAACCGATAGGCTCGCCAAATTGCTTGCGATCATGGAGGTAGGGAATAACAACATCGAGGCATGCCTGCATGATGCCGACCGAGCCTGCTGCGAGCACCGTGCGCTCGTAGTCGAGGCCGCTCATCAGAACCCTTACACCCTCGCCTTCGCGTCCGAGAATATTCTCCGCCGGCACTTCGCAGTCTTCGAATACAAGCTCCGACGTGTCCGAACCGCGCATGCCGAGCTTGTCCAACTTCTGCGCAGGTTTGAATCCTTTGAAGCCCTTCTCGATGAGAAATGCCGAAATACCGCGCGGGCCGGCTGAGGGATCGGTCTTGGCATAGACCACAAGCGTATCGGCCTCGGGTCCGTTGGTGATCCACATCTTCGTGCCGTTCAGCACATAGTGGTCGCCGCGCTTTTCGGCGCGCAGCCGCATCGACACCACGTCCGAGCCCGATCCCGTCTCGCTCATCGCCAGCGCGCCCACATGCTCGCCGGAAATCAGTTTGGGGAGAAAACGGCGCTTCTGTTCCTCATTGCCGTTGCGGCGGATCTGGTTGACGCAGAGATTGGAATGCGCGCCATAGGAAAGGCCGACGGACGCCGACCCACGGCTCACCTCTTCCATCGCCACGCAGTGCTCGAGATAGCCGAGCCCCGAGCCGCCATATTCTTCCTCGACCGTGATTCCGTGTAGCCCAAGCTCACCCATCTGCGGCCAGAGATGACGCGGAAATTTGTTGCTGCGGTCGATGTCTTCGGCGATTGGCGCGATCCTGTCGTCGCTGAAACTGCGCACGCTGTCGCGCATGAGGTCGGCGGTATCGCCGAGATCGAAATCGAGGGTCGGATAGGAATTGCGGATCATGCGTGCGTTATCGGCGGGATTGGATCAATTGCCAAGACGGGACTTGCTTGGGACAGCCCGCCTACGCCCCACGGGCTCCGGCGCGGCAGCCTTCGCCGCTTCGCGCCAACTTCAGGCGGGCTTGCCGAGCCGTAGCCGCGAAGCGGCGAAGGCTGGTGCGGTCGAGAAGACTCGAACTTCCACGGGTTGCCCCACTAGCACCTCAAGCTAGCGCGTCTACCGTTCCGCCACGACCGCAGCAGGGCGCGGGGTTTAGCAAATCGCGCGGCCGGAGGGAAGTGTTACGAAAGCCGGTGGATAAGATCGCTTGCCGGTCCTAGATTTGTGAAAATGGACACGGAATCGCCAGTCGAAACAGCGGCACGCCAGCCGGAATGGCAGGTTTCCCTGGAGTCCGTCACCTATCCCGATGCTGTGGCCTTCATGGAACGGCGTGTTGCCGGGATTGCCGATGGCCGGGCTGCGGAATGCATCTGGCTGCTCGAACATCCGCCGATCTACACGGCGGGTACGAGCGCGCAGCCGTCGGATCTTATCGATGCCCGCTTCCCCGTTTTTCAGACAGGTCGCGGCGGCCAGTTCACCTATCACGGACCTGGCCAACGGGTTGCCTATGTGATGCTCGACCTAAAGCGCCGCACGATGGATGTGCGCCGCTATGTCAGCGATCTCGAGGAATGGCTGATCCGGACGCTTGCCCGCTTCGGCGTGACCGGCGAGCGGCGAGAGGGACGCGTCGGCATCTGGGTGGCTCGCGCCGATGGTCGCGAAGACAAAATCGCCGCCATAGGCGTGCGCGTTCGGCGCTGGGTGACCTATCACGGCATCTCACTCAACGTCGCGCCGGACCTGAGTCATTTCAGCGGCATCGTCCCCTGCGGTATCCGAGGTTACGGTGTAACGAGTCTCACAGATATGGGAGTTGCCGTATCGATGTCCGATGTAGATGCGGCTCTGAAACGCGAATTCGCGACTACCTTTGATTTCACCCTCTCCCTCAGGGAGAGTCAAAATTTGTGAACCTTCACGTGCATATTCGAGAAGGAGCGAATGCCCCAGCACATCACCCCTTCCGATATTTATCTTCTCACTTCGCTCACAGCCTTCCTCAAGCGAGGGGTAATTTGTTATTCACGGATTGCCACCGGTGACCGCGATACCGAAGCCCCCATTCGTGCCGCTTACGAGGCTCTGATTCACGCCGCTGCCGTCGATATTCGCCCGCCCGATCGTGGTACCCGAACCGCGATTGCCCCAATCTGCCCAGTAGACGTAATTCTTGTCCGCTGCGAGGAATGCGATCTGTCCGTTCAAGCCGGTGATGAAGTTTACGTTCACGCCGGTCCCATCGATATTCGCCCGTCCGATCCCGGTACCGCTGCTCGCCGTGAAGTAGATATACTTTCTCTCAATGGCGATACCTGACCCGCTTCCAGCTATAAAATTATTATTAGCGCCGCTGCCGTCGAGTTTGGCCCTGCCGATTTCGCCGAGTTGGTAATTGGCCCAGTAGACATACTTCTTGCTGACAGCGACCCCGCAGACTCCGGTACCCGTGGTAATGAAATTCTGATTTACACCACTGCCATCGAGCTTGGCCCGCCCGATAGCGCTGCCGACGTCTCCCGCCCAATAGATGTAGGATTTGTCGACGGCTACGCCGCACGGGTTTTGGGCCCCCGTAATGAATGACAGGTTCACGGCGGTGCCCTTAAGCGTGGCGCGCGCAATATCTGTGGCCGTTCCTCCGTTCGCACCTGTCCAGTAAATATACTTCTTGTCCACGGTCAGTCCCGCGCCGCCCGGAAAACCCGATTTGATGAATCCTTCCTTGGCGCCTCCGCCTGCAGTGGTGGCCCGGCCAATGGTGCCGTCGATGCTGTTCGTCCAATAGACATAGGCTTTGGCACTGGAAGGTCGCTCGGTAAGCTGCTGTGCAAGTACGGTGCTCATCGACGCCGAGCATGTGCCCAGCAGGAGCAACGCCATGGCGCAGTGAATTGTCCTTTTCATCCCCTTACCCCTGAATGTGCTCATCGTGGACCGCAATACGGCAGGGCAAAGGCTATCATAAGCCGTCCCAAGGGCCAAAGCGGAATATCAATCCCCGGGATTATGGAGAACCGTTACCTCTGATCGGCATTCAAAAGGTTTCCCAACCTTGCGCCTGCGGCCCTGATCCGCACGTATGCAATTACCAGCGCGTCGCGTTCGTATTCGGGTGTCAGCGGATAGGGACCAGGTCCAAGCCCGATTGGTGCGACTCGGCGAGGGAAGCAACGCTCCCCCACACGTTCCAAAAGGTCGGAGGGGAGCCGGATGTGCGGCGTGGACAATCAATCGACGAACGTCCTCACAAACATCATGGCGCCATGAGGATTGTTGCCATAGCTCGGAACCAGCGACGGCACGATATCGAAAGCGTAAAGCGCCCCAATTCCAAATCTGAGATGGTCGGCGACTTGCCAGTCGCGAATGCCGCCGATTGTGATTTCACCGACGCGCACAATGGCTGACGAAGGCACAAGTTCATTGTTCTGTTCCCATTCGGCGCGCGCAAATATCGTCCACGGATCGCAGGGTTTGAATTCGCTTTCCAGCAGAACACCGTTTAAACTTACGCCGCTGCTGAGCTGCTTCATCCCCCAGGCCAGTGTGGCCGCGAGGGAAGAATCCGCACTGAACCGCGTTGCATAGGTCGCACTAGCAGTTGTCCGATCTTCGTTGATCAACGGTTCCAGCTGTTCGGGGCTGTCGAGATGGCCCCACGATGTTTGCAGCGACCAGTGCGGGTCGGGATTCCAGGAAAGGCGCGCTGAGGTGGAGTCGAAGCGCGGCGAATCGAAATCATAGCGCTCCTGATCCGGCTCGCGCCCGGTGAATTGCGATATTTCCAGCTTCCAGTCGTCATGAACAAAGCCCCCAGTGAGCACGCCGAAAGTGATATGCGTAGAATCGAGCCAGTGATGCGTGATGGGCGCGTCGGGAATATCCACTGAGCTTGCCCGATGCATGAAGGCAGTGGGCCCGAGTGCAGGCTCGCCGGGATCTGCGGCATAGAGAAAGACTGAGTTATCCTGCGAAAGGCGATGCGTGTAGGTTGCGGAAAGTTCCATGACCAGATCATGCGGGTGCTGACGATCTATGAGTGGCGTAACGCCATTTGCGGTCTCTCCGGTCGCAAGAAGCAATGGATAACCGGATGGCCCCACCAACGGATCTGGACTCAGCATGGCTCTGAGATTCAGACTGTCAGCGGTCGAGAAATCGCGGCGCGCTTCGCCCATCAACATGCCTTCAAGAAATGTTTTATCGCCGCCGCGCGATCCGCCCTGCGTATCGTAGATGCCCCATAGCATCGCGTGGCCCATAAGCATCCAGTCGCCGGTCATCGCGTGAATGCCCTGGTGCGTCGAAAGGTCGGGTTGCCAACTGGTTCCGGAGGCGTCGCGCGTCATCTGATAATTGCCGAGGACGCCAGTCGACGACATCTCGGACATGGTTTGCATATTAATTCCGCGCATGTCGTCCATTTGGTTCATGGAGCCCATATCCGGCGATTGCGAGTTCGCATCCGATGTCGCAATGCCGTTCGATTGGGCGAACGCTGCGCAACAGGACAAACCAAGAAAAAATACAGTCGAAGCAAACACGCGCATCGAAATATCCTGCACTCACATTTTCATGTGATTGCCTTCGCCCATTTCGTGATGGTGATGGTCACCGCCTTTGGCGACGAGCGCATGGTAGGTTTGGGGGGAACGCCCCGGCAACCTCTGAAGAAACGCCACGATATTCCAGATTTCTTCATCGCTATGTGTTTTCCCCCAGGCTGGCATCGCGGTCATCCGGATACCGTGCTTGATGATCCAGAATTGTTCCTTCGGGTCGCCCAGCGCTCCGTCCGCGAGTAGCGGTGGCTTGGGATCGAGGCCCGGACGCATCTCGTTTTCTTCCATTCCAGGAGCAAGGTGGCACCCGGTGCACATCTCGTCATAATCGGAAGCTCCGTCCGTAATCATCTCGGGCCGGTTAAGCGGCAACACTTCGACTGCGGACGCACGAACATCGATTGAACGTTCGCGTACTGTCGTGATGAAATCCGCGACTGTCGCGCTTTGTGGCGCATCGGCAGCGACATCATAAGCTCCGGTGGCAACGATGCAGCCGATCACAGCCGCGATCACGACAACGAGCGTGAAGGCACCGAAAAGAAAACTTCGCAGATCCGGGCATCTCATTCGACAATTCTCCCAGCTTGCTGCACCGACTGTTTGTGCGCTTCAAGCCGAGCTTGTCGAAGCACACAGAATTTATCCCGCAAATAAAACAGGCTAGAGTGACGGTCTTCTATGAAAACCCCGTTCGGTCGGTGCTTCGGCCTGATGGAGATCGATATTTTTTATGCGTGAGCCTGCAGGGCCTCGCATACATACGGACACGAAGGCTTCCACCGTCTTGGTGTTTCCAGATGCCAGCGCTTCAACCGTGCCGTCCGAGCGGTTACGAATCCAGCCATCCAGGCCGAGCTTGCGAGCCTCCTCGATCGCAAAGTTGCGGTAACCGACCGCTTGCACAAATCCTTCGATACGCAGCCTGAGCGTGGTGATTTCGGTCTCGTCGCTCATGCGAATTCCAGGATCACATCGTCCACAGCGAGGCTGTCCCCTTTCCGGGCGCTGATCTTCTTGATTGTGCCCTCGCGTTCCGCATTGAGGACGTTTTCCATCTTCATGGCCTCGATGACGGCGAGCATTTCACCTGTCTTGACCTCCTGCCCTTCCGCGACATTCACGGAAACGACGAGCCCCGGCATTGGGCAAAACAGAAATTTCGAAGTATCTGCGGCTTTCTTTTTCGGCATCAACACGGCCATTCTTGCAGTGTCCGGCCGGCGCACTGTTACAAGGACTGATGTTCCCCCCTGTGCGAGGTGATCGCCCCCGCGCAACCTGAAGAACTGAACCGTGTGGCGATCGTTGTGCTCTATAATATGCATCGCCGGTTCGCCAATATGCCACGCGATTTCCGCTTCGTATTGCGCACCGTCGATCCGCAAACGAAGCCGGTTGTCACGCAATTGCGCATCGGCCACGCAGAACTCCTGCTCTTCAAGGCCAACAACGAAGGAATCATTGGTTTCGAGCCGGCCGTTGAGTGTCCCAGAAATTTCGCTCGCGCGCTCGGCCCTCCTTAATCGCGCCGCAACGGCGGCTGCAACAAATCGGCGCGCGCGTGTTTCATCGAGCGGGCGACCATGAAATCCGTCGGGAAATTCCTCCGCGATGAATCCGGTCGAAAGGCGCCCGCTGCGGAAACGTGGACTGTGCATAATCGCGGCGAGAAACGGGATGTTGTGATTGATGCCTTCGATGCGGAATTCGTCGAGCGCACTGCCCATCGCGTCAATCGCGCCCGCACGAGACGGTGCACAGGAGCATAGCTTGGCGATCATCGGGTCGTAGTAGATCGAAATCTCGCCGCCCTCATACACGCCCGTATCGTTGCGCAGTATAACATCGCCCCTAGGGCCTTCCGCCGGGGGCTGGTAACGAACGAGCCGTCCGGTAGAAGGAAGAAATCCGCGATAGGGATCCTCGGCGTATATGCGCGATTCAATGGCCCAGCCCTCGAGTTTCACGTCTTTCTGCTTGAGCGGAAGTTTTTCGCCCGCGGCCGAGCGGAGCATCAGTTCAACGAGATCGAGCCCGGTTACGAGTTCCGTGACCGGATGTTCGACCTGCAGCCGCGTATTCATTTCGAGGAAATAGAAATTGCGGTCGCGGTCGACGATAAACTCGACCGTGCCGGCGCTGTCGTAATCGACGGCACTGGCCAGCGCGACCGCCTGCTCTCCCATCGCCCGGCGCGTCACCGCATCGAGGAAGGGTGACGGCGCTTCCTCGATCACTTTCTGATGGCGGCGCTGGATCGAACACTCGCGCTCATTCAGATGAATGACATTACCATGCTTGTCACCCAATACCTGAATCTCGATATGCCGCGGCTCGGTGACATATTTCTCGATGAAAAGACGGTCATCGTCAAAGCTTGCCCGCGCCTCGTTCTGCGAAGAGCGGATCGCCTGCAGCAATTCTTTTTCTTCAAGGACAATACGCAGGCCCTTGCCGCCGCCGCCGGCAGAAGCCTTCACCATCACCGGATAGCCAATGTCCTGCGCCAGCTCACGCGCATGCGCATCGCCGCGGATCTCACCGACAAAGCCCGGCACCACGGAAACGCCGGCCGCTACCGCGAGCCTCTTCGATTCGATCTTGTCGCCCATCGCAGCGATCGCTCTCGCGTTCGGTCCGATGAAGCTCACGCCGATCTCGGCGAGCGCGTCTGTGAAACCTTGGCGCTCGGAGAGAAAGCCATAACCGGGGTGAACAGCTTCCGCGCCGGTGTCACGGCAGGCCTGTACGATCTTCCCAATCTGCAAATAGGATTGTGCGGACGGCGCGGGTCCGATCGCGACCGCCTCATCCGCCATCTCGACATGCAGCGCGCTCGCGTCCGCTTCGGAATAGACGGCGACCGTGGCAATGCCCATGCGCCGGGCCGTCCTGATGATCCGGCAGGCAATTTCGCCGCGATTGGCTATGAGTATTTTCCCGAACACCGGGATCGCCCCTGTATTTGTGACATTGCGGGTTTTAGGCGCTGGCTTGCGTCGCGTAAACGGCGCTCGTTCCTGTGGTAAACCGGATGCGCCAAGAAGGCGCGGCGAGGAGGAGATGAAGATGGACTTTCTGGTGTCGCGCGGCAATCGGGATTTGAACCTGCCCTTTTCCGATGCCGTGCGCGTAGGCGGAATGCTGGTCCTTTCCGGACAGCTCGGCAATCTGCCGGGCCGCTTCGAGCTTGCATCCGGCGGCATCGAAGCGGAAACGCGGCAGATGATGGACAATATCGCCCATGTGCTTAACGCCGCGGGCCGCTCCTTCGACGATGTCTTCAAATGCCTGGTGATGCTGGCCGACATGGACGATTGGACGGCCTTCAATGGCGTGTATACGAGCTATTTCCGCCCCGGACACCTGCCGGCGCGTTCGGCTTTTGCTGCAAAGGCGCTTGCGCTCGGCGCGCGGGTGGAGATGGAATGCTGGGTCTGGGACGAACCAGGTGCGGGGACATGATGCGCAATTGACAGCCGATTTTGCGGCTGTCTAATCCCTGCCATGGCGCGGCTTGCAAGGGTGGTGGCAGCAGGCGCACCGCATCTGGTGACGCAGCGGGGCAACCGTGGCCAGAAAGTTTTCTTCTCTGATTCCGATTTCAAATTGTACAAAGATTTGCTCGCCGAAGGCTGTCGGCTCGCCCATACAACCGTTCTGGCTTATTGTTTACTGCCTGATCGCGTGCATTTGCTCCTTGCACCGCGCGAAGAAGACGGATTGCGGGCAGCACTTGGCGAGTCCCACCGGCGTTACACGCGCGAGATCAATTCACGCGAAGGCTGGCGCGGTTTCCTATGGCAAGGCCGGTTTGCCTCTTTCCCTATGGACTCGACACATTTTCCGGCCTGCGCACGTTTTGTCGAACTCGCGCCCGTGTTTGCCGGTCTGGCCAATCGCCCCCGTGATTGGCGTTGGTCCAGCGCACGCGCGCATCTTGCGGCTAAGGACGATGGCCTCGTTCACGTCGAGCCGTTGCTTAAGCGGATCAAAGACTGGAAGGCCTCTCTCGCAGAAGGCACAAGCAGCGAAGAATGCGAATTATTCCGGGCGCATGAAAGCACCGGGCGGCCACTCGGTTCACCCGCTTTTGTGGCGCGCCTCGAAAAGCGATTGGGCCGCATTCTGGCGCGACAAAAACCGGGACCCAAGCCGAAAACAATCGGCCAAAGATAATTAGCGACCGCCGCGGTGCGAAACGCGCACACCGCGGCGACGGAGAAATGTGGAAAGTTATTTCACGTCCCAAGCGAAACTGGCTTTCGACATGGTGACGACCTGCCAGCCAGCCCCGCCCTGGTTTATGGCATAGGTTTGATCATGCACTTGATCGATCTCGGAGAAACTCCAGCTTTCAATGCCGTCATCCGGCGCGCTGAGGACCACCCAATATTGTGTCCCTTTGACAAGTTGCGTCGCCGGTATCTTGATGGACACGGTCCCGCAGCACGTCCCGAAATCGGGAAGATTTTTTACTGTTCCCGAGGCGATTACGGATCCAGGTGCATTGTTGTCATCGTTGTAGAGACTGACCGTGACACTGTTCGTTCCGCTGGAGTAGGCTGCTCCTACAGTAATTTTGGTTACCGTCTTCGTCGCCTTCGGCGTGAAGGGATTACCCTGCTCTATCGATTGACCGAGGGGTGAATTCTTGCCGGCAATGGTGCCTCCCGAGCAGCACCAGTAGAGTCCATATTTATAGGCGGTGGCGAATTTGTTCGCGACGCCGCCCGCACCCGCTTTTCCAGCCTGCGCCTGCTGCTGAGCGGCGGAAAGCGGCGAAATAAATGTGGTAAGGTGGTCTTTGCTGAAAACGGTCTGAGGACCGGCAAAAGCGGCCGAAGACGCAAGCATGACCGCAACTGAACAAAACAACGCGCTCCTAAACATATGAAATACCCTCCTTGACAGTTTGAACATAGAGCGGGTGATCCCGCGGGCGGGTATTAACAAATGTGTGGGATTTCCGGGAATCAATCCGGCGTGATAAAATTTTGCGAATTAATTCCTCTGCTCCCAGGTCAAGTTGCCGTGATTATCACAATCCTGTGACAGCACCACGCGGTTAGAGCGGAATATTTCCGTGCTTCTTCCAGATTTGCGGGACTTGCTTGTTCCGCAGCATGCGCAGCGCCCTTATGATACGCCAGCGCGTGGAATGTGGCCGGATCACATCGTCGATATACCCGCGGCTCGCCGCGATGAATGGGTTAAGGAAACGATCCTCGTATTCTTTCGTGCGCGACGCGATTTTTTCGCCATCGCCAATGTCCTGCCGGAAGATGATTTCGACCGCACCCTTGGCGCCCATTACGGCGATCTGCGCGGAAGGCCACGCATAGTTCACATCGGCCCGCATATGCTTGGACGCCATGACATCGTAAGCTCCGCCATACGCCTTGCGCGTGATCACGGTTACCTTCGGTGAAGTCGCTTCGGTGAAAGCGAAGAGCAGTTTTGCTCCATGTTTGATGATGCCCCCGTGCTCCTGGGCCACGCCTGGAAGAAATCCCGGCACGTCCACAAAGGTAATAATTGGTATATTGAAACAGTCACAGAATCGAACGAAGCGAGCTGCCTTGCGGCTGGCATCGGAATCGAGAACGCCGGCCAGCACCATCGGTTGATTGGCGACAAAGCCCACCGTCGCGCCTTCGAGACGCCCAAATCCGGTGATCATGTTCTTTGCAAAATTCTCGCCGATCTCGAAGAAGTCCCCCTCGTCCGCGATCTTCAGGATCAGTTCCTTCATGTCGTAAGGTTTGTTCGGGTTCTCCGGCACCAACGTATCAAGTGAAGGTTCTTCGCGCCGCGGATCGTCGCTTGTCGGCCAGGAGGTTGGCTGTTCGCGATTGTTAAGCGGCAGGAAATCATAGAAGCGTCGCAATTCCTCGAGTGCGATCACGTCGTTGTCATAAGCGTTGTCTGCCACTGAGGATTTGCTGGTGTGGACGCGCGCACCGCCGAGTTCTTCCGGCGTCACATCCTCTTGCGTTACGGTCTTCACGACATCGGGGCCAGTGATGAACATGTAGGAGGTGTCGCGCACCATGAAGATGAAATCGGTCATGGCGGGCGAATAGACATCGCCGCCCGCGCACGGTCCCATGATCATGGAGATTTGCGGCACCACGCCGCTCGCCAGCACATTGCGTTTGAACACTTCGCCGTAACCGGCGAGGCTCGATACGCCCTCCTGGATGCGCGCGCCGCCTGCGTCCAGAAGCCCGATGATGGGCGCCTGGTTCTGCATCGCCATGTCCTGGATCTTGCAGATCTTCTGCGCATGAGTTTCGGAGAGCGACCCCCCGAAGACGGTGAAGTCCTTGGCGAAGACATAGACCATGCGGCCGTTGATCGTACCCCAGCCGGTGACAACGCCATCGCCCGGGATGCGATTCTTGTCCGCGCCGAATTCGGTGTTGCGGTGCTCGACGAACATGTCGAACTCTTCGAAAGAGTTTGGATCGAGAAGCAGCTCGAGACGCTCGCGCGCGGTCAGCTTGCCGCGCTCATGCTGCGCCTTGATACGGGCCTCGCCGCCTCCGAGCCGCGCGCGTTCGCGTCGCCTCTCAAGCTCCTGCAGAATATGCTTCATCGCTTCCCCTTCGACATCACACGCGATTCAAGCGTCAAGTTAGGGCTTACCACAAAGAACACAAAGGGCACGAAGCCGCGGGAAATCGCAGTTTATCTTTGTGCCCTTTGTGCACTTCATAGTGGATCTTGCAGCAAACTCGCGGGAGTCTGCTTAGACCGCGACCAGTTGCACAAAGCGCTCGGCGGCTTTCAGCTCTGCGAGCAGGCTGGTCCGACGCGCCTCGGCGCCGGCATCACGGCCCCATTTTTCTGCCTGGAAGATTTCGTCGAGCTGGGCCGCGGCAAACGCGCTCTCGGCCGAGACATGGCCTTCGACCAGAGCAAGCGCGATCACGAACGAGCCCGTCAGTGACGCGGAAAGATCGAACGGTGCGAGCGTGAAATCGTTCGATCCCGATACCACTTCCTGCATCCGGACAATCGCATCCAGCGGCTGTTCGATATAGCTGATACCGGCGTCGGCCATCAAGCGGAGGCCATGCTTCATCTGCGCCCAATCGAGCAGCGGATCCCAAATCTCCTTTTGCCGGGCTGCGAGCTCGGCGGGCTCTTCGGCGCGGTAACAAATCAGATCGCTGCGTCCGAAGCCGAGAATGTGATCGATCACTTGCCCTCTGTTTTGGCACAGGCGGTCGATTGCCGAATTGCCCAGCCCCGTCAGCGGCATCGTGGAACTGTCGATGCGCTCGGACTGATTGCGCCACTCTTCGGCAATCGCGTCTGCAAGGGCTCGCGAAGGCACACTCAGCGCGGCACCCTGCAAAGTCTTTGCAGGCTTTGCGTCGAGAAAAATGACATAGCCGTCGTCGCGGCCGGCGATTGTCACATCCTTGTAGAACCGCTTCATCTGTTTCATCTGCGCTCGCGTTTGCGCGCGAAAGGACTCTCGGCGTTCGTATCGAAGCCTAAAAGCTTCCACGTCTTAAGCATGTGCGGCGGCAAAGGGGATGTAACGTTCAGCCGGTTGCCGTCGGGATGGGCGATATCGATGGAACGCGCATGCAGATGCAGCCGATTCTCGATTTCGCCGCGCCCGCGCGCTTCGGTTCCACCATATTTGAAGTCACCGACAATGGGCGTACCGAGCGACGCGAGGTGAACGCGGATCTGATGCGTGCGGCCGGTCACGGGCTTTACCGCTACCCAGGAGAACTCGGATCCTGCTGTGCCCATCACCACGTAGTCGGTAACGGCACCACGCGCGCCCTCGCTGTCCAGTTCGACCATGGCCATCTTTTCCTGGCGGCCATCCACTTCTTTTGCCAGCGCCGAACGGATCGTGCCGCGCAACGGATGCGGTACGCCCTTGGTCAGCGCCCAATAGACTTTGGATGCGTCCCGGCGCCGAAGCGACTCGCTGAGTGCCGCTGCCGCCGGCACCGTCCGCGCCACGACCAAAACGCCCGAAGTGTCGCGATCGAGTCTGTGGACGAGCCGGGGCCGCTGTTTCTTGCCGAATTTCAACTGATCGAGAAGGCCGTCCACGTGTTCGGTGAGTCCACTTCCGCCCTGGGTGGCAAGCCCACTTGGCTTGTTGAGAACCAGAACGGAGGAATCCATATGCAAAACAAGGCCTTCAACCTCTGTCCTCGCTTGTTCAGAGGGCTGTGAAGATCGGCGCTGTGAATCTGTGGAGGAGTTTTCCACAGCGTTGTGGAGCGACTGAAGTTGCGGCGGCAAACGGATGATCTGTCCTGTGGATATCCGGTCGCCGGCCTTTGCCCGTTTGCCGTCGAGGCGCACCTGCCCTGTGCGCAACAGCTTTTCGAGTTGGCCATGTGTGAGCGCCGGATAGTGGCGCCTGAACCAGCGGTCGAGGCGCGCGCCGGTGTCATCTGCCTCAACGGTGACCGCTGTCGCACCGCTCACAGCGGCACGCTCCCGATTGACGCTGCAAATCCTGTCACTTAGCCTCTGAACCTCGCAGGGGATGGAGTTCCCCTTTAACCGCCCGAAAGCTCAAAAAGCCAGACGGCTGATGACTCCTGCCGTAACCCTTTGCGGTGAGAGTGACCATGCCGATCATGGCTTATCTAGCGGTGGCTGCCGGCGGCGCAATCGGCACGCTAGGGCGATACTGGCTTTCCGGGGTTATCGCCGACAGTTTCGGCCAGACCTTCCCGTGGGGCACGCTTGTGATCAATGTCACGGGCTCGTTCGTGATCGGCTTCTTCGGCACGCTCACCGGCCCGGATGGCCGGTACTTTGTGAACGGCACCACGCGCCAGTTCGTCATGGTCGGGCTGTGCGGCGGCTATACCACTTTTTCGTCATTCAGCCTACAGACGCTCAATCTTGCCAATGACGGCGAATGGCTGGCGGCGGGGGGAAATATCGTGGGGTCGGTCGTGTTGTGCCTGTTTTTCGTATGGCTCGGCGTGGCCGCAGGAACGGTCCTCAACCAACTGAAGGGAGCCTGACATGCGGCTGCCGCAAGACGCCGTCCTGCTGCGCATATTCCTCGGCGAAGCGGACAAATATCACGGCCGACCACTCTACGAAGCCATTGTGATGAAGGCGCGCGAATTGCACCTGGCCGGCGCCACTGTACTGCGCGGACCGATGGGATTTGGTTACTCAAGCCGCGTGCACACGGCGAAAATCCTGCGCCTTTCGGAAGACCTGCCGCTCCTGATTGAGATCGTCGATGCAGAAGAGAAGATCGACGCGTTTCTTCCAATCCTCGACCAGATGATGGGCAGCGGGCTTGTTACTCTCGAAAAGGTCAAGGTACTGCAATATGGGCGCGCGGCTTCGAGTGCCGCGGAAACGTCGCCTGTCAGTTGAGGTCAGGATTCGTCGGCCTTTTTCTCCCGCAGTTTCGCCCAGTATTCCATCCGTTTCTTGATCTCTCGTTCGAAGCCGATGTCCTTCGGCTCGTAAAGCGACTGACGCACCATATCATCGGGAAAGTAGTTCTGGCCCGAGAACGCGTCTTCGGAGGCATGGTCGTATTCATATCCTTTTCCATAACCGAGCGATTTCATCAGCTTCGTGGGCGCGTTCAGAATGTGGGCGGGCGGCATCAACGAGCCATGCTCGCCGGCAACGCGCCTCGCCGCGCCCTGTGCAACATAAACGGCATTCGATTTGGGGGCACTCGCCAGATAGAGCACCGCCTGTACCAGCGCGATTTCGCCTTCGGGGCTGCCGAGAAATTCAAAGACATCCTTCGCAGCGAGCGCCTGGACGACCGCCTGCGGGTCGGCAAGACCGATATCCTCGACGGAGGCCCGCACGAGCCTTCGCGCGATGTAAAGCGGTTGCTCGCCGCCAGCGAGCATCCGCGCCAGCCAATAAAGAGCCGCATCCGGATCGGAGCCGCGGATCGATTTGTGCAGCGCGGAGATAAGATTGTAATGTTCTTCGCGGCTCTTGTCGTAGAGCGGTGCCCGCTTCTGTACCAATGAAACCAGTGCAGCTGAATCCAGCGGCTCGACAGTCTTTACGGCCGCTATCTCTTCCGCGAGATTGAGCTCATAACGGCCATCGCCATCGGCCATAGCGCGGACTGTCTGGCGCGCATCGTCGGTCAATGGCAGCGGCCTTTTGTAATAAGCCTCGGCGCGGGCAAGCAATGTTTCAAGCGCAGCGTCATCAAGTCTGCGCAGCACGAGCACCTGCGCGCGGGAAAGAAGCGCACCGTTCAATTCAAACGACGGATTCTCCGTTGTAGCACCGACAAGAATGACCGTGCCGTCCTCGACCACCGGCAGGAAACTGTCCTGCTGGCTGCGGTTGAACCGGTGAATCTCGTCGATGAACAGCAGCGTGCCCTGCCCCGTTCGTCTACGCTGACGCGCAGCCTCGAACGCCTTTTTGAGGTCGGCAACGCCGGAAAATACGGCCGATAGCTGTTCGAAATGGAGTTTGAAGGCGTGCGAGAGCAGCCGCGCGACCGTGGTCTTTCCCGTGCCGGGCGGGCCCCAAAGGATGATTGAATGCGGCCGGTTCTCCATAACCATGCGCCCAATCGACCCGGTTGGAGCAAGCAAATGATCCTGCCCCACCACTTCGGCAAGCGTCTGCGGTCTCAACCGATCGGCCAGCGGTCGCGGCGCGTCTTCCTGCAATCCACCTGCTTCAAAGAGATCGGACATGGATGGAGCCTATAACAATACCGCGCTGCCAGATCCTCCCCCATAAGCGGGGGAGGTGCCCGCGAAGCGGGCGGAGGGGGGTAGTGATTGTGACTCACCCCTCCAATGCGTCGCTGCGCTCGCGCCACCTCCCCCGCTTTGCGGGGGAGGATTATCATCCGCCTACGGACAATGTCAGGCGCTGGTCGCCGCGGTCGACGACCATGTCCCAATGGCCACCGGCGTTGGCAAGTGCGTGTTGAAGCTCGCCGACGGAGTGGATTTCGGCGCCGTTGATCGCGCGCACGATATCGCCGGGCTGGAACCCATAGGAGCCGGACGGCGAGTTGCCATTTGTTGAAACAATCACCACGCCGCGCGCGGTGAAATCGAGTTGGAGATCGGTAGCGACGGCCGGCGACAGGTTTTCCACCTTTGCGCCCGTCAGGGGATTGCGGCCGCTGATGGTCGTCAATTGCCGCGGAGGGGATTCCGGCGGGAGTACAACCGTCAATGATATTTCGCGCGTCTGTTTGCCCGATGCCACGCGCGCCTTCACAACTTCACCGGGACGGTGCGTGGCAATGCGATAGTTCAAGCCCTGCATGTCGTCCACTTCGACGCTATCGATCTGCAGAATGACATCCCCAGTCTTCAGCCCGGCCTGCGCCGCAGGGCCGCCCGGATAAACACTCTTCAACAACACGCCCTGGGGGCGCGAAAGGTCCATGGCCTGCGCGATCTGCGCGGTGACTGGCTGGCCGTCGGCACCGATCCAGGGCAGTTTGACGCCGCCGCCAAGCGCGCCCTCGACTACACGCCGCACCAGATTGGCGGGCGTAGCAAAGCCGATGCCCGCATATTCGCCGGTGCGCGAATAGATGGCGGTATTGATGCCGGCAAGCTTGCCATCTGCCGTCACCAGCGCGCCGCCCGAATTGCCGGGATTGATGGCGGCATCAGTCTGGATGAAGAACTGATAATCACTTGCACCGATCTGGGTGCGCGCGAGCGCCGAAACGATCCCCATCGTCACCGTCTGGCCGACGCCGAACGGATCACCGATGGCGAGTACCAGATCCCCGACGTCAAGCCGGTCGCTGTCGGCAAAATCGATGGTCGGCAGATGTTCTCCCTTGGCGTCGATCTTGAGGACGGCGAGATCGGTGCGGCTGTCGGCGAGCAACACTTTCGCCTTGAACTCGCGATGATCCGAGAGCGCGACGACAATATTTGTTCCGCCTTGCACAACATGATTGTTTGTTACGATAACCCCGTCGGGGCGCACGATCACTCCGGATCCAAGCGACTGCTGCACGCGCTGGCGGAATTGAGGAGACGCACCAAAGAAGCGCTGGAACAGCGGATCTGAAAAGAGCGGATTGACCGATTGCTGCACCACCGATTGCGAGTAGACATTCACCACTGCGGGTGTGACGCGTTTCACCACCGGCGCAAATGTCAGCTGCACCTGCGGCATGGATTGCGGCTGTGCGGCCGGAGCCGTTCCTATCAACACTTGCGATAGAAGCACAGTGGCAGCGAGATAAGTAATCAGTTTCATCCCCGGTCTTCCTTCCAAATCCCTGGCCCACCCCCTCAAATGAAAAGGGGCGGTCCGAAACCGCCCCTGATACACGCGTAACCTGTCACGAAGCTTGCTATTCGCTTTCCGTTTCGTCATCTGCGCCCGTTGGACCGGAATCCTGGCCCTTGGCATCCTCGTCGCGATCCACGAATTCGATGACAGCCATCTCGGCATTGTCGCCGAAGCGGAAACCCGCCTTGAGCACGCGGATGTAGCCGCCGGGACGTTCGGCATAACGCGGCCCCAGCACATCGAACAGTTTGCGGACCTGCGTGGCATCCTTCACCTGTGCCAGCGCCTGACGGCGGGCGTGGAGATCAGTTCCGCCCCGGCGCGACAAGGTCACAAGCTTCTCGACGATCGGCCGCAGCTCTTTGGCCTTGGGCAAAGTCGTCTTGATCTGCTCATGCTTGATCAGCGCCGCGGCCATGTTGGCAAACATGGCCTCGCGATGAGAGGTCGTACGGCCGAGCTTACGGCCCTGATTGCGATGGCGCATGTCCCTTGCTGTTCCCTCAACAGGTCATCATCCTTCGACAAGCTCAGGATGAGGAAATTGCTCGCCCCGAACCCGTCGAAGGATTCAAGGCGAGGTGTTCAATACTGGTCTTCGTAGCGCTTGGCCAGATCTTCGATATTCTCCGGCGGCCAGCCCGGCACTTCCATACCCAGATGCAGACCCATCTCGGCCAGCACGGCCTTGATCTCGTTGAGCGATTTGCGCCCGAAATTCGGCGTGCGCAGCATCTCGCCTTCGGTCTTCTGGATCAGGTCGCCGATATAAACGATGTTGTCGTTCTTCAGGCAGTTCGCCGAACGGACCGACAATTCGAGCTCGTCCACTTTCTTGAGCAGCACCGGATTGAAGGCCAGATCCGGTTTCGCTTCCTCGGCGACGCGCTCGCGCGGCTCCTCGAAATTGATGAAGATCTGCAACTGGTCCTGCAGGATGCGCGCGGCATAGGCCACGGCATTGTCGGGAGTCACAGCGCCGTTTGTTTCCACGGTCAGCGTGAGCTTGTCGTAATCGAGAATCTGGCCTTCGCGGGTGTTCTCGACTTTGTAGCTGACCTTCTTTACCGGGCTGAACAGCGAATCGACCGGAATGAGCCCGATGGGCGCATCCTCGGGGCGGTTGCGCTCCGCTGGTACATAACCCTTGCCGGTGGCGACGGTAAGCTCCATGCGCAACTCGACCTTTTCGTCGAGCGTGCAAAGCACGAGGTCCGGATTGAGGATCTCGATATCGCCGGTCGTAGTGATCTGGCCCGCTTTGACTTCGGCCGGACCCATCACGCGCAGCATGAGGCGCTTCGGGCCCTCGGCATGCATGCGCATCGCGATCTGCTTCACATTGAGCACGATGTCGGTCACGTCCTCGCGCACGCCCGGAATGGACGAGAACTCGTGCAGCACGCCCTCGATATGGATCGCAGTGACGGCCGCGCCCTGCAGCGAGGACAGCAGCACGCGCCGCAGCGCATTGCCGAGCGTCAGGCCGAAACCACGCTCCAGCGGCTCGGCGACAAGCGTCGCCGAACGGCCGGCTTCATGGCCGGCCTCGACCTTCAATTTCTGCGGTTTGATAAGCTCTTGCCAGTTCTTCTGAAACACGTCTGTCCTCATCGTTTTCCCGGACGCGGGAATTGAACCCGCGCCCCATTCGTTCGACGGAACGCGGTACGCTTATACGCGACGGCGCTTGGGCGGCCGGCAGCCATTATGCGGAATGGGTGTCACGTCACGGATGGATGTGACCTGCAGTCCCACCGCCTGCAAAGCCCGAAGCGCGGATTCGCGCCCCGAACCCGGCCCGCTCACCTCGACTTCCAGCGTGCGCATGCCATGCTCGACGGCCTTTTTGCCCGCGTCCTCTGCCGCCACCTGGGCGGCATAGGGCGTGGATTTGCGCGAGCCCTTGAAGCCCTGCGAACCAGCCGACGACCAGGAAATAGCGTTCCCCTGCGTGTCGGTGATCGTGATGATCGTGTTGTTGAAGCTCGCGGCCACATGGGCCACGCCAACAACAACATTCTTCTTTTCCTTCTTGCGCGTGCGCGCAGCCGGCTTTGCCATTGTCCGCTTCCGTTACTTTGTGACTTTTTTCTTGCCGGCGATTGCCTTGGCCGGACCTTTCCGCGTCCGCGCATTCGTATGTGTGCGCTGTCCGCGTACGGGCAAGCCCTTGCGGTGGCGAAGCCCGCGATAACAACCGAGATCCATAAGGCGCTTGATGTTCATTGCGACTTCACGTCGCAGGTCGCCTTCCACCAGATAATCCCGGTCGATGGCCTCGCGGATCTGGATGACCTCTGCATCGGTCAGGTCATGGACCCGCCGTTCGGGCGCGATTCCGACTTTCTGGCAGATTTCCTTCGCCTTGGCCTCGCCGATGCCATGGATATAGCGCAGGCCGATCTCGACCCGCTTCTGCGTAGGAATATTGACGCCGGCTATACGCGCCACGGTAAATCTCCTTTGTACCTGAGCGGCTTAGCGCCCGGATGCATGCAAACGCGAACTGCCCATCCCCACCGAAAATGGGCCGAATCCGACGGATTTGGGAAATCAGGTCGCCGCAAGGGCGCGGATTATAGGGATCAAGGCCCCACAGTCAACGGCCTGAAACAATCTGGTCACCAAGCCGGGAGAGGAAAGCCCGATTCGTCGCCAGCAAGCGACGCCGGGTGGTTCTCTACGCATATCACACCCAAAATTCCCTGAGGTTGCGACGCCGCTTTCATACCGGAACGAATATCCCTGAGAATGCGTCGGTTCTCACCTGCTCCGGCGGGACTAAACCCGGACCACAGAAATTCCCAGAAACGAGGCTGCGATTCTTAAATCGGCGAAGAATTCCCTGAGAAAGTGCTACGCACGTCATCCATGGAACCCTGGGGTCAAACGAGCCACCGCTCAGTATCTCGCAATTATATTACGAAGATTATGTCATATCCACGAATGTCGCGGGCGACCTGGGGGCGCAGCACTCGAACACATTTTGCTCACCGCTATTCGGCTGGCGGATTGGACAGCAAATAAGGCAGACCGTTGTTGATGTCGGGGCTCTCGCCCCAAACCGAGGGATCGAAACCGGCCGGCAGGCCCGACTGAAGCTGTTCGGTCGTCAGTCCTGTAATTCCCGGGTCGTTGGAGGGTAGGCCGGCGCCCTGGCCAGGGTTTGTGATGCCGCTCGTTGTAATATCCCAATAGGAATTGCTGAAGCCGTTTTCGTAATTCCAAGGTTCGTCTTCACCAACGAGTCCCCCAACCACGACCTCCTGCCCTCCTTTCAGCGCCGGAATACCCGTAGAGTAAGACGAACCGACTTCATCGGTGT